>LNFM01006550.1_pt1 | contig 19067 bp, 13 predicted proteins | sample 596031 | NCBI WGS metagenome assembly LNFM01 (sample SAMN04254537, study PRJNA301005) | activated carbon metagenome | isolation source: dual media filters at the Ann Arbor, Michigan drinking water treatment plant | place: USA: Ann Arbor | reverse complement strand
GGGCGGTGTCGGCCGTCTTGCCGATATTCTCGATATCGGCTGCGCCGTCCTTCTAGCCCCGCACGAAAAGCACGCCCGTCGCAGTCGTGAAATCCAGTCCGACAGGCTGCCAGCGCCCCTACTCCGTCATGGCCGCCAGCCAGAGGATTTCCCCCGAAGCGATCAGGTTGTGCAGCATGTGCAGGCCCATCGTGAGCAGGATGGACCCAGTGCGCAACCGCGCCATCCCGAGTACCAATCCGAACATGAAAATCATCGCGAACTCGAGCGGATCGTACTCCTGATGGACGAGGCTCCAGATCAGCGTCGTAATCATCACGGCACCGATCCCGCCCAGACGCGACGCACGGATGCCTTCGAAGAGAAACCCGCGATAGATCAGTTCTTCGAAAACCGGTGTGGCCACGATGAGCGCAATCCAGAAGAGCCATGGCGAATGCACCGAGCGGTAGATCTCCACCCACTGCACCGGCAGCAACTCCCCCTTCACGAGGTAGAGCACGAGATCCATCTGGGCAACGATCACCAGCGTGACGAGCATCCAGCGCAGCCACTCTCGCGGCGGGATCGCGCGTATTCCCAGATACTGGCGAAAGTCGAGTCCCACCCGCAGTCGAGCAGCGGCGATGACCAGCGCACCGCACAGGGCAGTGCTGACGCAGGTGATGACGGCGAAATGCAGCGCCTGGGTGTTTTGCTCGGGCGTGACAAGTTGCAGATCGTGCAGCACGGCCTCGATGCCGGCGCCCATGGCCGCCTGAAGCAGTTCGAGCGTATACCAGACGACCACGCTCAAACCGAAGGTTGCCGCGAGTCCCCAAGGCTTGCCTGGCGCTTCGAGTTGGGCCAGACGAATATCGTACGTTCGCATCGCAGCATTGTAGCCGCAGCGGCTTGTGTCGATACTCGGAATCTCGCCCCCCGCGAGCGCACAGACCTGCACTGCTTCCCGACGGGCAAGCCCCCGCCGCATCGCGCCCTCGGCCGGGATGTTTCCGATGCGTGATGCCCCGCCCTACGCCGAACTGCACTGCATGAGCAATTTCAGCTTCCTGCGCGGTGCCTCCCATCCGGAGGAACTGGTCGAAACCGCTCATAGCCTCGGGTATCACGCGCTCGCCATCACCGACGAATGCTCGCTTGCCGGCGCAGCGCGCGCGCACGTCGCCGCCAAGGAAAAGCAGTTGCCGCTCATCCTCGGGGCCGAGTTCGCGCTGCAGCCCGAGTCGCTCGTGCCCAGTACGGTTTCCCCATCGCCTTACACGGCACTCGAATCCGGCCTGCGGGTCGTCCTGCTCGCCACCGACCGCGAAGGCTACGGCAATCTGTCGGCATTGATCACTCAGGGTCGACGGCGCGCCCCGAAAGGCGAATACGCGTTGAAGCCCTCGGATCTTGTCGCTCGTACCACGCACTGCCTCGCCATACTGTTGCCCGAACGCAAGCTCGTCGCAGCGACGAGCAGCAACGAAACCGCAAGGCATCGATTGCATGCCCAACTCGAGTGGCTCAAGCGCCAGTTCGAAGACGCAGCCTGGCTCGGCGTCGAACTGCTGTGCGAAGCCGGCGACCGGGCGCATCTCGCCGACCTGCAACGGCTCGGCTTCGACTTCGATCTGCCCTGTGTCGCCTGCGGCGACGTCCACATGCACGAGCGTTCGAGACGGGTGCTGCAGGACACCCTGACCGCCATCCGCTCGAAATGCACGCTGGCCGAGGCCGGGTTTCGGCTCTTCCCGAACGGTGAGCGCCATCTGCGTACGCGCGAGCGATTGGCACGCCTCTACCCGCCCGAACTTCTTGCCGAAACGCTGCGCATCGCCGAACGCTGCAGGTTCTCTCTCGACAGCCTGCGCTACGAGTACCCCGAAGAACTCGTGCCGGCCGGCGAAACGCCGGCGAGCCATTTGCGCAAACTGACGGCGCTCGGCTTCGAGCAGCGCTTCGGCACGCCGCTCGATCCCATGCCGCATCACATGCCGAAAGTCGCATCGACACCCGCAAGTACGCACGTCCGTCCGCAGGTACCCGGCACCGTACCGAACCATCGCGATGCACTCGTCAAGGTTCGTCAGCTCGTCGAGCACGAACTCGCCCTCATCGCCGAACTGAGCTACGAGGCCTACTTTCTCACGGTGCACGACATCGTCGCCTTCGCACGCTCGCGCGGCATCCTCTGCCAGGGGCGAGGCTCGGCGGCCAACTCGGCCGTGTGCTATTGCCTGCACATCACCGAAGTCGATCCCGCACGCATGAACATGCTGTTCGAACGCTTTATTTCACGCGAGCGCAACGAGCCGCCCGACATCGACGTCGACTTCGAACATCAGCGCCGAGAAGAAGTGATGCAGTACGTCTACACCAAGTACGGTCGCGATCGGGCCGCGCTCGCTGCGACGCTGATCACCTATCGGCCGAAGAGTGCCGTGCGCGATGTCGGCAAGGCACTCGGCATGGACCTCGCGCAGGTCGATCGGCTCGCGAAGTCCCTCGCCTGGTGGGACAAGCGCGAAGCCCTCGTCGCCCGACTGCGCGAAGCAGGCTTCGACCCGGCGTCGCCCACGCTCGAGCGGCTGATCCTGCTGGTGGAAGCGCTGCTCGGCTTTCCGCGCCATCTGTCGCAGCACGTGGGCGGCTTCGTCATCTCGCGCGGGCCGCTCGATCGCATGGTGCCGATCGAAAACGCCGCCATGGCGGATCGCACCGTCATCCAGTGGGACAAGGATGATCTCGATGCCCTCGGTCTGCTCAAGGTCGACTGTCTCGCGCTCGGCATGTTGTCCGCGATCCGGCGTGCGCTCGATCTCGTCTCGCAGCGCCTGGGGCAACCCTTCCGTCTGCAGGATGTTCCCGCCGAAGATCCCGCCACCTACGCCATGATCTGCAAGGCCGACACCATCGGCGTCTTCCAGATCGAATCGCGCGCCCAGATGGCCATGCTGCCCAGGCTGCGGCCGCAACGCTTCTACGATCTCGTGATCGAAGTGGCCATCGTGCGGCCCGGCCCGATCCAGGGCGGCATGATCCATCCGTATCTGCGGCGGCGGCAGGAACTCGAACCGGTGACGTATCCGTCCGACGCCGTGAAGTCCGTGCTCGAACGCACGCTGGGCGTGCCGATCTTTCAGGAGCAGGTGATGCAGCTCGCGATCGTCGCAGCCGGCTTCACGCCCGGCGAGGCGGATCGCCTGCGCCGCTCGATGGCCGCATGGCGGCGCAAGGGCGGCCTCGAACACTTCGAACAGCGCCTCGTCACCGGCATGGCAAGCCGCGGCTACCAGGAAGTGTTCGCCCGTCAGATCTATCAGCAGATCCTGGGTTTCGGCGAATACGGCTTCCCGGAATCGCATTCGGCGAGCTTCGCGCTGCTGGTCTATGTGTCGTGCTGGCTCAAACGCCACGAGCCGGCCGCCTTCACCTGCGCGCTGCTCAATTCACAGCCGATGGGCTTCTACGCACCGAGCCAGCTCGTGCAGGATGCACGCCGCCACGGCATCGAAGTACGCCCCGTGGACGTGCTCGCGAGCGACTGGGATTGCACGCTCGAATATCCGCCGTGTCCACCTGCGCCCCGAATGGCAACGAGCGATCGGCGAACGAAGTCATCGCAGGGCGCACTGCGACTCGGCCTGCGCATGGTGAAGGGCTTGTCGGAAGCGGCTGCCGTGCGTATCGTCGCGGCGCGCCGTCATCGGCCGGCGAGCGCGGAAGCGCTTGCGCGCGCCGCCGGACTCAACCGCCACGATCTCGCCTGTCTGGCGCAGGCAGGCGCCCTCGCAGCCCTGAGCGGCCATCGCCGTCATGCACTCTGGCAGATCGGCGGCATCGAAAACACACCGCTGCCCCTGTTGGCGAACCTGCCCGCTCGAGAAACAGCGGTGAATCTGGCGGCACCGAGTGAAGCGCAGGACATCGTCGCCGATTACCGCAGTCTCGGCCTGACCCTCGGCCGGCATCCGATCGCCCTGCTGCGACCGCAGCTGCAGCGACGCCGCATGCTCAGTGCCGAACAACTGCGCGTACTTCCGCATGGTCGCCTGACGCGGGTCGCAGGTCTGGTGACCGGCCGCCAGCGTCCGGATACCGCCAGCGGCGTCATCTTCATCACGCTGGAAGACGAATCCGGCCACATCAATGTCATCGTCTGGCGTCAGCTGCTCGAACGCCAGCGCCAGGAAGTGCTCGGGGCACGTCTGCTCGGCGTATACGGCACCGTCGAGCGTCAGGGCGACGTGGTGCATGTCCTCGCGGGCCGGCTGGCCGATCTGAGTCCGCTCCTGGGGGAGTTGCAGCCGTCGAGCAGAGACTTTCACTGATCGAACGCGCATGGAAGCCGCATGCCCGACCTAAAGATTCGGGTTGCGCCGCCGTGAACACCCCACGAACGAGGCAAAAAAGGTTCTGAACACATGACGTCGACAACGAACACGCACACACCGGCCCAGATCGGTCGCTTCCGCATCCTGCAGGTTCTGGGCGAAGGCGCCCAGGGCGTGGTCTACCAGGGCTACGACATCCAGCTGGAGCGCCATGTCGCAATCAAGACGGGACTGTTGAGCGCCGGCGACGACCCCGAACACTCCGCGCTCCTGCTCGAGAGCGCCCGCACCGCGAGCAGCCTGAGCCATCCGAACATCGTGCAGGTATTCGAAGTCGGCATGCACGAGTCACAGCCCTACGTCGTATTCGAATACATCGAGGGCAAGAACCTCGCCGACCTGCTCCGCGACCAGGGGGCCCTGTCGGCGGAACGTGCCGTCGTGATGATGAGCCAGATTCTGGCCGGCATCGCGCACGTGCACGCGAACGGCTTCCTGCACGGCGACATCAAACCGGCCAACATCCTCGTCGGCGAGGACGGCATCCCGCGCGTCACCGACTTCGGCATTTCCCGCCCGGCCCGCCGCGCCGCCGGCGAAATCGTCTGCGCAGGCACGGTGCAATACATGGCCCCCGAATCCGTGAGCGCCGGCCAGGCCGACTACCGCAGCGACGTGTTCGCACTCGGCCTGCTCTTCCACGAGATCCTCATCGGCAAGCCGGTCTTCGACGCCGCCAACGACTACGCCCGGATTTATCGCATCCTGAACGAACCGGTCACTGCCCCTTCGACGATCGATGCACGCATCGATGCGCAGCTCGACGCCATTGTGCTCAAGGCCGTCGATCGTGCGCCGGAGAACCGCTACGCCGATGCGGGGGCCATGAAGGCGGACCTCGATCGCTACCGCGTGCCGCACGAACCTGCATCGAAGCCCGGCGACGAAACGACGCACCAGAGCACTCTGAGCCTCCTGCTGCGCCGAATGTCGCTGAAGACGGATTTTCCGGCGCTCAGCGCGAGCTTCGGGCGCATCAACGAACTCACCGCAAAATCCGATCAGGGCTCGCTGCAAGTCATCGCCGATCTGGTCATCCGCGACTTCGCGCTCACGCAGAAGTTGCTCAAGGTCGTCAACAGCGCCGAGTTCTCCCTGGGCAAGGTGACCCGCGTCTCCCAGGCGATCTCGATGATGGGCGTCGCCCGTCTGCGCTCCCTGGCGATCGGCATGATGCTGGCCGGCGCGAACCGGCGCGGCCCACGCTGCCCCGCCATTGCCGCGGCCTTGACCGATTTCTTCGTCGCGGGCGTGATTGCCCGCAACATCGGTCGCGCGATCGGCCTCAAATCGGTCGAAGAGCTGTTCATCTGCGGGATGTTCAGCCGCCTGGGCCAACTGCTCACCCTCTACTACCTCAAGGACGAGCACGACGCGATCCAGCGCCTCATGGCCGATCGTGGAATCGACGCAAACGCCGCATCGAAGCAGGTCATGGGCATGAGTTTCGACGATCTCGGCATTGCAGTCGCCCAACGCTGGCATTTCCCGGAAGTCATCGTATCGGCGATGCGTGCACTGCCCGCCGGACCGATCGGCCGTGCCCGCGATGCCGATGAGCGCATCCACCACTGTGCGGCCTACGCGCGCGAATTGTGCTCGCTCGCGCGCATCGAGAACCAGGAAGCACGAGAAGCCGCATTCGTCGCTCATCTCGCGCGATTCGCTCCAACGATCGACGTCGACCCGATCCAGGTCCGCGCGATTCTCGGTCATTCCATGGAAGCGGCTGCGAAATACGTCGCCGCTTCCGAACTGGACATGAGCCCGACGACGCTGCTCGACGGATTGCACCATCTCGCCACTCCCGCGACCAACGAAGCGCCGGTGCAGAACACCGACGCGAAGGCTCCCGCGCAAAACCGGGAGGCATCGACTTCCACGAGCATCGGCAACGAGCGCATCCTACCGATTCAAATCCCGATCGCGGGAATGCACGGCAGCGCAATGCTCGCCCACGCGTAACAGCCGGTCGATACCCGCCGCGCCAGGGCAGGCGGAACGACAGTGGGGTCCGAGGCTGACGCCGACGGCAGCCCGTTCGTCGACGATGCGTACCTTCCGGTACGCATGACAGAGGCCGTCGTGTCGCACGATAATGGCGCGCATGATCGCGTTGATCCAGGCGCTGCTCGATCCGCGCTGTTACCCGCACTCGGTGCAGCACGTGCAGCTGGTCGAGACACACATCTCCTGGCTGTTGCTAACCGGGACGTACGCCTACAAGATCAAGAAGCCCGTGAACCTGGGCTTCGCCGATTTCAGCACGCTCGACAAGCGGCTGCACTGCTGCAGCGAGGAAGTCCGGCTCAACCGCAGATTTGCCCCAGACATCTACCTCGGCGTCGTACCGATCGTCGGCACGCCGCACGAACCCGCGGTCGATGCTCCGGGATCCGCGATCGAATACGCGGTGAAAATGCGCGAGTTCGATCAGCGCGACCTCTTCCTGACGCGTTTGCGGGAGCGGCGCGTCGATCCCGGCCACATCGACGCGCTTGCCGACGCTTGCGTCGCGTTCCATGCAAGCGCAGCCACCGCAGCGGCCACGAGCCCGTTCGGTGCGCCGGACGCATTGCTCGGCGACGCATTGGCGAATTTCGACGCCATCGTACCGCGGATTGCGGACGAGCGGCTGCGAACCCGGATCGACGCGTTGCGCCACTGGACGCTCGCGACACACCGACGACAACAATCCAACTTCATTCGTCGCCAGGCCGAGCAACGAATTCGCGAATGTCACGGCGACCTGCACCTTCGCAACATCATTCTCGCCCGCAACCGGATCACGCTGTTCGATTGCATCGAGTTCAACGAGCACTTTCGCCGGATCGATGTCATGAACGAGCTGGCATTCACCGCGATGGACCTGGCCGCACAGGGCCGTTTCGACTATTCGTGCCGCCTGATCAATCGCTATCTCGAAACGGGCGGCGACTACGACGGGCTCGGGGTGCTGCCGTTCTACCTCGTCTATCGGGCGATGGTACGCGCCAAGGTCGATTGGATCCACGCGGGCCAGAGCGATGTCGGTGAAGACACCCAGGCACGCGAACGTGAGGATTTCGCAGACCGCATCACCCTCGCGGAACGCTATGCCCAGCCCGCGCGTCCGTTCATCGCCATCACGAGCGGACTGTCCGGATCAGGAAAAACGTACCTGAGTCAACTCGCGCTCGAAAGGACCGGCGCGATCCGTCTGCGCTCCGACATCGAACGCAAGCGCCTGAGCGGCCTCGCCGCGGACGCCTGTTCCGGGTCCGACCTGAACACCGGGCTTTACTCGCCAGGCACCAGCGACCGCACGTTCGAGCAGCTCGCGCATCTGGCCCGCAGCGTCATCGCTGCCGGCTTTCCGGTCATCGTCGACGCGACCTTCATTCATCGCGCGAGGCGCACCGTATTCGCCGATCTTGCAGCGCGCCTTGCCGTGCCCTTCGTCATCCTTCATTGCCAGGCGCAGAACCACGTCGTCGAAGCTCGCATCGCGAAGCGTCGAGCAGCGAGAGTCGATGCCTCCGAAGCAGATGTGCGGGTACTGCGGCATCAAAGACAGAGTGCTGAACCCTTCACGCGCGCGGAGCAGGCAGCCGTCATCCAGGTCGATACGGAGGACGACGCCAACATCGGCGCAGCCCTCGATCGGCTGGATGCCCTGAAACGCCGCGTTTGATCGCGGATCGAAGAGCGCACGCGCAAATTGCCTTTGCCGGTCCGTCCCGGTAGCATCGCCGCAGGGACAGCGCCGATGACCGAACGACACGACCAACACCACCGACCCACGTACCGCTACTACGACTTCGTCATGGCGGCCTTCGTGGCCGTATTGCTTTGCTCCAATCTGGTGGGGCCTGCCAAGATTGCACAAGCCGATCTGCCGCTGGTCGGCGTCATCACCTTCGGCGCCGGCGTCCTGTTCTTTCCGATCTCCTACGTCTTCGGTGACATTCTCACCGAGGTCTATGGCTATGCCCGTGCGCGCCGCGTGATCTGGACGGGGTTCGCCATGCTCCTGTTTGCTTCGTTCATGGCATCCATCGTCGTCGCGCTCCCACCGGCGCCCGGCTGGAAGAATCAGGCCGCGTACGAGATTGCCTTCGGCTCCACGTGGCGCATCGCGCTCGCTTCACTGGTCGCCTTCGCGTGCGGGGAGTTCGTCAACTCCTACGTGCTCGCGAAGATGAAGATCGCCACCGCAGGACGCTGGTTGTGGTCGCGCACCATCGGTTCGACGATCTTCGGCGAAGCGGTCGACTCCATGCTGTTCTATCCGCTCGCCTTCTACGGGAGTGGGCTCATTCCCAACGAACTTCTGCCCAAGGTCATGCTGTCGCAGTTCCTGGCCAAGGTCGCCGTCGAAGTCATGCTCACGCCCGTGACCTACAAGGTCGTCGGCTTTCTCAAGCGCGCGGAGCGCGTGGATCACTACGACCGGCGCACCGACTTCAATCCGTTCAAGCTCAACACCTGACCCCTTGCGCCATCGTTGCGATCGGCACTTCCTCGACGACACTCCGACCCAGGACACCCGAACCATGCGCACCGCCGCCGTCACGTTGTTTCTCGCTGCAGCAGCTCTGCCCGCACTGGCACAGGACGCGCATCTGCTCCAGCAGCGCGCGAGTTTCGCCTACCGGGAGATGCAGCAGGCGGAGCGCGATGCCGAACGTGCCGACGCGCAGGCGAAGGAGAATGCGGCGGCTGCGAACCAATTGCGCAAGCAACTGGAGGAGGCAGACAAGCAGACCGTCGATGCCCGCAAGCGCGCGGACGACGCCAGGGCACGCGCTGCGCAAGCCCGCACACGCTGGCAAGCGGCCAGCGACGCCCTGGAGCAAGTCCAGCCGCGCCCTGCCGCAAAGCCCTGAAATCGACCACAGACCGTCGCCCCATCACCACGCTGCCGCCACGCAAGTGGCGGCGCATCCACGAGGAGGAAGGATCATGGACATTCCGCGCTTGAACGGCATCATCGAAGGTCTGGAGCAGGGCCGTAACGTCTGCGTGGCCTTTTCCCCTGCAGAGACCGGCAACGCACAGATCGCCGCGACCGAACCGTATGATGGCCTCGTATTCGAGATGGAGCACGGCCCGTACGATGTACGCACGCTTCGCGACTGCCTTCAGTATCTGCTCAATCGGCGCCAGATCGTCGAGCGCGGCACGCTCGCCCCCGCAGTGACGCCGATGGTGCGGATTCCGCCGAACGGCATCGAGATGAATCAGTGGCTCGCCAAGCAGGTGCTGGACAGCGGGGTATTCGGCATCGTCTGGCCGCACATCAGCACGGTGGAGGAAGCACGCAGTGCCGTCGCAGCATGCCGCTACGCACGTCCGGAAGGCGCCCCGCGTTACGAACCGGCCGGCCAGCGCGGCGATGGCCCGGGTTATGCCGCCCGCTACTGGGGCCTGACGCAAGGCGAATACTACGCACGTGCCGACGTCTGGCCGATCGATCCGAAGGGCGAGATCCTCGTCGGCATGATGTGCGAGGACGTCGTGGGATTGAAGAACCTGCCGAAGATACTCAAGGAAGTGCCCGGTATCGGCGTCGTGATCATCGGCGAAGGCGATCTGTCGCAGAACCTCGGCTTCCCGCGCCAATACGCTCACCCGGTCGTGGCCAGCGCGATCGGCGAGATACTCGCCATCTGCAAGGAACACAATGTCGCCTGCGGGCACCCTCATGTCGAGAAGGACAACGTCGAGGCCGTCGTTGCCCAGGGCTTCCGCTGGCTGATGCCGCGGCCCGAGCGTTCGAATGCAACGCTGGCGCTTGCCCGCAAGCTGTCGGAGCAGAAGAAGCCCTGACGGCGAGGACGGACTCAATCACCTTCTTGCTTCGCGTTTCGATCCGGCCCCGCCGATAGGTCGACCATGTGCGGACGCTACGTCCTCTACAGCAGCCCGCACGCCGTGGCGCTGCAATTCGGGCTCGCCCATGAGCCCGAATTCGCGCCGAGCTACAACATCGCACCAGGCCGCACGGTCGTTGCCGTTCGGGCCGGATCCAATCACGCGAGAAGGGCCGTCGCGCTCGTCTGGGGCCTGACGCCTTCCTGGGCAAAGGCTCCCGAGACGGCACATCACTTCCACAATGCACGCGCCGACCATCTCGCCCAGAAGCCGTCGTTTCGCAACGCCTTGCTTTTCCGGCGATGCATCGTCCCGGCGGACGGCTTCTACGAGTGGCACACGAGCGCCAGCGGACGCGAACCCTATTACATTCGCCTCCGCCATGCGGGCCTGTTCGGATTCGCCGGCATCTACGAAACGCATCCGTGCCCACCCGGCGCAGCAGGCACCTGCACGATCGTCACCGTTGCGGCAAACCGACTGCTCGCGCCGTTGAATTCACGCATGCCTGCCATCCTGGGCGTCGAGCACTACGCGCGCTGGCTGGATCCGGATCATCCGGATCCGCTGTCGCTCGTCGACGTCCTGCGTCCGGCACCGGCTCGATTCATGCGTGCGGATCGGGTGAGCGTGCGGGTGAACGATGTGGCAAACGACGATCCGAGCCTGCTCGCACCGTCGACGACTTCGACGCCCCGCGCGGACGACGAGCGCTTTTGAACCGGGGCTGCGTGCCTTCAATCAGCCATGCATGCGGCATTGAGGATGCCAGCCGCAATCGCCACGGCACCGAGGAACACCCCCGGAGCGGCCTTGCCCGCCGGAATGTCGTTCACGATACCCGGAATGACGGCCCGCACGACGAGGTAACAGACGAGCTGGACGGCGAGCGCGATCAGGCTCCACAGCAGCATGTCCACCAGGTTCGCGGCTTGTGCGACCGAATGAGCGAGCGGCAACGTGAAACCGATGATCGCCCCGGAGAAGCTCGCCGCCGCAGCGACGTTGCCTTCCTTGATGAGCGCGATCTCGCGATAGGGCGTGATACGCACGTAGATGGCACCAAATACGATCAGCATCATGATCGACAGGCCGAAGTACGTAATGAACGGCGGGAACCCAAGAATCGATTCGCGAATGAAGTCGAGCATCTCTGCCTCCGGGATCAGAAGAAATAGTGCGGCACGAAGCGGCTCGTGTTGCGAGTGATCGGCGAAGCGTCTTCGCGCAGGCAGACGCCCGCCGCGGCATTGCCGACGATCCATGAACCCGTGACCACGTAGCCGCCGCCGAAATTCGGCAGCGGGGCATGCGCCTGGTAGACGTAGCCTTCGGCGCCGTAACTGCCGAGCGAATGTCGGGTCGAACCGCGGGCATGTATGGTCACGTTCTCGCCCTCGCGGGAATAGAGGGGCTTGCGCACGTAGTCGGCGCCGAGACGCGTGGGCTCGAAGTACGCAGGCAGCAGGTTGGGATGACCCGGGAAGAGTTCCCACAGAATGGCGAGTATCCCTTTGTTGCTGAGCACGCTCTTCCAGGCCGGCTCGATGAGCCGCGTCGTTCCCGCCAGAAGATGCGGACCGAAGCTCTCCCGCATCATCCACTCCCAGGGATAGAGCTTGAACAGCGCCGTGATCGGTCGCTCCTCCATATCGACGAACGTACGCCGACCTTCGTCCCAGCCGATATCCTCGACCGCAATGTACCGGGCATCGATGCCGGCCTGCATGGCGGTATCGCGCAGGTAGTCGAGATTGCAGACGTCTTCGGTGTTGTCGCGCATGCACGCGAAGTGCATGGGCCCGCCCAGCCGCAGCGAGCGCGCGATCTCGCGCCAGCGCTCGATGAGCTTCTCGTGCAGGGAGTTGAACTGGTCGCCGTCGGCGTGCAGTTCCTGCTGCCAATTCCACTGCGCGATGGCGCTTTCGATGATGGACGTCGGCGTATCGGCGTTGTACTCGAGCATCTTGGGCTCGCCGCCGCCATCGAAGCACAAGTCGAATCGACCGTACAGCGAAGGCTCACCTGCCTGCCAGGAGCGGGACACGTAGTCGTGAAACTCGGACGGAATGGCGAGTTCACCCAAACGCCGCTCGACGATCACGTGGCCCACCGCCGAGATGCACAGCCGGTGCAGTTCTTCCGTCGCGGCTTCGAGGCGGTCCACTTCTTCCGTGGTCAACTGGAAGCAGGCGCGCTCGTCCCAGTACCCGCCGTCGGCGCTGTGAAAGTGGAACCCGAGGTCTTCGCATTTGCGCTGCCAGTCGGGCCGCGGCTCGGACGACTCGCGCTTCATGAACTGGACGACCGCGACGAGGCCGACGATCCGAACCCGCTGCGCGAGACATGGCTGCTCGAAGACGCCGTCTTGCCGCCACTGGGCTCGACCGTGGTCCCGACACGTCGCGTGGTCGAACTGGGCGCATACCGGGCGCCTACGTAGCCCGGACCATACCAATAGCCGCGGTGCGGGCCCTGCGTGACGAGTTCACATTTCTTTTCCTCGTTCCAGTCCTGCACGCATTGCGACCGGTGTTCGTACACGTCGCGCTGAGCCATCTGATTGCTGGCCGGTTCGCCGCAGGAGACGAGCGAAGCCGCCCCGACGAGAACGAGCTTCACCTGCGTCGAGGAACGACGCCGCGGCCCGCGCCTCGCCGCTTCGCAGTCGCGTGCTGCATCGTCCGCTGACGAGTCCTCGCGAAACGTCGCACTCATGATCCGGTCCTGGAGTATGGAGAATGGAGAAGTGTCGACCGCAAGAGCCAAAACCTTGACCCTGCGCAAGACCGCTCCGATGCGTGATCGACGCCGCCTCTCGCGAGTGGCCGGGCAGGATCGCAGACCAAACCGTTTCCGCTATCGGTGCCGTCACGCCTGCTGCAGTGGGCAACCCGACCATTGCTGAGGTACGCACCTAAAGCCGGCACCATGAAGCGTCCATCCTCGTCGCCCGATATGCAGCCGAGATTCTGGCACGACGCACCCGTCGAAGCGACGCTGCAGACTCGCGATTCGGACTTTCGTCCGTCCGAGGTGCTGCACGAATGCAACAGCATGGCTCGATCGAGATGCCGAATGCATCCGCACGTTCGATCGAACACAGGCTGATCGATCAGTGCAACGCCTTCATGCTGCACCGGCCTCGGGTCGCTCGCCCCCGGGATGGCCGCAAATCGCGTGTGTTAACATGGTTTTCGACTCCGCCTTCGGCATTCGCCGCCATGCGCCTGCATCAGATCCGCATCGACTACCACCCGGAACAGGACCGATTGCTGTTGCGCGTGAGCACCAGCGATGGGGCCGAACTGCGCTTCTGGCTGACGCGACGATTCGTGAAGGGCCTCTGGCCGGCGCTCATGAAGATCGCCGAGACCATCGGTGAAGCGCGCACCCAACCCGATCCGACCGTGCGCAAGGCGATGCTCGAGTTCGAACACGAGAAGGCGGTTCAGCAAGCCGACTTCGCAACACCCTACAAGGCGGCCGAGAACCTTCCTCTCGGCGAAGAGCCTCTGTTGATCACCCGCCTGCGTGCGCGGCCCGACGGCCGCGGCAACGCGCTGCTCGCGATGCACCCGACTCAGGGACAAGGCATGGATCTCACCGTGGACGCAATGCTTCTGCATTCCTTTACGCGCCTGCTGCAAGGCGCCGTCGGCAAGACCGACTGGGACATGCGTCTGCAATTGCCCAAAGCGCCCATGCCGACCGCCTCGACCACGGATGCAAGCCGCCTCAACTGATTGCGGCACGACGTCAACCCATTGCGTCAGCGAAACCCGAGCGTATAGAACAGGTCGACGGAATTCTGGCTGCCGGCGCGCGCCTGCACCGACCAGCGACGCGACAGATCGTAGGTTATCTTGATGACCTGCGCGGCCCCTGTAATCCCGTGTTCGAACCCCACGTAGAAGTTCGAAGCGAGACGCTTGCCGATGCTGACGATGCGCTCTCCGGTGCCGCTTGCCGTCCCGAGCGAGAGATCGTCGAGACCGAAGCGACTCGCCAGCGTCCCCTTGCCATCCGTGTTCCCGCGCGAGAGCAATGCCAGCGCTGCCGCCTGCATCACGGCTGCCTCGTTCTTGCCTGCCTCGTCGAGGCCATGCCCCAACGTGAGCCAGGCGAGCTTGTTCGCATCGGACATCGAAGGCGTCGAGACAAGACGAACCTGCGGCACGAGCGCGGTACCGCCGACGGCAACGCCGACCTCGACATCCGATACGACCCTCACGGCAAGTATGTCGAGCGAGGGGTTGTCCAGCGGACCGGCGAACGTCAAAGTGCCGCGCCGTATCGTCAGTTCCCGGCCGAACGCGGAATAGGTTCCATCCATGGCCCGTACCGTGCCGGTGAGACTGATGCCCGCCTTGGGATGCACCTGGGCTCGCAGGGTACCGGCGAGGCGCGTGGCGAGTCCCTTCCCGCGCAGGGAAAAATTCTGACCGAGATCCACACTCAGGTCGGCCTCCACGTTGAGTTCGCGCGTTGCCCTCGGTTGGGCGCCGAGCACGATCACGTCGCTGCTCGGTCGAGGCGTATCCTCGCGCGGCAATTCGACGACGCCCCGGTCCGCGGTGAATTGTCCCTTTGCCTTCAACCCACGAGGATCCCACGCAACGTCGAGTTTGCCGCTGACCACCGCCAGGCGATCCGGGCGGGCCAGCACCGTCAACTTCTGCGCAGTCAGGGCAATCTGCGCCGAGAGATCCCCGGGGACGAGCCGGGCGCCGCCCGTACCGACGACCTGCCCGTCGCCCGACACGAACCGCAGGGTTTCGATCGATAGCCGCTGCCCGTCGAAGACCGCATTCAACGTCCCGTCTCGCAGCGTCAATCCCAAGTCGGGAACGCGTGCCGACAGCGCTTGCGCGCGAACGTGTCCCTCGTACACCGGTCTGGCAAACGTTCCGCTCGCCCGCATCGACATCTCGGCGCGCCCCGCAAGCGATACGCTGTCACCCAGGAGGGGACGAGCCCACTCGAGCGAAGGCATGTCGGCCTGCACCTGTGCTTGAATCGGCGCCTCCCCGGCGATTCCCCACTGCCCCGCGCGACGCTCCGCCCGCGTCGCGGCCGTCACGGTTGCCCGACCGAACACCTCGGATTCGATGTTCGCGTCGAAGCTGATCTCGCTGCCTTGAGCACGCACCTCGACGCGCAGCTTACGCAGCCTCGCCGGTATCGGCGGCGAAGCGGGAATCACGATGTCACCTGACTCTCTGGCCAGCGAAAAGCTGCCCGCGAGCGAGTCGGCCATCGCGACATCCCATTGTCCTGCGACCACCAGCGAGCGCACGGCATCGGGGACTGGCAGCAGCGGCTGAAGTGCGACCAACGCTAGCTGACTGAGCGCCCCCCGAGACGTCACCCCACGTTGCACATCCCAGTCGAGGAACGCGAGATCGATGCGCCCGGTCTTTCCCACGTCGATGCGCGCACGGCCCACGTGCACCGCTTCGGTCGACAAGCGCAAGTCCACCGGCTGTTCGAGCCGAAGGGGTAGCGAACCTTCGACACGCACCGACTGGAGAGAACCAGCCCAAGCGAAACGCTCGTCGAGCCCGCCGCTCAAACTCGCTTCCAGCCGATGATCCGAAGCGCGCGTCGAGATGCGGGTCGCGTGACGCGCACGCGTGCCCTCGACGACAACCTTCGCCTGCGTCAAGGTCGAATCGCCGATTCGAAGCGCATGCGCCGACAAGTCAACATCCACTCGCCCCGCGCCGCCGTCTTCCAACGCCGCTTTACCGCTGATCTCGCCGACGCCGAAGCGCTCGCCGTAACGCAGATCCGCCGCGTTCAGCTCCACACGGAAAGTCGGCGCTCGAAACGTTCCACTCGCAACACCGACGGCGCGCAGACGACCACGCGCTTCGGGATGGATCAGCCGCGCATTCGGCACCTCGACATCGAACGTGAGGCGATCCCCCGGGGCACCGAGATTTCCATTCGCCTGAGCTCGGGCTCGACCCAACCGCAGATCGAGCACAGCGTTCCGGATACGATCGGGTTGGAGGCTCGCACGAGCTGTCCCCCCGAGCGGTTGATCGCGAAAGCGGCTGTCGGCGATGGTCGCATCGATATCGACCATCAGGGGTCGCGCTTGCCCCTTCGCAATGAACTGCGCATTCAACTTGGCCGGCGGAAAGGCCCCGACGCGAGCCGGATCGAAGCCGATCAACCGACCCTTCGCTTCGAAGTCGAGGCGTTCCGACAACGTCACCATCCCTTGCGCGTCGACACCGCCCGCGGGGCCATTCCACCTCGCCTGCGAGAGATCGATGCGACTGCCCGCATACACGCCGGCGAGCACGATCTGTGTGGATGCTTCCTTCAGATCGACTTCGAAGTCGATCTTGCCGTTCGACTGGACCACACGGATCGGTCCTGCGAAAGCGGTGGAATACAGGGACTCGTGCAGGCCCACGAGATTCAATGCGTGTGCCCTCAACTGCGCATCGACGCTCCCCGAAGTGATATGTGCCTGCCCCGTCAGACGCCCGGCGAGCCCGGCGTCCAGCACCAGATCGGAGAGCGTCCATTGTTGACCGCCGCCCACGAATCGGCCTTGCAGGCGCGCGATCGGCAACCGTTCCGTGGCCGGCAATCCCGGATTGCGATTGACGACATCCAGACGGCCGGAGAGTGTCCCGTCACGCTCGATTCGAGCACTTGCCGATGCGTCGAGGCGAGCCCTCGGCAACGATGCATCGAGCGCGCGCGTTTCGAACCCGCGTGCCTTCACGTCGATCCACGCCAGCGCGGACGTCCCGAACGGCAACACGGATGCCTTTGCCGTGATGCCTGCGCCATAGGCCTGGCCGACGGCGCCCATGCCCATCGCACCGAGTTCTCCCGCCACGGCGACATACGCGGCGCCGACCTGCGCCACGCTCGGGACGATCGACAAGCCGCCCTCGATCGGAAACGGTCGGGAGGCGCCGAGTTCGAGACGCCCCTGCACGGCGGCCCACGGCGTTTGCAACGTACGCAGGGTAACGGTATGACGATTACCGTCGTAGATCCAACCACCCTCAAGTTCGGCGAGTACGATCGGCTTGCCTTCCGAACCGAAGGCGAACCTTCCTACGCGCAACGACTGCACATCGAGCGGAAGCGGCAACGCCAGGCTTTGGGGCAAAGCGAGCGCCTCATCGTCACGTGTCGGGGTCGTCTCGACATCGACGTGCCGCGCCGCCAACGAGCGCACCACGACGCGACCACGCAGGAGCGGCGCAAACTGCACGTCGATCGACGCATCGCGGACCTCGAGCTTCAGCGCCGGATCGGTGTAGCGCACCCGCTCGGCCACGAGCGCAACGATGCCCGTGCGCTGCACGCCGTCGACGACCAGCCGACCGCCGGTGGCTGCACTCAATCGGTCGATGGCCCAGTTCAGTGCGGCCTGGCTGGTCAGCACCCAGCCCAGCCCAGCGACGATGATCGCCGCGCCGATCACGACCGTCCAGAGTACCCATCGAGCGTGGCGAATCGCCATGGTCAGAAAGCGATACCAACGGAGAAGTGCAGGCGCAGCTTGCCTTCGTCGAGGCCCTGCGCGACATCGAGATTGAGCGGTCCGACGGGACTGCGCCAGCGCGCTCCGATGCCCACGCCGGTCTTCAGATCGAAGCCGCTGAAACGATCTGCGGCATTGCCCGTATCGACGAAAACGGCCGCCCCCCAGTCTTCGGTCAGCCAGTGCGCGTACTCCACGCTCGCCACGGCCAGCGCGCGACCGCCCGTCACGGCATTGCCCTGACGAACGCCGAGACTTTGATAGGCGTAGCCGCGCACGGTGCGATCGCCGCCGGTTCGAAACAGGTAGTCGGAGGGCACGTCGCTGGTACCATTGGCACGTACGAAACCCGCTTCGCCGCGCAGTGTGAGCAGGCCGGCGTCGCCGAGTTTGCGGTAGTGCACGAGCTTGCCGTAAAGGCGCAGAAACGTCTGTTCCGCCACGATGACGCCGGGCGCTCCGCCGACCTGAAGGTTGAACAGGTAGCCGCTCGTGGGGAAGAGCGGGTCGTCGATGCGGCGCACGGTGTAGGACCAGTTTGCCGCCACGGCCTGGGTCGACTTGCTGTCGACGCCGTTGAGTCGCTCCTCCTCAGCGATGTAGCTGAGTGAAACGTCGGTTTCGATATCGCCGCGCTTGCGGGCGCGACCGGCCGTGAACACGATCTTGTCGGTCTCGGTGCCCTGGATCGTCTCGTTCTCGGCCTTGGCGACGAGCCGATCGCGGTAACCTTGCGCATTCGTCGGGAAGTACAGATCCGCGCCGATGGAGCGCGCGCGAGATTCGAGCTTGATGCGCGCGCCGATCTGCAGCCCCCGATCCAGAAAGTTGAGTTGTCGATACTCGGCCTGGATCCTTGCACCGGTATCCGTGGAGTAGCCGACACCGAATGCGATGCGTCGCGGTTCGCGTTCCTGCACCCATACGCGCACCGTCGCCGTACCGTCCTGGTCGGCGGGTGCATCGACGGTCACGCTCGTGAAATAGCCGCTGTCGAGCAGGCGCGTTTGAAACTCCTGCAGTTGCAGCACAGAGTACGGCTGACCCGGCCGGATCGGATTCAGGTTCTCGACGATACTGCGCGGATACCGCTCGATGCCCTCGATCGCCACGTTGCCGAAGCGCCCGAAGGGACCGCTGTCGACCACCACGCTCAGACGCACCTGGTTATCTTTCGGATCGACGACCGCCTGACTCTTCGCGACCGAGGCGATCGGATAGCGGTCGAGCGCGAGCGCGCGCATGAGCCCTCGCTTTCCCGCCTCCCAGGTCTCGTGCCGAAACACTTCGCCCCGCTTCAGGGGCCAGGC
>LNFM01017632.1_pt1 | contig 19071 bp, 18 predicted proteins | sample 596031 | NCBI WGS metagenome assembly LNFM01 (sample SAMN04254537, study PRJNA301005) | activated carbon metagenome | isolation source: dual media filters at the Ann Arbor, Michigan drinking water treatment plant | place: USA: Ann Arbor | reverse complement strand
AGGCGCCAGGTGGTCTATGTCGGCGCGAATGACGGGATGCTCCACGCGTTCAACGGAGGCTTTTATCATAAGGGAGACAACCCGGCCACGCCAGGCACGGTCGAGCACGGATGGTATACGAAAAATCCTACCGATAATTCGAGTGGAGCAAATCTCGGCGCGGAACTTTGGTCGTTTGTCCCCTATCAACTTTTGCCGCAGTTGCAATGGTTGGCCAGGACCGACTACTCGCATGTGTATTATGTCGATCTGAAGCCGACTATCGCTGAGGCGAGAATCTTTGCGAACGATGCCGACCATCCCGGCGGGTGGGGAACGATTCTGATCGGCGGATTCCGCCTGGGCGGCAGTTGTGGAAGCTGTATGGCCGGTGGCGGGGCCCAGCCGATGACGGTGACGATTGGTGGAGTACCGAGGACCTTCTACAGCGCGTACTTTGTGCTCGATATCACCAATCCGGAAGTTGCCCCGAAACTCTTGTGGAGCTTCGGGTCTGCGGGGTTGGGATTGACGACGTCCTACCCGGCCGTCGCCCGTATGAATCCAACGACAGATGCCTCTATCGATCCAACAAATGAGAAGTGGTATGTGATCTTCGGGTCAGGTCTGCCGACGCCTCCTCTTCCTGCCACGGCTCAGACGGCCAAGTTGTATGTCGTGGACTTAAAGGCAGGGCCAGGAGTGGGGTTTGTCAATGTGACTCGAATGCCGATTGGATCGTGGAAATCATTTATGGGTCATGTTGTCACGGTCGATAAGGATCTGGATTGGCGAACCGATGTGGCCTATGTCGGCCGGACGGCTCATGATGGGACGCTGCCGTGGCGTGGCAAAATGTATCGCCTGAAAATGAATTGTCCAGCCAATCCCTGTACTCCGATGACGTGGGGAATCCCGAATGGAGTGGATCGCACTCCGACCGAGATGATCGACACCTTCTTCGATGCTCCCTCCGGGACGACGTTGGAGGTCGGGCCAGTGGCTTCAGCTCCTGCTGTGACGATTGACGACGCCAATTTGGTCTGGGTCTTTTTCGGGACCGGCCGCTACTTTGCCAATGCCGACAAGGTCGATAACAGTATTCAACGTCTCTATGGAATCAAAGATTCCGTCACGAATGGCGCCTGCGTCGAATTGAGCACCGTTAGCTGTTGGGACGATAATCTTGTGGACGCGACGAATGCGGTCATCTGCTTGATTTGCAGCGGGGCGACTAATCAAGTGACTGATCCCACTAATCCGGGCGTCACGACGTTCAACGGCACCGGGGCCACGTCAATGGTCGGTCTTGTTCAAAGCAGGGATGGATGGCGTGTAACCCTGCCCGGGCCTGTGACCATCGCAGGAGTCAACTATGGAGCTGAACGATCGGTGGTCAATCCCACGTTGATTGCCGGGACGGTTTTCTTCCCGACCTTCAGTCCGACCAATGACTTCTGTTCCTCGGATGGCCAGAGTTATCTCTATGCCTTGTTCTATAAAACCGGAACAGCCTCAACCGCGCCGGTGATCGGCACAGCTGTATCCGGCCTAAATACCAACGTGACGACAAAAATCAGTCTCGGCGTCGGTTTGGCGTCGTCAGGAACGATGCATCTGGGTGAGAGTGGAACGCTCAACTTCCAGCAAAGCACGGGAGCGTTCAGCCAAACGCAGACGACGACCCCCGACTACGGTAGTCGTTTTGTGAGTTGGGTTCATCAGCGAGATTGAGATCGTGGGAAACCGTAGGGAGGCATAACTGCCCGGTCGTGGCGGGCAACGCGCGCCACGACTGGGTTCCCTATTCCAGCAAGGCGTTTTAATACTCGTGTCCTGAATATTCGCATGCTCCGTCCTGGCTCGGCACAGTTTTCCCTTCTCCTTGTCTGCTTGCCCATGATGCTGGCGGGAGCCGCCTGCACAAGAGAAGGACCAGCGGAGTCTGCAACGGCAGCTCCTGCCATTGGAAACAACGGACCGCCTGTTGTGACATCTGCCAGAATTCTGAATCATCCGCTGTCACTTGACTCGCCCGTGACCGTCACCATTGAAGCCGAAGACCCCGATCGAGAAGCAGTGTCCTTCCGCTATCAGTGGTATGCGGATGGGACAGCGCTCGCAGGCCAAACGTCTCCTGCGTTGGCGCCGGAGCACTTGCGGCGAGGACAGATGGTGAGTGTGGAAATTGTTCCTGCCGATGGGGCCCAGATAGGCAAGTCCTATCGAACGGCCGCGGTTGTGGTCGGCAACACGCCGCCCCATATATCCGGGGTTACTGTTACCCCGCAGCCCATCGTCATCGGTGAGAATATAGAGGCTCAGGTTGATGCGAGCGACCCCGATCACGACCGGGTAGATCTATCCTATCGCTGGTTCAAGAACGATGTCCTGATCAAAGAAGGCGATGAGCCGTTCCTTATGACAACCGGGTTCATTCCCCAAGACCGAATTGTGGTGGAAGTGACTGCGCGAGATATTTCATCGACAGGTAATTCCGTTCGTTCCGCGTCCTTGACGGTCGGTAACCGTCCTCCGACGATCGTGTCCATGCCACCCGCATCCGATACGAAAAACCCATATGAATATACGGTGAAGGCTGTCGATCTCGATGGTGACCGGATGGCTTTCCAGCTTGAAGCTGCTCCTCCCGGCATGACGATCGACCAACAGTCCGGTCGCATTGTCTGGTCTATTCAAGCAGGCCAGTCCGGGACGTTCCATGTCAAAGTGATTGCGCAAGACGGTCGGGGAGGGGCGGCCTATCAGGAGTTTGATCTCTCGCTGGCGGCGCAGGCTCCTGCCACACCTGCTCAGTCGTAGCGCAATCCCATCCAAATACTTCGCTTCTGCTTGTCTCCTCATTTTCTTGTCTGCTAGAATCGGACCGTATCGATATGTTGGAGGGAGACTAACTCGCGCTCGTGCGTAAGCTCAAACTCCGAGAAGGCACCAATACCGCCGTTCTGTTCGGCCACCACGATCAGCATCTCAAGCTGATTGAGGAGGGGTTGGGCGTGCGGTTGTCGGCGCGAGGCGAAGAACTTACTCTGGACGGTCTGCCCGAAGCGGTTCGTCAAGCGGAACGGATACTCCTCGAACTCGCATCTCTCACACATGACGGCATCACTCTGCATGCAGAAGACGTGACGCATGCCCTGAGCGCGTTGCGCCAAAGCCCTGACGCCTCCCTCAAGGACGTGCTCGCCCACCAGGCGACGATCGTCACAAAAAAGCGATTCGTCGGCCCCAAGTCGCCTACTCAAAAAGCCTACATCGAAGCGATTGAGCAGCACGATATTGTGATTGCGATCGGACCAGCCGGGACGGGAAAGACGTATCTCGCCATGGCCATGGCCGTCAGCGCTTTGATGAAGAAAGAGGTGAGCCGGATCGTACTCGCGCGGCCTGCAGTTGAGGCCGGCGAGAAGCTTGGATTTCTTCCGGGCGACATGTATGAGAAGGTGAATCCCTATCTGCGGCCCCTCTACGATGCTTTGTTCGATATGCTGGATATGGAACGGGCCAACCGCCTGATCGAGCGAGGCGATATCGAAATTGCGCCGCTGGCCTTCATGCGCGGGCGGACGTTGAACGATTCGTTCGTCATTCTGGACGAAGCCCAGAATGCCACGGCGGAGCAGATGAAGATGTTTCTGACACGGATGGGATTCCATTCGAAAGTCGTGGTGACGGGTGATATTACCCAAGTAGATCTGCCGAACGATAGGGTATCCGGTCTCATCGAGGTGAAGGAGATTTTGAACGGAATCGATGGCATCGAATTCGTTTACTTCGATGAGAGGGATGTCGTTCGTCATCGGCTGGTCCAGGACATTATCAAGGCGTATGATCGCCGCACGGAAGCGACCGGCCAAGCTCGGATTCAGACATCGTCTCAGCAGCTGACGTCCGGACCTCGAAAGTCCCCTCAGGGTCCCTCGGGCCAATCTCACTGAATGGCTGTCTATCTTTGCGTTCGTGTCAAACGGTCGGTCATACGGCGGGCGGCTTTGGTGCGGGTGGCGGAGCTGGTGTTGGGTGCGGTCGGAGAACGGCAGTCGGAATTGAGCATAGAACTGGCGGGCGATCACCGCATGCGCCGGCTCAATAGACAGTATCGCAAGAAAGACCGAACGACGGACGTGTTGGCCTTCCCTATGAGGGAAGCTTTCGCGCCCCATGCCGCAAGGTTCGCGACGAACATGCTTGGCGATGTGGTAATCTCGGTCCCGCAGGCGCGTCGTCAGGCTATTGAAGTCGGGAGGCAATTGGACGATGAACTCGTTGCCCTGCTGGTGCATGGCGTGCTCCATTTGTGCGGATATGATCACGAGCGAGGCGAAAAGGAAGCGGCCCGCATGCATCGGCGTGAACGGGAACTCTTGAGGGCGATTGGCCCTGCCCCGCGTCTGGTGATCCATCGAACGGTGAAGACGGACAGGAGGCCCTGACGGTGGGATGGTTCCAACGTTTGAACGAGGGGCTTGGCAAGACCCGGCATGCGGTGCGGCAGTCGCTCGACCGGTTTTTGGGGCGCACTCCGGATCCGGCTCTTCTCGAAGAACTCGAAGCGGCACTGCTCAGCGCCGATCTGGGCGCTCGGGTCGTCGATCGGCTCATGCTCCAGGTTACTGAGCGCGCGCGCGGCGTTGATGCAGCGACGTCGCATGGAATCCAAAATGTGTTAAGCCGGACGCTGTACGACGTGCTCAAGCCGGTCTCCGGACCGTCGTTAGAACAGTTGATCGATCAAGCGCCCAAACCGTTCGTTATCCTGGCGGTCGGGGTGAATGGAGTGGGGAAGACGACGACGATTGCTAAGGTGGCTCAGCGGTTGGCGCAAAGCGGACGGCAGCCGTTGCTGCGGCGGCGATCGATCAGCTGCAAGTGTGGGCGGATCGAATCGGGGCCAAAGTCATTCGTCAGCGTCACGGGGCCGATCCGGCGGCGGTTGCGTTCGACGGCATTGCGGCAGCGAAGGCGCGAGCGGCGGACGTGGTACTCATCGATACGGCCGGCCGGCTGCATACCAAGTCGAATCTTATGGATGAACTGCGCAAGATGAAGCGTGTCATCGGCCAGGAATTACCGGGCGCGCCCCACGAAGTGCTGTTGGTATTGGATGCGACGGTCGGGCAAAACGCATTGGTTCAAGCCCGCCAGTTCCACGAAGCCGTGGGAGTGACGGGCATAGTCTTGACGAAGCTTGATGGCACGGCGCGCGGAGGCATTGTCGTTGCGATTGCCGAAGAGCTCAACCTTCCTGTTCGCCTGATCGGTGTTGGGGAAGGAATTGAAGATCTCCAGGATTTTAATCCCGAAGCCTTTGTCGCGGCCCTCTTCGGCCAACCGACCGCGTGCTCGTAACTCTGCATTTTTCTTCTAGTCTTCCGGATTCCGTGCTAATCTTTCTTCGCTGGCAGCTCATGCACGAGCGGTATGCGCGCGGGCCTGGAGGGTGAACGCCGATGATGAAGATCTTGATTGTCGATGACGACCAAATGAACTGTGATTTGCTGCAGAATGTGTTTACCCGCCACGGGTACCAGGTTATTTCCACCACGAGCGGGCTCGAAGGTCTCAACCTCTTTCGCAAGCATGTTCCCCGGGTCACGCTGTTGGATCTGCGGATGCCGGAGATGGATGGACTGATCGTTCTGAAAGAGATTCGTGCGGTCGATCCCCATGCGCCGGTGATCATTCTCGGTGGGGGAGCTACAGAGGTGCAGGAGAATCAAGCACGGGCTCTGCGCGTGACCGACTTTGTCCGCAAGGGACTGTCTCTGGATGTTCTGGTCGAAGCCGTCCAGCGGGCTGCACAGCTGCCCATACACCCGAATACGGCGCCGGTTCTGGTCGCCAACGGAGGCCAATCAGAACAGATCGATGAATCGGTTTTGGTGGTGGATGACGATCCCCTCGTCTGTGATCTGCTTGTCCAGTTTTTGAGCTTGCGCGGTTACCGGGCACTGGGTATCAAGGATGGGCAGGATGCTTTGCGGGTTGTGGAAGATGTCATGCCTGACGCCATTGTGCTCGATCTGATTATGCCGGGTATGTCGGGCATTGATGTGTTGCGCGCTTTGCGTGAAAAGGAGTATCCGGGGGGCATCATCATCATGACGGGGAGCCACAATGAGGAATTGCTCGATGAGGCATGGGCGCTGGGCCCGCAGGAAGTCCTGCTGAAACCGATTGATTTGGAGTGTCTGCTGACCGCAATCCAGCTTGTACTCGTCTGCCGCGAGTGTTAATAATTCTCCCGATGTTTTCCAGAACCTGCCCCGTGTCTGCCATCATCGGACTTCTCTGCATCGCCGGCATTTGGGCCCCCGGTGCGGCTGCGTCGTCTATTTCCGATCGTCCTGTCGTACTTAGCCATGATCTCGCTGTCGAGTTGCGTCCTTCCACCCATGAATTGATAGGGCGAGATCAGATCGATATCGAATTGCCGTTCCGTGCGGCGGCGGTGACATTCTCGATCTCGCCGACCGTGAAGATCGACCGCATTCTCTTGAGAGCTCATCCAGCAGTCAGTACGGCCACAGTATCTGATACGGCATTGTCGTTTACGACAGAGCAAGTCGTGCGGCCGCCTGAGCAAAGAGTGACTGTCGCCCTTCCCGGGGCGCATGACGGGCGTGTGACTCTGGTATGGATCTATCGGGGAACCATCGACGATCCGCCCAAAGAACCGCGCCATCTGAGATTTGTGACGCCCAGCGAGACAGCCGGACATATCGGACCAGAAGGCGTGTACCTGAGCAGCGAAAGCCAATGGTATCCGGACATCGAAGGGTCGCTCAGTGCCTATCGGCTTACAGCCCTGGTTCCTCAGGGATGGTCTGTGGTGACACAAGGGAAAAAAACGGAGGAGACGACGGATGGAGAGCACGTTTCCTCGACGTGGGTCGTTTCAGATCGATCAGAAGCGTTGACACTGGTGGCCAATAGGTTTGCCATCAAGTCGCGTGCGTGGAAAAGCCGCAACGGGCAATCGATTGAGCTGGCAACGTATTTCTTTCCCGACAATGCGGGGCTGGCGGATGAGTATCTCGACGCCACGTCGAACTATCTCGATGTCTATATCCCGATCCTGGGCGAGTTTCCGTTTGAAAAATTTGCAGTGGTGGAGAACTTCTTCGCCAGCGGGCTCGGCATGCCGTCATTTACATTGCTGGGCAGCGGCAGCATCAAACGGCACTATGTGCAGCCCTATGCCTTGGGGCATGAGATCGTACATTCATGGATCGGCAATTCGGTATTCAACCGAGCCGATCAACCCAACTGGGTCGAAGGGTTGACGACCTACTTGGCGAATTACTATTGGCACGAATGGACGCACGACGACCGGCAAGCGATGGAGCAGCGGCGGTTGATGCTTCAGGGCTATAGCGTTCATGTGCCTCCGGACCAAGACTATCCGGTGGCGGCCTTCGTCCGGAAACGCGATGAACGGGACAACGCCATCGGCTACCACAAATCCGCCTTCGTGTTTCACCTGCTGCGCCGCGAAATCGGTGACGAGGCCTTCTGGCGCGGACTGAAGACGTTCGTCAGCCGGTACCGTAATCGCAACGCCGACTGGGAGAACATTGAGGCTGTGTTTGCAGAAGAAAGCCGTCGGGATCTCGGGTGGTTTTTTGAACAATGGGTCAAACGGGGCGGCTCGCCGTCCTTGTCGTTTGGCGAGGCGGCTGCCTATCGAGTGAATGGAACCGACGGGGGCGATGCCTGGCGGCTGACGGTTCATATTCAACAGGGCGGCCGTCCGTTTCGGATGGCGGTTCCTGTCACAATTGTGATGAAACATGGTGCGGAAACCAGATGGGTATCGCTCGGGCTCTCCTCGGAACACAAGGCGGAGTTTACCGTCCAGGATCAGCCCCTGCTGGTGCAGCTTGACCCGGAGTGGGTGGTCTTCCGCCGGTTGGCACGGGCTCAATTGCCGCCGATGCTGAACGGTTATGTGACCGACCGACATCGAACGGTCGTGAAGGCATTTACGGATCCTGCTTCTCCGTTGCAGCAGGTCGTCACTCGTATTACCGATCAGGAAGCACAACTGCCGGAATCTCAGAGGACCAGGGTGTTGTCCATCGAGGGCAACCCTCTGCCGCCGGAGGGGTCGGTGCTTGTGTTGGCAGGGCCGGATCAACAGAGTCTGGTTCAGTCGATTGTACGAGAGTCCTGTGGAAATCTGGCGGTCTTGGGGAGCGAGGGTGTTCAGATCGACGGCCAGACCCATAGTGGGCCGTCGGCAGCGGCATTGCTGTCTTGCCGTCGGGCGGACGTGCCGGGCAGCGTCGTCACGATTCTCTATGGCGGGACATCCCAAGCGGTTGCGAAGGTCTCGCGCTTTTTGTTCTATTACGGCTGGCAGAGCTATGTCATATTCAACGATGGAGCTGCGGTGAAGCGCGGCCTCTGGCAGAACGAGCCGGAGATGAAGGAGGTGCGGATTGGATCAAGTCACTAGGCCTGTGAGAGTGCTGTTGGGAAGCCTTTGTCTGGCGTTCTCTCTGTCGGCATGCGCTGTAGGGGGAGACCGGCCAAAGGAATCTGCGAAGGCTCTGTCCGGCTCCACCGAGCGCCACCTTGCCAACATTCGCCAGCTTACCGTCGGCCGCCAGAATGCCGAAGCATATTTTTCATTCGACGGGAACAAACTGATTTTCCAATCCACCAATAACTGGACGAAGGATGCGGTTGCGCCGAGGCTGCGTCCGGCTGATACCGGGCTGGGCTGTTACCAGATGTATGTCATGGACGTGGACGGTACTCAGGCGCGGCTCGTGAGCACCGGTGCGGGCGCCACGACCTGCGGGTACTTTTTTCCGGGCGATCGGCGGCTGTTGTACTCTTCCACTCATGCGGTCGGGCCGAATTGTCCTCCGAAGCCGAAGCGGGACGGCGCCTATCGATGGGCGCTCGATGACTATGATGTGTATGCCGTGGGTATCGACGGTCAGGGGCTGCAGCGGTTGACGACAACGCCCGGCTATGACGCGGAAGCCACCGTCTCGCCTGACGGCAAGACCATCGTGTGGACTTCCGTGAAGGATGGGGATCTCGATCTCTATGCCATGAATCCCGACGGCACGAAAGTTCGGCGCTTGACCGACGACGTGGGTTACGACGGCGGCGCATTTTTCTCACCGGACAGCCGGCGGATCGTCTATCGGGCAGCGCATCCGACCGATCCGGCCGAGATTGCCCGCTATCAGGAATTGTTAGCCCAGGGGCTGGTCGAGCCGGGCCAGCTTGAAATATTTGTCATGAACGCCGATGGATCAGGCAAGAAACAGGTCACTTCCAACGGGGCTTCGAATTTTTCCCCCTTCTTTCATCCCGACGGCCGGCGCATCATTTTTTCCTCCAATGTAGAAACGCGAGGCGAGGGAGGACGCCCGAGCTTTCATCTGTATTTAGTGGGTGATGACGGGACGGCGTTGGAACGTGTAACGGTGGAAGGGCGGTTCAACAGTTTTCCCATGTTTTCTCCGGATGGGAAGCGTCTGGTGTGGGCGTCGGACCGCAATGCGAAGGAGCCGGGCGAGTTCAACGTGTTCCTGGCTGATTGGATCCCATAAAGCAGCGGTCGATCATGAGTGACCGGTGACGAGTCAGGAGGAGCCAGCGGTCCTTGGTGGCGATCAGGGTTCCTCTGATCGCCCCGCAGGCCGGACGTGGTTACAGACGGCGGCACTGATCACGGCGTTCGGCTGCTCTTGTGCCGCGCTGATCGTCGCCTTCGTAGGGCTGTCCCAGTTCGATCTTCCTATCGTCCGCTATGTGCGGTCGGTCACGATCCATCTTCCCTGGAACCAGCTCACTGTTCCCTGGATGGCCTTCACCAGCGACGCAGGAGATTGGATTGGTGAAGGGACACATCTGGTTGCCGTGAGCGTGGGGCTTCTGGCGGTCGGGTGGTTCTTCTCACAGGCGACGGTCAAAGCAGCCGGGATCCAAACTCTGCTCGCGCATGGGCTCGCGGCACTGGTTGTCAATGGGCTCAAGCATCTGATCGGCAGGCCTCGACCAAAATTTGCCCATTCCGGAGAATGGCAACTCGCTCCATCCTGGGCCTCCGGCCTTGACTCGTTTCCCTCCGGGCACTCCGCCGCCAGCTTTGCCGTGGCGACCGTGCTGGCCAAACGATTTCCTGCCGTGGGTCCGCTGTGCCTGGGCATCGCGGCGTTTGTCGCGCTCAGCCGAATCCTGCGTGGTTCCCATTTTCCAACCGACGTGTTTGGCGGGGCCGTCGTCGGCGTGATCAGCGGGGCAATCGCTGGCGCGCCGTTGACACAATGGCGCACCTCGCTCCGGCACGGGATTCAGCAGGCCGCGATGGGGGCTTCCGTGGCGCTGGCTCTGCTCTGGGCTCTATCGAGACCGGTGGAGGAAGGAATCGTCGGGGCTCTCTTCATCGGCCTCGGCCTGGCGGTTACGGCGAGCGGGTTGTGGCTTCGTAGAACCGAGTGGATCGGCAACGACACATCAGGTACGAGTCGGCAGGCAACGCTCTCGTCGATCATGATTGTGTACGGCCTGGCATCCCTCACGACATCCTTCTATGCGGTGTCGGCAGTTGGATTGGCATGCGTGGCGATTGCATTCAACAGAGCGGCGGCAAGGGAAGAGGAGCAGCACCACCATACTCGCACCTGGCTGGTGATGAGGGAAAGCGCTGTGCTCGGCGCGGTCATGCTTGCCCTGTTGATCCTCTATGACGGGCGAAGCGTCCTGCCGTTCTGACAGGCTGTTGATAAAGTCCGCCAGCGTCGTTCTCGCATCGCTCAGAGGCTCAACACCTGGAACCTGTGGAGGCAAGGAACTTATCCGCTCGCATCTGATCGAAGGGAGCGGTTCAAGCGAAGCTTGGTATGTACCTCCTCGCCTCTTCGCTCGCTGCGGCCTTGCTGGACGGCCTTTCTGAACAGCCTGTAGACAATCCGCTTCTAGTGCCGTCATCCCATTTGTCAATGAACTACTAGCAGATCATTAGTGGCCGGGAATTTTAGGAAGCGAGGGCTGCTCTGGCGTTGCCGACTGGGGTATCGTCACCATCGGTTGAGAGGCGAGGAGAATATAGCCGTATCGCTTGAGGACTGGTTGATAGGTGGCTGCCTCTTTCGGCAAAGCCTCCTGCATCGCCTCCGGCAGGAGGATCATTGTACGGCCGGGATATGCCAATGCAGCCTGAAGCCGCTTGGATTCTCCGGGCGGTATGAACAGCACCTTTCGCCTCGAATAGAAGGCCATGGAAGGCCGTAGCGTGCCGAACGCGATCAATTGATCTTCCGGGGCGAGATTCAATCCCGCTGCGTAAGCCAGTTCTTGCGGAGGCGCGATGGCATATCGATTGAGTCCGGGGATGACGGTGAGGACGGCGAGGAGAAACACTGTCGCCACCACGCCGCCTGCTATGCCGAAGGCTGTGTTACGTCTTGCCTCATTCAGTCCGAAATAGCCGACCAATCCCATCCCAATCAAGAGCACTGCTGCGGCCAGATAGGGGCCGATCCCCAGATCGAATTGGACGGCTGTGGGAAACTCCTTGACGAGTTTTCCCGCAAATTTGCTATAGAGCCATGGCAGAGAGGCAAATCCTATGGCCAAGAGATAGCCGACACCCGTTACGGCATGGATCGAGCCACGAATGCCCGCGGTCGAAGGGTCCTTCAGTGCCCGCGCCCAATACAACGCCGCCAAAATCGACGCGGCCGGAAACAGCGGTCCGATATAGTGCGGCAGTCTGGTTGAAGACACGGTAAAAAATATGAAAGTTCCGACCAACCACAGTGCCGCAAACCACTCCAACTCCTTACCTGATCCTGAGTCGGCGTGCGAGTCCACCGGTGTTGCGCCGGCGTCTGCAAGACTACGCTGTTCTCTCCAACTTTTATAGGTTTGAGCGAAGGCAGCGGGAAGCATCAGGCTCCAGGGGAAAAACCCCAGCAGCAGCACGGGAACATAAAACCAGAAGCCCACTCCGTGGCCCTCCATCGGAGCGAGGAATCGTCCGACGGTGTGGACCTTCGCCTGCGAGCTGTAGGCATCGCCATGGAGAAGGAACATGGCGGCATACCATGGACCGGCGAGCAGTATGACCACCACCGTGCCGGCGATGGGAAAGCCGCGTTGCCAGAAGATTGTCCAGCGTCGTGCCGCCGTCAGATAGAGTCCGGCGGTCAGCAGCGGAACCAGAAATCCGACCGGCCCTTTGGTCAGGGTGGCAAGGGCCATGCCGACGTAGAAGCCCCAGATCCAGTGCCGTCCGGCACCCGGCTCATGCAGCCCCAGCCAGAATCCATAGAGTGACAGTGTGGTGAAGAAAATCAGGACGCTGTCGGTGATGGCCATGCGTCCCAGTGCGAGCATCTCAATATTCAGCAGCAGCATGAGGGCGCCGACGAGGCCGGCGGTCTGGCCCCGCAGCCGGGTGAGAAACAGATACTGCATGAGGATGAGTGCCATGCCGAACAGGGCCGAGGGGGCGCGTGCCGCAAACTCGTTCACGCCGAACACACGATAGGAGATGGTCATCAGCCAGTACACGAAGACCGGCTTGGCGACGCGCAGTTCTCCGTTGAATGTGGGGGTGACGAGGTCTCCGGAGGCGAACATCTCACGGCCGGCTTCGGCATTCCGCCCTTCATCGCGGTCAGTGAGGCCCATATCGCCGAGGCCCAGAAAGAGGAGCAGGCTCGAGAGGGCAAGGAGAATCACGACTGTCATCAACTGATTGGGCCGGCGATCGTCAAGCATGGGAGGGCTTTCTGCGACAGGCGAGATGAGGCATGTGGAAACGGGTGTGTGGTCGGGCGATCATGTCTGTTGAGCCGGCGGGTTGTCCTGGCCCTTGGCTTGGTCTGCGCGGCGGATGAGCATCAGCCGACGCCTTGTCCGGCGATGAAGACCGGATCTTTACGATAGATCGCATAGGCCAGCGTGATGAGACCGCCGATCAGGCTCATATACCAAAACGACACGGGGACCTGGCTTGCAGCCTTCTTTTCAGAGGCGATCCATTGGACCACCCAGCGGCCGAAAAAGAGGCCTTGGCCGAGAAAGCCGATGGCGATCCAGATAGTTTCGAGACTCATAGAGACGGCGTGACCGGTGATGAGTGATGGGTGATGGGAAATTGCGAAGCCAATGAGTATGTGTGCGAGGCGAGATTCATGGATTGCTTCCAAGCATCGAGATCTTTATGCGTGGTTATGGTGTTTCCGCTTGTGCATCACAGATCACTGATCACGCAGTTTGTACCGCAGCACCCGATCCATCATCCACCGCACGGCGATCAGGTCGTAGAGAGATTTGAACAGCCGGTTGCCCATACCGTATTTCGACTGACCGTGAATGCGCGGGTAATGCCGAACCGGCACTTCAGTCACGGTGAATCCATGCATCTGCGCGAGCGCAGGGAAAAACCGGTGCATGCCTTCATACAGCGTGATGCGCTCCAGCACGGGGCGCCGGAATACTTTGAGCGGACATCCCGTATCGTGCACGCCGTCGTGAGTGAACCGGTTTCGCACGCGGTTCGCAATTCGGGAGGAGATCATCTTTACGAAGCCGTCCTGCCGTTGCTGTCTCCATCCGCACACGAGATCGTAGCTGGACGTGAGGGGGAGCAGTTTCAAGATATCTTCGCTGTCTTGTTGAAGGTCGCCGTCGATTTGGATGATGATCTCGCCGGAGGACTGCCGAAATCCCGCATCGAGGGCGCAGGTCTTACCGTAATTCCGGTCGAAGTGAAACACCTTGACCTGGGGATGCTGCGCTGCCAGACGATCCAGTTCCTGGCTACTGCCGTCGCTGCTGCCGTCATCCACAAAAATAATCTCGTAGGGGCGTGATTGTGACGATTCGTGGGAGTCCATGACTTTGAAGAGGCCCGCCACAAGAGGCGACAGGTTTTCCCGTTCGTCCTTAATGGGAATGATGACCGAGGCCCAGGGACTGGAACTGGACGGCGGCGTCATAATGCGCGAATGCTCCGGCAGCGGCCTGTGGAAAGGGTATTCACGCGCGCATTCTAACGGATGGGGGAGGGAGCGTCAAACAACTGTAGGCGACGCTGGGAATCGGAATGGGCGGCAGCGGATGCGATATATTGAACGGAAGATGATATTCGAGTGAGTCGGGTGCGTGATGGCAAGACCTCATCAACCACACACAAGTGGCTGCAATCGCTCGACGAGCCGGACAAACTCTCGACGGCGGTGATTCTGACCATCCCATCGGAGAATCTCGGCCGTGACCGCCAACCTGCGCGGGCCGCTGCTGATGAATCGGCAAACCAAGCTGTGCAAGCAGTTGGTACACTCAGGCGAGTTCCCGACGCGCCACCGCTGTCTCCAGCCACCACACCCGACTCGACGCAATACCTCGCGCAGGCTCAGTCGTAGCTCCAGCTGGAGTCTCCTGATCGAGGTATCCTGTCTACGCGTCCGGTGCGATGTCCGCCGCGATGCGGACAATCTCTGCTGCCGTCGCAGGCTATGGCATGATGTGGAGAGCGATTGACAGGCACAGCGTTCTCGGTAGAATCCAGGCTAACGGTTGGGTGAGACTTCTGCGGGAGGCCGAGCCATGTGTGATTGCAAGACCTGACCCTGTTCTGTTCCTCAGGGTCAATTGAATATTGGTCCCCTTCCGCGGGGTTCTTGGGTTGTAGGACAACCAAACACTCGACGTGGGCCGATGACGCTTTCACTATCCCCGGTCCCAGGAACCGATATGGCTGGGAGAAGCGGTGGTTTTCTCATTCATGGCGACAACCGCAGAGGGAACAATACGGCATCCACAGGATGCATGATCCTTCCGCGCGATTGTCGAGAACAGATTTCCGAGGGGAAATGATACTAGTCGTGCCGTGATACAACTCTCGTCGTATATACCGATAAGTGTCTCGTTTGGCATGGTTTTATGGGCGACAGCCTTGTGTGCTGCCGAAGTGCCCTCTCAAACGTTTTCAATTAATAGTGCGACAGTAGGTGTCACAGCCTTGGGTGAGGTGCAGAAAGTCTACGGTACTGCAGAGCCTGTACGGCTCAGCAACGAAGAAGAAGCGGATGTAGCAATCTGTTACATGCATTCTTCGACGAAAGGCGAATCGTTCTTGGTTTTTGAGTCGGGGATCATGGGTGGCTACAAGGACATCACCGGATTTAGGATTTCTACCATTCGTCCAAGTATCAATTGTGTGGCAACCAAGATCGATGTTGGCACATTAACAACTGAGAACGGAGTCAAGTTAGGGCAAAGCCTTGAAGACTTCAAGAAAACAGTTCAGGTTATGTTCGCCTATCACGGTTCGAGGTTAGCCTACGAAGGCGCGGGGCAACGACCAGCCACCCAAGAAGAACTGAAGATGCTGCGCAGCAAGTGGCCGAACACGATACAGAATTACTTCGACGTAACAACCAACATTGAAGCTGAGTTTCTGGGGAATCGGCTTATCGATTTCTACATTCGCAAGATCGAGTCATACTGAGCCGGAGTCAAGTAGGGAATGGGAAGGGTTGTCCGTGTGACAATGTCACTCGGCAAAGAGCTCTCACCTATAAGAAAGGTACGACGACGCTGGGGACGCTGCTCTATACCTATGATGCAGCCGGTAATCGGATTAAGACAGGGGGCACATTCGGACGCTCAAACATTCCTCCGGCACTCACCACGACGACGTACAACGCCAATAACCAGCAAACGGCACTCGGCGCGAGCACCGAGACGTATGACCTGAACGGCAATCTGGCGACGTTCACTGACGCAAGTGGTACGACCACCTATACCTGGAATGCGAGAAACCAACTGGCAGCGATCAGCGGCCCCAGTCTGACGGCCACCTTTAGTTACGACAGCGGGTTACTCATGGTAACGTCACGGTCAGGTTCGGCCAATACGCATAGCCGACGGCTCGAGCGTTGCCTGCTTCCAGCTTCTCGAAGACAATCCTGCTGAAGAACGGCGTTGTTCCCGAGATTCCACTAAATCCACCGGCCCCGCCTGTAAAGGTAAATTCGCGCATTTCCATGCGGCATAACCCACATCTTTCCCCTCATGGGCGAGAATCGTGCAGAGTCCGAAGTAGCCTCTGTGGTCATCCGCTTTGTTGAGGGTGACACGAATCGGGCATTCAAGCTGGGCCGTATGAACAATCCCACCGACCTCGCCATTCGAATGACGGACGATCATCACGCCTTTAACGATGGCGTTGATCACCTGTCCCCCATCCGGGAGATCATGAACCTCTCCTATACCCATCCAACTTGTACTCGCATACCCAGCCTCAAGCGTCTTCGCCGAGACCAAAGAATTATTGCTTCCAGCAAGACCAACAACCAAGCCCATCACAACGATGAAATAATGGATGATCCTCATGACAACCCCCTTCAGTTTGACTGATTTGTTCAACCACACCCCTGGGTAAGCTATTCGACAATATCCGTCCCCCACGGGTTATCCACCAGGAAGAGCCACCGCCCGCCGGGTTGGCGCCGCAAGATGCTGGAGGATCGCCCGCTGAATTGCACGGCAGCTCCCATCGGATCGATTCCCGTGATGCTCCAGCGGGCACAGTACTGCGCAACATCCCCTGCCTGCACGATCTGCTGCGCTTTGATGGTTAATGTCGGTTTCAGCGCCATGAAGCCTTCAAGCGCCTTGCGTATCCCAGCGGGCCCGTTGACGACCACACCGGGCTTCATGACGAACGAAGCGCTAGATTCGAAAAGAGTCAGGGCCGATTCCAGATCACAGGCATTCATAGCTGTCACTAGTTGACTGACGACATCTAACGGGCCGGGGAGTTCCATGACTTGTCCTTTCTCATAACCGCTGGCCATTCGCTGTGTTCTGGGTAGACCCTCACAGAACCCCGCTTTACTGCCGCCGAAGAATGGCATAGAAAGCCGGCACCTCCACCACGTCACCAGTCGGGAGGGTATGGACCGTGCGGATCTGACTCGGACCGGTGCCAAGGATCGCGAATCGCTCCGGCGGGAACAATGAATTGATGGCATTTTCACGTAGCATGCCCGGCGTTATCTGATGCTGGAACACTCGTGCGAGCCCGGGAGTCGGGCAAAGTAGGGTTCTGCAGCCGATGACAGCTCGATAAAATACAACGTCCCTGTTGCTCCCAGGAGCCGTTCGATGCTCTGAACGGCTGTTGCTTGATCTGCCGGAGACAGTTGATGCAACACTGCCCTTATGTAGAGGTTGGCATCCCCAATTTTGTCGTGGAGGCGTTGTGCGTCATCAGGACGCAGCACATCGAAGAGGCGATACGTAATATTGGCTGCGCCATTGGTCGTCGTGGCTAATTCAACTGCTGCAGGCGCAATCTCAGTGCCAATCACGACTGTGAAATGATTGGCCAAAAACCGTGTTTGGGTGCCGTTCCCACACCCCAGATCGATCAAGGGAAGTCGCGGATTGAAATAGTCACGGAATAGCGCCAGGTCCTGTCGGGATGCATGGATCGGATCGGCATCCCAAAACACTTCACCGGCGGTACCGGTCGTAGAACCCCAAAAACTCTCCCACGATGTTGCGTAACGGTTGACTGCTGTCATCACCATCTCCTTCATGTAGTCAGGATGTCGCTAAATGACGAACCATTCATGCGCACACTGTTTCGCTTAGGTCCCAGCCGCGATCGTTTCCTGCTTCGCAGGCAGGAAGGCCTCGACGGGTAGAATGTTGTACCGCCGCCGGAGTTCCCCGACCTGTTCAGCCATCACCGGCCAGTAGTCCCAACCGTCGTTTAGGTCCACGTTCATCGCAGCCCCTCGGCGAACGGCGATCATGGCTTTCAACGGATCGAACATTCCCGTCCGCGCCTGGGTGATGGGCGTCATGCGGATACCGACGTGAAATTGCAGCAAGACAAAAAAGACAAACATCCATGGCTCGCGCCGCTGAAAGCCGGCGCTGAAGCAGGCGACCTGCACTTCTTCTTCCGGAGCCGTGCCGTAACCTGAGAGAACATGCGCACAATCATGGAACACGATTTGCTCAGGCGCCCCGCCCTTTTGTCCAGGAAGCGCGAACCCGTTCACATGCCAATATTCCCAAAGGGAGCGGCCCAACGAACCAGGCTGACAATGTTCCAACCCCTGGTAGCGAGCTGCCAATTCCTTGTCCGCATACCGTCCCATCATCCCGCGAACAAACTTAAGGAGCCCTCTGATGCCCTCCTTGTTCCAGACCTCGGCCACCTTTTGCCGCAACCAGAACCGGCGCACCAGATCAAGGCGAAGCTGGAGTATTTCTCCCTTCAGGACATGCTGCAAATTCTTCACCTCGGGAGCATCGACCTCCAGCGCTTGCGCAAACTGTTCAACGTAAGCTGTTTCGGTTGGGCCCGCCTTCCCATCGATCAGCGTCATGATGACTAACCCTTGCACGAGCTGCCTCCTGAGCTGCGGATCGGGAAACACCCGGGCCAGCTCGGCTGGCGTGATTGGAGCAAGCTGCTCCGGATCGTGTGTCGTGCCGAAGATCCGCTGGATGGATTCCAGCATGTGCCGCTCGGACGCATCAAACATCCCATCCGCCATGGCGACCGTCTTCATGGCACGCAATCCCCAGTAAGCTTGTTCGAGACTCGGCATTTTCAGTTCCATCGCATCCTCCTTGAGTATGATCTCCGCGTACATTCGATCAGCCGGGCAGATAACGTTACGTTTGGAAGCGCCCCACCACATTTAGCTGACACAGTGAACGTGATTCACGAACTAGGCCGTAGGCTCAACGCAGTCTGATACACCACGTAAGACACAGAGGCGGTAGGCGGACAGGTCCGCCCAGAGTTCAAGACCGTTCTTGACGTCGCCCCAAGAATTGAGGACCTTTCTATCAACAAAGCGGTCTTGCCGACATACGCGCCGATCGGCTCCTGCAGCAAGAAGCTCACCTGTCTGTGCATCACGGATCGTGAACTCGGCTATGACCTCTCCGGCAAATGGAGGTTTACCGGCGAGGGTATAAATCGTGGCGACAGCCTGTAGCTCTTGGGCTACGCGGGACCATAAGGCCGGCGCCGTCGAGCGCTCATCTCGATGTGTGATC
>LNFM01006549.1_pt1 | contig 19074 bp, 18 predicted proteins | sample 596031 | NCBI WGS metagenome assembly LNFM01 (sample SAMN04254537, study PRJNA301005) | activated carbon metagenome | isolation source: dual media filters at the Ann Arbor, Michigan drinking water treatment plant | place: USA: Ann Arbor | reverse complement strand
CGACCACGCTCTCGGGCGGCGAGGCGCAGCGCGTCAAGCTCGCGCTGGAGCTCAGCAAACGCGACACCGGCCGCACGCTCTACATCCTGGACGAACCCACCACCGGCCTGCACTTCGCCGACATCGAGCTGCTGCTGCAGGTCTTGCATCAGCTGCGCGACGCCGGCAACACCATCGTGGTGATCGAGCACAACCTGGATGTGATCAAGACCGCCGACTGGGTCATCGACATGGGCCCCGAAGGGGGTTCGGGCGGCGGCATGGTGGTCGCGCAGGGCACGCCGGAGACCGTGGCGGCGCATGCGGGCAGCCACACCGGGCACTACCTCAAGCGCCTGCTGGTCTTGCCGCAAGCCGCCTGACGCTTCAGTTGTTCCGGTAAGCCAGCCCCAACGTGGCGCCGAAGGTGGTGGTGCTCGTGGCCAGCGGGCTGCGGGCCACCGCGCCTTGCAGCTGGTACACGCTGAACCCCCCGTACGCCACCCAGTTGCGGTTCAGGGCCGACGTCATGCGCCAGCCCAGCGAAGCACCGTCGAAGCCCGAGCCCAGCGCGTAGGCTTGCAGGCCTGTGGCGGCGGCAGCGTCAGGGGCGATGCCGTAGCGGGTTTGCCGGTAGGTGCCGTTGGCCCAGCCCAGGCCCAAGGACAAGTCCCAATGCGTCTGAGACGAGATGGGATAGCGGTAGTTCAGGCCCGAGTCGAGTCGCAGGCCTCCATCGCGACCGAGCAGGTCTTGCGATGCCCGCAAAGAGGCGCTCCAGCGTGGACCGAGCGTGACGCCGGCGGTGACGCGCCCGCGCACCGTGTCGCGCACTTTGGGCAAGCCGCCGTAGACCGGGTCGCCGCGCCACGAGCGGCCCTCGTCGATCGACAGTGAAGTGCTCAGCGAGACACGGTCGCTGCGGGAGAGCACGGTGCTCACGCCGCTGTCCACCGACTCGCGACCTTGCGCGAGTAGCCCGCTGGCGCCCGAGGTGGCGAAGCGGAAACGCCCGAGCTGAAAGGCCCAGATGGGACGCAGGCCGAGCTTCTGCTCGTTGGTGCCGAAGGGGTCGCGACCGGAAGAGAGTGATGCGCCCAGCAGGTAGTCCCGGCTGGCTTCGAGCGCCACCGGTTCGGTCTGCTGGGCATGGCCTGCCACCGCCCAGCACGCAGCGATCATCGTCAGCGGAAGCGCGGCCCGTTTCGCCATGGTAGTGCCTTCAGAGTCGGCTCAAGTCTTCAATCGCGTCGATCACCATGCCCGTACCCACAGCGATCAGCAGGATGTCGGCCGCCACGCGCACGTATTTGTGACCCGACGGCGGCACGCCCAGGCGGATCGAGATGTCGTTGGGGACGGGGTAATACACCACGTCGGACGGCAGGCGGTAGCCTTTGCGCCATTTTTTGGCCTGGCCCGGTGGCATGCAGCCGTTGTTTTTCTTGGCCAGGCCCGGCGGGCAGTTGCCGGCGCGGAAACGCGGCTCGTAGTACTCGCGCACGGCCACGCGCTGGTTGTCCTGAAAGTAGCCGCCGATGTTGATCTGCACGGCGACGTTGGTCGAAGAACGATCGCCCGAACCCTGCGTGCTGTAGCGCTGCTGATCGTCGCGATCGCCCTTGCCTTTGCCGCCACGCTCCGACTTTTCCCATTTGTCGGGCTTTCCCCCGCCGGCGTGGGCAGGTTTTTCGGCCATGGCCGGCGCCAGGCACAAAGCAGCGGCCAGGCTCAGCACCAGCGAGCGGGCGGTGTGTTTCAGGGTGGTTTTCATGGCGTGTCCGTGTGGTTGAAAGCGCGTATCTCCACTCTGAATTGTGCCCCTCACCGGCTGGCCCTGGTGTGATCGGCGCTCTGGTGTTGCGCCATGGCTTCAAGGGCTGTCAGACTCGGTTGCCTGTCGCTTCACAACCACCGTCTGCCGCTCGCCATGTCACAAGAAACCGAACTCAAGCTCGAAGTGCATCCGCAAGACCTCGCCGCGCTGTTGAGGCATCCCTTGCTGAAGGCCCGGCCCGCCCGCCGCGAGCGCTTGTTCAACACCTATTTCGACACCTCCGCACTCAGCTTGCGCGCGCAACGCATGGCCGTGCGCGAACGCCGTGTGGGGCGCCGCACGTTGCTCACGGTGAAGACCGCCGGGCAGTCGGTGGGCGGCTTGTCGCAGCGCGGTGAGTGGGAAGCACCGAGCCGCCCGGGCGCGTTTGATTTCGCTGCGCTCGTTGACGATCAGGCCCTGGCCGCCCAACTCGCCAGCGTGGCCTGGCAGCTGGTGCCGGTGTTCCGCACCGACTTCACCCGGCGCAGCTGGGTGCTGCAGCACGGACCTGCCCGCGTGGAGGTGGCGCTGGACCAGGGCTTCATCGCCACCGGTAACGCGCAAGGCAACCACCGTCAACCCATCCTCGAGCTGGAACTGGAGCTGCTGGAAGGGCCTGTGGATGCCCTGCTTGATCTTGCCCACACGCTCGCGCTGGGCCCACAGGGGCAGGCCGCCAGTGCACTGCGCCTGTTGCCAGCCAATCGCAGCAAGGCCGAACGAGGCTATGCCTTGTTCATGGGTGAAAAATTGCAACCCGCGAAAGCCACGCCTTTGCAACTGGGCGCGGGCATGCATCCGGTGCAGGCATTTCGCGCCGCTGCACTGAGTTGCCTGGCCCATCTGCAGGCCAATGAAGCGGGTGTGCTGCATCCCGGTCCTGAGGGCGCATTGCCCGACCCCGAGTTCGTTCACCAGGCGCGCGTGGCCCTGCGCCGGCTGCGCACCGGTCTGCGCATCTTTCGCGCGCATGTGCCCAGCCGCTTCGCCGCGCACTGGTCGGCCGAATGGAAACTGTTGACCAACCAGCTCGGCGACGCCCGCAACTGGGATGTGTTCGCCACCGAATGGCTGCCCGAACTGTTGGCGGGTGAACAGCCGGCGTCCGCCGCATTGGATGGATCAACCCAGGCGCTGGAGCGTTGGGTGGAGCAGCAGCGACGCGCTGCCTGGCAGCGGGCCGCCGAGGCGCTGGGCAGTCGCGAACACGCGCTGCGTCTGCTGGCCTTCACCCGGGCGGTGCTGTGCCTTCAGCCCGCAGACCCGGCGGGCGAGTGGTCTGATGGTGATGGCCTGGCCGCGTGGGCTCAGGCCACCTTGCGCGAACGCCACGCCAGCCTCCGGCAGCAGGCCCGCGCGGCACGCCGCACGGGGCCCGAGGGGCGTCATGCGCTCCGCATTTCCCTGAAGAAGCTGCGCTATGCGCAGGAGTTTCTGGCCAGTGTGCTGCCGCCCAAACGCGTGGCACGCAGCACCGCGGTGCTGGCCGATGCTCAGGAGTTGCTCGGTCGCCTCAACGACCTGAGCTCGGCGCACACGTTGCTGGCCTCCATGGAGGCGGGGCCGGCTTCTGTCCTGGTGGTGCACTGGCAGCAATCCCTTGACGCTAGGCTGCAGGAAGGTCTGCTGGAATTGCCGTCCATGGAGAAGGCGCTGGGGAAGGCGCCGGCGCCCTGGGGCTGAGCGGCGTGACAGGCTTGACGGATGGATGACGGATTTTTGACAGTCTGTCGATAATTACCCGAAAGTATTCTTTGGGGTTCAAGTTGTCAGTCATAACCATGCGATTTTTGGCCTCTTCGATGGCATCAGGGCTGGACAAGACGGTTTCGGGCGGCACCGTGATGAAGTGGATCGACGAAGCGGGCTATGCCTGTGCCAGCGGCTGGGCACGACGCCACTGCCTCACGGTATACGCCAGCGGCGTGCGTTTTCACCGCCCCATTGCCATGAGCCATCTGGTCGAAGTGGAGGCGCGACTGGCCTACACGGGGCACACCGGCATGAACATCGCGGTGGAAGTGCGCAGTGGTGACGTCAAGGGTGGGCGCATGCTGAAAACCACCGAATGCCTGATGGTGTTTGTCGCTGTTGACGACGACGGTCAACACGTGCCGGTGGATGCGTGGCGCCCGGGGACACCGGGAGAGATGGCATTGGCGCGCGCTGTGCGCACGCAACTCGATGCCTATCGAACGCCGCAGTTCGCCTGATCTGTTCGCGTGTTGTCAGGCGTTCGCGCTGGGTCGGGCGGCCACCTTGTCCCGCCAGGCCTGCAGCGCATGCAGACCTTCGTCAGCCGGCTTGAAGCGCATCAGCTTGCCGAACTCCACGGTGCAGAAGGCCGTGATGTCGGCGATGGAGAAGCGGTCTCCAGCCACCCAGGGTTGGCGCTGCAACTCGGCGTCCAGCCAGACCGCGGTTTCCATGGCCTTGAGCCGCTGTGACTGACCGAAGTCGGGGATCTGTGGTTGCTCCAGCGGCGCCAGGCCGGGGTGGGTGTGACGGATGGCATTTGCGAGCGGCAGCATCAGATACCACTCGATGCGTCGGTCCGCCATCTCGATGAACGCCCGTTCTTCCGCCGATTCACCCATCAGGTTGGGCTGGGGACAGACGCTCTCGAGATACGTACAAATGGCGCGGGACTCGCTGAGCATGCGGCCGTCGTCCAGCTCCAGCACGGGGATGCGCGCGAGTGGGCTTTTGGCGCGGAAGGCAGGCGTGAGGTGCTCGTGATGGTTCAGGTCCACCATGACCGGCTCGATGCCTTCAATGCCTTTTTCAGCGATGAACATTTGCACCCGCCGCGGGTTGGGTGCGCGTTGCGACACATACAGCTTCATGGTGTTCCCTTCGCGGGTGTGCCGCCCTTGAGGCTCTGGCCCATCTCGACCATGGTGCGCGCCTCTTCGGCGAACTTCCTGGCGCCTTCATCCCCGTCGCGCGTGAGGTCCACCCTGGAGGCAGGTTGCTCGATGCCTCGTTGCACCGCTGCACGTGCGCGGATCGCATCGCGCCATCGGACCAGATGCGGGAGGTCGTCCACCTCGACACCCGACCACCGGTGCGTGCGCACCCAGGCCCAGTTCGCAATGTCGGCAATCGAATAGTCGCCCGCGAGGTATTCGTGGTCTTTCAATCGCGCGTCGAGCACCCGAAAGAGCCGCTTGCTCTCGCCCTGATAGCGGTCGATCACCGACGGGATCTTCTCGGGAAAGTAGCGGAAGAACACATTGGCCTGGCCCATCATCGGGCCGATGCCGCCCATCTGGAACATGAGCCACTGCATCACCAGCGAGCGGCCGCGCGCATCGGTGGGCATCAGCTGGCCGGTCTTTTCAGCGAGGTACACCAGGCAGGCGCCTGACTCGAACACCGCGAAGCCATCCTGTTCGTGATCGACGATGGCCGGGATGCGGCCGTTGGGGTTGATGGCCAGAAACGCCGGCGTCTTTTGCTCTCCCTTCGAAAGGTCAAGCACCTTCAGCGCATAGGGCAGCCCGAGTTCTTCAAGCGCGATGGACACCTTGTGCCCGTTGGGCGTAGCCGCCGTGTAGAGATCGATCATGCGGGCCTCGTTGAACAAGCAGCCTGCATTCTGGTGTCCTCCCACCCTGGGAGCCTGTCACCCAGGCTACGAGGTCAGAGCATGAAGCCCATGTCGCGCGGGTAGTCGCTGGAGTTGAAGTTGCCCAGATTGGGCAGGATGTTGTTCATCTCGGTGCCCTGCACGCCGAACCAGGTGGCCAGCGTGCCCGCGTACTGGTCCACCGAGGTGCTGGGCAGCAGCCGGCCTTGACCCACGTGCCATTGGTCAAAGGCGTCTGTGGTGCTGTTGCCCACGCTCACCGGCGGCGCCTTGCCATAGAACGCTCCACCGCGCACCGCGCCGCCCACCACGAGGTGGTGCGCGCCCCAGCCGTGATCGGAGCCATCGCCGTTCGAGACGAGCGTACGGCCGAAGTCGGACGCGGTGAAGGCTGCCACCTGGTTGGCCACGCCCAGAGACACGGTGGCTTCATGGAAAGCGGTCATCGCCGCGCTCAGTCGGCCCATCAAGGTGTTCTGGCCATTGATGAGGTTGTCGTGCAGGTCGAAGCCACCCATGGAGACAAAGAACACTTGGCGCCTGGCGCCCAGGTCGCCTCGCGCGGCAATCAGGCGCGCCACGATCCGCAGCTGGTCGGCCAGGTTGTTGTTGGCGGGGAAGCTGGCATAAGCGGCACCGGTAGCGGGCACATTGGCCAGCGCCGTAGAGACCTGGGTGAAGGCCCCGTTGGCTCTCCCGGTGACCAGGTTGTATTCCCGCTCCAGCCGGTGGGTGCGCTCCTGCACAGCCAGAGCTGTGATCGCCGCGCGCACCATCTCTGACCCGTACACCCGGGTGTCATTCAAGGCCCTGATCCGCACCGGGCCACCGGTTCCCACCTGGTAGGAAAGGGCGGAGTTGCCCGCCAGAAAAACGGCGTTGCCCGTGACGGAAATACAGGTGAACAGCGAGTTGCTGTTGGCGTTGCTGGAGAGCACCAGATCGCCGATGCGCCCGCCCCAGCCCGTGGGCGAGCCTTCAGGCGCAGACGACTGCCAGACCGACTGCTGGTCGTTGTGCGAGAACAGTTTGGGTGGGCGGGGCACCGAGCGGGCGTTGTACTGCTGGCGTGTGATGGGCTCCACCAGCGGACCCACGTTGAGCTGCACGGCGGCCCTGCCGGAGTTGAACAGGTTGGCCAGACCCGTCATGGCGGGATGCAGCGCGTATTGCACGCCACCCGGCAGGGGCGTGGTCGGATTGAGCACCGTGTTGGCCAGTGCCGCACGGCTCAGGGCAACGTTGGCACGCGCGGCGCTGTAGAGTCCATGGCTGGTGGCGTCGTAGTTCACCACTGTGTTGGCGTAGTCGTTGCCGCCGTTGAGGAAGATGCAGACCAGCGCCTTGTAGTCGGTGGCGTTGAACGCAGCCGCCTCGCCCATGGCCGCCAGGTTGATGGCGGTGGGCAGGGCCGCACCGGTAAGGGCCAACTGACCCGTGCGGCGAAGAAAGGCGCGTCGGGTGTGCAGGTCGGGTCGGATGAAGTGCATGGTGTGCCCCTTATTTCTGGATCAGGTACTGCGGGCACGCCATGATCATCAGCACGGCAGCCCACACGCGCCGGAGCTTCACATCAGTTTCGCTGCTGGCGGTGACCGCCGTGGCATTGAGCGCGTTCACCATCAGCTGTTCGTTGGCCGAGTTGGGCGCGATCTGTCCTGCGCACAACACCAGCGAGAGATGCCGCACCAGCGCGGTGGCATCGGGTGCAAGAGCCAGCTCTCGCGCGTAGGTGGCCTTCACGTCGTATTGGTAGTTGTTCCAGGCCGCCTGTGGCACCGCAGGGTTGGGGCAGTTGATGCCGCGCTCGATCACGTCCTGCATGAAGTTCAGGTAGCCACCCACCGTGGTTTCATTGACCAGCTGGAACTCGGGCGCGGTAGCGCCCGATGGTGTGAGGCTTGTATTGGGTGGCACGTAGCCTGGCCGGAAGAAGTTGAACACCGACGGCGCGCGCAGCGGGCTCTGGCCGAGCTGGTTGGAGGGGTTGCTCAGCTCGAAAATCTTCCAGCTCCCCGCGGCCGACTGTGCGCCGAAGGTGCGCGCCCACTGGATGAAGCGGAACATGGGTTCGCGCAGCTTGCCAAACGTGTTGCTGGCCAGCGTCTGCGGCCCCCGCGCCTCGTCGTGCTGCAGGATGGCCGCCCACACCGCTTTCAAGTCGCCGCGCACGCCCTGGCCGTTGTTGTTGAACGCCGCCGCCACATGCGCCACATACGCCTGGCTCGGGTTGCTGGTGACCAGCCGCTGGATCATCTGCCGCGCGAAGAACGGACCCACGTTGGGGTGGTTGAACAGCGTGTCCAGCGCGGTGCCCAGTGCAGCCCGGCCGGGTGTGTTGGCAGGGATGGTGGTGCCCAGGAAAGTGGCAGCCAGGGTGGAATGACGGCTGTCGTTGAGCGCCATCGGTTTGCGGGCGAAAGCCCGCGACTCGATGGTGTAGCTGTCCACCGGAATGCGCACGCCGTCCGAGGTGTCGAAGTCGTAGCCAGTGAACACACGCGCCAGGTTGGTCACGTCGGACTGGGTGTAGCTGTCGACCGGTTGACCGTTATTGAGCCTGGGTGTGCCGTCCAGGTTGAGTTCAACCAGGCCGATGGTGAAGAGCTGCATCACCTCGCGGGCGTAGTTCTCGTCGGGCACGCGGCCGCTGTTGTTCTCCTTCTGGTTGCCCTTGGTATTGAGGAACCAGCCCATGGCCGGGTGCAGCGTGACGTCTTCGAGCAATTGCCGGAAGTTGCCGAAGGCATTGCGCACCAGCATGTCCCACCAGCTGGCGTAGGCATGGCTGCGCCAGGTGAATTCGGCCGAGCTCATGGACGCCACAAAAAACTCGGACAAGGCCAGCGCCATGCGCCGACGCATCGCGTCGGGCCCGCTGAGCAGCTGGTTCCAGAGCATGAACTCGGCCGGGTACATGTTGAAGTAGTAGCTGTTGCTGTCGGCCACACCGTAGCCGCGTGCCTCCAGCCAGTCCCAGCCGGTGGGACCCAACGGACGCGAAAACTGCGTGGCGAGCCACATCACGTAGCCGTTGCTCCGCACACTCGCAATGTCCTCCACCGTGGAAGAAAACTGCGCCTGTTGAAGGAAGCGTGCAGCATCGGCATCGGTGGCGGGCGCCGAGTTGGCGTAGCCCGCCGTGGTGAAGTCGACGGTGACCGGAAAGCTGCCGCTGTCACTGCCTCCGCTGCCGCCGCCGCATGCCGCCAACATGGCCGATGCCGCCGCGGCAGAGGCGAGCAGGGCCGGGCGTGCAGACGCTGCGCTGTCGTGGACAGCGGAATCGGTCATTCGGTCGGCCAGTGCCGTGGGCGCGGCTTCGTCGGGTGCTTCAACGTTCGTCATCAGGACCACTCCTAGAGTCAACGAGCGCGAGTCTAGGCAGCGGTGTTCGGCCCCCCGTGGACTGGTTTCAATCAGTTACAAGTGGCTGTGGCGCGCCAGCGGCACCCGCCGAATGGCGATACCGTCCGGGGGTATTTGCCCCGCCATCGGTCGAAATTCAGATGCGGGCCGCGTGCAATTCATCACGCGTTTTCAGGGCAACGCGCCGCGCGGCCGCCGCGAAGTCGTCGCCATCGGATGCATAGAGGATGGCGCGTGACGAGTTCACGATGATCGGCCCGGTGGTCGTTTCGCCCTGCATGCGCAGGCCCGCGCGGACCGTGGCCACCGCGTCACCGCCCTGCGCGCCCACACCGGGAATCAGCAGGGGGAGCGTTGGCGCAATCTCGCGCACGCGTTCGATTTCGGCGGGATAGGTGGCACCCACCACCAGACCGAGCTGACCATTGAGATTCCACGGTCCTTGCGCGAGCCGGGCCACGTGCTCGTACAGCCGGGGCTGCCCATCCACCGAGGCCAGCCGCTGGTTTTGCAGATCGTCGCCACCGGGGTTCGACGTGCGGCACAGGAGAAATGCGCCCTTGCCGTGGTACTGCAAATAGGGCTGCACCGAATCGAAACCCATGAAGGGAGAGAGCGTCACCGCATCGGCGCCGTAGCGCTCGAAAGCTTCAATGGCGTACTGCTGTGCGGTGCTGCCGATGTCACCGCGCTTGGCGTCCAGGATGGTGGGCACGTGGGGCGCTGTGCGGCGCATGTGCTCCATCAAGCGTTCGAGCTGGTCTTCGGCCCGGTGGGCTGCGAAGTAGGCGATTTGTGGTTTGAAGGCGATGGCGGTATCGGCCGTGGCGTCGACGATGGCCGCGCAAAAATCAAAGATGCGGCTTGCATCCCCTTTGAGCTTTCCTGGAAAACGCGACGGGTCGGGATCAAGGCCCACGCACAGCAGGGAGCGATTCTGGCGCTCGGCGCCGCGCAACATGTCGAGAAAGGTCATGGCCGGATTTTAGGTGGGCGCCCGTTGCACTGGCCCTAAGATCGGCTGCGATGCACACCCTCTCGCGCCGACAACTCGTCCTGCTGATCCTGCTCACGCTGGTGTGGGGCATCAACTGGCCGATCATGAAAATCGGCGTCACCGGTTTTCCTGCGCTCACCTTCCGCACCATCAGCATGTGGATCGGCCTGCCGGTGCTGGCGCTGGTGCTGGTGTGGCGCCGCGTGCCGTTTCGCATCGGGCGCGAACACTGGCGCGAGTTGTTTGTGCTCACTCTGTTCAACATGTTGATCTGGCACACCCTGGTGGTGCTGGCCATCCAGACCCTGTCCAGCGGGCGGACTGCGATCCTGGGCTACACCATGCCGGTGTTTTCGGCCATCGTGGGCGCCTGGTGGTTCGGGCAGAGGCTTGGCCCGCGCGCCTGGGGCGGCGTGTGTGCTGCAGCGCTGGGGGTGATGCTGCTGCTGTGGCACGAACTCACGCAGCTCACCGGCAAACCATTGGGCGTGGTGATGATGCTCACCGCCGCAGCCGCCTGGGCGCTGGGCACGCAGTTGCTGCGCCGGACCACCCTGCCGCAACCCACGCTGGCCATTTCGTTCTGGATGACGCTTTTCACCACCCTGTGGATGACGGCGGGCGCCGTGTTGTTCGAACGCCAGGCCTGGGTCGCGCCCAGTCCCGCCATCTGGGGCGCCATCGTCTACAACGCGCTGGGCGTCTTTGCGTTCGCACAGGTGGCCTGGCTCATGATGGCGCGGGATCTGCCGCCGGTGGCGTCCACCTTGTCGGTGATGTTCATCCCGGTGCTCGGCGTTTTCAGCGGCGCATGGTGGTTGGGCGAGGTGTTGCACTGGCAGGACTGGGCGGCAGTGGCCTTGGTGATGGTGGCCATTGCCAGCGTGCTGTGGCCATCACGCCCAGCCAGTGGCTGACTGACCAGTACTTCTGCTCTTGCAGCTTCTCCCTGGCCGCACTGCCCGGCGTACTTCCCTGACATGCAGGGCAGCGGAGTCGGTGCTCATGTAACCCGTGGTGCCGGCAATCTCAAGCGTCGCCGCCGAACAGGTCGCGCGTGTACACCTTGTGGGCCACGTCGCGGATCTCGTCCGTCATGCGGTTGGCCACGATCACGTCGGCCTCGGCCTTGAAAGCGGCCAGGTCGTTCACCACCCGCGAGTTGAAGAACGCGGACTCCTTGAGGGCCGGCTCATAGACGATCACTTCCACACCCTTGGCCTTGATGCGCTTCATGACACCCTGTACCGACGACGCACGGAAGTTGTCGGACCCGGACTTCATGATCAGGCGGTGAATGCCCACCACCTTGGGCTGGCGCTTCAACACGTCGTCCGCCACAAAATCCTTGCGCGTCGAGTTCGCATCCACGATGGCGCGGATCAGGTTTTGCGGCACGTTGTCGTAGTTCGCCAGCAGCTGCTTGGTGTCTTTGGGCAGGCAATAGCCGCCGTAGCCAAACGAAGGGTTGTTGTAATGCTGGCCCACCCGCGGGTCCAGGCACACGCCTTCAATGATCTGCCGCGAGTCGAGCCCAAGGCTGGCGGCGTAAGAGTCCAGCTCGTTGAAGAACGCCACGCGCATGGCCAGAAACGTGTTGGCAAACAGCTTGATCGCCTCGGCTTCGGTGTTGTGCGTGAGCAGCACGTCCACCTCGGGTTTGAGGCTGGCGCTGCGCAGCATGTCGGCAAACACCTGGGCGCGCGCCGAGCGCTCACCCACCACGATGCGCGAGGGGTACAGGTTGTCGTGCAGCGCTTTGCCTTCGCGCAGGAACTCGGGGGAAAAGACGATGTTGTCGCAGTTCAGCTCTCGCTTGAGCTTGTCGGTGAAGCCCACGGGCACGGTCGACTTGACGACCATCACCGCTTGCGGGTTGAGCGCCATCACCTGGCGCGCCACCGACTCCACCGAGCCGGTGTTGAAGCGGTTGGTCTGGGGGTCGTAGTCGGTGGGCGTGGCAATGACCACGAAGTCGGCTCCGGCGTACGCATCGTGCGGGTCGGTGGTGGCCCGCAGGTTCAGTGGCTTGTCAGCCAGGTAGCGTTCGATCTCACGGTCTTCAATGGGCGAATGGCGGCGGTTGAGTTGCTCGACCTTGGCGGCGTCAATGTCGAGCGCCACCACTTCGTGGTGCTGTGACAGCAGGACAGCGTTCGAGAGGCCGACGTAGCCGGTGCCGGCAATGGCGATTTTGGTCATGGCTTGCGAGGTGAAGTGGGGTTGTGGGTGGAAGCCGTGGGGGTTGCCGTCAGACGCAACATGACAGCCGCCATTGCTTGAAGGTGAAGCCGAAACGGTGCGGTCACGCTTGGTAGATCACAGCCTTGAGGAGCGTGCCAAGGTTGATGAATGCTCTGGCGCATACCAGTCATGTGGGTCCAACCAGGCTGATCAGGGCAATTGCGACATGGCCAGGCACAGGTCGGCCCAGGCCTTGCCTTTGTCGGTGGGGCTGCGCAGCAGGTAGGCCGGGTGGTAGGTCACGATCACCGGCAGTCCCTGGTAGTGGTGCACCAGGCCGCGCAAGCGACCAATGGGTTCGTTGGTCTTGAGCAGGGCCTGCACGGCGAAACGCCCCATGGCCACGATGACCTTGGGTTTCACCAGCGCCACCTGCCGCGCGAGATAGGGTTCGCACTGGGCCACTTCAACAGGCTGAGGGTTGCGGTTGGCGGGCGGACGGCACTTGAGCACGTTGGTGATGTAGGCACCCTCGGCGCCGTGTCCGTGGCGGCTGCGGCCCACGGCCTTGAGCATGTTGTCGAGCAGTTGGCCTGCCGCACCCACAAAGGGCTCGCCTTGCAGGTCTTCGTTTTCGCCGGGGGCTTCGCCCACCACCATCCAGTCGGTCTGTTCGTCGCCGGTGCCGAACACGGTGTTGGTGCGCCCCTCGCACAGTCCGCAAGCCTGGCAGCTGGCCACGGTGTCGCGCAGGGCTGGCCAGTCGAGCGTGTCGACCGGGCTGGCGGGTCTGGGTGGCGTGGGGTCTGTCAGCGCTTCCACCGACACCGTGGAGTGGACGGGCGCGGGCGAGGTCGTCGTTGTTGTGCGGGGCTTGGGCGCGGCAGGTTGCACTGCTGGCAGGGGCACGACCTGAGTGGCTTCGCCTGCGGCGGCACGGTTCGCCGTGGGTTTTGGCGCCCACACGCGCACCCCCATCTCGGCGAGCATGGCGCGCTGGCGCGCGTCCAGTTCGGGCACGAAGGAGGTGTCGGGGGTGTCGCTCACCGGCGGGCCTCTGCTGCGGCGGCCGCCACGAGGTTGAGGCTCATCACCACAGCGTCTTCACGCTGAAAGTGGCTGGCCGGGTAGTAACCCTTGCGCAGACCCACTTGCGTGAAGCCGTAGCGCTCGTAGAGGGCGCGCGCCGGCGCATTGCTCTGGCGCACCTCCAGCCACAGCCACTGCGCGCCCTGGCCGCGCGACCACAGGACCAGCGCGTCGAGCATGAAGCGCGCCCAGCCCTGGCGCTGGTGGGCGGTGGCCACGGTGATGTTCAGCAGGTGAACTTCGTCCACGCCGGGCATGGCCACCAGATAACCCAGCAGCACGCGCCCATCGGCCCTTGGTGGGTGCGGCACTTCGCCCGGCAGCGGCCGGGCCAGCAGAAGGATGGCGGGGTAGCCGGACTTGAGCGAGTCGTGAAAATGCCGCCGTGACCAGGGGTGCGCGTAGGCCTGCGATTCCACCGCGTGCACCGCGTCCAGGTCGGACTCGAGCATGGGTTCGAACACGATGCGGCGTTCGGGGCGGGAGGCCGTGCGTGGCTGAACCTGCGGTTCGGTGGGCGCGGGCCACAGGCCGCTGGCCCAGGTGGGCAGGGCGGTGCGTTGCGCTGTGTCGGCCGGCGTCGGTGCGTTCATGCGCCCGCCTCGGCAGCCAGGCGGATGCTTTCGCGCTCGGCCGTGGTCTGTGCGACCTTGTCTCGCACATAGAGGGGCAGGGCGTCTTGCGCCGCCACCGCATGACCGGCAGCAAGCAGGCCCGGAGCCAGGCGCAGCAGGGCGGTGGCCGTGGGCAGGGCGGGGTGGCGCTGGCCCTGCAGCGCCGCCAGCCCGTCCAGCTCGAACACATTGCCGGCCAGCAGACGGTTGCCGGGCGCAAGGTCTTGCAGATAGGCCGCCAGATCGGCGGGGGTGCACAGGCGGGGCGGCGCCAACGGGGCCAGACCCGCAGGACCGCCCGCATGGGATGCGTAGGGCGCCACATAAACCTCGCCCATCCGGGCGTCGAGCAAGGCCACGATCACGTCAGGTGACGCCAGCCCGGCATCCATTTGCGCTTGCCGTGCTTCTTCGGCCAGGGCCAGCAGGGTGTCCACCGGCAGCACCGGCAAGCCACCCGCGCGGCCAAGACCTTGCACGCCGTAAGCCAGGCCCTGCGCCACCGAACAAGCGGTGCGCAAGCCGGTGAAGGAGCCCGGCCCGCGCCCGAACACCACGGCGGTGAGTGTGTCCAGCGACCACGCGGCTTCGTCCAGCAGGCTGCGCACCATGGGCAGCAGCGTGCCGGAAGACTGGGCGCCACCGGGGCCGCTGCGTTGCCACACCGGCGCGCCGGGTTCACCCGAGCCCAGCGCCACCGACAAGGCGTCGGTGCTGGTTTCAATGGCCAGCAGGCGCAGGGACAGCGTGGGGTTCAAAGGCATCGGAGGATTATCGGCCAGCGTGCCGGTCGTCAGCCCCGTGATCCATTGATGAGGGGTATCCCGCTGCGGCCACGGTGCCGTTTCATAATGAAACACATGTCCTTGTCCCGATCCCTCTTCGCCCTGCTTGCCACTGCCGTGGTTGCGCTGCCCGCCTGTGCCCAGTTGCCCGGGGAGTACGGTGGCTTGCCGCCGACCGTGGTGGCGGCCCTCAAGCGAGCGCAGGTGCCGCCCAGTGCGTTGTCGGCTCTGGTGGTGTCGGTGGACAGCCGGGCCGAGGAACGTTTGCGTTTTCGCGCCAGCGTGCCGGTGAACCCGGCGTCGGTCATGAAGCTGGTGACCACCTACGCCGCCATCGACCTGCTGGGCGCCGACTACACCTGGAACACCCGCTTCTACACCGATGGCACGATCGACCAGGGCGTGCTGCGCGGCAACTTGTACGTGCGCGGTGATGGCGACCCGAAGTTCGTTCTCGAACGCATTCAGGCGGCTTTCTTTGCGTTGCAGGACAAGGGCGTGCGCGTGGTGATGGGCGACATCGTGCTCGACCACAGCGCTTTTGAAATTGCCGCCACCGACCCCGGCGCCTTCGACGGCGAGGGCCTGCGCCCGTACAACGCAACGCCCGACGCACTGCTGGTCAATTTCAAGTCGGTCGTGCTCACCTTCCAGCCCGACGGCGCCAACGGCGTGGCGCGTGTGATCAGCGAGCCGCCGATGGCGGGGCTGGCCATCGACGCCACGGTGCCGCTCGCACAGACGGGCACAGGTTGTGGCAACTGGCGCGCAGGCTTGCAGGCGCGCTTTGACGACGCCAACAGCATCCGCTTTGAAGGCCGCTACCCGCAGGCCTGTGGCGAACTCAAATGGCCGGTGGCCTATCAGGACCCGGCCAGTTACGCGGGGCGCGCCCTGGAAGGGCTGTGGCGCGCCAGCGGCGGTGCCATCACCGGGCACGCCCGGGCGGGCCTCACGCCGCCGGGCGCCACCTTGCTGCACGAGGCAGCGTCGCTGCCGCTGTCGGACATCATCACCGACGTGAACCAGTGGAGCAACAACGTGATGGCGCAGCAGGTGTACCTCACGCTGGGCCGCCTGGTGCCCACGCCTGCGCCGCAGCCTTCCATGACACAAGGCTCTGCCGACCGGCTGGTGCCTCTGCGCCCCGCGCGATTCGAGCGCTCGCGCGAGGTGGTTGAAAACTGGTGGAAGCGCACTTTCGGCATCCGCAGTGCCATGCCGGTGATGGACAACGGCTCGGGTCTCTCGCGCGAGGAGCGCATATCCCCCGAAGCCCTGGCCAACCTGCTGCGCCACGCCAGCCGCCACCCGCAAGGGGAACGGTTTGCCAGCTCCTTGTCGGTGGCCGGCGTCAACGGCACCGCTGCCCGCATGGCGCGCGCGCCCGGCAGCGCCGCGCGCGGCAACGCCCTGCTCAAGACCGGCACGCTCAGGGACGTGACGGGCATCGCCGGCTATGTGAACGCGGCCAACGGCGCGCGGTATGTGGTGGTCGGGTTTGTGAACCACCCCAATGCCCCCGCAGCCCGTCCGGCGCTGGAAGCGCTGGTGGAGTGGACCGCCTCCCTGCCCGATTGATGGAGTCCGTTTGATGCAGGGTGGCGACATCATCGGCTTCTGCGCCGCTTTCCTCACCACGGCCAGCTTCATCCCGCAGGCCTGGCTCACCTTCAAGACGCGCGACGTGAGCGGCATCTCGCTCGGCATGTACAGCGCATTCACGCTGGGCGTGGCGCTCTGGCTGGTTTACGGGTTGACGCTGGAGGCATGGCCGGTGGTGGTGGCCAACACCATCACGCTGATGCTGGCGCTGGCCATCCTGGTGATGAAGCTGCGCTTCGGGCGCTTGCCCCCGGGCTGACCGGCCTGCGGGTGGCGCAGTGTTGCCCGCGTAAACCCTCTGGTGTGCCGTTTTCGGCCTGCGTAGCATCAAAAATGCACGGTCGTTCTTTTATTTCAACCCTTCGGAGAGATTCTTTCCCATGTTTTTGCGCACCAGCCTGGCCGCCACAGCGGCCGCTTTGATTCTTGTTGCTTGTGGTGGCGGCGACGGTGACGATGGTCCTGCCAGCCCGGTCGCTCCACGCACCACGTCGGTCCGCGTGGTCGGGGACAGCCTGAATGACAGCGGCACGTTCGGGATCAAGTTCACGGTGCAAGGCACGCCCAGTGAACCCAGCCTGATCTGGACCGATCGGGTCGCCGCGGCGGTGTCGGTAGCGGCACCTTGTCCGCGTTACACCGCCACCGGGCCCAGCACGGTGGTGCTCAATCCGGCGGCCACCGCGTGCACCAGCTACGGTGTGGGCGCTGCACGGGTCAATCCCATCGGCCTGTCTGATGACACCTCGCCGTTTTCTGTGGTGCAACAACTCAGGGACCTGCGCGCCGAGAAGCCTTACAACCCCGAAGACCTGCTGCTCGTTGACGGTGGTGGCAACGACATTGCCGATCTGGCAGGTGCCTACCTGGCGGCCCAGATCGACGCAGGTGCTTCTTACGAGGCCTTGTTGCGCGAGTTGTTGTCCACGGACGAAATCGTCGACTCTGGAAGTCCAGAAGCTGCCGGTGTGGCCTACATGACCCGACTGGCCGACGTGCTGGCCGACGCGTTGATCAGCGAAGCCCTCAACCGGGATGCCCAGCGCGTCGTGGTGATCACGGCGCCGGACGTGACCCGCACGCCCCGCTTCCAGGCCGTGCTGACCGGGGTGGCCATGACGGTCACGGGTCAGGGTGGAGATGGTCCAGCGACCGCTGCCCAGATCGCGGCGTTCGTCAACAACTGGACGGTTGCCTTCAATACCCGCCTTACCTCTCGCTTTGCGGGAAACAGCCGCGTGGCCGTGGTGGACTTCTACACCGAACTCAACAAATGGCTCGACACTCCTGCGGTGTTTGGACTCACGAACGTCACCACGCCTGCCTGCCCGGTCCTGGGCGTTGATGGCCAGGGATTGCCGACCTACGAGATTGCCACCTGCACAGCGGCGTCGCTCAGCGCCAGCCCACCCATGGGCGAAGTCGGCCCCGACTGGTGGAAGACCTATGTGTTTTCCGACAACTTCCACGGCACACCACGAACCAACGAGTTGATGGGTGCCTTGGTTGTGGCTGCGCTGGAGGCCAAGGGCTGGAAGTGATCCGCGGCCCGGCCTGAAGCACGCCTGTCAGGCCGCCGCGCGCACCAGCCGGTCGCGCACGCCGTCCCACGCGGCGTCGGCCGGCGGTGTTTCCACCCAGATCAGGCGCACACCGGTGGCGTCGAGCTCGCGCAGCACGGCGAACAGTTCCTGCGCACTTCGCGTTGCGTCGGCCGGCATGCGGCGAACGTTCACGCCTCGTGCGGCCGTGAGGGGCGTCCGGGCGTACACCGCGATGTGGCGCGCATCCGCGCCCAGCAGGTCCAGCGCGGCCTGCAGGGGTTTGGCATCCATCAAACGCACCTTGGCGCGTGGTGCGTAGTGGGATTCGAGCGTGCCCGAGGCGCGAGGCGCGGCCTCGTCGCGCTCGCGCAAAGCTTGCTTGCAGACCGCCTCGATCTGAGCAGCCGTGACCATGCCCGGGCGCAGCAGGACCGGGTGTGCACGCGTGGCGTCGACGATGGTGGACTCGATACCGACCGGGCAGGCACCGCCGTCAAGGATGAGCAGGTCGGCGTCCGACAGCCCTGCGAATTCGTCGGCCACATGTGCGGCGGTGGTGGGGCTCACGCGGCCGAAGCGGTTCGCGCTGGGCGCGGCCACGCCGTTCACCCCCATCGCGGCAGCGGCGGTGAGCAGCGCTTGCGCCACCGGGTGGGCCGGACAGCGCAGACCCACCGAATCCTGTCCACCCGCGGCCACCGCCGCCACCCCGTCGCGGCGCGGCAGGATCAGCGTGAGCGGGCCGGGCCAGAAGGCCTTCATGAGCGCGTTGGCAAAGGTCGGTACGTCGCGCGCATAGTGGTCGACCCCGGCGCGCCAGCCTTGCGCACCGCTGCCGGGCGCCAGGTGCACGATCAGCGGGTGGTCGGCTGGCCGGCCCTTGGCTTCAAAGATGCGGTGCACCGCGGTGGCGTTGTCGGCATCGGCCGCCAGGCCATAGACGGTTTCGGTCGGCATGCCCACCAGCGAGCCCGTCGCCAGGCGCTGCGCGGCCTGCTCCACGGCAGACGCTTCGGTTGCGTTCAGCAACAGCGGCATTGGGTGCTCAGGCGGCGAGCGGAGGCAGGCCGAGCAGCTTCAACACTTGCGCGGTGGTCTCGCGCACCTCGGCCACGGAGGGCGCGGTGATGTTGAGGTGGCCCATCTTGCGACCCGGGCGCGCGCTGAGCTTGCCGTAGAGGTGCAGGTGGGTGCCGGGCAGGGCCAGCACCTGCGCCCAGGGCGGTGACACGCCGCGCTCACTCACCTTGTCGCGCACGGCGTTGGGCGCGAACCAGAGGTCGCCCAGCAGGTTGACCATGATGGCCGGGCTGTGCTGGCGCGGCGTGGGCAGCGGCAGGCCGGCGAGGGTGCGCACCTGCGCTTCAAACTGCGAGATGTCGCAGGCATTTTGTGTGTAGTGACCGCTGTTGTGCGGGCGCGGCGCCATCTCGTTGACGATCAGGTCCACGCCGTTGGCGGTGTCGACCAGGAAGTACTCCACGCACAACACGCCCA
>LNFM01006547.1_pt1 | contig 19079 bp, 17 predicted proteins | sample 596031 | NCBI WGS metagenome assembly LNFM01 (sample SAMN04254537, study PRJNA301005) | activated carbon metagenome | isolation source: dual media filters at the Ann Arbor, Michigan drinking water treatment plant | place: USA: Ann Arbor | reverse complement strand
GACCGGATCGCTGCAGTTCGTGCCGACCGACATGCCGGGCGGCGGCCGCCTCAAGCTGCTGTCGTTCAACGCCAGCACCTGGTACGACGCGAGCCGCGGCACAGCATCGGCGCGATGAGCCCGCTGAACATTGCCGCGGCCAGCAAGCCCGCCGCGATGCCGCCGAAGGCGCCGGCGGCACTCGTCTCGCCGTTCGGCAGGCCGCGCAGCATCATCACCATGGTTTCGAGCCCGGCCGCGCCGAGCAGCAGATGCAGGCCGATCATCACGGGTTTGCGCCGGATGCCGCGCAGGTACAGCCACCCCAGGTACAGGCCCAGGCCGGCGGCGATCGTCAGGAACAGGGTAGGCGGCAGGGCTGCCATCGGTAGGCTCTCCATCGCGACACCGGTTGCGCGCGACACCCCCTGAACGATAGCAGATCGGCCCGCGACTGCCGCCCGTCCGGCGCGAGTTCACGGTTTCTTGATCCAGCGCAGGCCCGACCCACTGCGTCGCGCGGGCATGAACCCGCCAGCCGTTATGCTCGTGGCTCGACAGCGCCCGTCCGGCGCGTGTCACGGTTCGAGAAATTCCCCGGTCACGACCCGGGGCCCGCACATGAACGACGGCGCCCGGCGCCGGCCCAGACGGAGAGCAAGCGATGAGTCCTGGCGTAGAAAAGTTTCCGACCCCGAAACCCGCGACCGATTTCGACGCGATCATCATTGGCGCCGGTTTCGGCGGCATGTACATGCTGCGCAAGCTGCGCGACGAGATGGGTCTGAAGGTTCGCGTGTTCGACAAGGCCGGCGGCATTGGCGGCACCTGGTTCTGGAATCGCTATCCCGGCGCGCTGTCGGACACCGAGACCTACCTCTACTGCTACTCGTTCGACAGGCAACTGCTGCAGGACTGGGACTTCAACACGCGCTACATCACGGCGCCGAAGATTCTCGACTATCTCGAGCATGTCGCCGACCGCTTCGACCTGCGCCGCAATATCCAGCTGAACACCGGCATCACGGCCGCGCATTACAACGAGGCCCGCGACTGCTGGCAGGTGCAGACCGACCAGGGCGAGTCCTTCACCGCCCGGTACCTGGTCACCGCACTGGGCCTGCTGTCGGCGACGAACGTGCCGAAGATCAAGGGCCGCGAGTCCTTCGCCGGCGAGCAGTATCACACCGGCAACTGGCCGGCGAACGTGAGCTTCGAAGGCAAACGCGTCGGCGTCATCGGCACCGGTTCGACCGGCATCCAGGTGATCACGTCGATTGCGCCGCAGGTCGAACACCTGACCGTGTTCCAGCGCTCGCCGCAGTACAGCGTGCCGGTCGGCAACGGCCTCGTGCCGCCGGAGGAAGTGGCCGAGATCAAGCGCAACTATGACCAGATCTGGGCCGATGCGAAGAAGTCGATGGTGGCCTTCGGTTTCAAGGAAAGCACCGTGCCGGCGATGAGCGTGTCGGAAGAGGAGCGTCAGGCCACCTTCCAGAAGGCGTGGGACAAGGGCGGTGGCTTCCGCTTCATGTTCGAGACCTTCGGCGACATCGCAGTCGATCCGGCAGCGAACGAAGCGGCGGCGGCGTTCATCCGCAGCAAGATTGCACAGATCGTCAAAGACCCGGAGACGGCACGCAAACTGACCCCGCACGACGTCTACGCGAAGCGCCCGCTGTGCGACAGCGGCTATTACGCCACCTACAACCGCGACAACGTCGCGCTGGTCGACGTGAAAGCCAACCCGATCGAGGAAATCACCGCGAAGGGCATCCGCACCGCCGACGGCGTCGAGCACGAACTCGACATGATCATCTTCGCCACCGGTTTCGATGCGGTCGACGGCAACTACACGCGCTTCGACCTGCGCGGCCGCGGTGGCCAGACGATCAACGAACACTGGCAGGACGCCCCGGCGAGCTATCTCGGCGTGACCACAGCGAACTTCCCGAACATGTTCATGATCCTCGGGCCGAACGGCCCGTTCACGAACCTGCCGCCGAGCATCGAGACGCAGGTCGAGTTCGTCTACGAGCTGATCGATCACGCCGAGCGCGCGGGCGCGCGCAGCGTGGAGGCCACGCAGGCGGCGGAAGCCCAGTGGTCGGCGACCTGCAAGGAAGTCGCGGACGCGACGCTGTTTCCGAAAGCGGAATCGTGGATCTTCGGCGCCAACATTCCGGGCAAGAAGAACACCGTGCTGTTCTACATCGCGGGGCTCGGCGCATATCGCAACGTGCTCGCAGACGTGAAGAACGCCGGCTATCGCGGTTTCGAACTGCGGGCACCGCAGACCGCGGCGGTGGCTGCCGGCCGCTGACCTGTCCTGCACGGCGACGCAGCGCAGGCGACGCTACCTGCGCAGCACCGCCAGCCAGCGCGCGAGGTTGAGCAGGCTCGACAACGAGCCTGCGACATAGGTCAGGGCCGCGGCACGCAGGATGCGCCGTGCGTGCGGCAGGTCCTGGGGCTGCAGCACGCCGTCGGCCAGCAGCGGGAGCGCCTTGCCGAAGCTCGCATCGAATTCGACCGGCAGGGTCACCAGGTGCACGAGCGTCCCCAGCGACGCCGAACTCACTGCCAGCACGATGAACATCAGGCCCGCCTGCGGCACGCGCGTGACCGCCATGATCAGCGGCGCGGCTATCAGCAGCAGGCCTGCCGTGCGCTGCGCCGTGATCGCGAGTTGCGCGAGCTGCTGGCGTGTGCGGAACAGACGCTCGCCGCGCGCATGCTGCAACGCATGTCCGACTTCATGCGCGGCGACGGTGATCGCCGTCAGCGACGCGCCGTCGTGGTGGACGGCATTGAGCCTGACCGCGCGCGCCAGCGGGTCGTAGTGATCGCCCTGCGGCGTCGCTTCGACTTTCACGTCCGTCAGTTCGAAGCGGTCGAGCAGATGTCGCGCGAGGTCCGCGCCCGTCCCCGAGTTGCGGTAGCGATCGGCCGGCAGGCTGTACTTGCGCAGCACGTGGCGAACCCAGAAGCCGGGACCGATCAACACGGCCAGCAGGGCCGCCACGACGACGAGCCAGATCATGCCGCGTGCCGTCCCGCACGCCCGCCGCGCACCCGCGGCGCGGCGGGCACACACCAGGCTGAGGCCGGTCTTCGTCGGGTGGCAGTCTTCACGGTGGATCCGGGCAGTGCGCGGGCGTAATGTAAATCTGATCAGGCGGAAAAATACCACACGCCAGCGGCTGTTCGCGGCAGGACGCCGCCCGCCGCCCGGAGATCCACCCCATGCGCATCACGACCTTCGAAGCGACCGCCGACGGCGGCTCAAGGTTTCGCGACCTCGACGTGCCCTGGGCCATCCGGCGCGACGACGGCCAGGGCCATGTGCTCCAGCTGTCGGCGCCCTATGCGTCGCCCGCCGTGCAGTTCGTCGAACTGCCGGCCGGGCTCGCGCAGGACTGGCATACCGCGCCGGCCCGCCAGATCGTGATCGTGCTGTCGGGGCGGATTGAAGTGGAGACGACCGATGGCGAACGTCGCCAGTGGCAGACCGGCGAGGCTTTCCTGCCGGCCGACACCGCCGGTCGCGGCCACCGCACGCGCTGCATCGACGGCGCGGTACGCCTGCTGTTCGCGCCGTTGCCGGAGGGCTTTTCGTTCAGCGTCTGATCGGGGCCGCGAGGCCCAGCCCCCGGCGGTGACCCGGGGATCGACGGCGCCTACCTGACGAGATCCTCCTCGCCGATTTCCCAGCCTTCGATCTGTACTTCGACGATCTCCCCGCTGATCGCATCGACTTCGATCTTGAACTCGGTGCCGCCGGCGTCGGCGATGTCGATTTCATACACCGGCGCGCCATTGGCCTCGAGTTCGTACTCGAACTCTTCGACGGTGCCGGGATAGAGCGCGGTCGCCGTGGCCTTGGCCGCCTCGGCCGAGATCTTCGCCTTCGACGCGAATGCCGCATCACCCGCTTCGACTTCCTGCTCGATCTCGATCAGCTGCGCGGAACGGGCGCTGCATTCGAACTCCCACTCGCGCCCGTTGCGATCGCGGACCTCGATTTCATAGGCGGCCTGACCTTCGTCCGTCAGGCTCAGATATTCGACTTTGACATACCGACCGGCCTTGACCGCCGACACGGCCTTCAGGCACGCCTCGAGCCCCCCTTGGACCTTGTGCCCGGCCTGCACCGGGTTCGCTACACACAGCCCCGCCGTGACGAAGGCCACCAACGTCAGTGAACGCATGAAAAATCCTTTCGAAGGAATGCTGAAAAATCGACGTCGAGCATAGGCGAATGACCCCGTCGTTTTTCAGCTGCGACTCCTGTCGTCACCGGGAAAAGATCCTGATGGTTCAGGAATGCACCAGGCCGGCGCCCGTGCACGGCGACGGTCGCGGGCGTCGTCGGCGGGCCGCCGTCACGACGGTCGCCGGTAACGTCCCGGGGTCGCGGCATAGTGCCGCTTGAACGCACGGCTGAAGGCCGACACCGAATCATATCCGCAACGTTCTGCGACCCGCTCCACCGTCATGCCCGCTTCGCGCAGCCAGGTGCCTGCCAGCTGCATGCGCCACGCTGCGAGATACTCCATCGGCGGACAGCCGACGAGGCGGACGAACTTCTCGTTCAGCACCGTGCGCGAGAGACCGGCTTCGGTACACAGGCTGTGCAGCGTCCACGCCCGGGCCGGCTCGCGATGCAGGGCCGCGAGCGCAGCCGCGAGGCGGCTGTCACCGAGGGTCGCCATGAGGCTCGGCGCCAGCAGGCCCTGCTCGACACAGTGCCGGATGACGAGCACGAAAATCGCATCGAGCAGATGTTCGATGAACACCGGCCCCGCGTAGCGGGTCGCAGGCGCTTCGTCGACGACGAGTTCGAGCAGTCGGGCCAGCGCATCGCCCGCCTGCTGGCGCCTAATCACCAGTTCTGCCGGCAAGCCGCGCCAGATCTGCGCCTGCGGCTGACGCAGTTCTATCAGCCCGCAGACGAAACCGGCAGCGCCGTCATCGAGCGGGACCTGGGCGGCGTCAGGGGCATCGAGCAGCACCTCGGTCGGACTGTACGACAGGAAGTGCTTGCGCGCGTGCGGCATGAACACCACGAGATCGCCGGCCGTCACGGCCAGCGGTGCTGCCCATGCCGGTGAATGGACCCAGCCATCGCCTTTGGTCGCGAGATGGAACCAGATGGCGGTCTGCGAATTGTGATCGACCGCCCAGCGGCCGCAGAGGCCGCCTGCATACGTGAGCCGGGCCTTCAGCTGCAGCCCGTTGATGAGGTGTATCAGTGCGTCCATTCCACCCGCCCTGTCGCACGCCCGTCTGCACCGGGCGCGCCGTTCGGCCGCCGGGCGCCGGGTGATGCGCAGGCATCGACCGGCGTGGCGGCCTCGACCGTGTTCGTCTCGCCAGAGACTATAGAGCTGAGCGCAAATACGCTCCACTTGCAGGTTGGGCTGACGCAGGAAGCCCAACGCGTGCGCCCTCGCCGCGCTGCTGTTGCGTGGTCGAGTTCGCGGCCGACCTGGATCGATGAACCGGCGCTCGTGGGTGGTCACAGAGACGCCCATGTTGGGCTTCCTGCGTCAGCCCGACCTACACGATGACCGAGGCCTTCATGCGAGGTCACGGCGAGTCATCGACATTTGCGCTCACCTGTTTGGAACAGATTGGTCACGGCGGACCGGCACCGGTCCGGTCTTGGTCGCCGATCTTCCGGTCGGGCGGGCATGTTCAGCCTCCGCACGGCCCGTTAGCGTGCATCATCCGCGCCGCTGCGCGATGACCCACCCGTCACGGAGGAAACCGACATGTGGAAAGGAATGCAACGTGGCTGCGCGGCAGTCGTGGCGATGACGCTGCTGGCAGGCATCACGAATGCCGGCGCGGTGCTGCGGGAGGACACCGGGCTCGAAGTGACCGCAGTCGTCGACCTCGACGGACGCCTGCGCCCGACGCCGCCGCTCGTCAACGTCGTCGAACTCGAAGTCCTGCCGCCGTTCACGCGCTCGGTCATCGGCATCAGTGGCCAGCAGGCCGGCCTGTACGATTACTTTGCGGAAGCGGACATCGGCCGGCAGACGCTCAAGGTGTCCGGCGCGCTGACCAATGCGACCGCCCAGAGCATGGTGGGTGACGGCCTTTCGATCCTCGGCGTGACCGCGCAGATTCGCGATGTCCTGACCCTGGCGTCCAGCCTGCCCGGCAAACAGGTGGTGACCCTGTCGCTCGCCATCGATGGCAGCCTCGCCTTCGATCCGTCGCCCCCGATCGCGCCGATCGCGAATGCCTCCCTGTTCTTCGGGCCGGCGGGTGGCGTGCTGAACAGCGACCTTGGCAGTTACCTCAGCAGCGGCGCGATCGCCGACACCCTGCAGGTCGCCATCGAAATCGAGGGCCCGTCGACCACGGTGCTGGTCGATGCTGCGCTCGGCTTCAACATTTTCTTCGTGCGCCCCGGCGAAACCGTGACGGGCAGTCTCGACAACACCGCCGTGCTGACCTTGACGCTGCCCGCCGGGGTCACGCTCGCGGAGTCGAAGTCCGGCACGTTCGGGGAAGTCATCGCACCGATTCCACTGCCGGCAGCCGGCTGGCTGTTCGCGCCGGCCTGCGCGGCGCTGATGCTGCGCGCGCGGCGCCGCTGCGCCGATCCTCAGCGCTGGCGGGCCGCGTCGTAGAGGGGCAGCACGGTCGGCAGCAATTTTTCGATTTGCTGCACGCGGTTGGCGTCGGCAGGATGGCTGCTCAGGAATTCGGGCGGCGCGCCGCCGCCGCCCTTGGCCGTCATCATCTTCTGCCACAGCGTGACACCGGCCCGCGGGTCATAGCCCGCGCGCGCGGCGAGTTCGAGACCGATGGTGTCGGCTTCGGATTCGTCGCTGCGGCTGAAGCGGGTCGCCACCAGCGCTTCATAGCCCGCACCGGCCAGGTTCGCCGCGCCCTGGCCGAAGCCGAAAATCGTCGCGCCGATGCCTATGGCCGCCTGGGCCGCGATCGCCTGCGACACCTGTTCGCGCGAATGTTCGCGCAACGCATGGGCGATTTCATGCCCCATCACGATCGCGATTTCGTTGTCGGTCAGTTTCAGGCGATTGATGAGCCCGGCGAAAAAGATAATCTTGCCGCCCGGCATGCAGAACGCATTGAGATCGTCGCTTTCGATGACGTTGACTTCCCACTGCCAGCCCGGCGCGTCCTGCCGGAACACGCCCGTCTGCGGCTCGATGCGCGCGGCAACTGCCCGCACGCGCTGGAGCAGCGCCGGATTCGTGTTCAACACGCCCTGCTCGACCGCACCGGCGCGCAGCTTCGCATAGGCTTCGGCCGACATCTGGTCGAGCTGCTGCGACGACACGAGCATCAGCTGCTTGCGCTCGGCGCCCACGGCGCCGCCGGAGGTCGTGGTCATGCAGCCGCTCGACAGCAGCAGCGTCAGCGGCAACGTCAGCGCCGCGATGAGGGTCAGTCTGGACATCGATACCTCCTGCCTGCCGTGGAGATGGGGTCGTCGGCGGCGGCTTTCAATCTCCGCCAGCCGGTGACGCGCGTCTGTTCGGCATCGAACCCCGCGTACGCCATCGTGACCCGCCTCAGGCGCCGCGCAAGACCGACACCGCCTGCTGCCGTGTCGGCAGTTCGACGACACCCGAGCCCAGGATCGACAGCTCGCCGTCCTGGTTGTGCGCCTCCTGGGCGATCTCGACGAGGTGCCGGCCGCCTTCCGTGTAACAGCGCGCGACGCGGGCCTTGATGAACAGCAGGTCGCCTTCCGGATTGTGCCGACGGATCTTGCAGCTCGCGGCGCTGAGGAAGCCAGCATCACCCATCCAGTTCGTCAGCTGGTGCGTGAGCCACGAGCAGCGTTCCGGACCATAGTCGTACGCGCCCGGCGCGCCGACTTCGAGTGCGAATTCCTGCTCCCAGTGCACGCGTTCCGGACAGTCCGGAATGCCGAAGCGGTTCTTGATGCCGAGCCCCGGGTGCTGGTCGACCATCTTCCACGCGAGCTTGTTGGCGCGGATGTAGAGACCGCCCCAGCCCTGGGCGTAGGCGATGAAACCGGTCACGGTCATCGGCCCCTTGAACATCACCGGCAGTTCGTCACCGGCCTTCACGTCTTCGAAGTAGCGCGGCGTCGCGCCACGAATCTCCTCGTTCGCATAGAGCTCGTAGCCCTTCGCGAGTTCTTCGTCGGTGTAGCGCCGTGGCGGGCGGGCCTTGACCTGGCTGTACTTCGTGCCGCGTTCACGCGCGTGGTCGCGCTCGGTGCGGAAACACCAGCTGTCGGCCTCGGCGACGAGGTCGCCGTGCTGGTTGTGGAAGTTCACGTGATAGATCTGCTGCACGGCGCGACCGGCGAACTTCGTGTCGTGTTCGATCAGATCCTTCAGATGGGCTTCGCTCGAGATCGCGTCGTTGCGCCGAACGATGCCGTGCCAGCGCCAGTCCGCGCCGGACCACATCGCGTGAATGCCCGGCAGCCCGCCGACATACCCCGAAATGATGCGGTTCGTCGCGAACAGGAAGCTCGGCAGCGCAACGATGCCGCCGTACGGCGACTTCGCCGCGTACTCCGGCACACACCACAGCGGATTGTCATCCCCGATGCCGTGCGCGTAGTGGCGGATGTTGTCGCGCGTTGCCTCGTGGCACCACGGCTCGGCGGTCGCGCCGATCGGCACGCCGATGCGCTGGCGCAGTTCATCGAGCGCCTGTTCGGTGATCTTCGGAAATTCTCGCGCGTTGCTCATCGCTCTGGTCCCCTGGTTCCGTGCTTGTCTTCTGCGCCCGCCCGTCAGCGGCCCGCCTGTCGTTCTCGCAACACCTTGCGATTGATCTTGCCGGCCGGCGTTTTCGGCAATTCGGCCACGTAATCGATCTGGCGTGGATACTCGTGCTGCGACAGGCGCGTGCGCACGAGGTCCTGGATCTCGCGCGTGAGTTCGTCGCTGCCGGCCACCCGCGCGAGGACGAACGCCTTCACGACCTGCCCGCGCAGGGCGTCCGGCACGCCGATCGCGGCGGCCTCGAGCACGGCCGGGTGCTTGAGGATGCTGTCTTCGATCTCGACCGCGCTCATCGTCCAGCCGGCGGAGATGATCACGTCGTCGGCACGACCGGCGTGGTAGAAGTAGCCGTCGGCATCGATGCGGCCGAGATCCCGCGTCGGGATCCACGCCTCGCGTCGCCACACCATCAGTTCGCCGATCACGCCCGGCGCGCAGACTTGGCCCCGTGCGTCGTGCACCTCGACGCGCACGCCGGGCACCGGTTTGCCAAGCGCACCGCGCCGGATCGCGAAGTCGGGGGCGCCAGGATAGCTGACCAGCACCACGCCGACTTCGGTGGTGCCGTACATGCTCGCCGCCTCGAGACCGAAATGCTCGCGCAGGAAAATCGCGGTGTCGGTATCGAGCGGCTCGCCGGTGAACGACAGCTTGCGCAGGCTGTGTCGATAGCGCGCGGCGGCCTGCGAATGCCGGATCATCCGGTAGTGCGTCGCCGCGGCGGCGATGTTCGTGAACCGGTGATCCTGCAGCGCGCGCAGCAGACGCTCGGCATCGAAGCGCCCCGCATAGGCACCGGTCGTCAGGCCCAGCGCCATCGGCGCCAGCGTGCCGTGCCACAGGCCATGCCCCCACGCGGGCGACGACGGACAGAAGTAGCGGTCGCCGGGCCGCAGGCCCGTGCCGTACAGCGCGGCCAGCATCAGCGTGACGATCGATCGATGCGTGTGTCGCACGGCCTCCGGCAGTTCGCGCGTCGTGCCGGACGTGTACTGGTACATCGCCATGTCGTCGGCGCGCGTGGCGCAGCGGAACGCTGACGCATGCGGCGCGAGCAGTGCCTCGAAACCCTCGTCGGCGACCACCACCTGCAGGCCAGCCAGATCGGCTGCGATCGGCGCCTTCTCGGCGTTCGTGACCAGCAGCCGCGCGGCGCAGTCCTGCACCCGCAGCTTCAGGCCGTCCGGGCCGAACAGCGTGAACAGCGGCACCGCGACCGCCCCCATCTTCATCGCGCCGAACAGCGTCACATAGAACGCGCGCGAGGGCTCCAGCATCACCGCGACGCGGTCACCGGCGCGAATCCCCTGCGCCACCAACCAGTGCGCAAAGCGGGACGAATCGCGGGCGAGTTCGTCGTAGGAGATGACTTCGTCGTGACCCGCCGCGTGCGCCACGATCAGCGCCGGCTCGCTGGCCCCGACGTGGCGATCGACACACTCGTGCGCGAGATTGAAGTGTTCACGATCGCCGTCGAACAGCGCCCACAGCGCCGCCGGCGTGCAGTGCGCCTGCGCATCGGCGTAGCTGAGATAGTCGGTCAGGAGCGGCATCGGCGCGGAAGCACTGCACGGGAGGAGCCCCGAACTATGCAGACCGGCCGACGCGCTGTCAAAGCGGGCGCCGGCTCATCCATCACAGGGGTGCGTCGCGCGGTGTCGGGTGCCGCGCGACGTTGACATGACGGGAGCTGTACGCGCGCCGCGTGCCGCCTCAGTGGGCCTCGTCGGCGGCCCAGCGCTGATGACTGTCGATGTCGATCCGCGCCGCGAGCGCCTGCGCATCGAGGCGCAGGCCCAGCTCGATGAGGCGCGCATCGTAAGCCTGACGGCGTGCGAGCAGCAGTTCGCTCAAGTCCACCGCCCCCAGACGCCAGGCCTTGTCGAGCCGCGCGAGCGTGTCGGCGGCGGCGCTGACCATCTGTGCCGCCGACGACCACGCCGCGCACTGCGCCGGCAGGGCCCGCACCATCTGCTCGGCCTCGAGGCGCACGCGTTGTTCGATCCCCGTGGCTTCGGTCTCGATCGCCTCACCGAGCGCGCGTTCGGCGCGCACGGTCGCGCGCTGACCGCTGGCGGCGAACGGGATCGAGACCACGACGCCCACCGCCTGTTCGAGGCCATCCCCTTCCCCGAGCACGCGCAGGCCCACGCTCGGGTCGGGACGGCGTTCAGCGTCCGCGCGCGCGGCGGTCAGCCCCTGGCGCGCGGCACGTGTGCGGGCGATCAGCAGTTCGTGATTGTGCTGCACGATGCGTTCGACCATGTCCACGGCCGGCGCGTGCGGGATTGGCGGCGCCACCACCGGCGGCGCCGGCGGCAACGGCAGCGTCGGGAATTCGCTGGCGAGCGCGAGTCGCGCCTGCTCACGCTCGAGACGGGCACGTTCGACGGCGAGTTCGGCCTGGGCACGCGCCGCGGCGGCGCGTCGCTCGTCGAGCACCGGCAGTTCGCCGAGTTCGACGCGACGCGCGACCGCGCGCTGCTCGTCGATCAGCACTGCGTGCTGCTGTTCGGCGAGCGCGGCGAGATTCGCCGCGCGCACCCACGCAACCCAGGCATCGAGCAGTCGACGCGCGCCCTCGTGGCGCGCGTCGCCGAGCGCATAGCGGGCGAGGTCGTCGCCGGCGTTGGCGAGTGCGTCGTCGAGGCGCGCCTTGCCCGGCAGGCGCAACCGCCTCATCAGGGTCGACTCCACCTCGCCATAGGTCCCGACCTGACGTTCGTGGCGCGCGAGCGGCATGATCGTCAACTCATAGCCGTACGGACTGCTGCGCAGCGCTTCGCCTCGCGCACCCGCTTCGCGTTCGCGCGCGTGGGCGGCCTGCACCATCGGCAGCGCATCGATGGCGCCGAGCGCGGCGTCGGCCTCCGGCAGGAAAGCCGACGCGGGCAGCGCCACGAACGTCGCCATGCCCAGCGCGCACCAGCGCAGAACGCGTGAGGGCTTCATACGAACCTCCCGAAGGCAAGCACGGGCTCCAGCCACCACGCGGATTCGCCATTCGCCAGATGGGCGCGCAGCTGCCCGATCAGCGTCTCGGCCCGCGACCTCGGCAACACCAGCGTGAGCAGGCGACGGGCGACGCGTCCGCGCACCTGCTCGCGGATCGAGGCGCGCGCGAAGTCGGCGCCGTGGCCTTCCGCTGCCAGCACCGTGAAGCCCGGCAGCGGCGGATCCTGTTCGAGCATCAGTTCCACGACGCGCGCTTCCAGCACCGGTGGAAACACGAGGGTCAGGCGCGCGAGTTCGGTATCGCTCATGAACGGACTCCCGACGTCTGTGCGAAGCGACGGAACAACACCGGCAGCAGCAGCAGCGTCAACAGGGTGGACGTGAACAGCCCGCCGATCACGACGATCGCGAGCGGGCGCTGGATTTCAGATCCCGGGCCGGTGGCGAACAGCATCGGCACAAGGCCCAGTGCAGTGATCGCGGCCGTCATCAGCACGGGGCGCAGGCGTCGCCGCGCCCCTTCCTCGACGACGCGACCTATCGCCATGCCGGTCGCGAGCAACTGATTGAAATGTGCGACCAGCACGAGCCCGTTCAGCACCGCAATGCCCAACAGGGCGATGAAGCCGACCGAGGCCGGCACCGACAGGTACTCACCGGCGAGCCACAGGCCCAGTACGCCGCCGACCAGCGCAAAGGGAATGTTCGCGAGGATCAGCAGAGCCTGGCGCGCCGATCCGAAGGTCATGAACAACACGACGAAGATCAGCGACAGCGCGACCGGCACCACCAGCGCGAGCCGGGTCGCTGCGCGCTGCTGGTTCTCGAACTGGCCACCCCAGCGCACGGTGTAGCCGTCCGGCAGCTTGACCGTGGCGTCCACGCGCTGCCGTGCCTCTTCGACGAAGCCGACCAGGTCGCGGCCGGTGACATTGGCCTGGATCACCGCATAGCGCGATCCGTTCTCGCGATCGACTTTCACCGGGCCGTCGCTGCGCTCGATCGTCGCAATCTGGGCCAGCGGCACCGTGCCGCCACGCGGACTCGTGACGCTGCCGCGCGGCAGTGCCGCCGGATCCTCGCGCAGGCTCGCGTCACCCCGCACCAGCAGCGGCGTGCGGCGTCCCGGCTCGATCACGAGGCCGGCGCGTCGGCCTTCGATCTGCGTGCGCAGTTCGTCCTGGACGTCGACGATCGACAGGCCCGCGCGACCGGCGGCGAGCCGGTCGATGCGGGTCGTCAGGTACTGCACGCCACCGTTGCTGAGCGTGAACACGTCCTGACTGCCGGGCACTTCGTGCAGCGCGGCTTCGATGCCGGCGGCGAGTTCATCGAGCCGCGCGAGTTCCGGTCCGAACACCTTGACCGCGACGTCACCACGGCTGCCGGTCAACATTTCGGCGACGCGCATCTCGATCGGCTGCGTGAAACTGAATCCGATACCGGGAAACTCTTCGACGACCTCGCGGATGCGTTGCGCCAGCCAGACCTTGTCGGGTGTGCGCCATTGATCCTTTGGCTTCAGCTGCAGGAAGACATCACTCTGGTTGAGCCCCATCGGATCGAAGCCGAGTTCGTCGGCCCCGACGCGCGCGACGATGTGGCTGATCTCGGGCACGGCCTCGAGCAGCCGCTGCTCGACGCGCAGGTCGGCGGCCACGGAGTGCGCGAGGCTGATCGACGGCAGTTTTTCGAGCTGCACGAGCAGATCGCCTTCGTCCATCGTCGGCATGAAGGTCTTGCCGACGTCGAGATAGGCCACGACGCCGACGGCGAGCAGCGCGAAGGCCCCGATGCCGACCACGCGCGGCGCGCGCAGCGCCGCGGCGAGCACCGGACGATAGAGTCGCTCCAGCAGCCGCACGACGAAGGGATCCTGATGCGCCGCCTGCTTCAGCAGCAGCGATGCGATCACCGGCACCACCGTCAGCGACAGCAACAGCGATCCGGCGAGCGCAAAGACTATCGTCAGCGCCACCGGGGCGAACAGCTTGCCCTCGAGATCGGTCAGCGTCAGCAACGGCAGGAACACCAGGCAGATGATGAGCACGCCGGCCGCAACGGGTGGTGCGACTTCGGCCGCCGCGCGGTAGACCAGGTGCAGTCGCGGCAGGCGCGCCGCACCGGGCGCCTGGAACTGCGTCATCGTGTTCTCGACGACGACCACCGCGGCATCGACCAGCATGCCGATGGCGATGGCGAGGCCGCCGAGACTCATCAGGTTCGCGGTGAGCCCGAACAGCCGCATCAGCAGGAAGGTCACCAGGGCGGCGAGCGGCAGCAACAGGGTCACGACCAGCGCCGCGCGCAGATCGCCGAGGAAGACGAGCAACAGCACGACGACGAGCGCGCTTGCCTCGAGCAACGCTTTGGTCACGGTGCCGACCGCGCGGCCGATGAGAACGCTGCGATCGTAGAAGACTTCGATGCGCACACCGGCCGGCAGACTCGGCGCGAGTTCGTCGAGTCGTGCGCGCACGGCGGCGACGACCGCCGAGGCGTTCGCGCCGCGCAGCCCGATCACCAGCCCCTCGACCGCTTCGCCCTGACCGTCGCGTGTCACGGCCCCGTAGCGCGTGAGGCTTTCGAACCGGACCTCGGCCACATCACCGAGCCGCACGATCATCCCATCGCGCTCGGCGACGACGATCGCGCGCAGATCCGCCGGCGTGGCGATGGCGCCTTCGGCGCGCACGATCAAGGTTTCCTCACCGTCGCCGAGGCGGCCCGCGCCATCGTTGCGATTGTTGCGCTCGATGGCGGCGACGAGGTCGCCGTAGGCGAGGCGTGTACGCGTCAGCGCCGCCCGGTCGGGGATTACCGTCATCGCGCGCACCTCGCCACCCAGCGCATTGACGTCCGCCACGCCGGGAATCGTGCGCAGCGCCGGCCGCAACGTGAAATCGAGCAGGGCCCGGCGCGCCTGCGGCGACAGATCGCCGCCTTCGATCGTGAACATGAACAGGTCGCTCAGCGGCGTGGCCAGCGGGGCCAGCCCCCCTTCGATACCGTCCGGGAGTTCGCCCGCGATGTCGGCGTAGCGCTCCGCGACCTGCTGGCGCGCCCAGTAGATGTCGGTGCCTTCCTCGAAATCGATCGTGAGATCGGCGATCGCATACTTGGCGGAAGTCCGCAGCATGGTCTGGCGCGGGATCCCGAGCAGGCCGAGCTCCAGCGGCACGATGACGCGATTCTCGACTTCCTCCGGCGTCATGCCCGGTACCTTGAGGATCAGCTTCACCTGCGTCGGCGAGATGTCGGGAAAGGCGTCGATCGGCAATGTCAGGTAGGCATGCACACCGGCGGCCGCGAGCGCGAAGGTGACGACCAGTGCGAGCAGGCGCTGACTGAGGCTCCATTCGATGAGTCGGGACAGCATCTCAGCGCTCCAGCAGCGACTTGAGCGCGCTGACCCCGGTGCCGACGATCGCGTCGCCGACCGCGATCGGCGCCTCGATCACGGCGGTGTGCGCGTTCTCGGCGAGCACCGTGACGGGCACGAGACGATAGCGCCCGTCCTCGACCACGAACACGCCGACCGACTCACCTGCGTGCAGCAGCGCCGAGCGCGGCACTTCGAGCGCAGCCGCGGGAGCCGGCAAGTGCAGGCTCGCGACTATCTGCTGACCCGGCACGAGACCGCTGTCCGGCGGCAGTTCCCCGCGCACGACCACGGTCTGCGTCTGTTCATCGAGGGTCATGCCCCGGCCCGTGATCGGCACCTGCAGGTCACCGACGCGCAGGCTGGCATTGCTGCCGAGACGCTGCATCACGTGGACGGGCACGTGCACTTCGACGCGCCACGCCGTGCTGGCCGCCAGCACGAAGGCCGGCGCGAGCGAGTCGACGCGCTCGCCGGTCATCACGTGGCGGCGCACGACGACGCCCGCCGCGGGGGCGCGCAGTTCGAAACGCGCGAGCGTGCCGCCGGTGCTGGCATCTGCGATCGGCCGCAGCGTCGCGGCGAGTCCGTCGCGCGCGGCGCCGAGTTCGTGCGCAGTCGCGGCGCTCGCCGTCGCACGCGAAGCCGCGATGATGCCCTCGCTTGCGAGCAGGCGATCGCGGTCGGCCTGCTGCCGGGCAACGCTGGCGCGACTCGCGAGTTCTGTCAGCCGCGCGCGGTCGTCGGCGTAGTCGCGGCTGTCGATGACGGCCAGCAGCTGACCCGCGGTGACATGCTCTCCTTCGTCGACGCTGACCTGTGCGATACGCCCTCCGTACGGCGGCGTGACGACTGTCGTGCCCACGAGCGGCAGCGCGACGCTGCCGACCAGGCCGTCGAGGGCAAGGGTCGTGGCCCCCACAACCGGTACCGCGGACACCCCGAGCGCCGTGGCCTGCGCCGGTGCCAGCGAAATCGGTGCAGCGTCGGGACGGTCGGCCGCGCCAGCACTGGCGCTGACGGCGAACAGGGCGAACGCGCACAGGCGCTGCAGGCGGGGCTGCCGTCGGAACAGGCGTTGGAGCATGGACATCGTGCCGGAGTGGAGACACCCGGCAGACTAGGCTGCGAAGCTTTGAACGCGCTTAAGCGCTGTACACGGCGCGTCGGGTGGGCAGGCGCGCCCCTCAGAGTTCGGCGTCGAGTCGACGCAGCCCCGTCACGGTGACCGTCAGCCGGCCTGCCGCCAGCGCGAAATCCATCGCCAGTCCGAGCTGCTCGCCGAGCGCCATGCACAGCGCGAGACCGAGTCCGGCGTGACCGCCGCTCGCCGACGCGTGGGTGCTGCGGAAGTGACGCTCCCCCAGGCGGGCGACTTCCGCTGCGGTCAGGTCGGGTGCTGCGTTGTCGACGACGAAGCGCAGCCCGGTTTCGCGCTGTTCGAGGCGGACCTCGATGCGACTGCCCTCCGGCGCATGCGCGACGGCATTGCTGAGGAGATTCGCCACGATGCGCTCGATCAGCAGTTCGTCGGTCATCACCCACATCTCGTCCGGCACTGCTGCATCCACGACGATCTGGCGCTGCGCGGCAACGGCCGACAGCGCGTTCAACTGGGCACGCACCACCGCCGCGAGTTCGACCGGCTCGATCGCCGGTGCGTCGATTCCGGCCTCGTAGCGCGCGAGCGCCAGCAGCCCGTCGACGATACGCGTCATCCCCGTCAGCGCCTGCGCCAGCGCCTCACGCTGCGCGCCGACGGCGGGCACCGTTTCCACCAGCGCGAACATTTCGGCGAGCGGCGTGCGCAGCTCGTGGGCGAGATCGCGCGCGAAGCGGCGCTCCCGCAACAGCAGCTGCGTGAGCCGCGTGAATGCGCGATCGAGCGCGGCCGCCATCGGCTGCAGCTCGACCGGCAGCCCGCCGACGTCGTAGGCGCTGACCGCGGGATCGAGCGAGCGGCGCTCGGCGTCGGCGCCGAACTCCTCGAGGGGACGCAGTGCCCGTCGCACGGCGGTGATCGACAGGCTGACGACCAGCACGAGCACGATGCCGATGGTCACGATCAACGCGGCATGGATGCGGCGCTCGAGTGCGTCCAGCGCCTCGCGTTCCGCCGCGATCACGAAGATGGACGCATTGCCGTCGACGCGCAGCGCGGCGGCGCGGCCGCGGTGACCGTCCGGCAGCTCGAGATCGTAAAGCACCGCCTCGGTGGTGGGGGGCTGGGGCGGACGGGACAGATCGCGCGCGCCGCTCGACGGCGAACGCGCGAGCGTGCCGCCGTCGCGATCCCACAGCTGGAAGAAGTCGGTGTGATTGCCCGCCCTGAACTCCGGCCAACCGGCGGGAACGCGGCGTCCGGGCGGCACCTTGCCGGTCAGTTCGGTGGCGAGCAGTCGACCGCGTTCGGTCAGGGCCTCGTCGAAGCGGGTGTAGAGCTCGTGATCGATCAGCCAGTCCAGGGCTTCGAACAGGCAACCCAGCAGCAGCCCGCCACCGAGCACCAGGCGCAGCGCAAGCGCGCGACGCAGCGACGGCGAACGCTTATTCGACAAGGTAGCCGAACCCGCGCCGCGTCTTGATCAGGTCGGTCAGGCCGGCGGCGGCGAGCTTGACCCGCAGCGTACTGATGAGGACTTCGATCACCTTGTCCGACGATTCACTGCGGCTGTCGTAGAGGTGTTCGAACAGGCGCTCACGCGTGGTGACCTGGCCCCGGTTGCGCGCGAGCGCCTCGAGCACGCCGTACTCCTTCGGCGTGAGGCTGAGCTCGTGTCCGTCGACGCTCGCCACACGCGCGCGCGGGTCGATGCGCAGGCGAGCGATTTCGATCGCGGGCGCGCCGCCCTCGAGCTGGCGACGCATCAGTGCCTGCAGGCGCGAAACGAGCTCCTGGAAGGAGAACGGCTTGACGAGATAGTCGTCGGCGCCGGCATTCAGGGCCAGCACGCGGTCGGCGACCTGATCGCGCGCCGACAGCACCAGCACGCGTGTCTGCGAGCCCGCGGCGCGCATGCGCTGCAGGACCTGCAGGCCGTCGACACCCGGCAGCATCAGATCGAGGATGACGGCGTCGTACGGGTAGCGCTCGAGGTGTGCCAGCGCGCTGTGGCCATCGGCCGCTTCGTCGACTGTCCACAGCTGATCGCGCAGCTGGGCACCGAGCGAGGCCCGCAGCACGGTCGAGTCTTCGACGATCAACAGCCGCATCGCATCCACCTGCAGGTGTTCGGGTTGAGGAAACCCTGCAAAGCAGCGTTTCCGCGGGCCAGGACGGGCCCGCCCAAGAATCAAGTTCGCAAGCGCTTGATTCATGGGGGCGAGCACGGACACGCGCCGGGTTCGCCGGGTCTGGACAAGTCGACGATGGACGTGTTCCAGAGTTTCCTTAAGTCATTTCAAAGCTTGCCCGTCTAGTCTCGTGAGCATCGCCAGACTAAATCAGGAGGAGTGATGAAAACATCACCGGGATCAAGAATGAAGGCATGGAGCCTTGCTGTCGCCCTCGTGGGCATGGGCATCTTCGCCACAGGCAGCAACGCCGCCGGGACAGGATTCGAGACTGGTCGCAAACTCGATCTCACCGTGAGTTCGACGAGCGACCGCACCCTGCGCGTGTCGCTGGTGGGCGCGCGCCAGGTCGCGGGCGATGTTCTCGTTCGCGTGCGCGTGGTACGCCAGGGCTTCCGCGGAGCGCATCTCGCGCGTGCGGTGCGGGTATCACTGGTCAATGAACGGGGCGAAATCGAGCACAGCGCCAAGCGGAACCTGTCGCGGGCCGCGCTGAATCGCCGCGGCGCCGGTTCCCAGTGGCTGACACTGAGTCTGCCGCATGAAATGTCGCCCCGTGACACCTTGCAGCTGGCGCTGGACCCGACGCCGTCGGGCTGACGGCCGCCGCTGAAGGGTTGAGTGCAGATATCGATCACTCGCCACGATCTCGGGCGAGATCTCCAGATCACTGTGCAGGATGATGTGAAAGTCCATGTCCGGCGCTTTCGTGT
>LNFM01006546.1_pt1 | contig 19080 bp, 17 predicted proteins | sample 596031 | NCBI WGS metagenome assembly LNFM01 (sample SAMN04254537, study PRJNA301005) | activated carbon metagenome | isolation source: dual media filters at the Ann Arbor, Michigan drinking water treatment plant | place: USA: Ann Arbor | reverse complement strand
GGAGAGGGGAGAAGTCCGGTCCTGATGACAGCTGCAGTACCTCGGAAGATCACATGAACAAGCACGACACCCCTCCGACTCAGACCGTCGGTGGCGCAGGCCTTCAGGACGCGAGCCGAGTCGGCGAAGCTCCAGAGGGTGCGGCTGCGCAGGAGAACTTCCTGATCGCCGAGCGCCGCAGCAAACTGAAAGCGCTGCGTGACATCGGCCCGGCGTTCCCTAACGACTTCCGCCGCGAGCACTACGCCGGCGACCTGCAGGCCGAGTACGCCGATGCCGAGCGCTTCAGCGCGGAGGCGCTGGCGGAGACCGGCCGCACGGTGAAGCTCGGCGGTCGCCTGCTGGCCAAGCGGGTGATGGGCAAGGCCAGCTTCGCGCAGATCCAGGACGAGTCCGGCCGCGTCCAGCTCTACCTGACCCGCGATGGCATCGGCGAAGACAGCTATGCGGCCTTCAAGGCCATGGACATCGGCGACATCGTCGGTGTGGAAGGCGGGCTCACACGCACCCGTACCGGCGAGCTGTCGGTCGATGTGAAGTCGCTGCGTCTGCTGACCAAGGCCTTGCGTCCGCTGCCTGACAAGTTCCACGGCATGACGGATGTCGAGCAGCGCTACCGGATGCGCTACGTCGACCTGATCGTCAACCCGGAAGCGCGCGAAGTCTTCGTGCAGCGCTCGAAGATCATCCGCGCCATGCGCAGCTGGCTGGACGCGCGGCGTTTCCTCGAGGTCGAGACGCCGATGATGCATTACATCCCCGGCGGCGCCACGGCCAAGCCCTTCACCACCCACCACAACGCGCTCGACCTGCAGCTCTACCTGCGCGTCGCGCCCGAGCTGTACCTGAAGCGCCTCGTGGTCGGTGGGCTGGAGCGGGTCTACGAGATCAACCGCAACTTTCGCAACGAAGGCGTCAGCACCCGCCACAACCCCGAGTTCACGATGCTCGAGCTGTACGAGGCCTACGCCACGTACCACGAGATCATGGACCTGACCGAACAGGTGATCCGCCACTGTGCGGTCGAAGTCTTCGGCACGCCGGTGCGCGAGTGGGAAGGTGCGAGCATCGATCTCGGCCCCGACTTCCGTCGCTGGCGCATGGACGAAGCCGTGCGCCACTTCAACCCGGAGATCAGCGAAGCCGACTGCCGCGACCGCGATGCGCTGGTCGCGCACTGCGCGCGCCTGAAGATCCCGGTCAAGAAGGGCTACGGCTGGGGCAAGCTGCTGCTGGAGATCTTCGAGAAGACCGTCGAAGCCCAGCTGATCCAGCCGACCTTCATCACCCACCACCCGGTTGAAGTCAGCCCGCTGGCCCGCGAGAGCGACGGCGAGCCCGGCATCACCGAACGCTTCGAACTGTTCATCAACGGCCGCGAGATCGCCAACGGCTTCAGCGAGCTCAACGACGCCGAGGACCAGGCCGCGCGCTTCCGCGCCCAGGTCGAGCAGAAGGAAGGCGGCGACGACGAGGCCATGCATTTCGACGCCGACTACATTCGCGCGCTGGAGTTCGGCATGGCGCCGACCGGCGGGCTGGGCATCGGCATCGACCGCCTGGTGATGTTGCTGACCGACTGCGCCTCGATCCGCGACGTGCTGCTGTTTCCGTACATGCGGCCGGAGGCGGATTGACAGTGGCAACAGCTGCGCGCGCGCCGGGACGCCGGCGCGCGTGGATCGAACGATGGATCTGTTGCCTGGCGGTGGCGGGCGTGCTGCTGCTGGGGTCCAGCCAGAGCCTTCATGCGGCCTCCGAACAGGACAGCACCACTGATTCGACTTCGATGTCAGTGGCGGCCAGCGATGACCTGCGCGAGCGCCTCGCCGCCTGCGCCAGCTGCCACGGTGCGCAGGGCGAGGGCGCTGAAGGCAGCGAGTACGCCCCGCATCTCGCCGGCAAGCCCGCGCAGTACCTGTACGAGCAGTTGCGCGGCTTCCGCGACGGCGGCCGCCAACACGTGCAGATGGGCTGGCTGGTGCGCCACCTCGATGACGCCTACCTGCGCGAGATCGGCGCGTTCTACGCCGCACTTCCGCCCAAGACCGCGCCCGTCGAAGTGCTGGCCGCACGCGTCGAGCGGCCCGGCGATGCGCTCGCCCGGCAGCTGGTGGAGCAGGGCGATGCCGCCGGCGGCCTGCACGCCTGCAGCGCCTGCCACGGCGCTGACCTCGTGGGCATCGAGCCCGGCGTGCCCGCCCTTGTTGGCCTGCCTGCCGAGTACGTAGTCGCGCAGTTCGGCGCCTGGCGCACCGGTGTGCGCACGGCGGTCGCGCCGGACTGCATGGCCGATATCGCGAACGCGCTGACGCCGGCCGAGATCCGCGCGATTGCCGAATGGCTGGCCGTGCAGGGTCATAGCGAGCCGCGTCGCCCGGCGCCGGCCGGCAGCCTCGTCCTGCCTGCGGCCTGTGGCTCCAATCCGGTCGCTGCGCCCGTGGCTGTGTTGGACGCAGAGGCACGGCCATGAGCCGCCGCATACCGCGCTGGCTGCCGGCCGCCGCCCTGCTTGCGCCGCTGCTGATGCTGCTGCTGAGCCTCGCGCTCTACGGCCTGGTGCAGCAGGGCGGGCTGGCGCCGTTCGGCGTGCCCACGGGTGAGGCCCGCGTCGTGCCGACCGACCCCGCCCTGGTCGAGCGCGGCGCGTATCTCGCGCGCATCGGCAACTGCGCGGGCTGCCATACCGCGACCGGCGGCGAGGCCTACGCCGGTGGACGCGCCTTCAGCAGCGACTACGGCACGGTCTATTCGAGCAACCTGACGCCGGATCCCGCGTTCGGCATCGGCGACTGGTCGCTGGCCGAATTCGCGCACGCCATGCGCCATGGCGTCAGCCGCAACGGCATCGCGTCGCCGGTGTTTCCGTACGCCAATTTCGCCCAGCTGCCCGAGCGAGACATCCAGGCCCTGTTCGCCTACCTCGGCCAGCTCACGCCGGTCGCGCGCGCCCAGCCCGAAGCGGTGATGGCGTTTCCGGCCAACCTGCCGGGGGCGCTGCTGACCTGGCGGCTGCTGTACCACCGGCCGGCCGAGCTGCAGCCGGTCGAGGGCATGGACGCGGACTGGCAGCGCGGCCGCGCGCTGGTGAACGGGATCGGCCACTGCGCGATGTGTCACGGCAGGCGCGGGCGCTTCGCCTCGCTGGCGGCCGATGCCGAGCTGGGCGGCAGCCGCATCTCGGGCTGGTTTGCGCCGCCCCTGCATGCAGGATCGCTCGATGGGCGTTTTGAGCCGGGCAGCATCGCCACCTACCTGCGCGGCGGCACCGCGCATGATCGCGGCGGCTACGGCGCCATGGCCGATGTGATTGCGACCAGTACGCGCTATCTCAGCGAAGACGATGCACAGGGCATCGAAACCTACCTGCGCAGCCTGCCGGCGCTGCCGCTGGCTGAGGCGTCCAGCCATCGCCTTCGCGCAAGCGGCGAGCACCTGCGCGAAGGGCGCGCGCTGTACGCGCAGCACTGCGCCGACTGCCACGGCGACGAGGGCCGCGGTGAGCCGGGGCGCTATCCCGCGCTGGTGGATTCGGCCGCGGTGATCGGCAGCGATCCGGTCAACCTGGTCAAGCTGGTCGCGCTCGGCGCCATCGCCCCGAGCACGCCGCTCAATCCGCGGCCGCACAGCATGCCGCCCTCGGCGCATCGCCTGAACGCGCGCGAGATTGCGGCCCTGGTCAACGACATCCGCGAGCGCTGGGGCTCACGCCCGCGTCCGATCACGCCTGATGAAGTGCGCGAGCTGGGCGGCATGGTCCGGCGCTGAACAAGGAACCCCGCATGTCCCCGAGCGTCGCCCAGAACCTGGCCCTGATCCTGTTCCTGCCCTGGTATCTGGTGATCCTGATCGTCTACTGGCGCATGCGCCGCAAGCCCGCGCAGTGGTCAGGACGCTTGTTTGATCTCGCGGCGATCGCGGTATCCATCGTCGCCGCTGCCATCGCCGGGCCTTGGGCGCTGGCCCATGCCGACGACAGCATCGGCACGATGTGGCCGCAGATCCTTGCCACCGTGGTCGGCTACGGGGCCTTTCTAGCGGTGATCACGCTGGCGGCCTTGCTGCGCCGCATGCTCGCGGGGCCGCGACCCACATCCGCTTGAGGCGCTGGTGCTGAGTTCGGCGCGGCTCAACTTCGGGTTGTGCTCCAGGCGAGCACCGTATCGGCGAAGCGGCGGAGCTCGGCGAAGCGGTTGTACAGCGGTGCTGGGCTGATGCGGATCACGTCCGGCTCGCGCCAGTCGCCGAGCACGCCGTGGGCGGCGAGATACTCGAATAGCGCGCGCCCCTGGGCGCGGCCGCCGCGCACGCGCAGCGAGAGTTGGGCACCTCGGCGTTCCGGCTGCTTTGGCGTCAGCACTTCGAGCACCTGCGACAGCTCGCTCTCGATCAGCGACTCCAGATAGCCTGTCAGCCGCAGCGAGCGCTCGCGCAGCGCGGCCATGCCGCCGGCTTCGCGAAAGAGTTCCAGCGAGGCGCGCACCGGGGCGAGCGCGAGGATCGGCGGATTGCTCATCACCCAGCCCTCCGCGCCCGGCGTCGGATCGAAGCTCGACGCCATCTGGAAGCGCGTTGCGAGCTTGTGCCCGTACCAGCCGGTGAGACGGGGCAGGGTGTTGTCGTGGGCATGGCGCTCGTGCACGAAGATGCCGCTGACCGCGCCGGGGCCGGCGTTGACGTACTTGTAGTGGCACCAGGTGGCGAAGTCGGCGCCGGAGTCGTGCAGGGCCAGCGGCAGGTTGCCGGCCGCGTGCGCGCAGTCGAAGCCCACCGCCGCGCCCTGGGCCTTGGCGAGACGCGCGATCTCCTTGAGATCGAAGGCCTGGCCGGTGCGGTACTGGATGCCCGGCCACAGCACCAGGGCCAGCCGCGGGCCGTGCTGCTCGATGGCGCGCGCGATCGCCGCCATTGAAATCGTCCCGCCCGGCTCATCGGGTTGAACCTCGAGCAGGCACTCGGCCGGGTCGAAGCCGTGGAAGCGGATCTGCGACTCCACCGCCTGCCAGTCCGACGGAAACGCGCCGGCTTCGATCAGGATCGCCGGGCGCTCCGGCGTGGGCCGGTAGAAGCTCACCATCAGCAGGTGCAGGTTGACGGTCAGCGTGTTCATCGCTGCGACTTCGATCGGCTGCGCGCCGACCAGCTCGGCCAGCGGCGCATTCATCGATTCGAGGTAGCGCAGCCAGGGGCGCTCGCCCTTGAAGTGGCCCTCCACCGCCAGCTCGCGCCAGACCTTGAGTTCGGCCAGCACTGCGGCCTCGGCATCCTTCGACTGCAGGCCCAGCGAATTGCCGACGAAGTAGGCCAGCTCGCCCTCGCCGTGGCGGGGGATGTGGAAGCGCTCGCGGAAGCGGGAGAGCGGATCGGCCTGGTCAAGCGCGGTGGGATGCATCGGCAGGGTCTCGATGGCGGGGCCTGCATGGTACGTAAGTGACGCCAGGGGCGTGGCGATTCGTCGTGCATCCGACCTGACGCCTCGCGTCGGGCCCCAAACGAACGCATAGGGTGGGCCCCGGCCCACCATCGACTCGACGCTGGCCCCGGTCCTGCTTCCTTCTTCCGGCTCTTGCAACCGCGACCGGGAAATCAACACCAACGGCGAGGCTCGTGTCCGGTGCATGTGGTGGGGTTCGGTGGGCCAGGGCCCACCCTATGGAAGTTCCTGCCTGACGCGAAGCGGCGCGCATCCTGGCCATGGCTTTCCCCAGCGGTGCTGAAGCGGCTGTCTTCGGCCATCAAGGCCCGCGATTGGATATCCACACCGCCTGTGGATAAGTGTGTGCATGGGTTTGGGGAGCGGCTGCGCAAAGCCCCGCGCATCAAGGGCTTGCTGGACTCTGGTGAAAATCTGACCAAAGCGGGATTCGATATTTAAATCAATTACTTACGTGGTTCTCTTGAAGTCAGCTGAGATGCCCGATTCCGGAAACTGTTGCTTGACAGAGCGGCGATTTGCGCTGTGCACAACCTGCGGCCCGGGCCATCGCCCGCAGCCCTTGTAGGAGCGGCGACCCCTCGGCCTGTCAAGCACTTTCTCGGCGCGTTTTCGGTGCGATGTGCGCGGCGTTCTACAGCGGTCGCGCTGCGACTTCGCGACGGTGGAAGAGCACCCACAGGTAGGCGATCACAAGCAGCGGCGAGGCCAGGAACGAGAAGTAGGACAGCACGACCACGATCATGTAGGCCGCGTCATTGGCGCTCTGGTCCTCCGCACGGATGCCGCCCATCAGGTTGAACACCACGTGTTCGAGATTGAGCAGGGCCAGCGAGACCACGATCAGTGCCAGCGGCAGCAGGCAGGCGACGATCGCCTCCCACGCCCGCAGCCCGGCATCGCGCTTCAGGAACACCAGCAGCAAAGCCACCCGCCAACTGGCGACGATGCCGAGGAACCAGGCATTGATCTCCAGCGCCGCCTCGCCGCTCATGAAGCGCTCGACCGGAATCGCGTAGAGCAGCGCGGGCGGCGAGGTCAGGCAGACGAACAGAAGCACGTTGCGATAGGTCCAGCGCCGGGGGCGCAGCGGCAGGATCAGCAGCCAGAGCACCAAGGCCAGAGAAAAGACATAGGCCACCGAGCCAAGCCCCGCGTGCTGCCACAGCTCGGCCCTTGGGTTGTCCCAGTAGCGGCCGATGCCGGCCAGCCAGGTCATGGCCAGTCCGAAGCCCAGATAGGCGTTGGCGTGCGTGCGCACGCCCGGGCCCATCCGCCGGAACGTCAGCAGGCGGCCGCCGTCGCGCAGCAGCTCCGCCCACATGCTCAGCTGTGGAACCACACGCAGCGGATCAGGCCGCCGCTGATGCGATAGACCGCAACGACCTCGAAGGGCTGCTCGCGCAGGCCGCTCACGCGCTCGTGGTCGACCACGGTGTCACCGACAGCAATGCGGTTGACCAGCTCGGCGTGCAGGGCGGGAAGGTGAAAGCGCTCGTTGGCATAGAACTCACCGAGTGCCGCACGGCCGCGCAAGCTGGGCTGCGTCGCCGGCATGCGCCAGACCTCGACATCTTCGGCATAGACCTCTAGAAAACGCTGCAGGTCATGGGCGTTGTAGGCATCGAGCTGGTGCTGGGCGACTTCGATCGGATTCACGGGCGGACTCTGTCAGTGAGGGGGCGCGCGGCGAAGCCTGCCACAGTCGACGTCAGGGCAGACAGCGACGAAGACGCATTCAGCAGGAGCAGACCGAACCCGCCCAGCCCAGCGCTTCGAGCACGGCGTTCCAGAGTTCGGTGACGATGCGCCCGCGGTTGAAGGCCACGTCAAACAAGGGCAGAGAGACCACGACAATCCAGACCACGTAGCCGAAGCCGAGGTAGTCGCTGAACAGGATCGTGCGCAGCCAGTCCTGGCCGAACAGGTAGAACGCGGCCACGATCGTGGTCGCGGTCAAGATCAGCACCGCACTGGGCAACAGATGCGGACCGGCGCGCCGCCGCAGCGCAGCCGTCAGACCGACCGCCAGCAGCACCAGGGCATTGGCGCCGGTGAAGATGCGGAACTCGCGATGCAGCTTGTCGGCGATCTCGCGGTACTCGGACTGCAGAAAGGTCTTCAGGCGTTCAGCAATGCGCTCCCGATCGGCGATCTCAAGCCAGGAACTGTCGCTGATACTGACTCGTGGACCGTTTCTGCAGTCGCAGTCCGGTCGCAGCATCTCGTTCAGTACCGCATCGATGCGCTGCGGCAGGCCGGTGGCGAGCTCGGCTTTCAGCTGCGCGATGCGTTCGGTCTGCTGGCTCAACATGCGTTCGGCCAGACGACCCAGTCGCGTGTCCTGCATGCGCTCGATCTGCGTATCGGCGCGCTCGCGCAGTTCGCTGGCCACCATCTGACGAAGAGCCGACTCCAGCTGGGTCGGAGCCAGCAGCGAGATCAGAAAGGCGAGGCCGAACAGCAGTGCGCCGGTGAAGCCGGTGATCGCGAGTGTGGTGCTGTAGCGGTGAGGGTCGAGGCTTGCTGAATCGGTTCGCATTAGGCGCTCCTGAGTGCTGCGGTTTACACAGATACGGTGCCGACCTGTGCAAGCGGACGCGTGGCGATCACGTCGTCTGCTCGGGCTTCCGGCCAGCCCGCGAAACCGCCAGGGCGGCCGCGGCAAACGCGGCCAGCGGCAAGGCGAGCACGCTCACGGCCACAAACCAGTCGGGGTGGGGGATCAGCACGAAGTTGGCGATCGCACCCAGCAGCACCACGGCCCCGATCACGCCGGCATACAGCCCCTGTCGACGCCCGGCGATGCGGGCGGCGAGCAGCCCGCCGAAGAAGACCCCCGCGACCCAGGCCAGCAGCACCATCAACAGCGCACCTGGCGGCGCCCGCGCGACATGGGCCGCGATGGCTTCCATATCCCCGGGTTTCAGCCCTGCGGGTGGTGGATAGATCCGGTGACCTAGCCATTCGACGACCGCGATGAAAAGTCCGGCCGCGAGCGTGCCGGCGATCGTGGCCGCGATGCCACGCGCCAGGCTCAGCAGAATGTCTCGAACGTTGCGTGCCATCACTCGCCTCTGACTGTCTGTTGCCGAATGTCGCCCTCGTGAGCCCGCTTGAACGGGTCGGCGGGGGCTTCGCGAAATCTACCGGCATCAAAGGCTCGCTGCAGCTGGGGGCGCCGAGTCAAGCCGTAGCTGTTCGAGTTCAGAGCATTCAGGCGCGACGCTGCGACGAGCTTGGGCTGCCCCGTGCTTGGCCCAAGCTCCGAACAGCATCACGCTGCGGCTTCGCCCTCATCCGCCCGCCGCAGCACCGCGACCGGCTGCGCCCAGGGGCTGCCGGGCCGGCGCTTGCTGGTGACCAGGGTCAGCTCGGAGGGCTGGAAGACGTTGATGTTGTGGGTCACCGGCGTGGTCAGCACGTACTGCGCGCGGGTGGCCTTGAGGAAGGCACTGACCTTGTCGATGTTGAAGATGTCGAGGTGGGCGAAGGGCTCGTCGATGAAGACGAAGCCGCCGGGGCGGTGCTCGTCGCGCATCAGGGCCACCAGCAGCAGCAGGGACTTCATGACCTGCTGGCCGCCCGAGGCTTCGCCGTCATCCATGCCGATCCAGCCCTTCTTGTCGAACTCGAAGCGCACGATCAGTCCGGACTGCGCCAGCGCCAGATCGTCGCGGCCGAACTCGGGCAGGTCGACTTCAACGCCGATCCCCGCCAGCTCCGCCAGATGCCGCAGGTTGCGGGCGTACTGGCGCAGGGTGGCGCGCAGCACGCTCAAGTAAGCGCCGCGCGCTTCCTCGGTGCTCTTGCGCGCGCGCTCGGCATGCGAGCCGCGGCGTTCCAGGTCGGTCTTCAGCGCCAGATGGTCGTCGGCCAGCTTGTCGCGCAGGCCAAGCACGTTGTCGTCGGTTTCCCAGTGGCCCTCGCGCAGGCGGGCTTCGAGGCGATCGACTTCGCGACGCACGGCCTGCGGCGTCTCGTAGGCTTCGCGCAGTTCGGCGAGTGCAGCGACCGTGCGCTTCTCGAACGGAATGCCGGCGCGCTTTTTGCGAAAGGCCAAGAGGCGCTGCAGCTGTTCCTGGCGCGCGCCCAGCAGGTTGCGCTCGGCCTCGCTGCGCTGGCGTTCCTCCTGCTTGAGCTCGCCGTCGAGGCGATCACGCTCGCGCGAGTTCTGCTGGCGGCGCTGCTGCGCTTCGGTGAATGCCGCTTCGGCGGCAGCGAAGGTCTCGGCTGCGCGCAGCACGGCCGCTTCCAGCAGCTCGCGCTGGCTTTCGGCTTCGGCGAATTCCTCGGCGCGCGCGGTGAGCTGGGCACCGGCCTGGCTGCCCTTGAGCTGGGCTTCGATCTCGTTGATGCGCTGGCTGAGCATGCGGCGCTCGTCGACGAGCTCCAGCAGGCGCGATTCGAGATCGGCGAGCCGCGACTCACCCTCGCGCAGCTGGCGCTCGCGCGCGGCGGTGCCGAAGTAGCTGTCGTCGACACCGAGGTGGCGTCCGCCGCGGCGCTCCTTGTAGTAGCCAGCCGGCGTGATCCACTCCTGCTCGCGCGGCAGGTGCGCGCCCTGCTTGACCTCATCGACGCGCTGGATGCGCTCCAGCTGGCGCGGCAGCCACTCCGGCGGCAGGGCGGTGAACTCGACCACGTCCAGCAGGCTGCCGGGTGCCGACTTGCCGACGGGTGCACGGTCGGCAACTACGAAATGCTTGTAGCGCAGGCGCTCGCCGATGGCCCAGGCCGCCTCGCGATCCTTGGAGTCTTCCAGCAGCACCACGTGGCGATAGCCGGCCAGCACGCCCTCGACCGCAGCCTGCCAGGCCGGATCGGTGATCTCGACGATCTCGCTGAGCATGCGGTGGGCGATGCCGGCGCGATCGAGCTCGGCGCGGAACTGGCTTTCGAACTCCGGCACGTAGCGACGGCCGCTTCGCCAGGCCTGCAGTCGGCTCTTCAGCGATTCGAGCTCGCGGTGGGTCGACTGCTCTTCGCTACCGAGCGCGCCGGCCTTGGCGCGCAGGCTTTGCGCTTCTTCGCTGATCGCGCGCACGTCGACCTGGTCCTGCGTCTCCAGCTGGGCGTTCAGACGATCGCGCTGCTGCAGCACCACCGAGTTGGCGGTGTGTGCGGCACGCGCGCGCTCAAGCGCCTTCATCGCCGCCTGGCGCGCTTCCTCGGCCGCGCCCTGTTCGGCGCGCAGGCGCAGTTCGCCCTCGTCACATTCGGCGATTAGGTGCACCAGCTCGCTGCGCTCGGCCAGCAGCTCGCGCGCCTTGCGACGCTGCACCGCCAGCTGCGGCCGCGCGTTGCGGATCACCGCCAGCTGCTCGGCCAGCTCGACCCGCGGCAGCACGTCGATCATCAGGTCCTGGCGCTCGCGCTTCAGCGCCTGCCATTCGCCGTAGGCCCGTGCGCGACCTTCGGCGGCCTGCAGGCTGACGCCGAGCAGGTTGAGCTGATGGTTGAGCGAGGCCAGTTCGCGTTCTGCCTCCTCCTGTTCGTTGCGGGCGCGCTGGTAGTCGTCCAGCGTGGCCTTGTCGCCGAACACGTCGAACACGAGATCGAGCAGGGCGCGTGGCGAGAGCTGGCAGAGCTTGTCGGTCGCGCCCTGTTCCAGCGTCAGCACGCGACGGATCGCGCCGGACAGGCCGGCCGCTTCCAGGCGGATGCGGTAGTCGCGCAGGCCGATCCACTCGCCGCGCTGCTCGGCCTCTTCGATGCTGGCCGAGCCGGCGAGGATGGCGAACTGCCGCGTCCATTCGCCGCCCTTCTTCTGTATGCGACAGAACAGGGTGGCCTGGCTGTCCATCACCGGGAAGAACGGCCGCGCGCCGGTTGGGCCGGGCGTATTGCCGACGACCGCGCGCAGCCAGGCGAAGGGCTTGCCGTTGTGGCGCAGATAGCTCTTGAAGTCGCGGTTGCCGGCGCAGTCGATGGTAAGCAGGGTGCGCAGGGCATCGAGCAGGGTTGTCTTGCCCGAGCCGTTGGGGCCGACCACGGTGATGATGTGGGCGTCCATCGGCAGGCTGAAGCGCTCCCAGTAGTCCCAGTGGACGACTTCGAGCTCGCGGAATTCGAACATGGCCTCAGGCTCCCTGCGGGCTGCTGTCGGTGCCGGCGTCCATCGCCAGCGGCGCGTTCCAGCCAGCCTCGTCAGCGTCGGCATCGGGCAGCGCGATCTCCTCATCCTCGGCGGACGGGAGCGGGGCTTCGGCGAGGCGGATCGCGCGCTCGGCGCGCGCGGCCGGGCTCAGGATGTCGGCCAGCGCGCCATCGAGGATGCGCCGGCTGGTGCGCTCGTAGTCGAAAGCGAGATCGAGCAGCGGGCCTTCGCTCAAGTCACCGGCGCGGCGCTGGATGAAGCCGTGGCGGGCCAGCACGCCCAGGTTGACGTTGACCGCCATCTTGCCGCCGAGCTTGTCGGCGAAGTCGGCGATCAGGGTGCGCTCGCTCAGGGTGGGCGCCACGCCGGCATGTACCGGGATGGGCTTTTCTTCCGCGAACATCTGCGCCTGCTGCGCGCTGGCCGAGTCGGCGTCCTGGCGCTCCACCTGGCGCTGGCGCTTGGGCAGGATGATCAGCGCCCACAGCACGACCAGCAGCGCCATTGCATTGCGGTCGAGCTGCAGCTGGTTCGACAGCCAGCCCTGGTCGACGGCGAAGATCGCCTTTTCCTGCGCGCGCGCCAGCGCCACGCCGATGTGGGCGGCGTAGGGATGCTCGCGCAGCACCAGGCCGGCGGCTTCGAGGCGCTTGTCGAGGTCGGCGCGGAAGGGCTCGTCCAGCAGGGCGCGGCGCGCCAGTTCGTCCTCGCGCGGCAGCCAACGCTGCGCCAGCAGGCGCGCGATCAGGGTGGCAACAGGGTCCTGCATCATTCCTCCGCGGGGGCCACGAGCGGCCGCACGTCGCCCGCGCTCATCAGCGCGATGCCGCCGCGCCCGCGCAGGTCGATCTTGTCGTTGCTGAACGTGACGCGCAGCGAAAGCCGCGCGATGTCCGCCGCCGGGCCGTCGAGCGCGGCCGATTCCGGATCGCCCAGCAGGCCGAGCAGGGACAGGCGATAAGCGCTGGCGGCGTAGTCCTCGCTGGGCACGAGCTTGGACAGCGCGGTTTCGCGCCGCACCTCGCCCAGCTCGTCGCGCCAGCGCTGCAGCCGGCTGGTGTCTTCGGTCTCGATCGGCAGCGCATCGGTACGCGGAGCCTTGGCGCCGTCGGGCAGGGCCGAGACCAGCTGGGCCGCGCGTTCGCGGTCGACCAGCTCGAACTCGGCTACATCGAGTGCGATCTGGTCCTGGATGAAGGCCGGCCGCGGCGGGGCGATCCACAGTTCCTCGGCGAACTCGGCCAATCGCTCGGCGCTCTGGTCGCGCAGCCAGCCGACCAGATCGGACGAGGACAGGCCCGACTGGCCCAGATGGATGCGGTCGCGGTCGATCTGGTTCAGCGCACGCGCGAACACGCTGGCCTGACGCAGCAGGGCCGACTGCGCGCGGCCGACCGCCTGCGCCAGACGATGGGTGCTGGGGTCGAGATCGAGGTCGGGATCCGCGGTGATCTTGCGTACCACGTCCGTGCCGCGCTCGACCCACTGCCAGACCTGGTCGAGCCGGGAAGAAGCTGCGCGGATGCGGTACTCGGAGCCTGAGAGCACGGCGCGGTCGAAGTCGTCGCGCAGCTCGGTGAGGCGCGAGAGCAGGTGCGAGAGCTCGTCCGAAGGCACCACGCCCACCGCCTGGCTGGCGGCGATCTGCGCGGTGAGGTAGCCCACGCCGTCATGGTCGAAGGCCTCGAACTCCAGCAGGGTCGACAGCGCGGCCAGCGTCTTGCGGCCCAGCGGGCTGACCCGGTAGCGCTGGATCTCGACTTCCCAGACCACGAGGTCATGGTCCTTGAGGCGTCCGAGGATGGTGTCGAGCTTGACCGGGTCGAGGTAGCACAGCTTCTCGCGCACCTCCGCCGGGCTGATGTCGGGCGGGTCGATGCGCGCGCCGAGCGTGCGCAGCACCAGCAGCCGCGCCAGCACGGCGCCCTCGCCGCCGTGGAACAGCGCCGAGAAGGCGCGCAGCAGCTCGCGGCCGCGCAGCAGCAGGCTGAGGCCCGGCAGCTCCTCGGCGCTGAAGCCGGGGGCCAGGAAGTCGTTCAGGCGATCGTCGGGGGATTCGGTCACGGAAATCGGGAGGCCGCCGGCGGGCGCGGCGGCGTAGGGTGGTGCAAAGTCCGGTGGGCTGCAAGCCGATTTCCCGGGGCCGAAGCGGGCAGGGGAGTTGCTATGCTGTCGGCTGTTTGTCTATGTGCGCGGCCTGCCCTTTGTGATCGAGATTCCCGGCTACCGTATCGACCGCCCGATCGGCCGCGGTGGCATGTCTACGGTCTACCTGGCCCTGCAGGAATCGGTGCAGCGCGAGGTCGCGCTCAAGATCATGGCCGGCAGCCTGCTGGGCGACGAGGAGTTCGGCGAGCGCTTCCTGCGCGAGGCGCGCATCGCCGCCAGCCTGCGCCACCCGAACGTGGTCCATGTCTATGACGTGGCCCAGCACGGCGACCACCACTACATGGCGATGGAGCACCTGCCGGGCGGGCCGGTGATCCAGCGGCGCGGACCCCGCCGCGACTACCGCTTCGCCCTGCGGGTGATCCGCGAGATCGCCAGCGCGCTCGACTATGCGCACAAGCGTGGCGTGGTGCATCGGGACATCAAGCCAGACAACATCCTGCTGCGCGAGGATGGCAGCGCGGTGCTGACCGATTTCGGCATCGCCCGCGCGGGCGATTCGATGCGCATGACCCGCACCGGCGCGATCATCGGCACGCCGCACTACATGAGTCCGGAGCAGGCCCGCGGCCAGCCGCTGGACGGTCGCGCCGACCTTTACAGCCTGGGCGTGGTGTTCTACCAGCTGCTGATGGGCGAGGTGCCCTACCAGGCCGATGACTCCGTCGCGGTCGGCATCATGCACATCACCGCGTCGCTGCCGCGCCTGCCTGCGCAGCTGGAGCAGCTGCAGCCGCTGTTCGATCGCCTGCTGGCGAAGGAGCCGGATCAGCGCTTCGCCACCGGCGCCGAGCTCGTCGCTGCGCTCGAATCGCTGTCTGCGCTGGACCTTGAGCTGCCGCAACCGGCACCGCGAGGCCGCAGCCCGCGTCCGCAGGCCTCGGACACGACGCCGACTGTAGTGACGCCACCTGAAGCGCGCGCTGCCAGATCGGCCTCGCGTGCGGAGGGCCCTTCGCTGGGGGCCATGGATGCCATCCGTTCCCGAGACACCGGGCCACGACCGCGCGCAGCCTCACGGCCGGCATCCAGTCGTCGCGGAGCCTCGCGAGGCGGCTGGGGCTGGGCCTTGTGGCTGCTGCCTCTGGTCATTGCGCTTGCTGCTGGCCTGGTGTTCCAGGATCGGCTGCGCCCGCTGTGGAGCGGCTCCGACCGCAGCGAACAGCTGACGCGCGCCGAGGCAGCGCTGCAGGCCGGGCGCCTGCAGGATGACGAGAACGGCCCGGGCGCGCGCAGCCTCTACAACGCCATCCTCGCCGCCGAGCCCGATCACGAGGCGGCACGCGAAGGCCTACGCCGCGTTGGGCGGGCGCATCTCCAGCAGGCGCGCCAGCAGCTGGAGGCGGGCGTCATGGACGCCGCCAGGCGCGAGCTCGAGTTCGCGCGCACGCTGGGCGCGGGGGGCGAGGAACTCTCGGTCGTCGAGGCGGCATTGGCCGACAGCGGCGAACGTCAGGACGGAATGCAGGAACTCTCGCGTCGCATCGAAGCCGCGGCGGAGGCCCTGGCGGCCGGCCGTATCGAGGAGCCGGTCACCGGCGCGATCGCGCTGTACCAGCAGGCGCTTGCGCTGGATGCGGCCAATCCGGTCGCCCGTGCCGGGCTGCGCGAGGCCCTGGCGCCGGTGTTGACCGCAGCGCGCGCGGACATCGACGCCGGCCGCTTTGCCGAGGGCGAGGCACGCATCGCGGTGGTGACGCAGGTCGATCCAGCCAATCTGCAGCTGCCCGAGCTGCGCGCTGCGCTGGCCGAAGCACGCAAGGGCCGGGCCGATCAGATCGCAGCGCAGCTTCAGCTGGCGCGGCAGCGCAGTGCCCGCGGGCAGCTGACGACGCCGGTGGGGCAGAGCGCGCAGGACGCGTTCCGCGCGGTGCTGGCGCTGGATGCCGACAACAGCGAAGCGCGCGAAGGCTTGCGCCGTCTCGCCCAGGACCTGCTGCGGCGCGCGGAATCGGCGAGCGCGGATTTCGATTTCGAGGCCGCTGAAGCCGCGCTGGACGCCGCTGCCCTGTTGACGCCGCCGCCTGCCGGGCTCGCTCGCGCCCGCGAACGCATGGAAGAGGCGCGTCGCAACTACAGCCGTGTCGCCGGTGGCTCGATCAGCGACCCGGCCCGCGTCGACGCGCTGATCGCCGAGGCCGAGGCCGCCATCGCGCAGGGTCGCCTGCTGCAGCCGCCCGGGGAAAGCGCCTATGACAGTCTGCGCGCGGCGCTGGCGCTGGCGCCGACGGACAACCGTGCGCGCATCCTGATGCAGGGCTTGCCCGCGCAGGCGCAGACGCGCTTCGATGCGGCGCTCGCGGCCAGTCGACCCAATGAAGCGCTGCGCTATCTCGAGGGCCTGCAGGTGGTGGCGCCGGGATCGGCGGAGCTAGCGTCCATGCGCCAGCGCCTGGCTGCGGCCTATGTCGGCGTGGCCAGCGAGCGGCTGGGCCGAGGCGAGTTGGCTCCGGCGCGGCAGGCTCTGGAACGTGCCGCCGAGCTTGAGCCCAACCACATCGAGCTGCCGGCGCTTCGGGCACGCCTGGAGCAGGCGGGGGGCTGAAAGCGTGTGAAAAACGCCTACTGCGGCCATCGCTGGACGCCCATGGCGGCAGCGCGCTACGCGAATTCCGCGGTCACTAGCTCGCCGAACTCCCTTGAATCCACGCGCCGCGATTTGCCCCTAAGGTCCAGCGACGCCCTCGCTACGGCGTCCGGATTTTTCGCACGCTGTCCTGGCGGCAGTCGCCGTCGCTGCGGCTGCGCGGTTCAGTCGCCCTGCGGGAGCAGGAACAGGCCGGCCACGCGGCGCCCTTCCAGCGCGAGCAGGTTGTAGGTGCGCGCTGCAGCGCTGTTGTCCATGGCTTCAAGGCCGACGCCGCGGCCGAGGAAGGCGGCCATCAGCGCCGGCGGCGGAAAGACCTGGCGCTCGCCGGTGCCAAGGATGAGCACCTGCGGTGCGTAGCCAAGGATCTCCGCCACCAGTGCCTCGCCGATGTCCGCGGGATGCTGTGCGGGCACCTTCTCGCGCACCCGATCCGGCATCAGCAGCAGGCTGTCGCGGAACTCGGCGTCCTCGATGCGGATCGCATCCGCGGACACCCAGCGGACGGTGTAGAGGCCTTCCTGTCGATCTTCTGCCAGCGGCATGGGCGCGTGTCGGCTCGTGCGAGTGGAGTGGGCCGGCCTAGCGCGGCAGGCTGATCTGCGGCCGTTCCTTGGAACGACGGAACAGGGTCGCGATGTTGCCGATCCGCTGCACCAGGTTGCTGCGCGAACGCAGCACCAGCTCAGCGACGATCTCGTCGCGCGCATCGCGGTCCTCGGCGGCGATCTTGACCTTCACCAGTTCGTGGTGCTCGAGCGCGAGGTCAAGTTCGGCCAGCACCGCGTCGGTCAGGCCTTTGCCGCCGACCATGATCACCGGCTTCAGGCCGTGGGAGAGCCCGCGAAGGTAGCGCTGCTGGGAGTTGCTGAGCTTCTGGAACATGCGTGGTCGTGTCCGGATTTCGGATGGAGCGGGCTGTGGAGTTCCGGGAGCTCCTGGCATCGCGGCCGGAGGCGGTGCGACAACGCTGGCCGCTGCCGCGCGTCGGGCTGGGGAAGGCTCCAGCCGTGGCGGCAGCACGGTCGCGGACAGGTCCCGTGAAGGCGCACAGGGTATCATGCGGCCCCGCAGGCACCTGCCCGGTGCGCGGCGCCCCTTCACCTACATCGAGTCCGGCCCGGATGAATCGCAGCAAGAGCAGCCGGCGCTGGCTGGCCGAGCATTTCGCCGATCCCTACGTGAAGCGCGCGCAGAGCGAGGGCATGCGCTCGCGTGCGGTCTACAAGCTGGAAGAGTTGATCGAGCGCGACCAGCTGATCCGCCCCGGCATGGTGGTGGTTGATCTCGGTGCGGCGCCCGGCGGCTGGTCGCAGCTGGTGCGGCGTGAGCTGGGCGAGCGGGGGCGGGTGATCGCGCTCGATATCCTGGAGATGCCCTCGCTGGCCGGCGTCGAGTTCATTCACGGCGATTTCAGAGAGCCGGAGCCACTGTCCCGCCTCGAAGCGGCACTGGGTGGCCAGCTGGCAGCCCTTGTCCTGTCCGACATGGCGCCCAATATGAGTGGCATGACGGGCGTCGACCAGCCGCGCAGCATGCATTTGTGCGAACTGGCCCGTGACTTCGCCGACCAGCACCTGCGGGAAGGCGGTACCCTGCTAATGAAAGTGTTCCAGGGGCAGGGCTCCGATGCCTTTCTCAAGGATCTGCGCCAGCGCTATGCGAAGGTGCAGATCCGCAAGCCGAAGGCGTCACGCAACCGCTCCCCCGAGATCTACGCGCTCGCCACCGGCAAACGGGGCGGCGCAAACGAGGCCCGAGAATGAATGACCTTGCCAAGAATCTGCTGCTCTGGGTGGTGATCGCCGTCGTACTGATGGCGGTGTTCCAGAGCTTTACGCCGCGCACGGGCTCCAACGAGCCGGTGAGCTACGACCGCTTCATCGAGCAGGTGCAGAACGGCGAGATCGCCAAGGCGGTGCGCGGCGAGGATCGGGTCACCATCCATGTCGAGCGCAAGGACGGCACGCGGTTCTCCACCTTCGACCCCGGCGACGCCTATTTCGTGTCCGACATGATCAAGTACGGCGTCGAGACCCGCGGCACACCGCCGTCGGGCCCGGGCCTGGGCACGGTGCTGCTCTCGATCCTGCCCTACATCATCTTCATCGGCATCTTCATCTTCTTCATGCGGCAGCTGCAGGCCGGCTCCGGCGGCCGCGGTGCCATGAGCTTCGGCCGCTCGCGCGCCAAGCTGCAGGGCGAGGACCAGGTCAAGATCACCTTCGCCGACGTGGCTGGCTGTGACGAAGCCAAGGAAGAGGTGTCCGAGCTGGTCGAGTTCCTGCGCGACCCGGGCAAGTTCCAGAAGCTGGGCGGCCACATTCCGCGCGGCGTGTTGATGGTCGGCTCGCCCGGCACCGGCAAGACCCTGCTGGCCAAGGCGATCGCCGGCGAGGCGAAGGTGCCGTTCTTCTCGATCTCCGGCTCGGACTTTGTCGAGATGTTCGTCGGCGTCGGCGCGTCGCGCGTCCGCGACATGTTTGAGCAGGCCAAGAAGCATGCGCCCTGCATCATCTTTATCGACGAGATCGATGCCGTCGGTCGCCACCGTGGCGCCGGGCTGGGCGGTGGTCACGACGAGCGCGAGCAGACTCTGAACCAGCTGCTGGTCGAGATGGACGGCTTCGAGGGCAGCGAGGGCATCATCGTCATCGCCGCCACCAACCGTCCCGACGTGCTCGACCCGGCCCTGCTGCGTCCGGGCCGCTTCGATCGCCAGGTCGTGGTGCCGCTGCCTGACGTGCGCGGCCGCGAGCAGATCCTGAAGGTGCACATGCGCAAAGTACC
>LNFM01006545.1_pt1 | contig 19081 bp, 23 predicted proteins | sample 596031 | NCBI WGS metagenome assembly LNFM01 (sample SAMN04254537, study PRJNA301005) | activated carbon metagenome | isolation source: dual media filters at the Ann Arbor, Michigan drinking water treatment plant | place: USA: Ann Arbor | reverse complement strand
AGGGCGGGCCAGCAGGCTGGCCCGTCTGCCTCCCGTCTCTCGTGCTCCGGGGCGGGAACGTCTCTTCCACACACACAGGAACACCTGCCGAAACCTATCGGCGGCCGCCCCTTAGTCAAGGATCGCGGTCCCCCCAATTTTCAGCGGGGAAGCTGTGTCGCTGCGCGCCAGCCACCCCGCAGAAAATCGGCTCCCCCGCGCCCGCTGCGCGGCGGCGCAAGCGCCGTCCCTGACACGGTTCGTCCGGCCCGATTGGTTTTTCGGGTTCCCATGGTGGGAACGATTTCAATCAATTGGAGGCATTTATGACCAAGATTTCGAACCTGTCCGACCTCGCGATCCTCGCTGCAGAGATGCGCGCTTCTCAGATCGAAGCAGACATCGCCAATGAGTTCGGCCACGCCAACAACGGAGAATACGACGCCGCGTTCATCGAAACGAGCGAGATGGCGAAGCTCAGCATCGTTGGCGAGCCGGAGAATGCCGACATGCCGGATGCGCATCAGTCGGCCGCCGCTGTCGAACTCATGATGCAGACGATGTTCGATGTGCTGCGCGATACGAGGATGCAGGAATGCGCCGCCGATCTCGCCTGGGGCTTCTGTAACAGTTTCCACATGGTCGCCAAGCGAATCGAGGGCAGAGAGGACGATGCCGCCAAGAAGCTCGGCGAGCTTGCCCGCAACTTTGATCCGTCGGAGATCTACGCCGTCGAACTCGAGGAAACACAGCAGCTCTGCCAGACGCTCGAGGGCATCCGCGCCGCGCTCGAATGCATGCGCGATCACGCCGCCGAAATCTACCGTGTCGAAACCGGGCGGCCGTTCTCCACAGTCAAGGGCAGCAGGGTCTCCAGCAGGCTGACCGCCTCGGTGGTCGATGCACGCGATTTCCTCGCCGGACGCGCGCAGCGCCGCCGCGAGCAATACGCGCCTGAAGGACCGGTCGTCGCCTTCTCGGGAGGCGCTGAATGGCACGACGAAGCGCTGATCTGGGCCCGCCTGGACAACATCGTCAAGCGCATCCCGAATATGATCCTCGTGACCACGGCCCAGAGCCGGGGCTGCGACACCATCGCACGCACATGGGCTGCCTCGCGCGACGTCAAGGTCGTCGAGTTCAAGCTCGACACCAGAAAGGGCGGGAGTGCAGGGTTCGTCCGCAACGACAAGATCGTCGCACTGAAGCCGGTTGAGGCGGTCGTTTGCGAGGGCTCGGGCATTCAGGCCAACCTCGCCCAGAAACTGCGCAGCGCCGGGGTGCCGATCCACGTCCTGCGCCGGGCCCAACAGCGCCCCGACGACTTCGCCGCCAACAAGCGCACCGCTCACTGAGCACTCAGGGAGGCTCCGGCATTCGCCGGAGCCTCCCTTTTTCTTCTGTCGTGCTGACACGGGCTCAGGGGGCATCGAACCCCCTTCGCCCGTCGGGGATGCCGACCTATCGGCCGGAGAGATGGGCATTACGCTGACGGCCCAAGAGCCGCCTATCAAACCAGCGGTCGACGGCTGCGCTGACGGTCTCCCAAGTGCTCTATCAAATAGTCGCTGCGTCTGCATCCTTCGGGCTCCTTTCGCCGGAGCATTCACCCATCTCACGGCGCGGCGGTGCTCGCCTGCGCATCGGCACTTCGTGCCTTGCTCGCCTCGCTGCCGCGCCTGCCGCAGCACCCGGCTCAGGCGTTGAGCGGCCGTGGTCGGCCGCAGTCCTGCCTTGACCCTCGGCGTGCGGGCACCGGCAGTCCCTTGCTGGCCTTGCGGACCTGCGTCCGCCTAGGCTTCGCGCGGTCTGCCGTGCGCCCGATCTCGGCACGGTGCTGGTCGCCAGCGCATTGGCACTGACGTGCTTTGCGGGCGTCGCCGCCGCGCCTGCAGTGTGCCGAGACGAACCATGTCGTCAGGGATCAATCCGGGTCGACTTCGTGGTCGCAAGACAGGGCCTTGCTGAAGCCTCTCTGTGAAATTAGTTTCTTATCGGCATTGCATGAACGGATGCACTGCCGACGAACTTCGCGTCGCCCCCCGGCGCGGTCCTGATGACCCTGCGCTGCGACCCCGCAGGGTCATCACTTTGCTCCAACTTTGAGCGCCGAGCGCACCGTCAAAAGGCAGCCGTTGAGTGGCGCGCCAGCCACCAGACCATGATCCGAATTCGCTGCATTCGGAAGAAGGCAACGACAGTGTCAGTGCCCTTCTTTATTTGCCGTCACGGCTTCAAGGCGGCGTGCTCTAACTTGTGAGTGAATTCGACCCAAGGCATTACGCCGAAAGACGCTTCTCGACCTCGTCGACGCCGAGGGCCTTCATCCGACCTAGAAGCGCTGTGAGCCGTTGCTGATCGAGTTTCCCGAGGACGCTTTTGCCGATCGCATTTGCACGTTCGGCAGCCTCCCGCTCAGCGAGCTTTTTCTTGCGTTCGGCAAGCCGAAATTCTTCCTCGCGGATCGCCGCTCTTTCCTTCTCCAGATTTGCCGCCATGACGCGCTCCCATCTCATTTGGCCATCGCTAGTATTGCGCTGAAATTGAAGAGTATCAAGGTCCTAAGGAGCCGCATCTGAAGAACCCTTGGGCAAGATCATTGGAAATGGGACAGGTTGGTCTTGGGACCAAAGCCGGGCTCAATTTCGTTGCCTTACAGGTGCCAGGATCGCCGGCCGACGGCTCTCGCGGAGCGGCTCGCCACTGGAGTTCCAAGCCCTCATCCGGAATCGATATCAAGACAGTCCGAAGCTCTTCCATCAGTCCCTAGGGAATGCACACCGAATGCGGCGCGCCGCTCTTGTAACCCATTGAAATTAATGGTGTAGACCGGGGTGGACAGGTTGACCCCCGTATACCAGTTGGCTCCCATCAGCTATACCTCTGAAATAACGTAGAATTTGCGGTCTACAGCGGTAGGACCCGACGTCCATGAATAGACTTCCATCCATTTGGAATTCGAGGTATAACGTCACCTCCTAAAGCCCCACCATCCGCCTTTTCAGGTGGATGATGACATGAGTTCCGAACGACTTCCGCTTCTCTCTTTCCGCTTGGAAAGTGACGAGCTTGGCAACATCGATAACCTCGCCGAGTTCCTCGGTTGCTCTCGCTCCGAGGCAGCCAGGCGCGCCTTGCGGATCGGCTTACCGATCGCGAGAGCCGGGCATTCCCTCGATGTGCGACGCCTCATCCTTCTCCTGGAATACACGCAGGCTGCGGTCGACCTGATCGTCCACCGCGAACACGGCGACATCGCGCCCGGTCTGGAGCAAATCGCTCACGAACGCATGGAGGAATTCCATGCGCCGCGATGACATCCGTTTCAACGGCAAGGGCGCCACGATCCAGCATCATTCCGCACGCGGACGGGTGACTCGAAATGCCGGCAATTTCACCCGCGGATCGCAGCTGGTGACCCACGAATTCTGGATGTGGTTCGCGGGCATCAAAATCCCGCTTCTCATCTGGTCTCTGGTCTTCAGTCTGGCCCTTGTCACGACCATCAGTCTGTCGCTCAGCACTCCCGAGATTCACCTCGTCCTGATGCGTATGTATTCGGGCCTCTGGTCACTGATGCTTCTCGATCCATCGAAGGTCATTCACCTCACCCTTCCGGGCGGGATGATCCGCCCAACGCTGATGGGCGCCGTGCCATACGACCCCTATGTTGCCTCTGCATCAGCGAAAGCGCTTCGGTGCCTCTTCGGCTCCGCCTTCATGGCAGTCTTTATCGCGGCTCCTCTCAGCATCTGGTTCATTGAGTTCTCCCGGAAGCGCGGCAAATCGATCCTTGAAGAGCGCCATGAGCGCGGTGCCATGCTGGTCGAACGTGGCGTTCTCAGCAGCGAGGTGCGAGCCCACAATGGCAACCGCTTCGCTTACGAATGTTCCCGTCTCGATCCCCCTATGGATCCGCAAGAGGCTCTGGCTCTCAGTCGTGCCGAAAAGCGCCAGCAAGGAATCCACCAGCCTTACGTGATTGCCGGCATTCCCTACCCCTGGCGACTTGAGCAAAGCCACACCATGCTGATCGGCACCACCGGTGCGGGCAAGACCACCCAGCTGCGCTCGCTGGTCAAGCAGTTGCGCGAGCGCGGACACAACGCGGTGATCTTCGATCTGACCGGCGCATTTGTCGAAGCCTTCTACAATCCCGAGACAGACACAATCCTCAATCCGATGGATCAACGGTGCGTGCCCTGGACCATCTTCAACGACTGCGAACTCTATGCCGATTTTCTGACGGCCGCGACCGCTCTGATCCCGTCTCACCCGGATGAAAAGGAGCCCTTCTGGCAGAATGCTGCACGAACCCTGTTCGTTGAAATCTGCATGAAGCTCAAAGCCGACGGCGAGATGTCAAACGCGGCCATTGCCCATCACCTGATGACCGCCAACCTGAAGCAGATCCATGCCAAGTTGAAGGACACGGTCGCGGCTCCCCTGACGGCCGAAACTGCGGCCCGCATGGCGGAGTCGATCCGGTCGGTCTTCAACACGAACGCCAACGCCATTCGCTACATCCCCGACCCTTCGCCCGAGAAGCCTGACAGCTTCTCGATCAAGGCATGGGTCAAGGCCTCGGTGCCCGGCTCGATCCTGTTCATCACGTCAAGCTATTCCGACATGAACTTCACCCGGATGCTGCTGACGCTCTGGACCGACATGGCCGTCACCGCCCAGATGACGCTACCGCGCACGCGCGATCTTCGGACCTGGTTCCTGTTCGACGAGGTCAACGCCCTGCATGCCCTTCCTGCCATCGGCAATGGCCTCCAGACTGCCCGAAACTATGGCGGTGCCTTCGTTCTCGGCATCCACTCCTTTGCCAAGCTGGAGGAGACCTACGGCGAGAAAGGTGCGACCAATCTGGCAGGCCTTGCGCGCACCAAGCTGATCCTCGCCACGGCCGATTACCAGTCGGCTGAACGCTGCGCCGAATTCATCGGCAACCGCGAGGTCCGCCAGATGGATGAAGCCTACAGCTATGGCTACAACAACACCCGCGATGCATCGACCCTGACGCCGCGCAAGGCGATCGAACCGCTGGTCATTCCTGACGACATCACCAACCTTCCTTCGATGCACGGCTTCATCAAGTTCCCCGATGGGTTTCCGGCCGCGCGGATCAAGCTTCAGTGGAAAGACTATCCGGAAGTTGCCCAAGGCTTCATCCGGGTCACCAGCATGGAGCCCACGCCCTACAAACCACCAGAACCAAAAAGGCCGGCCGGCCGGCCTGATAGCGCGGAAGGGGGGGGCGAGGGTGGACCTGAGACCTTGCCGCCGACCGGGCGCGTTGAGGTAGAAGAGGCAAAGCACGAGGTCACAGAGACGCTGGAGAAGAGCGAGAAGGGCGATGAGCGGTCGGAGGCCGAAAAGGCTGCCGATGCAATGATCGTGCAGAGTGAGGTTACCAAAGCCATCCCGTCCAGTAACGACAACTCTTCACAGGGCCCCGCAAGAGAGGGCGACACCGGCGATGGGGAGCCGCGTGCGGTTAGTCTCTCATCGATGGCGCGATTGACGGCCATCACTGCCGACCAGACCGAAATCAATCGCCAACAGGCCAAGGAGGCTCTGACCGAAAAGACGCTCGGGAAGCAGGATCGGGACCGGCCCGAAGAGCAAATCCAGCGCGAGACCCGCGAGGGTGCAGGGACTGACCAGAAGGATCAGAGCCACGGCAACGATAGGGAAGCCTCACACGGCACACCCGCGATCGACGACGACTTCGGGTTGGGAGACTGATCATGCTCTCGGTCGCATCGGTCAAATCCGCCTCTGGAGCCGCCGAATACTTCGCCAAGGACGACAAGCATCCGGCTGACTATTACGTCGGCGACGGCGGCAGCGGACCCGGTGGCGGATCGGGCGAGGGCGGAGCTGGGAAGGGCGACGACACAGGTCGCGGTGGGGCAGGAAACACCGAAAGAACCGGTTGGGAAGGCAAGGGAGCCGAGCTGCTTGGGCTCTCGGGCGAAGTCACCAAGGATGCCTTCGAGAAGATCCTCAATGGCGAGCTGCCCAGTGGCGATAAGATTGGCCAAGTGCCCAACCGGCAATCGGGGATAGACCTCACTTTCTCGATGCCCAAGTCTGCCAGCATCCTCGCGCTCGTATCGGGCGATGAGCGCCTCCTCAATGCGCACTGGAGCGCCGTCAAGGAGACGATGAGCTGGGTCGAGGGCAAGTTCGCCGAGGGCCGGACCTATGAGCGCACGAAATCGGGCGAACCGGTGAAAACCGGCAATCTCGTCTATGCCATGTTCGCGCATGACACGAGCCGCGCGCTCGATCCGCAAGCTCATATCCATGTGGTCATCGCCAACCTCACCCGGATGGCGAACGGTGCCTGGCAGGCGCTTCACAATGGCCAGCTATGGAAAAACAACTCGGTCATTGGCGCGGCCTACCATGCCGCCTTCCGCGAGAAATTGGCCGAGCTGGGGTACCAGACCCGCATCACCGGCAAGCACGGCCAGTTCGAAATCAACGGGGTGCCCAAGGAAGCTATCGACGAGTTCAGTAAGCGCCGTGCCGAGATCCTCGCCCGCAGCGAAAAGCTCGGCCTCACATCGACCGAAAGCCTGCGCAGCATCACGAAGAACAGCCGCGATCCAAAGCTCAATGTGGACGACCGCGAGAAGCTTGCTGCCGACTGGCGCAAGCGCGCCGAAGCCATCGGCTTCGACGGCAAGCAAGTGATCGCAGAAGCCAAGGCGCGGGCCGCAGAAAAGACAGCCGACCATCTCCCCACGACCGCACAGCGCATCCGCGAGACGGTATCGAACATTGTGACAGCGATCGGCGAGGTATTCCGGCCCCAGGACCCACTCGTCTCACAAGGGCTGGAGCGTCTCAAGCTATCTCCCGATGAGATTAGAGCGCAGGCGGCGGTCGCATCAGCAATCAGAATCCTCGAACAGCGCGAATCGGCCTTCCCGGTCTCGCAGATCACCAAGACCGCGCTCGATCTCGGCCTCAAGGGGGTCACTGCCGAGAAAGCCGACGCGCGCGTCGACCAGCTGCTGGAGGCCGGAAAACTCATCCCCGGCCAATCGACCCGGATCGACGGCGCGCTCACCCATGTCACCACGCCGCAGGCCCTCGCCACCGAATCCCTGATCCTCGCCCAGATCGACAAGGGGAGGGGGGCTACAACTCCCATCGTCGCACCCGACGCCGCCGTTGAGCGGATCAATGCCGTCTCCGGCGACAAGCCGCTCAACATCGGACAGATGGCCGCTGCCGTGCTCGGTCTCTCATCCAGCGACCGCATCGTCGCCGTGCAAGGGGTCGCGGGCGCGGGCAAGTCGACCATGATCGCGGCTCTTGCGCGGGTTGCCGAGCAGGAAGGCCATAAGGTTCTCGGGCTCGCCTTCCAGAACAAGATGGTCGGTGACCTCAGGGACGGTGCGGGCATCGAAGCACAGACGGTGTCATCCTTCGTGAATGCCTATGCCAAGGCAGCGCTCGCAGGGCAGGGCGAGCGTTACGACGCGGCGCGCGCTGCGCTGAAGGGCACGGTGCTGGTGCTGGATGAAGCCTCGATGGTCGGCAGCGAGCCGATGAAGCATGTGGTCGGCATCGCCAACGCCCTTGGCGTCGAGAAGCTCATCATGATCGGCGATCGCCAGCAGCTTTCCTCGATCGACGCCGGCAAGGCCTTCGCGATGGCGCAAGCCGATGGAATCACCATGGTGCGGATGGACGAAAACCTGCGCCAGCGAACCGACCAGCTACGTACGATCGCCGCGCTCGCCAATCGCGGCGAGGTTCGCGGGGCGATGGAAGTGCTGGGCGACAAGCTGAAGGCCAGCCCTGATCACATCAAATCTGCAGCTGACCAATGGCTGGGGCTTGCCAAGGATGAGCGCGACCGGACGATGGTGTTCGCCTCCGGCCGGGACGCCCGCGCCGAACTCAACCAGCGCATCCAGAACGGTCTGCGTGCCGACGGAACCCTCGGCAAGGAAAGTGTCACGCTCAGTGTGCTTGAGCGGGTCAATACCACGCGCGAGGAGCTGCGCTACCCTCAGACCTACAAGGCGGGCCAAACGCTTGAGGTCGCACGCGCGGTCTCGGAAATCGGGCTGCGGCGCGGCAGCTATGAGGTGCTTGGTGTCGACGCCAAGGGCCGTGTCGAACTAAAGGTTGGTAACCGCACGGTGCGGTTTGACCCGCAGAAGATCGATCCCAACGACAAGCGAGACGCGCTTGGTCTGACCCAGCGCACCGAAGTGAAGCTGCACGAGAACGACCAGATCCGCTGGACCCAGAACGACAAAGAGCGCGGGCTGTACAATGCCTCGCTCACGCAGGTCACCGGGATCAGCAGCACCGGCATCAGCGTGAAGACTGCGGATGACCAGACGCTGCATCTGAAGCAGGGCGATCCCATGCTGGAGCGCCTGGGCCTTGCCTATGCGCTCAACATGCACATGGCGCAGGGCGTGACCACCGACAAGGGCATCGCGGTGATGAGCGGTTCGGAAAGCAACCTCTCCAACCAGCGCCTGTTCAACGTCACCGTCACCCGGGTGCGCGACGATCTGACGCTCCACACTGACAACAAGGAGCGCCTGATCAGCGCAATCGAGCGCAATGAGGGCAACAAGACCAGCGCGCTCGAGACGGTCGGCCGCCTAGAGATCGATGCGCCGCGAGCTAGTGAGGCCGGACGGGGCAAGTCGGACAAGACCTTCAGTCCCGAAGTGCCTGCCGACCTCGCCAGGCCAGACAGCATGGATCTCAGCAAACACCGCGTCGCAGTTGAGCCCCGGGTCCCGGATAAGCCCTTCCCCGAAAAAGACATCAGCCTGGAGATCTGATCATGCACCCCTCAGTCAATTACGACTTCCTCGTCCACGGCGACCATGTCCACTGGTGCGATATCGAGGCGCAGGGGGTGGCCCACTGCGAAGAGCTGGCGATGCGCGAGCACTCGGCAAGGTCGGCCACCGATCCGCTTGCCGAAGTTGGCCTCTCCATACTGATCGCGATAGGCATCACCATGGTGGCGGGAGCGGCGTGGGGCGTGAGGCAGCGGCGAAGATTATCGGATCCGACCAACGAGGGCGCGAGCATTACGTTTCAGCCAACAGCGATCGGCCGAGTTTGGTGACCAATCCTCTCAACCCATTGATGAAAGGACAATATGATGAGCAATTGGAATTTCGAGGACATGGGCGATTTCGCCGACGATGCCGCCGCCCAGCGCTGGGCCAAGCGCAACGATATTGACCTGCGCGACATCCGAACCAGTGCCTGCGGGAAAGGCGTGCGCCTCGAGGTTCGTCGATCCTCGCTCGGCGACAGCCGGGCGCAGGGCGATCTTCGCGACGGGCGCAGGACGGGGTGGTAACTGCTAACAGGGAAGGGACGCACAATGACACGCAAACATATGATCATCGGCCTGCCGGTCGTGGTGGCCGCCATCGCGGTGCCTGCGGCCGCACAGGCCGCACCGACCTCGGATGTCGCCAGCAGTATGGCCGCGTTTGCCGAACAACAGGCTGGAGCCAACCCCGAAGCGCGCGCCGCCGAAAAGCAGGCGAGCTACCTCGCTCGCAGGAGCGCTGGGAAGACGGCGGAATGCCATGACTGCACCGACTGCGCGCCGTGCGAGGCTTGCAAGGAATGCGACGACCCCGATGAACGAAGCGATCGCGAGGGGAATTTGCCTTGAACCGGCCGCACAGCCATCGGGAGAGCGGATATGAACATGGCGGCAGGGATCAGTAGCCCACAGTGCCCCAAATGCAGCCGATCGGTCGGCCAATGGATGGATCGGCAGATCACGCACATTTGTGCCTCTTGCGGCGCGCCACTCATTCGCTTCAGGGCGAGCCGCGCGCTCAGGCTCTATCGCATCTTTCCGGTGGCCGAACTGATCCGCATCACAGGATTGCTGGTGACGGTTGCGGCGATCCTATCCGCTGTCGCATTTCCTCGCGGCTTACAGGCTGCGGTCTTCATGGTAGCAACCGCGCTGCTCACATTCGGCGCTGCCGACGTCATACAAGAGACTTTCGCGATGCGGGTCCGACGCCGCCGAAGCGATGCGATCATCGGAGGGCCCAAGGCCCAAACGTGGAGGGCAGTCGCACGAATGATAGCCGGACTGACCTGCCTCATGCTCAGCTTCGTAGGCTTTATGATCTGGGCAAGCGTCACAACCGAGATGTGAGAGGTCGGGCGATCCAAATTGACCCAATCAATCGCCTGCCGACTATGCAGTATCCGACCCGATAAGAATCACAGATGGATGCTGTAGTTTCTGCTGAATTCCGCAATCATTGCCAGGATGAGCGGTCTTTCGGCAGGCGATTATCGTCATCGACGACAATCACCATGTGCGGTTTGTCTTGCGTCCAATGCCACAGGACCAGATTGATATCCCTCTCGCCGGCGCGCGCTGCAAAGGACGGGACGATGATCCCAGCGCATCCCGCTTCGATCAGACGATCCGCGAGTTCCCAGGTGGGCACGGGCTTACGATCGGCGGCCAGCACTTCCCAAGCGCAAGCGAGATCGGCCCGCGTGACCAGAGCTGCGGCAAGACCTTCATCGGTCGTCAGATCGAGGATGTCGCTGCAATCGATCCGGTAGCTGCAAAGGGTCATGGGCTGCGCCTTGAAAGCAAAGCCCTGCTGCGCCTCGAGCCATGCGGTCTCTAGACGCAGCGATGTGTAAAGGCACGCGGTGCCTGGCCTGTTGAACCGGCCGCCATGCATCCGGGCACCCTCGCCGGATTCGGGATCGAAGGCCCACCCCGGATGATGCGCGCGGTAAGCCAGACCTTCGAACAGCGTAATTGGCAGGGTCAAGCAAACCCGCCCTGTGCGATGCGGGCGAGGTAGCTGCGAACGAGTTCGGCGCGTCCTTGACGGACCAGTTCTTCTGCGGTTGCGTCGCCCAAAGATGGCAGGGGCTGCGAACGATACCACGCATAGGCCGCAAGCTCACTTCCGGTCCACGGGATCACACGGTTGATGATCTCGCTCATCTCGCGCAGCCGTGTCTGGGTCGACAGACTGCCAGATCGAGAGCTTTTGGAGACGGCATCGCGAGACAGGCCGGCAGCTGCGGCAAGCTGGGACTTGGTGATCCGCAACGCTCCTGACAGACGATCGGGCGATACGCCATCCTTGCCGGTAACTTCGCTCAGAAATGCAGCCGACGCCATAATGCCTCACATATTGCCCAATATGCGTCCATTCTGTGCGGCAGGCCTGAAGATGTCAAGACTGATCCGAGGGCAAGCACCTCGCGCAGCCTTAACCACATTGGTCATGAACCGAGCAGTCTTTCGGCGAGGAGCGTCCTGAAGTCGCGCCTCGCGTCTGCGACCAGATGGACGACGATCGCCTCGGCTTTGTCGACCCGTTCGAGCGAGTAGATGATCCGGTACGAAGCGTGCGAAAGTTGACGATAGGTTGAGATTCCAAGCAGTTCCAGCTCGGGAGGCACCGCCCCCTTGCTCGGATAAGTGGGGAGGGTTTGGATCAGGGCAACTAGTTGGTCGAGCAGCGCATCAGCGCCGTCAGGACCGCTATCGCCGCGTTGCTTGCGCCGTCGGCTCCATAGGCCGCGCAGATCCCGCTCCGCGCCACGGGTCAAGACGACTTTCATTGCGGGTCCAGGCACTTAGTCAGCGGTTTGGCGGATACGGTCCGCTAGTCCTTCGACCGGCGCGAGCCGTCCTGCTGCGACATCGGCCTGACTCATGGCGAGCAACTTCAGGAGCGCGAGCGTCTCCTGCGCTTGCTCGAAGCTCCCGATATCCTGCAGGACGGCCTTTGCTTCACCATTCTGGGTGATGATCATCGGCGGCCCACCTTCGCCTAACTCTCGCATGATCTCGGCGCTGTGAGCTTTGAGATAGCTGACTGGCTTGACGCGGTGCTCGATCTTCATGATGACCTTCTTGGGCTAAATTCGGTCTGAATATAGTCCAACCGGCCGCTTTTGGCAATCTCTAGGGCGGTTCTGAACGAAGGTGCCCGGCCGGCACTCGCCGGAGAGGCATGAGTGATTGCCGCCTATTGTGAGGCTACCATAGTCGCTTCACGGCGAACCCGTCGAACAGGGCTTCATTCGAAACCAGCACCATGTCTTCGACCTGCGCTTGAGCGATGAGCAGGCGGTCGAAAGGGTCCTTGTGGGCGATGTTCATTTCGCCCGCGAGCCGGGCGTGGTGCACACTGATCGGCAGTTCGCCAAAGCCCTGTTCAGCAATGATTTCTTCGAAGCTCTGAGCGAGGAGGGCTGCGCCGGGCAGCTTTCCGATCCGGAACTTGGTGGCGATCTCCATCGCCGAAGCGGCGCTGACGGCGATCTCGTTGACTTCGTCCGCAATGGCTTCGCGAGCGCGGCGGCTGAGGGCGTCGTCACCCGCCAACCACCAGATCAGCGCGTGAGTATCGAGCAGCAGCCTCAAGCGAGATTCCATCCTTCGAGCTCATCGTCGGCGAGCGGCTCGTCGAACCGGGTGTCGACCGTGATCTTTCCCTTGAGCGCGCCAAAACACCGCCGCCCGCGCGGGTTTACCGGCACGAGGCGCACGACAGGCACATTGCCTCGGGCGATAACCACTTCGCCGCCGGCCAGGGCGTCAGCGATCAGGCGGGACAGGTTGGTCTTGGCATCGTGAACCGAGAACTGGGCCATGGGGCAACTCCTTAGCCAGATATATAGCTAAGCGTGGAGCGGGAGGCAAGAACCCGACTGCTGTGTGATTGTTCGAAATTGTTCGAACTTGGCTTACGCTCGCCACAGCGATGTAAGGTTCTCTGGCCAGCTTGTGTTTCAGGTGTGCGGATGGCATGATCTGGGGGCGGCCAGAAGGGCGAAGTTTTGCCGAAAATGGCAGCTTGAGCGCACCAATGGCTGCTCAAGCCCTTCTTTATAAATGCAAATCCGCCAGATTGATAACATACATTATGTAAAATTACTGGTTTCTGAATGGTTGAGTCTACACTTTTCTATGGCACATGGAGCCGCAGCAATTCCTGAATAGAAGACTGTGCAATGGGCATTCCCTCCTCGTTGAGTCAGTAGCGGGACAGCGCAAGATCGCCGGATTCAATCGCGGGTGACACACCATCGATAATGCTGCTGATGATGTGACCTGACCCGCAGGCCATGGTCCAGCCCAAAGTGCCATGACCGACATTTAGGAACAAATTTGGTACTTTAGTCGGTCCAAGGATAGGCGGGCCATCGGGCGTCATCGGCCGCAATCCGGACCAAAAGGAGAGATCGCCTAGATGAGCAGCTTTTGGGAAGAGATCGGTCAGGCTTTGGATTAACGTCGCACGGCGGCGGTCGGGCAAGTCATGCGAAAAGCCCGAGATTTCAGCCATGCCCCCGACTCGGATCCGGTTGCCTAGCCGGGTGATCGCGACCTTGTAGGTTTCATCAAGCAACGTCGAAACGGGTGCCAACGCGTGATCGGCTATAGCGGCTGTGATCGAATAGCCTTTGATAGGGTAGACTGGCAGACGAATGCCTAGAGGGCGCAAAAGTGCTGCTGAATGCGCGGCCAATGCGACGACGTATCGGTTTGCGGTGATCGGTCCGTGATCGGTTTCTACCGAGGCGACCCTGCCATTTTCGACATGCAGTCCGTTTACAGTGCAATCATAGCGAAACTCCACACCCCGCTCTGCAAGGTATTGAGCTAGCTGGGACGTAAAGGCGTGACAATCACCGGTTTCGTCACCTGGTAATCGCAGCCCACCAACAAAACGCTCCCGCGATGCTGCAAGACCCGGTTCACATTCCACGCAAGCATCCCTGTCGAGCTTCTCGTATTTGATCCCATATTGATCGAGAACCGCGATATCATTGGCACTCGCTTTGAGCTGCGCTGCGGATCGGAACAATTGTAATGTACCGCGTGTTCGCTCGTCATAGGAAAGCGGCAGCTCGGAACGCAATTCGCCAAGCTGATCACGGCTGAATTCAGCCAGGCGGACCATGCGGGCTTTGTTCCGGGCGTAGCTGGCAGCGTTACAGTTTCGCAGCATCGCAAAAATCCACCGCGCCATTTCGAAATCGAAGGTGGGGCGAACGATCAGCGGCGAATGCTGCATCAACATCCAGGCTATGGCTTTGAGTGGAACCCCTGGCGCTGCCCAGGGTGAGGCATAGCCTGGCGAAATTTCCCCGGCATTGGCAAAACTGGTTTCCAGCGCTGGCCCGCATCGACGGTCAATAACGATGACTTCATGTCCGGCGCGATGCAGATAATAAGCCGATGTTACGCCGATCACACCGGCACCAAGAACCGCAATTCTCATGACCACGCTCCCGCGCCATAACGCTCCATGAGATTCCTCTCCAGATATATCCGCTCGGCTCGCCGACCGAGGCCGGTCAGGATTTCATACGGGATGGTTTTCGCGGCCTCTGCCACAACCTCGATCGGTTGATGCGGGCCGATCAATTCCACAAAATCGCCCTCATGGAGCATGCCTTCGGGCAGGTCTGATGCGTCGAGCGTGAAGCTATCCATAGAGATGCGGCCCAAAAGGGGTAGCCGCTGGGCCTGAAACCATGCCGCGCCACACTGGGAAAACCTACGGGGCACGCCGTCGGCATAGCCCACACCTATAGTCGCCGTCCGCATCGATTTTGGTGCAATGTAGTCGAAGCCGTATCCGACACCCGCGCCTGCCTCAATGTTTCGAATCTGAACGACGCGAGCATCGAACCGCATGATTGGCTTGAGGTATTCGCCTCCGGTGGGCGGACTTACCCCGAAGAGCGCAATCCCACACCGGGCCATATCCTTATGAAACTCGGAACCCAAGTAGACGCCACCGCTATTGGCAATGGATGTCGGTACGCCAGGGAAGAGCGATGCGATTTTGCCGAAGCGTGAGAGTTGCCGACGGTTCTCGATATGGTTCGGATCGTCAGCGCATGCGAGATGGGTCAGAACCAACCTCAGGTCGAGATCAGCGGCCAATGATGTCTTGCTTACAGACAGCGTCTCTCCTGGTGACAGGCCAAGCCGAGACATTCCGCTATCCACCTGCAAGGCTGCCGGTAACCGTCGGCGCCTTTCGATCGCGAGGGCTTGCCAGCGCTGGACTTGCGCAACACTATTGAGAACGGGAATAAGACCATAATCTGCGCATAGCGGTTCGCAGCCGGAATCAAGCCCGTTGAGAATGAAGACCACGCTCGCCGGCTCCAGCACCGACAGAAGCTCCAACGCTTCCGAGAGGTGCGCCGTAAAGAACTGCCGGCAACCGGCACTTTGCAATGTCTCAGCGACACGGATCGCTCCCAGCCCATAGGCATTGGCCTTGAGCACAGCGCCCAACTCGGCGGGAGCGATACAACGCGACAGCTCGTCAAAATTATGACGCAATGCGCCGAGATCGATCGTTATCCGAGCACTCTCGGCGGGGCACACTACGCGAGCCATTTGCGCTCCTCTCGCCAAGAGGATAGCGTTAGATTCGTCGAATGAATGACGAATCTGTGCGTGGATTCTGCGATTTGACCTCTGTTCTGATGATTTTGTGCAGTTTGTGGTGGAAACGTGATGGCGGACTTAGACCAGTACGATCGGAAGATTCTTTCTCAGCTCAAACTGAACGCCAGGATCACCAATTACGCTCTGGGGGAAGCAGTTGGACTATCGCCCTCGGCCTGCCAACGCCGCGTACGGATCCTTGAACTTAAGGGCGTGATTGGAGGGTATACAGTCGTTCTCGGGGCCTCGATGCCGGACGACGGGACAACCGCGATGGTGCAAGTGGTCCTTGTTGAACAGACTCAGGAGTGCCTCACCCGCTTTGAAGCGGCACTCAAAACACACCCGGAAATCAGGGAATGGTATCTTATGACAGGCGAGGGAGAATACTTCCTGCGCGTGCAAATCGCTGGCATCGATGATTACGGGCGTTTTCATCAGGAGGTGCTGTCCCGCCTTCCCGGCGTGTCTCGCATAACTTCCAGCTTTGCCATGCGCAGTGGTCGCCGAGGGTGATGAGTTACGTAAGGCCTAATTATCAAGCGGCAGCATAATCGTCATCAGAAGAACTGCATCTGTGATGGCATCGATGCCTTGGACGCTGTTTTCGCCGAAGAACACCCACTGGCCAACGTGCAAGGCGAATGTCTGGTCGGCCAGAGTGACAGACACCGCACCTTGGACGCAGTGGAGCGTGATCTCGGAAGCTACCTTGTGGGCAGGGATCTTCCCACCCCGTTCAAGGACAAGGTGAATGGCTTCAAACCGGTCGGTCTTGACGATTGCCTGAGCGACGGGCTGGTTGGCGACCTGATCGGGCGCGTTTGCGGGCAGGCCAAGATCGACCACTTCGCCGGGGCTGGCATGATGCAGGGCCATTGACTGAGCTCCTCGATAGACTTGTGATCCTGATCTCTGTCAGGCGGGGTGTTTCAGCGGTTCGTCTTGTGTTGCAGGCTGCCGCAGCAACCCGCGCGCTTTCTCCCAGCACGGTGCGCGTGTCGTTGGCAAGACCATCGACCGACAAGGGTAGTGGCGCGTGATTTTCGAGCAGGATCAGCTGGATGACACCATTGATCAGGCCGTTTGTGACAGCAGCTGTAATTCCTCTTCAGGATTTTTCCGTCAGTGAGCGGAACTGACGAAGTCGTCATCTTGTCGTTCCGGAATGTAGGATGCGAGCCTAACCTAGTTCCTGAACACCGCCGCCCGAGACCGTAAGTATTTGGCTGGATCAAGCAGCGCGCGCAGGTTGCCAGCAAATCCCCCTTCCCGCGGAAGCGAAAGACTTCGTGCCCGCTGAATGAGGTCGTTCTGCGAGATGATCCCTTTGAGCTTTCGGTCTGCATCCACGACGGGCAACGTCTTGAAGTGATGCTTGCTGAACAGATCGGCAATGGTGCCGAGCGATGTGTCTGGCGCTACCGAGACGATATCTTGCGACATGACTTCGCCGCAGGTCAGTCCAGCAAAATGGCGGCGCGCAGGCGCATTAAACGCGCCAGGACGAATGGCGCGGAAGGACTTGCTATGACTGAACACCCAGCTGCCAATGCTCAGACACCGATCGTGATCCGGGCGAGCGATGCCGACCGTGTAACCAACCTTGCCATTGCAGCAGAAGACCGCCTCCCGCAGGTTGCCGCTCTCCTGCTGCGGGAACTCAACCGCGCCGAAGTGATCCCTGATGCCGAGATGCCGGCCGACATCGTAACCATGCAAGCGACGGTAAAGTTCATCGATGAGGCTAGCGGCGTCGAACGCACCCTGCAGCTCGTGTATCCGACGGAAGCCGATTTCGACGCAGGTCGCATCTCGATCCTGTCTCTGGTCGGAGCAGGACTCCTCGGCCTGAAGGCGGGCCAGTCGATCATGTGGCCTGATCGCGCAGGAAAGGAGCGGCCTCTGCGGATCATTGACGTTATGCAAGGGTGGGCTTCTGACTGGATCGCCAGTGCTACTTGCAGATCGGCGCGTGCAAAATGTCGGATCGAGACTGGGAGTATCGTGTTTGTCATGGCCTTCAATTCGGTTCGCAGCAGTCAGGAAATGCAATGCTAGCCGAAAAATCACTGTCCGACCTTGTTTGTTGAGAGGCGGGAAATAACACTTGCAGAAGGCTTGATCCTAACTGAAGGCATGAGAGATGTTTGACTGGGCTCGCCATGCACTTTCTCACTTGCTCGCGGCTGTCTTGCTGGCAGCGATCAGCCTGCATGCAGCTGTGCCCGCAAAGGCAATGGAGCAAAGCCGAGGCTCTGCATTTAGTGCGACGACGGTCGATGTGGCCGTCTTGGCTAGCTCACGTCAGGCTGAAAAGGCGACCACAGCGCAGCCAGAGCCCGCTAGGCCGCCCCATGATTGCATCGTCTCGCTGGCTCTTTGCTCAACCGCAAGCAGCCCGGCTCTCTTCCGGCAGCCAAACTTGTCGCGGGGTCCGCCGCTGCGGTCGATCCGGGCACAACCGGCGCAACCACGAGCTCCTCCAATAAATTGAGCTTCATGTCATTGCCTTCCCGTTGGAGGCAGAGCCCAATTTAATGAGGAGGTTCCTCATGAACGAGAACATCGATAGTGTGCCCCGCGAAACGCGGCGCGACCAAATGGCAAGCCTGCTTGCAAAATATCCAGGCGTCGACAGCGACGAGCTGGCTGACCTTCTGCACTGGTTCAAGAAGGAGGCTTCGGCGCTTGATGTCGGGCTGATTGCCAGCGACCCGACACTTAAGGCACCCTACCAGGCCATCAAGAAAGACCACATCGACCGCCTGAACGGCGCCGACCTGTTCTGGGTGGCAATGCTTGTCGGTGGCGGATTTATAGCTCTGGCGGTGCTCATCTGGTCAGCGCTTTAGACTATTGCCGGAGCGCGCCGCGGTGCGCTCCGGCAATTTTCGAAGTCGAGGCCAGCCCACCTTGCGCTGGCTTCATCGGTCCTGCAAACGCTTCGGCATGGATATCATCGCTCTACTCTCGGACCCTGCCGCCTGGCTTGCGCTTCTCACTCTCATCGCTCTCGAGGTGGTGCTCGGGGTGGACAATCTGATCTTCATTGCGATCCTGTCCAACAAACTGCCGGCGCACCAGCAGGAACGCGCGCGCCGCATCGGACTGCTGCTGGCGCTTGGTATGCGCATCGGGCTCCTTCTGCTGATCGGCTGGATCGTAACCTTGCAGGAGCCCCTTTTTGATCTCGGCATCGTTGGCCCGCCTGTCGAGGGCACGAACAAGGCAAGCTTCGAGACCGCTTTCTCGGGCCGCGACCTGATCTTGCTAGCGGGTGGATTGTTCTTGCTCTGGAAGGCTACCAAGGAAATCCATCACTCTATGGAGCCAAACGATCCTTCGGGCGATCTGCTCGACAAGACACCCGGCGTCGCGGCTGCGGCCACTGTCAGCTTTGGCGCGGTGATCGTGCAGATTATCGCCATCGATTTGGTCTTCTCGGTGGATTCGATCCTTACCGCCGTCGGCATGACCGATGACATTCCGATTATGGTAGCCGCAGTTGGGGTTTGAGTAGCAACGGAACAGAAAACCTACATAAGCCAAGCAGCCGCTTATCTCCGGTCCGCGTTGTCATGGACATAACGGCGCAGCACG
>LNFM01018883.1_pt1 | contig 19084 bp, 20 predicted proteins | sample 596031 | NCBI WGS metagenome assembly LNFM01 (sample SAMN04254537, study PRJNA301005) | activated carbon metagenome | isolation source: dual media filters at the Ann Arbor, Michigan drinking water treatment plant | place: USA: Ann Arbor | reverse complement strand
CGCATGCAGAAGCCGATGCCGATCGTGCTCTTCGGCAACGACTACTGGAACGAGGTGATCAACTTCGATGCGCTGGTGCGCCACGGCACCATCGATGCCAGGGACGTCGAACTGATGTACCGCACCGACTCCGTGGACGAGGCCTGCGCCTACCTGATCCGCCACCTCACCACCAATGCGCTGTCACAACCAGGTGCGATGCTGTAGATAAATATCAATAAAATCAAATACTTATATTAGATATACCTGAGCTGTTCAGCGCGGCCGGTGTTTGCCCACTGACCAGCCGTGCGCGCTGATGTGTTTCTCGGCCTTCTCGATCGGGTGATCTTCCAGCGGCGTCGCCATGGTGTCGTTCCAGCGGTTCATGAATCCGAAATAGGAAATCAGCGCCGTGATCTCGACGATCTGACCCTCATTCCAGTGCTGCTTCATGCGCCCGAACAGTTCGTCGCTGACGTCGTTGGGCTGGGAGGCCGCGGCAATCGCGAACTCCAGCGCGACGCGCTCGTTTTCGCCGAACAGCGGACTGCTGCGGAATTCCCAGACCTGCTCGAGTTTTTCCGCGGGTATGCCCTGCTGGAGAGACCCCCCAGCATTGTGCGCCATTCAGTAATGGCAGCCGTGGGTGCGCGCGACCACGTAGGCGAGCAGGCGCTTGAAGGCGATGCTGACTTCGCCGTCGGCATCGAACACCGCGTTTGACAGCGCGCGCAGGGCCGTCACCAGTTTCGGCCGGCGCTGCATGATCAGCTGGCTGTTGGGGACATAGTGGTTGGCCGCGAGCGTTTTCTCGAACATCTCCTTCAGTTCGGGTGCGGCGCCGATCGGCAGGGGTTCCAGTCTTGGCATGAAAATTCCTCGTTGATTGAAGCGGCAAAAAATCCCCGGCGCGCGGAAGGTTCCGCAGCCCGGGGAGGCAGTGCTTACTGACGGATGCCCAGCGAGGTCGCCAGTCCGTAATAGAGCTCGTACTGTTCCTTGACGAAGGCATAACTCTCCTCCGGGGAGCGGATCGCCGGCACGCCGCCGATGCGCGCATTGCCGGCCTGCCAGTCCGGATCCTTCGCCAGTTGCTGGAAGGTCTTGACCCAGGCGGCGACCACCGGCTTCGGCAGCCCCGCCGGGCCCATCAGCGCGGTCCAGCCGACCAGTTTCTCCATCTCGGGATAACCGGCCTCGCGCGCGCCCGGCACACCGGGGGCCTCGGGGATCCGGTCCGGTGAAGCCATCAACCCGCGCAGGCGTCCGGACTTGATGTGCGGTACCAGTGTCGTCGCGTTGTTGCAGGCGAAATCGACCTGTCCGCCCATCACCGCGGTGGTGACCTCGCCGCCGCTCTTGTAGTGAATGCCGACTGCATGGTCCTTGGTCAGTTTTGCCAGCGTCATCCAGTACTGCGGCGTCATGTTCTGCACCGTGCCCGGTCCGGCAGTCGAGAAGTTGAGCTTGCCCGGCTGCTTGCGGATTCCCTCCATCAGGTCCTGCGCGTTGCGGTAGGGCGACTCCGCGCGCACGAAACAGATCGAGGGATTCATCTCGATCAGCGACAGCATCGTGAACTCGTTCCACTTGTAGTTCAGCTTCGAATCGATCGCCGGCAGGATCGCATGCGTGGCAATCCGCGCGACCAGCAGCGTGTAGCCGTCAGGCTGCGCGGCCTTGACATAGCTGGTGCCGATGGCGCCGGAGGCGCCGACGCGGTTCACCGGAATGATGTTGGTCTTGCCGCCGAGGTATTTCGGCGCCACCAGCGCGACATTCCGCCCCGAGAGGTCGGAATCGCCGCCGGCGCCAAAAGGAATCACGAACTGGATCGGTTTGCTCGGATACTGCGCGGCGGATTGAGCCTGGGCGCCCGCGGCAAAAACCAGCGCTGCTGCGGCACACCATGTGGATGCGGCTGTTGCGAAGTGATGCATGCTCCCCTCCGGATCGGTTGATCGAAACACGTTTTGTTGTTCTGCAATGCCCGGATCGCTGCGTCGATGCGGCTGACCGTTCCGGGCCTGCGTTGTTGCATCTTGCCCGGCTATTCTGCACCAAATCCGCAGCCGCCGAATCCAGGACTGTCGTTTCCCGGCAACAGCCGGCATGACGGGAATCGTCACAAACTCTTACAAAATCGCCGGGATAAGGCGCAGCAGGGGTCTGTCCAACGAGGCAAGGAGGGTCCCGACATGAAGAATTCCGCCAGAACGGTTCCGACGCTGGCCGCATTGACCGCTCTCGGCGGTTGTGTTGCCGTGCCGGTCGAGCCTGTCTACTACGAACCGGCACCCGTGATTTACGTGCCGGCGCCGGCCTGGTACGGCCCGGCCATCCGCTTTGATGTTTATGGCGGGGGCGGCGGGCATCATCGCCCTCATCACCATCGTGGCCACGGCGGACGCCGCGGCCACCGCTGATCCGCTCGGGAGGACAGGTCATGCGCCACACACTCATCGCACTGTCATTGCTGCTGGGCACCGCGATTCCCGCAGTCGCCTGGATTCCGGCCGCCGCCGCGTCATCCGGCATCAGCATCAGCATCGGCCTCCATCACGCCGGTTATCCGGAGCTGGTGCTGGTGCCGGGTTATCCCGTCTATTACGCGCCGCAACTGCCGGCCAATTATTTTTTCTATGACGGTTACTACTGGCTGTACCACGATGACCACTGGTACACGAGCGACTGGTACGACGGTCCGTGGACGGCGGTCGATCCCGATGACGTGCCGCTGTTCGTGCTGCGGGTGCCGGTGCGTTACTACGTCAGCCCGCCCCTGCATTTCCACGGCTGGTACGTCGATGCCGCGCCGCGATGGCATGTTTACTGGGGATCGCGCTGGACGCGTTACCGCCCCGGCTGGGACCACTGGGACCGCCGCATCGTTTACGCCCCCGCGCCGCTGCCGCTGTACCAGCGCCACTACCGCGGTGACCGTTATCCGCGCGGCGAGTACCGGCAGGTGATCCATCGCGAACATTACCGCTACCGTCCGCATGACAGCGTGGTGCGCGAGCGCCACCCGCGTCAGCAGGCCGCGCCGCGGCCGCAGGTCCATGCCCGCCCGGATTTCCAGCGCATGCCGCAGCAGCAGCGGGACCGCGACCGCAGGCAGGACTGGAACCGCACGCCGTCGATGCCGCCGCAACCGTCGGCCGTGCCGCAACAACCGGCAGCGGTGCCGGCGCAGCCGGGCATGACGCCGATGCAACAGCCCCGTTTCCAGTCGCAGGGGCCGCGGGAACGCGGAGAATTCCGCCGGCCCGAGCCGCAGCGTGCCATGCCCCGGCAGTCCGCCCCTGCAGCACAGGCCGCGCAGCCGCGACCGCAGCAGGCGCCACGCGCGCAGCAGGCTCCGCGGCCGCAGTTCCAGCAGCGCGCGCCGCAGATGCGCGGCGAAGGGCCGCAGCCCCGCGGCAATTTCGAGCGGCGCCAGGGCGGCGAACGCGGGCCCGGACGCGGCTGAACTCCAGCACGGGCATGTCGCAGGAACACGGGGCCGCAACGGCTCCGTTTTGCCGCAACGGCCCCGTTTTGCCGCAACGGCTCCGTTTTCATTGGATAATCCTCCGCAGCGGCGGTGATCCGTCGCCGCTCACCATCGGAGGAAACACCATGGCATCAGAATCCGTTGTCGCCGGCAGCTGCCTGTGCGGGGAAGTCCGTTTTGAAATCGCAGCACCGTCGACCGCTTTCCGTTACTGCCACTGCAGCCGCTGCCGCAAGGTCACCGGCGCGGCGCATGCCGCCAACCTCTTCGTGCCGGCGGCGCAGTTCCGCTGGCTGGCCGGCGAATCGCTGGCACGCCGTTATGACCTGCCCGGCGCCAAACGTTTTGCGGTGAGCTTCTGCCCGCAATGCGGCACCCGCGTGCCGCACAAGGTGGCCGGCACCGAAAACATGCTGATTCCTGCAGGTGTGCTGGATGCGACGCCGGACCTGAAACCCGACGGCAGCATTTTCTGGGGTTCGCGGGCCGAGTGGTTCATCGAAACCCCGGCGCTGCCGAAGGCCGAGGAATACGGCAAGTAGATTTCGCAATCGAGCCCGCAGCCGCAGTCTGCGGCGACACCCAACCGAGGAAGGAAACCTGCATGGCCCTGATCGAACAACACGTCACCGTCACCACCAAATACGGCAAATGCCCGGCCTTCGCCGCCTGTCCGGACGCGCCGGGACGTTTTCCCGGCATCATTTTCTACATGGACGCGCCGGGTTTCCGCGAAGAGCTGTGCAACATGGCGCGGCGCATCGCCAAACACGGCGCCTCGGCACCTGCCGCTTCGACATCCCGCGCCGCAACGACGCGATGTCGGCGGTGATCAAGGCGGCGATGAACAGCTTGAGCAATGCCGACGTCACCGACGATACCGCGGCCTTCATCAACTGGCTCGACGCGCAGGACAAGGTGTCGGAGGGCGCGGTCGGCAGCGTCGGCCACTGCATGAGCGGGCGCTACATCACCACTGCGGCGGCGCGTTTCCCGAGGATGAAGGCGGCCGCTTCGCTGTACGGTGTCGGCATTGTCACCGACAAGGAGGATTCCCCGCACAAGCTGCTCGGTGACATCAAGGGGGAACTCTATTACGCCTTCGCCGAGAAGGACGCCTCGGTGCCGGCGCAGGAAGTCACGGAACTCGCCGCGGCGCTGAAGAAGGCCGGCACGAAACACGCGCTGGAAACGCTGCCCGGCACCCAGCACGGTTTCTGTTTTGCCGAACGCGCGGTCTACAACCCGGTCGCTTCCGAACACACCTGGACCAGGATTTTTGATCTCTGGGACCGCAACCTGAAATAGATTCCGGGCGCCTTCTCAGCGCCTGCGCCGTGTTTTCTGCACGATTTCCTTGCGCACGTCGATGATCTCCCGCGTGCGCAAGTCGCCGCCGCCATCGCAGTGATCCGTGCGCGGGCAGTGCGTGCTGCGCGGGCAGATGATGCGGGCCGGGCGCAGCAGGGCTTCCTCGATCCAGGCGATGTTGAGCACCCGCGCCACCGCGCGGATTGCCTCCGCAGCGGCCTTCGGGATTTCCGCCTCGCCGCGGCCGCGGCTGCAGGCTTGCGTGATGGCCTCGACATGGGCATCGGCGTCCGCCGTGTGTGAACGCAGTGCCGGCGCGAGGTCGATGCCCACCGACAGCACATGCGGATTGCCGGCCATGTCGGCGGTGCGCAGCGAATGGCAACAATAGAGCAGTGACTGGCCGCCGTCGCGCAGCACTGAAATCTGCGAACCGCGGTCCGGACCCTTCTTCGTGTCGAGCATGCGGAACACCGCCCAATGCGGGCAGGGGTCGGTGACCTGCGCCATGTTGCCCCAGGGCAGCGGAATGCCGTTGCCGCGGTAGACCGCGCGCAGGTAGCCCGGGGGATAGGCGTCGAAGAAATGCCAGTAGGGATAGGGCGAGACCTTGGTCATGCGCCGCATCACCGCCGCCGGCGTCAGCTGGATTTTCTCGCCGGCTTCGACGCGGTACGACTCGCGCGTGAGGAAACGGCGGAAGGGCACTTTCGGGCACAGCAGCGCGCCGGCGAAGAAGCTGCATTCGAAATCGCGCCAGGCGTGCAGCACATCCTGCGGGCTCATGCCGCCGCCGGCGCTGCCCTGCGGGCTGCCGCCCAGTTCACCGCCCGTGGCATGCGGCGCCTTCAGGCCGTCGCCGCCGTGCAGCAGCTTGTGACCGAGGTGCGAGGCGAGGTCGAACTTCAGCCGCGCCGGATCGTGTTCCAGCGCGCGGTTGAGATAAATCGTGCCCGGCGCCTCGTAGAACGATCGCACCATGCTGCGCAGTTCACGGCCCTTGTCGCGGGTCAGCACCGGTTTGCGCTCGAACCACTGCACTTTCAGGCCGTGCTGCCTGCACAGCTTCAGCAGGTCGTCGGCGCCCAGCGGGAAGGCGCGCTGGCCGATGTTCTCCGCCGCGCGTTCGAGGTCGGGGAAGTCATTGCGCGACATTTCCTGGTGCGAGCGGATCAGCAGGTGGGCGAACTGCTTGCCGGTGGTGCCGGTCTGCGCCAGCAGTTCGGGAATCGCCGCCTGCAGCAGTTCCTTCGAAAACAGGAAGGACGGCTCCAGCGGCACGGCCGTTGCACCGCCGCTGCGTGGTGGCGCCACTGCGGCCTCGGTTTCCGGATTGTTGTCGAGGAACCAGCGCGCCTCGCGCTGGAACAGCGCCGACAGGATGTCGAGCACCTCGGCCGAGGGCACGCGTTTGCCGCTCTCGATCATGCTCAGGTACGACACCGAGGGCGCCTTCTCCGGATCCTGCTGGCTGCAGCGCGCGGAGAGTTCCTCCAGCGTCAGGCCGTTTCTTTTGCGCAGTGCACGCAGCTTGGTGCCGAGGAAATGGCTCTGGCGGGTGTGCAGGCTCATCGCGCTTCTCCCGAGGGAAGGCCGGTCGAATGTGAAATTAACAATGTGAAATTTTTAATGTCAAATTTCGCACTTGTCCTGCCTATGATGCACTGCAACCCGGTCAAAAGCCAGACCGGAACACCACCGACGGAGGGTCGCATGCGCAAGAACATCCTGATACTCGGAGCCTCGTACGGCTCGCTGCTGGGAACCAAGCTGCTGATGGCGGGACACAACGTGTCGCTGGTCTGCACCGCGCCCACCGCGCACCTGATCAAACGCGAGGGCACGCGGGTGCGCTTCCCGCTGCGCGGCCGCGACCCGGTGGAGGTCGACTCCCGCCGCCTGCCCGGCCGGCTCGATGCGGTCACGCCCGCCGGCGCCGATCCCTCCGCGTACGACCTCATCGTGCTCGGCATGCAGGAATCGCAGTACGGCGGCGACGGCGTGCGCGCGCTGATGCGCCGCATCGCGCGTTCGCGCAAGCCCTGCCTTGCGATCATGAACATGCCGCCGCTGCCCTACCTGTGCCGCCTGCCCGGACTTTTCGTCGATGCGCTGGAATCCTGCTACACCGATCCGGAACTGTGGGATGGCTTCGATCCCGCGCGGGTGACGCTGGCGAGTCCCGATCCCCAGGCCTTCCGCCCGCCGGAAGCGGCGAAGAACGTGCTGCAGGTCGGCCTGCCGACCAACTTCAAGGCGGCGCGATTCGAATCCGCCGAACACAACGCGCTGCTGCGCGAACTCGAGGCCGGCATCGACGCCGCGCGTTACGAAGTCGGCGGCGAAATGCTGGAAATCCCGGTCAGGCTGAAGCTCCACGATTCACTGTTTGTGCCGCTCGCCAAGTGGCCGATGCTGGTTGCCGGCAATTACCGCTGCGTGCGCCGCCACGACATGATCCCCATCCGCGAGGCCGTGCATGCCGACCTCGAGCGTTCGCGCCGCATCTACGAATGGACTGCCGGCCTGTGCATGGGCCTCGGCGCGGCACCCGAAGACCTGGTGCCTTTCGACAAGTACGCGCAGGCCGCCGAAGGCCTCGCCAAACCGTCCTCCGCGGCGCGGGCCCTGTTCGGCGGTGCGCGCCACATCGAACGCGTCGACCGCCTGGTGCAGTGCATTGCCTGGCAACTCGGCACCGAGTGCGCGGCGCTGGAAGACATCACCGGCTTTGTCGATGCGCGGCTGGCGCAGAACCGCGGCAGGCCGGCACAACCCTCAGCGGTGGAACCGCCACGGTTTGCCTTTGCCGCCGAGCCGGCGCTGGCCTGACGGCCCGAAAAAAAACGGCGCCCGCGGGCGCCGTTCATGCGGCAGGGCGCCGCGTTCAGCGCGTCTTGATGCCGGCCTTGGTCACGACCTCGGTGTATTTCGCGATTTCACTCTTCAGCAGTTTGGTCAGTTCCTCCGGGCTGCTGACCACCGGATCCAGCGCCTGCTGTTTGTAGAACTCGCGCACCTCTGGCGCTTCCAGCGCCTTCTTGATCTGCGCGTGCAGCGTGGTGATCACGTTCTGCGGCGTTTTCACCGGAACGAACACGGCATACCACTGGTCGGTCACGAAGCCGGGATAGAAGGAATTCATCGTCGGCAGGTCCGGGTTCCAGGACGTCGGTTTCTCGGTGGAGACGGCCAGCGCGCGGATGCGCTTGGCGTTGAGGTGGGTCATCAGCGAGGTCGGCGTGTTGAACAGCATGTCGGCCTCGCCGGTCGCAGTGCCGAGCGCCGAAGGGCCGCCGCCCTTGTACTGGATGATCACGCTCTTGGCCTTGGTGAACTGCTTGAACATCTCGGCCGACAGGTGGCTGGTCGTGCCGGCGCCGTTGGCGGCGATGTTGAGGCCCTCCGGCGCCTGCTTGGAAAGTGCCACCAGCTCCCTGACCGAACGCGCCGGAACGCTGGTGTGCACCGCGAGCACCAGCGCCGAGTTGCTCATCCAGGTCACCGGCGCCAGGTCCTTCAGCAGGTCGAAGCGGATGCTGTTCTTCTGCAGCACGGCGTTCACCGAGATCGATGCCGTGGTCATCAGCACGGTGTAGCCGTCGGGCGCGGCCTTGATGGCGGCTTCGGCGCCGATCAGCCCGCCGTTGCCGGTGCGGTTTTCAACCAGGATCGTCTGGCCCAGGCCCTGGCGCAGCTTGTCCGCGACCAGGCGGCCCTGCAGGTCGGTGCCGCCGCCGGTGGCGAAGGGCACGATGAGGCGGATCGGACGGTCGGGATATTGCGCCATCGCGGCGCCGCTGCTGCCCAATGCCATGACGGTTGATGCCAGAAGGACTTTGCTGATTGCGGTCTGTTGCATGATGTCTCCTCGTTTTGAACACAGCTTGTTGAAATGATTAACGGGGTCTGTTGCCCCTGGTCTGCCGCCGTGCTGTGTAAAGGATAGACGTTTTTCGCGCGTGATGGTTCACGCGTTTTTCTGGCGCATGGCGCCGCCGGTTTCAGCGGAAGCGGATTTTCGCGACCAGGATCGCGCCGGCGAGCAGCAGCGTCACCGCATTGGCGAGGATCAGCGGCAGGTCGTTGATCAGTATCCCGTAGACCAGCCACAGCAGGATGCCGGCGACCATCAGCGAGAACATCGTCAGCGACACGTCGCGCGTCGAACGCGTGCGCCAGGCCTGGATCGCCTGCGGCGCGAAGGCGGTGGTGGTGAGGACCGCGGCGGCGATGCCGATCCAGGTGGGGGAGAAGGCCAGGGTGCTCATGGTGGCGTCAGTGTACTGCAGGCCGCCGTGCGTCAGCGCTGCGACGGCGCGACCTGGTGGAAGAACTCGAGCATCATGAATTCCTCCAGTCCCGAATTGTCGCGGGCGCGCGCCGACAGCGTCACGCTGCGCCCCAGCCGCTGCGACACCCAGACAAAATCTTCCTGCGTGTTTTCGCGGATCAGCGCGATCATCCGGCGCACCACCGCGATCCGGATGTCGGGGTTGCTGCCCTTGCGCACGGCAATCAACTGCTTGGTGTTGCGCCCGATGTCGCTGCGCCAGCCGTGGTAGACGAATTCGGCGTAGTCGCTGCCCAGCTGCTCGATGTTGAACATGCCGCCGGTTTTTTTCGGGTCGTAACCGAAGGCCTGGTCCCGCGTCGAGCCGAGATTGCCCTCAATGATGCGCCGCGCGCGTTCGTCCTTGTCCTCGGTCGCCGGCACCGTCACGGAGGGTGCATCGGGCCGGTTGCGGCGCCGCGCCTCGATGTACGCGGCGAGATCACCGCTGATCGCGGCCGGCGGTGGCGTGACCGGCGCGGGTACCGGTTCGACGGGCGCCGGTTTGGTGGCGGGCACCGGTGGCAGGGGTTTGGGCGGTGGCGCGGGTTTGGGTTTCGGCGGCGGTGGTGCAGGAGGCCGGGACGCCGCCGGTGGCGGTTCCGCGACCGGTGCCGGCAGGCCGCGGGGAACCAGCCGCAGGCTCAGCGGGCCGGGGCGCGCGGGATCATCACTGAGCTCCGCCGGGCGCAGCGGTGTCTGCGGTGCGACCCAAAGAGCCGCGGCATGGATCAGCATTGACAGCAGCAGTGCGGCCGCGATCCGTTGCGCTCCACCGTTGTTTCCGCGGGACGACCGGTCGATCGGGTCACTCATCAAGCGTTTTGCAGGCAGGTTTGCCCCAAGGCTGGAAACAGGGGCCGGTTGCGTCATGGCCCCGCAGTATAAGACGCCGGACCGCTTTTCAGGCGTTGATTGTTTTCGCGGGACCGGACGGGCTTGCGCGGCGATCGCGAACTCCGGCGCGACGCACCGGGAACCAAACAGCACTGAACCAGTCCATTGCATGCAATTCGGCAGCGTGGACGATCCGCGCATGATTTTTCGGCATGCAGCGCATGTCGTTCGGCAATGGATGACTGAACCATGATCGTGGCATCGACATTCAGGTGGCTGGTGTGGGGCGTTTTCGCTGTGCTGGCGCTGTTGTGGACGGCGGGCAGCTATGTCTCTGCAGCCGTCGCGCGCTGGGGCGCGCAGGCCTTTGCTGACGGCAGGCTTGACGGCGCCGGGCGCGTGCTGGCGCAGCCGTGGCCGCTGCCCGAAGCAATGGCGCCATGGTTTGATCCCGCGATGATGCAGGCGCTGCAGCAGATGGCGCTGGCCTCGCTTGATGCCCTGCGCGATGCACTGCCCTTCATGGGCACGGCGATGGGCTGGCTGGTGCCGCTGATCTGGGTAGCCTGGGGATTCGGCCTGCTGCTGATGGTCGCGCTGGCGGGTGGTGCGCACTGGCTGCTTGCGAAAAACGCCGCGCGCTGAGTTCGCGCGGCGTTCGTCGCTGAAGCTTGTGGTTGCGTCCCGGAAATTTAATTAGTTTATGGTTTTCAAGTTTTGCAGTCAGGGCGTCGCCAGCCACTGCAGAGCCGATCCTGTGCCCAGTATGGTTGCCAGACACAGCACCCAGCCCGCACTGACCACGGGCACTCTCAGCCGGTGCATGCGCGGCCGCAGCAGCAGGCGCGACATTGCGTAAATGAAGCCGATCGCCATCGCCGGTGCCAGCCACACGCCGAACATCATCTGCGCCAGCAGCGCGCGCCGGACTTCGAGATCGACCGCCGCATCCTGCGCCACGCTGAGCAGGCCCGCCAGCGCCACCAGCGGCATGCCGGAGAGGATGCCGCTGGCGCCATCCTTCCAGCGGAAACGCGGCGGCAGCACGATCAGCAGCCACAACGCGAGCGCGAAGAGCAGGATTTTCAAACCGGTCAGCGCCGGCTTGGTGGCTGCATCAGTCCCGGTGACGGCGGTGGATGCGAACAGCCACCACAGGCCGGTCAGCACGGCCCCGCACAGCACGGCCCCCAGCAGATAGGCCGGCTGCAGCCGCGGGGGTACGCCGTTGCGGACCGCTCGGCGTGTCACCAGCGCCAGCCACAACATCGCCACAACCGCGGCCAGTGCCCAGGCCAGCGCCGTTGCCGTCGCGGGTGCGGCCAACAGCACGAACAGCGCGAGGTAGCCGGCGCCCAACAGGCCGTTGATCAGCGGCATCCACAGCATGGTGGTGGTGATCGCGCCGACGGTGTCCCGGCGCGACAGGATGAAGGCGAGTCCGTTCAGCGCCGGGAAGGTCAGCATCAGTCCGGCCGCGGCGGGAAAACGTCCGGCCAGCGCCACGATCAGCGCGAATACCGCGGTGCCTGCGGCGACGCGCAGGGCGATGTTTGCTGCGGCAGGAATGATGGCCGGTACCCGGTGCTGCTTGCGGATCTGCGGCCTGCTCAGCCGCCGAAAGTAAAACTGCTGCCGACGTTGGAGTAAACCACCCGGTCGGGCATGTTCTGGCGCAGCATGTCGATGAAACGTTCACCCGTGCAGTGCATCGGTACGATCACGTCCGGATTGAGCGCCTGTAACTCCCGCAATGTGTGCTGCAGGTAATCCACATGCGAGGGACCGAGGTGGAAGCCGCCCATCACCGCGTGCACCTTGTCGACGTTGGCGGTGCCGGTGTGGCCGCAGGATGAAATCACCACCAGGCCCTTGCCCTTGACGATGTAGCAGGTGGCGTGTTCGTCGGGATGGGTGTCCTTGACCAGCTTGCCCTCGCGCTCGGCCTCGGTGAAATGGTCGTCCACCACCAGCGAGCCGCCGGTGACCGTCTCGAAGGAATCGCGCTCGATGTAGCCCGAGGTGAAGGCGCCGTCGAGCGCCTGCGGTTTCGGGCAGCACACCGGCATCACCTTCTGCGCCTCCAGCGCCGCGCGGTCGAGGGTGCACCACTCCAGCGTCTCGCCGCCTTCCTTGACCCATTTGGTGCGGAACACCGTCTCGCCGCCGACGTAGAGCGCGATGTCGTCGCGCATCTGGCCGCGGTGCTGCTTGACGAAACCCTGCAGCCCGCCGAAATGGTCGAGGTGGCCGTGGGAGAGGATCAGGCCGTTGATCTTTTTCGGATCGATGTTCAGCAGGTCAAAATTGCGGTTGATGATCTCCGGCGTGTAACCGAAGTCGAGCACGTACTGCGCCTTGGCGCCGTCCTTCTCCGAGGTCAGGTGCAGCGACAGGCCCCACTCGCAGGCGAAGGTGCTCTCCGGCCGTCCGGTGATGCGGCCGATGTGTTCGATCTTCACATGCGGATGCGCCATCCGCGGCAGGAAACGTTCGTAGCGGGAATCGACGAGCACACGCACCGAGAGCGCATCGACGACGGGGGCGGTGAAGGGGGTTGCGGCCATGTTCTGGTTCTCCTCCGGACGGTTGCAGGCTGCCGGGCTTGTGCCCGTTTCAGGCAGAGCCTAGCACTGCCGGGCGGGCCGTGCGCAGGGCGGGGTGTTCAGTCCAGCGGCCAGGGCATGTCGACGGCGGACTGCAGCAGTCCTGCCGGGTACTGCAGCACGAAGAAATGCCCGAAGACGCTCATCACCGCGACCGCGGCCAGCGCGCCGGCGACGGCCAGGTGCCAGCGCACGCCGGCCTTCAGTCCGAGGAAGGTCGTGATGTAGATGAATATGCCCGGGATAAATCCGACGAGGCCGATGGCCGCCAGCAGCGCCAGTATCCAGCCCTGGAAATGCAGGTCGCCGCGGGCGGGCCGCTGGTCGCCGCTCCAGTCGCGCTCGCTGTCGAAAAACACCGGATCGGGCCGCTGGCGGCGGAACAGCAGCGCAGCGGCGACCAGCAGGGACAGGGTGACCAGCGTCACCGCCAGCGGAAACACCTTGCCCAGGAATTCGAGCTGCCAGGTGTCGTAAACCGTGTAGAGGCAGATCGCGATCAGCAGGCCGAGGAAAACGGCCTGCGGGCCCTTGTCCACCGGCGCGTGCGGTCCCGTCGGCGTCAGCGGATCGCGCTGCACCTTCATGCGGATCGCCAGGTACACCGACACCGCGATCAGCGCCAGGATCAGCAGCACGCCGCCGCGCTGCAGGAAGGACGCGCCGTAGACCTGGATCGACTGGTAGACCGAGGCATCGAGGCGCATCGACAGCACGAAGCCGATCAGGAAGGCGGGCCGCGACCAGCCGAAACGTTTCATGTACATCCCGAACACGCCGAGCACGAACAGCGCGATCAGGTCCTCCCAGGCGCGCGTGGCCTGGAAGGCCGCGAAGTAGATGATGACGATCATGAACGGCGCCACCAGCATGAAAGGCACCAGCGTCAGGCGCGCGATCGGCCGCGCGAGGAACAGGCAGATGCCGGCGCCGAGGACATTGGCGATCGCGAGCGACCAGATGATGATGAAGGTGAGGTCGAGATGGCGCTCCATCATGCCGATGCCCGGCTCCACCCCGATCAGCACCAGCGCGCCGAGGAACAGCGCCATGCTGCCGGAACCCGGGATGCCGAACATCAGCGTCGGCACCAGCGCGCCGCCGTTGTCCGCATTGTTGGAGGCCTCCGGGCCGATCACGCCGCGGATGTCGCCCTTGCCGAACTGCGAGCGGTCCTTCGCCGACTGCATCGCATGGGCGTAGGCCACCCAGTTGGTGACCGAACCGCCGAGGCCCGGCAGCGCGCCGATGAACACGCCGAGCGCGGAACAGCGCAGCACCAGCCACTTGTGGCGCAGCGTCTCGCGGAATCCCTGCAGCGTGCCGGCGCCGAGTTCCGGAATCGACGAAATGCTGGTCCGTTTGCGCATCACCTCCACGATCTCGGGGATCGCAAACATCGCAAGGCCGACGATCACCAGCGGCAGGCCGTCGCTGAGATACAGCGTGCCGAAGGTCAGGCGCTCCTCCGCGGTGGCGGGCGCGGCGCCGATGCTGCCGAACAGGAGGCCCATGCCGCACATGATCAGGCCCTTGATCGCGCTGCTGCCGGTCAGCATGCCGACCATCGTCAGCGCCAGCACCACCAGCATCAGCTGCTCGCCGAAACCCACCGCCAGGATCAGCGGCCGCGCGAACTGGATCGCCAGCGTCAGCATCAGCGCGCCGAAGAGACCGCCGAGCAGCGAGGCCGAGAAGGCCGCCCCCAGAGCGCGCGCGGCCTCACCGCGCCGGGCCAGCGGATGGCCGTCCATGATGGTCGCCTGCGCGCTCGAGGTGCCGGGGATGCCCACCAGCACCGCGGGAAAGGTGTCCGAGGTGTTGGTGACCGCCAGCAGGCCGATCATCATCGGCAGCACCAGCGTCGGATCGCCGCCGTAGACGAAGGGCAGCAGCAGCGACAGCGCGGCGATGCCGCCGAGGCCCGGCAGGATGCCGACCACCAGGCCGAGCAGCACGCCGCCCAGCAGGAAGAGCAGGTGCTGCACGCTGGCGAGCGCGTACAGCGCCTGCAGGAGGTCGGCTTGCATTTAGGTGATGGTGGTAATGCCGGTGCCGGTGTTACTCGATCGAGACGTTGTGCTCGGACTTGTAGTAGTTCTTGAGCCAGGCCCAGGACTCGGGCTTGAAGGAGGTCGCGTCCTTGATGATCGGGAGTGCGGCATCACCGATGAACTGCGGGTAACCCTCGATGATCTGGCCGGCGTGTTTTTCGAATTCCGGATCCTTCAGGATGTTGGCGATCGCCGTGCGCCAGGCTGCGACGACCGGCTTCGGTGTGCCCGCGGGCAGGAATATGCCCTTGTTGAGCATGGTCATCATCTTGTTCACCGACTGCCAGGCGTCATAACCGGGCCCCGAGGGTTTCCTGCCGTGCATCAGTTCATAGGCTTCGCCGAAGTGCGGCAGGTCGGGCACGTTCGGATCGCGCACCAGCGTGCCCTTGGTGTCGGTGATGCCCAGCGAATACAGCGGCACCGCCTTGCCGGCCTTCACCAGCTTGGAGGCGGCCCCGAGGTAACCGGGCATCGAGTCGTAGTTGATGTTCAGCTCGTTGCGCTCGAAGGCGAGGCGCACCGGCCCGCGGTTCATGCCCCAGACATATTTCGGCTTGAGGCCGAGCAGTTCGAAGGTCAGCACCGAACGCGCCTCGCCGCCGGCCGCGCTCTGCCCGCCGAAGACCAGTCCCTTGCCCTTGAGGCGGGCGACATCCTTCGCGCCGCCGAGGCCCAGCGCGGGCGAGGCGTAGACAACCACGCCCTGCGGCGAGAGCAGCACCGGCAGCCATTTGTCCAGTTCGAACTTGACCCGCGAGCGCTCGAACACAAAGCTGCCGACGGTGGTCGCCGAAATCACGATGGCATGGGTGCCGTCCGCAACCGCGCGTTCCTGGAAACGGTTGGCGCCGGGGATCGAGCGCGATCCGGGCACGTTGAGCACGATGATGGTCGGTTTGCCCGGCAGGTGTTTTTCAAGGAAAGGCTGCAGCGCGCGGATGTAGACGTCGGAACCGCCGCCCGGCGCGAAGGGCACCGTCACCAAAATGCGTTTGCCCGAAAAATCGACCTTCTGTGCCGTGGCCTCGGCGGCCGGCAGCAGTGCCGCGCAGGCGGCGACGCCCAGCCAGGCAAAATGCTTCAAAGAAAAATGCAGATTCATGGACTTCTCCTCGCTTCGTTGTGGATGAGCCGGATTCGCTGCAATCCTCCGGCGCTGTCGCGACGATCTTCGTCGTCTGCGCAAGCTTTCATGGGTGGCAACGCGTGTTGCCTGCCGCATTACGGTGGAACCGGCCGTCACTCTAGCCCGGGCGGCCAATATGGTCAATTAAGCAAGACGTCGGCAATTACTGTACTGAATAGCGAAAGCGGCCATGTCAGAACGACGCGCATAAAAATAAATGCGCAAGCCCGCAGCGGTTTGAAGGATTGCGCAATTGCGGATGAAATCGCAGCAAACGCAGTACACAGATCTCGCGTGCAAAACCCGGCATCAACAATGCATCACCGCGCGCCGTACAAAGATGCCGCAGCACTGAACGGCGCTGCGTGATCCGCAGGCCGCACATGATGATCTCCGGGCTTGTTATTCTGTGGCCTGCAGTTGTGCCGGGCCGTTCAGCCGGCACTCTCGCAAAATAATAAAAATATAAATAAAATCAAATACTTATAAACAACCGTGTATCGGGCCGGCGCGGTCGTCCACCAGGCCCGGAGGAGAGCAGACCATGAGCACCCGCATCGCCGTCACCGCACTGGCGCTGGCCGCCACGCTCGCCAGCGCCACTGCGCCGGCACAGAATTTTCCCAACCGTCCGATGCGCCTGATCGTGCCGCTTGCCGCCGGCGGCGGCATGGACAGCGTCACGCGCAATGTCGCGAACAGTTTCAGCGAAGCGCTGGGCCAGAATGCCGTGGTCGACAACCGTCCCGGCGCCGGCAGTCTGCTGGCGATGGAGATTCTTGCCGATGCCGCGCCCGACGGCCATACGCTGATGATGATCAGCGCCACCACCGTGATCTATCCGCTGCTCTACAAGTCACGCCTTGATCCGGTGCGCGATTTCCTGCCGGTGTCCCAGGCCACCGCACAGGGTTACGCGCTGGTGGTGCATCCCGCGCTGCCGGTCAAGGACGTCGCCGGATTCATCAAACATGCGAAGGCCAATCCCGGGAAACTGACCTATGCCTCCTCCGGCATCGGCAGCCCGATCCACATGACCACCGAGCTGATGCAGATCGCCACCGGCACCCAGCTGATGCACATTCCCTACAAGGGCATGGGCGCCGCCTATGCCGATCTTGTCGGTGGACGCATCAGTTTCTCCTTCGCCACCATCATCTCCTCGCAGCAGCATGTGAAGGCGGGGCGGCTGCGCGTGCTGGCGGTGTCGATGGGCAAACGCGCACCTGCGATGCCCGAGACCCCGACCATGGCCGAGGCCGGCGTGCCCGGCGTGGTAGTGGTCAACTGGTACGGCCTGATCGCGCCGAAGGCGACGCCGAAAAATGTCATCGAGCGCATCGCCGCCGAAACCGCGCGCGCGGTCAAGGCCCCGGCGATGGAAAAACACCTGCTGGCCGACGGCTCGGAAGGCGTGGGCTCGACGCCGGCGGAATTCACCGCGCACATCCGCGCCGAGAGCGAGCAGTGGCGCAAGGTGATCAGGCAGGGCGGCATCAAGGCGCAATGAACAGGTGTAACAAGTGCGGCGGACTGACCGCAACGTGGAAATGGTTTGCGGCATTCGGGAGTGGCTTGCCGGATTTGCATCCGCAGCGGTCACAGAACCGCACAGGTCGGCTATGATGTCCCGGCAGCACCCATAAAAAATCCATCAATGCACTAGGAGGAGCAATATGTCGAGGACCCTTTTGCGCGCGGCCATCGCTGGTATCGCCGCCCTGTCCGCAGTGGCCGCAGGCCCTGTCGCAGCACAGCAGTTCCCCAACAAGATCCTGCGCGTCGTCAATCCCAACGCGCCCGGCGGCAACAGCGACGTGCTGTTCCGTCTGCTGGCGCCGAAGATGGGCGAGGTGCTCGGCCAGCAGCTGGTCATCGACTACCGGCCCGGTGCCGGCGGCAACATCGGTGCGGAGATGGTCGCGCGCGCCGCGCCCGACGGCTACACCACGCTGATCGCCGCCGCGAGTTTCCTGATCAATCCCTCGCTGCTGAAGAATCTGCCCTTCGACGCCGAGAAGGATTTCACGCCGCTCGGCATCATTGTCGACATCCCGGCCGGGCTTGCCGTGCACCCCTCGCTGCCGGTGAAAACCGTGCAGGATCTCGTCGCGCTGGCCAAAAAACGTCCGGGCGACCTCAACTACTCCAGCTCCGGCCAGGGCGCGCTGGGCCACCTCTCGGGCGCGCTGCTCGATGCCACGGCCGGCATCAAGACCGTGCACATTCCCTACAAGGGCGCCGGTCCCTCGATCGTCGACCTCGTCGCCGGCCAGGTGCAGTTCTCCTTTGTCAGCATCCCCGCGATCACCGGCCACCTGCAGAGCGGGCGGCTGCGCATGATCGCGCAGTGCGGCGAAAAACGTTTTGTGTCCTTCCCCGACGTGCCGACGATGGTTGAATCGGGCGTCAAGGACTTCGTCATCACCAGCCCCTTCAGCTACCTCGGGCCCGCGGGCATCCCGCAGCCGATCGCCACCCGCCTCAATGAAGCATTGCGCGCCGCGCTCAATGATCCGAAAAACAACAAGATGCTGATCGAACGCGGCGCACTGCCCGTCGGCAACACGCCGGCGGAACATGCGGCGCAGATCAAGTCCGAAATCGCCAAGTGGAAGAAGGTGGCGGCTGCGGCGGGCTTGAAGCCGCAGTAAGGCAACAATCGGTCTTCAAAGCGGCCGCTCGCCCTGCGACAGGCTCGGGGTGAACGGCCGTTTTTTTGAGTGCTTCAGCCGGCACACAAGCCGGCCGTGGCTGCTTCCGCATCCGGCTTCATTCAAGCCCGCTGTCCTGGACGCCTCGCAGGAAGCCGGTTTCACGGGCCATGGCACTGGGTTAGAGTGTTGACGTAATCCACCCCGCGGTGACGCCCTGCCGTCCGCGGTCAACTGACCCGAGGACCATGCGCCATGAAAGAAATTTCGATTGCCCGATCCTGCACCGTGCTGTGCCTGCTGGCCCCGGTCGCGATGCCCGCGATGGCGCAAACCGCGTACCCCGAACGCCCGGTCCGGCTGATCGTGCCCTTTGCCGCCGGCAGTGCGACCGACTCCTCGGCGCGGATCTTCGGCATGCAGATGGCCAGCCAGCTGGGCCAGCAGATGATCATCGACAACCGCGCGGGTGCCGGCGGCGCGATCGGCATGCAGGCTCTGGTCAAGGCCGCGCCCGACGGTTACACCATCGCCTATGCAGGCGCCGGCCCGCTCGCCATCAGCCGCAGCATCAACTCCAACCTGCCGTACGACGTCGAGAAGGAAGTCCAGGCCATCTCGCAGGCGATCAGCTCGCCGCTGCTGCTCGCGGTTTCGCCGACCCTGCCCGTCAAGAATGTCA
>LNFM01008375.1_pt1 | contig 19095 bp, 14 predicted proteins | sample 596031 | NCBI WGS metagenome assembly LNFM01 (sample SAMN04254537, study PRJNA301005) | activated carbon metagenome | isolation source: dual media filters at the Ann Arbor, Michigan drinking water treatment plant | place: USA: Ann Arbor | reverse complement strand
ACTCGGGACGAGGCGCGCTCATTCCCACCACCTCGGTCGACGAGTACACGGCCACGCTGGCGCGCTGGTTCGGCGTTCCATTGAGCTCTCTGCCACAGGTACTGCCCAACATCACGCGCTTCGCCTCTCGCGATCTCGGATTCATGGGACCCTTGGCTTAAGGACAACCACTCTGGCTTTCACAAGTTAGTAAGCGGTCTTCCCAGTGAGGGCGCCGATCGTACGTAACAGGATGGTGAGGTCGAGCCAAAGCGACCAATTGTTGATGTACTCGATGTCAGACTCAATGCGTTGTTGCATGAGTTCGTCTTCCCGGGTTTCTCCTCGCAATCCCCGTACCTGCGCCAAGCCGGTGATTCCGGGCTTGATGTTGTGCCGCGCAAGGTAAGTGTCGATGCGCTGAGAGTACTCTTCATCGTGTTGTACTGCGTGTGGGCGTGGCCCGACGAGTGACATTTCGCCAGTCAGCACATTGAATATCTGAGGTAGCTCATCCAGGCTGGTTTTGCGCAGGAAGGCACCAACGCGGGTGATGCGCGGGTCGCTACGCGTGGCCTGCCGTACCACCCCGCCCTCGGGCTGGTGTACGTGCATGCTGCGGAACTTCCAGATGTGGAAGACCTTGCCGCTCCATCCCCGGCGGGCTTGGCGGAAGAATACCGGCCCCGTGCTGTCCAGTTTGATGGCAATGGCAATGACAAGAAGCAGTGGCGCGACCATCACCAGGATCAAGGTGGTCAACAGTTTGTCCTCCACCTCCTTGAGCAGCAAGCGAGTACCAGTCAACGGGGTTTCCGACAAGGTCAGCACGGGCAACCCGGCCATTTCGCGCACACTGTGGTTGACCAGCAGCAGTGAAAAAATGTCGGGCACCCAGTGCACCGCGACGTTGCGATCGAGAAGCTGAAAATACATCTCTTCGATCAGGTCCGAGTCGCCGAGCGGGATGGCAAAGTAGACCGTGCGGATGCTGTGTTGCTCGATGATGGAGAGCATGTTCTCCAGGTTTCCAATGACCTTGGTTTCCTTGAGTCCGGCAAAGTCGGAGCCATGGAACATCGCCGGGGAGCGCTGACCGTCGCCATGGGTCTGGCCAGCCGGAAGCTCCAGGCAGCCCACCACATGCTGGTTGAGCCATGGGTTGCCAGAGATTTTTCCTTGAAGGTATCGCGCCAGTTTGCCGGTGCCGATGATGAGGGCATTGTCGGCCGGGACAGCATGACGCATGACACGCGACTGGATTTCGCGGCTGAAGTAGTGCAGCAGTACCTGCAACAGGTAACCCAGCAGATATAGCTGGACGAGAAGCAGGCGCGAATAGGCATCGGTCTGTTTGGTGACGAAACCCACGACCAGCAACAAGGAGAAAGCCAGCGACCAGGACTTGAGTAGTGTGAAGGCTTTTCGCGCGAAGCTGCTGTTGCTACGGTAAACGCCGAACTGGTCGTAGGTGAACAACATGCCTATGGCCAGCAGAAGCAGAAGGATGGAGTAGGCACCGGTGAGTTCACCAATCTGCTGACGGATCAGGAGAAAGGCCAGTCCCAGCACAGCCGAGAGATCCAGCACCGTTTGAACCGCTGTGGATATGCTGCCTCGGCGCCTGAGGATGGAGCGTGGGGAACGATTGGGAAGCACCATGCTAGGGAGTATAGGTTCCTGTAGCCGTTCACTCCTTGATGGAAATCGTGAAAACGGCCACATCGAGCGCCGGTTTCAGGTTGGTAGGTTGGCACGGCCGAAACAGACCTTTGCCGTACATCGTCAGGCGCGCGCGTCGCCCCAGGTGATGGGCGTGTGTTCGTCGCCCACGTAAAGGGTATGGCCGTGTCGATCGACGCAGTACTGCGGCGACATGATGCGCTCGCTGGCCACCTGTGCGGTTCCGATGCGGGTGTACTCGAACAGCACGCTGCGTTCGACGGTGCAACCGGCTCGGAGGTGGCAACCGTGTCCAATCCACGTAGGGCCGATGACGCGCGCGCCGGCTTCAATGAGGGTGTTCGAACCGATATAGACCGGGCCTTCGATTTGCACAGAATCCCAGTCGATCGAGGTGTTGAGCCCCACCCAGACGCCCGGACGAACCTCTTTGCCCGGCATTTCCATCTGCGCGATCTCGCCACGGAGAACACGCTGCAGCACCAGCCAATAATCGGAAAGGCGACCGATGTCGATCCAGTTGAAGAAGCGCTTCTGGGCAAAGAAAGGCAAGCCTTGATCGACCAGCATCGGGAACAGTTCGCTGCCAATGTCGAACGGTTTACCTGGCGGCACCAGGCTCAGTACCGCAGGTTCGAAGATGTAGATGCCGGTGCTGGCAGCGGTGGAAAGCGCGTCTTCAGGACGGGGTTTCTCCTGAAAAGAGCGCACACGGCCTTGTTCATCGGCCACCACCACGCCGTAGTTCTGCACCTGGTCACGCGGCACGTCGAGTGTGACCACGCTGGCCAGGGCCTGTTTGTGGCGGTGTTCGTCCAGGGCGGCACTGATGTCCAGGTCCACGATGGCGTCGCCACACATCACCAGCGTCGTTTCGTCGAAGAAGCCACCGAAGTCCTGGATCTTGCGCATGCCACCGGCCGAGCCCATCGCTCGCGGCACGATGTCGCCGTGTTCACGTGCTCCCTCGAAAGAGTAGCCGATTTCAACTCCCCAGCGCCGACCGTCGCCGAAGTGGTTTTCGATCTTGTAGTGGTTGAAGGCCACATTGATCATGATCTCGCGGATGCCGTGGCGGGCGAGGTGTTCAATGATGTACTCGAGCACCGGCTTGCCCAGGATCGGCACCATGGGCTTGGGTGTTTTCTGCGTCAGCGGACGGACGCGGGTTCCCTGGCCCGCTGCCAGAATCATGCCTTTTGCCATGGTGTGTGCTTGCTTGGGTTGGTCTTGGTTGGAGCGGATTGTCGGCTCAGGACGCCGACGCCGATACCCCTGTTTGTGGCAAAGAGCGAACGACCTCCCAAACGGTCGTTTGCATCAGCCGGGCGGCTTCCGGAGAAGGCGCCAACGCTGGCTTGCCATCGGCTTTGAGCAGTTGGTGAGGCAGACCGACCGGACTGCGGTGGTAGAGAACAGCGAAATGTGTCAAGGCCACAAGGTAGTTACCCAGGTCGTTGAGGTGTATCTGGTCCTGGGTGCCGTCGGGATTTAGCGCGAATAAGTCTTCTCGGCGCTGGAGACCGGGCACACCCTGGCCACCTTCGATGGCCCGCACCAGTCTGGCCAGTACTTGCCCGGCGGGAATTACATGCACCGGCCCACCCGTGTCGCCATTCGCAAGGCCCTTGGCAAGGATTTCCCCTTCCCAGTATCGCCCCAAGTCCTTGTCCAGGCGCTCCAGCCACCCCTCCTTGTCGTCAAGCTGGTGCCAGGTCTCATACAAATAGACGCGGATGTCGGGTCGGTGGGTCCGGGCTTCGCGTGCCCAAAGGTGGAGGTATTTTGGGCTGTCGTACCACTTGATGGCGTCGCGAATCTCCACCATTTCGGTCAGCACCAAGGCGTCAAAGCTCCCGCTTCGCACAGCCTCTATGGGATCCTGATGGTGGCGGTGGGTATTGGACTCTTTGAATCCGGCCACCGGTACATCAGGTTCCCAATGGGACTTGAGGGTGGCGCCCCAGCCCAATTGCGACCGGTGGTCATGCCCCTGCCCTGCGAGCTGCTGCAGCATCACCGGCATGTCCCAATTGACCAAGCTGTGGCCGATGTGATAAACGCGCAGCGGCTTGTCCGGCGGCAACAAGGGGACTGCGTACATCTGTCGCAATTCGGCAGATGACAGAGGCTTGTGCAAGCTACATGCACTAAGTGCCAGAAGCAATAACCATTTTGCAGTTCTGTAGAGGGCCATCATTTCGAAGTTCCAGCGGCGTTGAGAAGACAAGTCTCACAAAAGTCATTTGGTGAACTTACGCAAAACTTTACTGCATTCTCGAGGATCCGCGACTCAGGTCGCAGGCTGGCGGGGAGAAGGTCAGTCAAAGCAAAAAATACGTCGGAAGTCGTGACTTCGTCAGGTCAGGATGAACCCTTACATCGCACATAATGGGCAGTGGGATGTTCGTCTGAAGGAGGATGAGATTGAAGCCATCGCATTTCGTGCATGTCGCCCCATCCGAGGCGCGCCCAAACAGCAATACGAGCCAGATCTGTACCAAGGATGAAAGTGGACCAAGAACACGGTTTACTCAAGTGAGGGAAACGGCTCGGCGGATTTTCTTATTTGGTGCGGTTGCTTTCGCTGGCTTGGGTGTTCAGCTCGCCACGCTGGGTCTACTCCACCGACTCTTCAGCCTGCAGTACACGATTGCTTTGGGCTTATCCGTGCTGGCAGCCATGACCTTCAATTTCCTGGTCCACAACGTCCTCACGTTCGGAGACCGCCGCCTCCGAGGGCTGACCCAATTCAAGGGATGGCTGTCATTCTGTCTGGCAAGCGGTCTGGGTGGGGTGCTCAACATGAGCGTAGCCACGGGTTTCTTCGTTTCCGGCTGGCACTGGGCGGTGTCCGGTTTGCTGGGTGCGGCAGCCGGAGGTCTGGTCAACTATGCGCTGGCCTCCCGCTACACATGGAAGCCAGGTGAGCACTGAACTTCCCTCCCACGTCGACGCCCTGGTGGTGGGAGCAGGCGTGTTCGGCTGCGCCCTGGCGGTCCAACTCGCAGAGCAGGGGCTGTCTGTGCTGCTGGTCGAGCGCGAGGATGTTCCGCTGCGACGCGCCTCATTCAACAATCAGGCGCGGGTGCATCAGGGCTATCACTATCCGCGCAGCATGTTGACCGCCATGCGTTCGCGCATCAATTTCGCGCGGTTTGTGGCCGACTACGGCGATTGTGTCGATCAGTCACGGCCTGCTTACTATGCAGTGGCCCGGTCGTTTTCGAAAGTCAATGCCTACCAGTTCCTGCGCTTCTGCCAGTCCATTGGAGCAGCGGCACGACCCGCACATGGTGCTGTGAAAGCGCTGTTTCACCGCAAGCTGATCGAAGAGGTTTATCACGTCGATGAGCCGGTCTTCAACGCCGACCGGCTTCGCGAACGCCTTCTCGTCGAGATCGAACACCGAGGCGTGCAACTGGCCACCCGTTTCGAGGTGTGTCGGCTGCGGCGCGAACTTGAAGGACTATGTGCATCGGTGCGTGCCGTTGATGACAAAGGGTGCGTCCAGCAAGTATTCACCCGGCTAGTGCTGAACTGCACCTACTCGGGCCTTAACGAGGTGCTGCGCGACAGTGAGCTCGAGACCTACACGCTCAGGCACGAGCTCACCGAGATGGCCCTGGTATCGCTGCCCGATCCGCTCGCTCGCCTTTGCGTCACGGTGATGGACGGTCCGTTTTTTTCGCTGATGCCGTTTCCTGCCCGTAGTCCTCTGCACACGTTCAGCCATGTGCGTTACACCCCCCACTGCACATGGTGGGAGCGCGGGCTGGAAGACCGGTCTCTGCCGGACAACACAGCCTGGCCCCAATGGATCCGCAACCGCCCGTCCAATTTCCGCTACATGCAGGCCGATGCGGCACGCTACATCCCGAGCCTGGCCGAGGCCCGGCACCACGACTCCATCTGGGAAATCAAGACGCTGTTGCCCAGAAGCGAAATCGATGACAGTCGGCCCATCCTGTTTGCCAGCAACAACCGCAACGCGTCGGTGATCTCTGTGCTCGGGGGCAAGGTGGACAATCTTTACGACGCGCGGGACAAGCTTCGAGAGCACCTTGATGCCCATTCCATTCGAACAGCTGAGGTTTGACGTATGAAGGTCGATCGCCTGATTTCCGTGGTGGCCCCGATCCGCAACGATGAAGACATCATCGGAGGCTTCCTGGACGAGACCTTGCAGGTTCTGCGGGCCAACTACACCCATTTCGAAGTGATCCTGGTGGACGATGGCTCGTCAGAGTCGTCCCAGCCGGAACTTCTCGGGCAGCTGCACCGCCACGAAGGGGTTCGCCTGATCCAGCTGTCCAAGCGATTTGGCGAGGAGGTGGCCATATCGGCTGGCCTGGAATCGGCCATCGGAGACTATGTTGTGGTCCTGCTGGCGAGAACCGACCCGCCGGCCTCCATTCCGGCCTTCGTGAACAAATGCCTCGAAGGGCACGACATCGCGTATGGGGTGCGCAGCAATCCGGTTGACCCCGGCTTTGTGTACCGGACGCTGTCCTCGGCTTTCTATGCCTATTGCTCCCGCTTTCTGGACCTCGACATCCCGCCTAACGCCACGCAGTTCAAGTGCTTCAGTCGCCGTGCGGTCAATGCGTTGCTGCGGGTCGATGACCCCAGCCGCTATTTGCGGGTGTTCAGCTCGGTGGTCGGGTTCAAGCGATCGGCGGTTCCACACCCGAAAGTGCCACGCGGGGAGCCTCGCGGCGGCCGCAGCCTGATCGACAGCATCGGTGTGGCCATCGGTTTGGTCTTCGAGAACTCGGCACACCCTTTGCGGGTGGTGACCTGGCTCGGGATCTTTGCGGCATTCGCCAATCTGCTCTACATCGTATACATCGTGCTCGTCTACTTTTTCAAGGAGGATGTGATGCCCGGGTGGACCACGATTTCTTTCCAGAACGCGGCCCAATTCTGTTTCATCACGGCCATCCTGGCGGCCCTGGCCGAATACATCGGCCGGATCATGAGCCGCTTGCAGGACCGACCTAAGTATTTCGTGATGGACGAACACGAAGGCACCACCCATTTGCCCGGCCAAAAAGGGTGGAACGTGGTCGAAACGGCCGGAACTGCACTTCCGGTTGCGGACCTCGAACATGTTGCACAGTCGCAGAAAAGGTGAGTGATGGCTGACAAGATGCAAGCCTTGGTTGGCCACACGGGGTTCGTCGGAGGCAACCTGCTGCAACAAAGCAGTTTTGATCGCCTGTACAACTCCCGGAACATCCGGGAAGTCAGGGGTCAAAGCTTTTCACACGTGGTGGTCAGTGCCGCCCAGGCGAAAAAATGGTGGGCCAATCAGCATCCGCAGGAAGATTGGGACGGTATAGAGCGGCTGCTCGAGGATCTGTCGCACTGCCAGGCCGAACGGGTGACCCTCATCTCCACCATCGACGTTCTGGGTTCCGCTGCCGGTTTGACGGAGCACGATGCCCCGGACATGGACCGGATCACGGCCTACGGTCTTCACCGCTGGAAGCTGGAGGAGGCGGTCCGGGCTCGGTTCGACCAGGTGCTTGTGGTCCGGCTTCCCGGTCTGTTCGGGCATGGACTGAAAAAGAACGTTGTTTACGACCTGCTTCATGACAACGCGCTGGAACAGATCCAGCCGCAAAGCAGCTACCAGTACTACGACCTGAGCCGCCTGTGGCGCGACATCGGTACAGCGTGGGTACACAAGCTGGAACTGATTCACCTTTTCCCCGAGCCCGTGCAGACGGCCGAGTTGCTGCGTAGCTTCTTTCCAGGTCGTGACGTCGGTCGGCATGCCGGGCCCGAAGCGCACTACGACCACCGGACTGTGCACGGTGTCCTTTTCGGTGGCAATGACCGGTACATTGCGTCCAAGGCCGATATGATGCGCCAGCTAGGGGTCTTCATTCAGAGCGAGCGGAGTCCGGCATCGTGAAGCTGGCGGTCTCCAACATCGCATGGACCGATGAGGTGCACTCGGCTGCTTTGGCGGTGCTGTCCCGACACGGTGTCCAAGGGGTCGAAGTGGCCCCCACGCGCCTGTGGCCCGGATGGGAGAACATGACCCTGGCCAACGCCGAACGCATAAGGGCGGCGTACTCGGCGGCCGGCTTCGAGATCCCGGCCATGCAGTCGCTGCTCTTCGGCATGCCCCAGCTCAACGTGTTTGGCCATGAGCCCGTGCCTTCCGAGTTGCTTTCCCACCTGGAACGTTTGTTTCCGGTGGCCCGCGCGCTGGGGGTCCGTGCGCTGGTGTTCGGCTCGCCGCGCAACCGGGATCGCAGCGGGCTCATGGATGACCAGACCCATGCCCAGGCGGTGGCGTTCTTTCGGCGCGTGGCTGCTGCTGCTGCCCGCGAGGACGTGGTGCTGTGTGTGGAGCCCAATCCTCCCCAGTATGGAGCCAACTTCGTCACGGGTTGGAAAGAGGCGCTGGAGCTCGTGAACGCGGTGGATGCGCCGGGTTTCGGCTTGCATCTGGACACGGCGTGTATCACCATGAACGGCGATTCCCCGGCTCAGGCCATCCGTGTCTGTCGCGGTGCCATCTGCCACTTTCACATCAGCGAACCCCAGCTGGCCGGGTTTTCGGCGGTGCAGGTCGATCACCGCAGCGCGGCGCAGGCCCTGGCTGAGACAGGTTATGCCGGCTGGGTCTCAATTGAGATGCGCTGCGCAGAACAGCCCCTGCCGGCGCTCGATGAGGCGCTGGCCTTTGTCCGCGCTACCTATTTCAATTCCCGGAATCCGACATGAGCAGACCCGAATGGACCGACGAGCTGGTGTCGGTGGTGATTCCCGCCTACAACGAGGGCGAAACCCTGACGGCCACCGTCTCTGCCCTGCTAGTCGTCCTCAGGGGAGCAGGCGTGCGCAGCGAACTCGTTGTCGTCAACGATGGCAGCTCGGACAACACTGCCGCGGTCATCGAGGCCTTGCAGACGGCGTACCCGGAGGTCAAAGGGGTCTACAACGCTCCCCAGCACGGCTACGGCTACGCGGTGCGGCGCGGCATCGAGCACGCCAGCGGCGGGGTGATCGCCATCGCGATGGCCGACGGGTCGGACACGCCCGCGGACCTGCTTCGCTATCTGGAACTGATCCGGCAGGGGCATGACTGCGCGTTCGGCTCTCGCTTCGGTAGAGGTGCGACGGTGGAGAACTACCCGCGGCTGAAGCTGTTGGTGAACCGTGTGGGCAACTTCATCATGGCCAGACTCGCGCGTTCCCATTACGACGACTTCACCAACGGGTTCAAGGCCTACCGGCGCGAGGTGGTGCAGCGCATGCTGCCATTGCACTCGGGACAGTTCAACCTGACGGTGGAAATGTCCATGAAGGCGGTGCGCTCGGGTGCCCGTTTCGCTGTCACGGCCAACGACTGGAAGCAGCGAGAGGCCGGAGCGTCGAGTTTCAATTTGCTGAAGCAATCGTTTCTTTACCTGGTCACCATCCACTGGGTGTTGACCGCGAGCACCCGTTTCATGCGGCTCATCGAGAAGCCGGCGCGGGTCGACGGCTCCTGAGGAGGGGATAGCATGGGTTCTGAACATCTCACCAGACGGGGTGCCCCCGCGCTTTTGCTTGGCCTGATTCTGGCGGGTGTCTGGTCCTACCTTCTCTATACGCTACAGGTCGACTGGTCGCTTGGCGGTAACTCCTGGCGGCAGGGCGACTGGCTGATCCACGGACTGGCCGAGCCGGTTCGGCGCGGACCGTTCGGTACTGCTTTGCTGACAGTCGCCGATGTGCTGCGTGTCAGCCCGTTGGCTCTGCTGATCGCCTTTCAGGGCCTGATCGTGACCTTGATTTTTGGCGCCGTGGGCGTGGCCGTCATCAAGCTGGAAGCAACCGACAAGCTCTTGCTCATGCTGTTTTCCCCGGCCTTCTTCCTCTTCTTCTGGTTCAACGATCCGCAGGGGGCGATGCGCAAGGAGATGCTGGTCTATCTGGCCTTTGTGCCCCTGATCATTGCCGCCGGATGGCGTCAGGCTTCCAGTTGGGCGATGGGTCTGGCCATCCTGATTTTTGGTGGCGCGGTTTTCGCCCATGAAGGCAACGTGTTCTTTCTGCCGTTCCTCTGGATGGCCCTGTGGCTGGTGCTGCCTGCGCGCCTTGGCCTTGCCGCGCGGGTCGTCGTGCTGTCGCTTCCGGGCGTGCTGGCGCTGGGTGCCGGTATTTATGCCTTGGCTCATCCACTTGTGGCAGACACCGCGTCGATCTGCACGCATCTCGTCCAGCGCGGGCTGAGTCCTTCAGTCTGCGACGGCGCGATTGCCTACCTCAGCACCACACCCGAAGAAGGGCGCATGCATCCGGGGCGCCTGCTGTCCACGGAGTTCCGGGTGTTTCTGCTGATCTATGCTGCCTGCCTGCTGGCGTTTCGACTGCTCTTTCCCGGCGCCCCGAGAACCGACCTAGGGTTCCTGGTGGTCATGGGGTCAGGACTGGCGTTCCTGCCACTGTATTTGCTCGCCGGTGACTACGGCCGCTGGCTAAACTTTCATATCAGCGCACTCGTGCTGGTCCTGCTGGTCTACTTCCTGAAGACACGTCCTGACTGGTTGTATCGGCCACTGGGTCGCTTGGACTTCCTTTGCGTTCTGGTGCTCTATTTGGTGATCGGCGTGTCGCATTCGCCCGGCGAGTTCATCGACGGTTTCCTCGTCAATGTGGTCCGTAGTGTCGTTGCGATGCTCCGAGGGTAGCTCAACCCCTGGGGGGCAGTTGGGAGACGGTACGCGGTTGGCGTTCTTGCCTCAGCAACAGGTCTTTGACCCGCCCCTTGAGCGAGCGGGGAGGCAGATGCTCCGTGTCGCGTTCCCAGATGGTGCCGGTCAATGAACGGTCGTGACAAAGCGCCAGACTCGACCCCCAGCTGGCGGCCACACCGGGGTCGAGGCCGTCGGGAATGCCCATGTCGGTGGCCAGTGCACCGGGCATCCAGTCGTTGATGACGATGTCGGGAAACCGGTCACACACGTCGGCAATCAGCGCGCGTGTAAAAACTTTGGCGGCCCCTTTGGATACCGCGTAGGCGCTGCTGGTCGGAATGGGTGAAAGGTCCGCAAAGGTCGAGACGTTCAGGATACGGCCATAACCTCTTTGTGCCATTTCGAGCAGTGCCGCGTGACTGCAGGCGACCATTCCGCCAAGGTTGGTCGCAACGGTTGACATGAAGCTCTCCGGCGTCTCGTCCAGAAAGTCCAGGCGCGGGTAAACCGCGGCGTTATTGATCAGCACACTGATGAAGCCCAGTTCGCGGGCGACCCGAGCCATACCGTCTTTGACGGCACCCGAGTCGCTTACATCCAGTTCGACCGGAAAAAAGGCCGGGCCCGCCAGACGGGCGGTTTCGCTCAGTCTATGGGCACGTCGGCCAAAGCCCACTACGCGCAGGCCGCGCCGGGTCAGTTCGAGGGCCAGGGCTCGGCCAAGTCCAGAACCGGCCCCGGTCACCACGGCCACGTCCTTCGTCAGATCGATCATCGCGCTTTCTCCATCAAATCCGCAACCCGCAGTGCATTGGCGGCAATGGTCAGACTTGGGTTGACGCCCATGGACGTCGGGAAGAAAGAGGCGTCCACCACGTAGAGATTTTCAATGCCGTGAACCCGGCACTCAGCGTTCAGTACCGATTTACGGGGATCGGATCCGACCCGCAGCGTCCCGCAGGGATGGCCGTAGTTCAGTTCGGGCTGCCAGTTGGCAAAAACAGGTCGCATGCCCCTGAAGGCGCGACGGATGGCGCTTCGAAAGAGCTTGCGCCTTGTAAGCAACTCCGGGTGCATGGTGTAGTCAAAAACAAGCTGCTGTCGCCGATCCGGATCAGTCCGCACACGGTTCTCCGGGTAAGGCAGATCTTCCAGGAGCCCAACGAACAGCTTTGCTTGCCCTAGAAAGTGGTTGGCCAACAGACCGATCAAGGGCGCCAGGCGGGCCATCGAACCCCAACCGCTGGAATCCAAGCGCTCTTTGACGAAATGGGTGATCTGGCCATAGTCGACGTTGACCCCCATGGCTTGAACCATGCCGAGACGGTGGCCCTCCACGGTGTAGAGGTCCCGCAGACCGACCGACTTGCTTGGGGCGGGCGTCTGGATCTTGCCGGGTGGCCAGACTGCAAACATTTCATTGAGGTGAAACATCAGATGGCGCCCCACCAGATCGTGTGCGTTGCCGTAGCCTTGAGGCCAGGTGGCGGAATCCGAAGCAAGAAGGATCCTGGGTGAATTGAGCGCGCCGGCGGCGAGAGCGAAGTGCCGGGCCCGCAGCATTAACTGCTGTCCCTCATGGATGACCTCAACATGGGTGATGCGGTTCTCAGTTCCACGAACCGCCACCACTTCACATCGTTCCAGCAACTCGGCGCGACCCGTGGCCAAGGCAGGTTCGAGCCCGGCCGAACGGGCGTCCATCTTGCAGTTGCGAGGACACTTCACACCCAGGCAGGACAGGCAGCCATCGACGTTCTGTACCGAACTTCCCAGGTGATAAGGTTGCAAGCCGTTGGAGCGCAACTTTTGCATGATGGCCGCGTCCTCGGCCGATATGTGAGAGGCAAGAGCTTCTCTTTGCGGTTCGTCTACCAGTGAATAGTCAGATTTGCGATCGACACCGTACATGGACTCGGCCGCCTCGACCCAGGGCAGGAAGTCACTCCAGCTGAAGGGCCAACCATCGGTTGGGTGAGGGCTGGATGTACCGGCATCGAGATCTCGAGGTTCGGGCCTTTCCAGCGTCCCGGCATAAAACACCGAACTGCCACCTGCGCCGCAGCCTAGGGGAGCAAAGAAGGCTTGCTCACGGCCATTGATCCGGGCGAACACCTTCTCGGGCCAGAATCCGCGAACAAGTCTCGCTGCCGGTTCGGCTATCAGCGGATTCAAGCTCTGATGCTCTGCACGAAAACCCGTGCGCCCTTTCTCGAGAAAAAGTACCGACCAACCCTTTTCGGCCAAGGCGCGCCCCAAAGTCGCGCCGCCCATGCCCGTGCCGACAACTATCAAGTCCCAGGTGCGGTCTGATAGTTTAAGCATTGGGTCTAGCTGTGTCACTTAAGGAATACCTGGCAGAACTTGATGGCCCTTGCATGGTGCATGGCTTGATGAGTTTTCAGTCTGGCCTGTTCGAGACCTTCCAACCCCATTTTGCACAATGATTCGGGCGTCAATATTTGAACAGTTTCAAGCAGGGAGCCGCTTGACAGGTGGTCATACAAGATGCCTGTAATACCATCATTAATCAAATCACGATTTCCTGCGGTATTTGACGCGATGACAGGAACTGCCTGCGAAAACGAATCGAATATTACCCGAGGTTGTTCATCTGACAATGTAGGGACCAGCAGAGCATGATAGCGCCGAATCAACGAAAAAAACTCCACACCATACTGAACAGGGTTCAGCACTCTGACGGTCGCATGGCGAACTTTCTGGGATAGCAGGACCAATTGATCTTTCATTGGACCTTCACCAATGAAGTCAATGCGAAGCGGTATTCTGCGACTTTCGGCATCTTCAATGGCCGCAATGACCGCGGGGATGCCTTTCTCTTCGACGAGTCGTGCGGCGACAAGAAGCCGAATATGTGCAGGTTTTTCCTTCCAGCTGTTGGCGGCCTCTTTTGGTGTAAGGATCGTGGCATCGTCAATCCAGCTTGCAGGTGAAACAAGAACATTGTTTCCGGGGGTGGGCCTGGGCAGCAGCTCTTTTAGATAACCTTGATGGGTAAAGATTGCCAACTGGGATTTCCGGCAAGACCATCTAGCAAATCCTTCAGTGAACCAGTGCCGTAAACGAGCTTTTGCTGACCTGTTCTGGGTGTGATTGCGCCAAAAGGCACTTTCAATCACCAGTACCAGAGGTTTTCCCATCATGACCGTCAAAGGGTTTACTGCAAGTCCTGGCGGAATTGGCCAGCCAGCCGCTCCACTGTGAACCACATCGGATTCAAGTATGCTATTTCCGGATATGAGTAACTGCTTGGGAAACTTGCGCAGCGCCTCTCCGATTGAACGACCTAATGGGAGATTTTTGAATTTCAGGCCGTCTGGCTTCGGCTCAATTCTAATCCAGTCACCGACTGATCTTCTGTGAGAAAACTCTTTTTGGGGGGCTAGGATGGTAACCTGTGTCAAATACTCAAAATGCAACAACAAGTCTTTCGCCCAAAGCCGGTCTGTCCATATGTCACCATTTTCATCACAAGACCATTCAATGGGGCATACCAAGAGGTATTTGACCTTGGCTAGCTTTTGCTTTGCATCAGAAAAGTTAAAAATAGATCGATTCATTGGGGTCAGCTGAACTTAAGTGTGCCCGGAGGTAGGCTGAAGATCAATGTTAGCGTGAGCACATTCAAGCGTTTCGAGCTTTGTGTGCTGGTCTCTGGCCGACTTAGTAACCCAAGAGACTACGAATCCTGGTCCGTTCATACAATAGCCTATGTGCCATTCACCAGGAACTGCTTTGGCGAAAACTTGAAATGCATACAGATTTTGATTCATACGACTCCACACGGTCGTGGCACTTTGGAACTCAAGCTGAATCTGTTCCTCAGGGTTGCAGAACTTGTAGAAGGCTTCCTTGGCGGTGAATATGCGAGACGCTTGAAGCTTCTGTTCATACTCCGGCTGAGAATATAGCAATGTTAGTTCCGTGTGCGAACAAATGCTGCTCCACAAAGATGGCTCAACACCGCGGTCCGACTCAATGTCGACACCTATCGAGTGCCAATGATCAGTCTGCCCTAGAACGACCACACAAATGGTCGGTGAGTGAGAAATCGAGCCGATCAGTCCTGCAGGCCAACACGGTGACCTATCCGGGTTGGCTGGCACTGGGCAGGCAGTCCAACCCAACTGCAGCATCGCCTGCCTAGCGGCAGCCCTGCCTGCAGCAAACTCACGTTGCCGTCGGGGGATGGCCTGAGCGATGGCAGCACGTTCCTCGCGCCACAGTGTGTCAGGGTCGCCATCCACGCCTGCACAAATGACCGCCACATTCGGGCCCAAGTGAGCTCGCAATTGGGTTTGCAGACCCTGATGCATCGGCGTGACGCTCGCCATGCTCAACTCGTTCCTTGTCCCGCCCGCATCGCCCGCCGCCTCGACATCGCATCGGCACGCATCTGTGAGCGTTCGGCCGTCTCTGCCGCAACCGCCGTGGTGTCGGCTGGCCGGTCGTCCAGATGCCTGGCCAATGCCTCCAGAACCGGGAAGCGGAAGATGTCGGTGATGCTGAGCTTGGTGGTGCCCAAGGCTTGTCGGATTTCCCGATGGGCCTGCACCGCGAGCAGCGAATGTCCTCCGAGGGCGAAAAAGCTGTCCTTGGAGCCGACGCGCGGCACTCCGAGCACCTTGGTCCAAATCTCGGCGATTTTCTGTTCAATTTCGTTTTCGGGCGCCTCGTAAACCTCGGTCGTGGCCCGTTGGGGTGTCGCGCTCGGGGCTGGCAAGGCCTTGCGGTCAACCTTGCGGTTCGGGGTAAGCGGGAACTCGTCGACCGTCACGAAGTGCGATGGCACCATGTGCTCGGGCAGTTGTGCTGCGATGGCTTCACGGAGTGCCTCGATGGACAGTCCCGGATCTGTACGAAGGTAGGCCACCAGGCGGACATCGCCCGGATTGTCTTCGCGGGCGGCCACCACCGCCTGGCGCACTCCCGGCTGGCCTTCGATCACCGCCTCGATCTCGCCGAGTTCGATCCGGTAGCCGCGGATCTTGACCTGGAAGTCTGCCCGTCCGAGGAAGTCGATGCGTCCGTCCGGCCGCCAGCGCGCCAGATCGCCTGTGCGGTACATGCGTGCACCACCCGCGGCTGCGCATTCGGGTTTCACATAGGGATCGGTCGGGAAGCGCTCGGCGGTGAGGTCTGGGCGCTGCCAATAGCCGCGTGTGACGCCGTCACCACCGATGTACAGCTCGCCCGGCACGCCCACAGGCACCGGCTCCTGGTGTTCGTCCAGCACGTACATCTGCGTGTTGGCGATTCTCGCTGGTGCCGGCGGTCTCGGTGGACGACCAGATGGTGGTCTCGGTCGGGCCGTACATGTTTTCGATCGCAACGTTCCCAAGTTGGGCAAGTTCAGCCACGAGGGTGCCGGGCAGGGCTTCGCCACCGATCATCAGGTGCTGCACCTTGCCCAAGGCCTGGCGGGCTTCGTCGTTCATCGCGATCATGCGCGCCATGCTGGGTGTGCACTGCAGGTGCGTGACACCGTGACGGACGATCTGGGCTGCGATGGAGAAGTCGTCTTCGGCGGGCCCTGCGCCTGTGTTTGAGCGCCGCAACACCTCTGCCAGCGGGTAAAGCCCTTCCATGACCTTCTCGGATGGGATGCCGTAGTCGATCAGACAGGCGACTTCGTCGACTCCGATGCGCTTGAGCCCCTCTACCCGATCCAGGCAGTCTTCAACAGTTCCGAAGAGACCCGAGTCTTCAAAGTAGCGCTGGAACGCGAATTCGAGAATGCCCTCCAGTTCCTCGGCATCGAGCGTGCGGATGTCGATTTCCGCCGGATTGGAAATGCCCTTGGGCTTCTTGAAGGCTGGAAAAGCCCACGCGTACTGTTTGATCAGGCCCGCCGCACTGCGCAGGTAGTCCTTCATCGGCCCCCGGGCTGTTTCACGGGCCTGCTCGCGATCGCGCGCCACGTAGGTGTGCAGCATCAGCGTAACTTTGAAGTTGGCCGGGTCGTGCCCAGCTTCGCGCAGGGCTTCGTGATACAGCTTGATTTTTTCGGCCACCTCTTCGATGGACTGACCCAGCAGGTGGGTCAGCACGTGGGCACCGATGCGGCCCGCATCGCGCCAGGTCTCGGGGTTGCCGGCTGTGGTCACCCAGATGGGCAGTTCCTTGGACACTGGGCGGGGTTGCGTCTTGACCGCGAAAGTACCGGTCTTCGTGGGGAAGTCCACAGCTTCGCCACGCCACAGGCGGCGTATCTGCTCGGTGGCGTCGAACAGTGCCTGCCGGTTCGCCGGCGGCGTGTTCTCGGGGCGCAGCACGAAGTCGTCCGGGTGCCAGCCCGATGCCACTGCCAGGCCGGCGCGGCCGTTGGTCAGGTTGTCGATCACCGCCCAGTCTTCGGCGATGCGCGCCGGGTGGTGCAAAGGCACCACGCAACTGCCTGCGCGCACACCGATGTTTTTGGTGACAGCCGCCACCGCCGCACCGGTCACCGAGGGGTTGGGGTAGGGACCTCCAAAAGCGTGAAAGTGCCGCTCGGGTGTCCAGACAGCGCAGAAGCCGTGCGTATCCGCAAACTTGGCGCCTTCGAGCAGGAGTTCGTATTTCTTGGGGCCGATGCCGTCGTCGTTGCCCCAGTAGTAAATGGAGAAGTCCATCTTCTGGGCGCTGGCGATGCGACCCGCTGACACCAGTGCACGGTTTTCGTCGCTGCTGAGCACCAGCTTGAAGCCGCGTGCCAGGGTATAGAACAGCTCGAGCACGGAAATGTCGAAGGACAGGCTGGTGACTGCGAGCCAGACCCCGGGCGGGTCGTGGCGGATGCGGTCGTCCATGCCGCGAAAGAAGTTGGCCACGTTGCGGTGCTCGACCATCACGCCCTTGGGCCGACCGGTGGACCCCGAGGTGTAGATCATGTACGCAATGTCGGACGGGCTCACGCCACTGGCCGGATCGGTATCGGGCTGGCTGGCGATCGAGCTGTCCTGGTCGATCACCAGCACCTGGGCCTGATGCGGCGGCAGGCTGTCGATCAGGGTCGACTGGGCGATGATCACGGGCGCGCCGCTGTCTTCGATGTAAAGGGCAATGCGGTCGGGCGGGTAGGCCGGATCCAGCGGCACGTAGCCGCCGCCCGCTTTCTGAATGGCCAGGGCGCCCACCAGCAGGTCCAGAGAGCGTGCCGAGTACAGGCCGACCAGCGTGCCGGGCACCACGCCCATGGCAGCCAGACGGTGCGCCACCCGGTTGGCGCGCTGGTTCAGCTGCGCATAGCTGAGCGCTTCCCCTTCGAACACCACCGCCGTGGCGTCGGGCGTGCGCCGCACTTGTTGTTCAAAGAACTGGTGCACACAGGTCTGGCGTTCGTAGTCGCATCGGGTGTCGTTCCAGCCATAAAGCACCTGCTCGCGTTCGGCTGCGCTCATGACGGGCAGCCGGGCGAGGGTGGTGTCGTGAGCCGAAACTTGGCCAAGGGCATCCAGCACGCGTTGCAGGCGTTGCGCAAGGGTGGAAACGGCTTCGGCGGTCAAACGGGCTTCGTCGTGCCAGAAGGTCAGGCTGCCCTGGACCGAAAGTTGCACGGTGATCGCGCTGCCTTCGATGCCCGATGCCTCTCCCCCTACCGCCAGACCCACCTGAGGCACGGTGAGTGCCTTGATCGCGGGGTCGCGTGCAACGAGGTCGAGCGCGAAGGCGGGTGCCCGCCGGGCGGCTTCCAAGCCGGCAGAACAATGGCTGGAAAAAGCCGAGAACGCGGTGTCGCCTGCGGCTGTCAGGCGCAACGGCACCCAGGACGACACATAGCCACTGGCCTGGGGGATGCCTGCGTCGCGGTACGCGAGGTCAAAGTGCGTTTTGCCACTGACCCGTGCCACCCAGGCGGCAACGGCAGCGAGCAGATGGTCGCCCGCTAAACCGTTCGGTACGGTCAGCGGGGCTGCTCGCCAGCGCGCCGGTCCGGAAGCCGAAGCCACAAAGGGCAGATCGATGCCTTCCGGCGCCTGGAGGCAGCGCCGCCAGGCGGCCTCGCCGTTGACCACCCGGACCATGGCCTCGCTGAGTGCGCTGGCTTCGGCTTTATCCAGAAGGGGCAGGCGATCGGCTGCCTTTGCCACGGTGGACGGGCAGACCGCAGCGCCCTGGAGATCCTTCAGGCCTGTGAGGCGCACCGGCACTGAGCCGGTCCCCACCACCAGCCCGCCCATGGTTGCTTCAAGAACCTCCCCCGGCGCCGCCGCCTGCCCGGACTCGATGGCCGCAGCCGACACCAGCAGAATCCGGCTGTTCACCACCAGTTTTGGACATGCGACCGGGTTCCAGTAATTTCCGTGATCGAGGGCCGCCACCAGCGCCACGACTTCTTCAGCCGGCCGGCTCAGATCAAGGCGGGCCGCTGCGGCGGGGCGGTCGAAGCGGCCGTGGTAGCTGCGCAAGCTCAAATCCTGCGGCTTGCGATGCGGGCCGGGGCCGCGCAGATCCACCAGCAGCTCGGAGAAGCTTTCCATGGCAGCTTCGTAGCAGCGGGTGTTCAAGGTCAGCGCGGTTTCGCTCGGCGCCATGTCGAACAGATGCTGCTTGACGATGTCGCCTTCGTCGATGCCACCTTCGATCATGTGCCAGGTCACGCCGTGCTGCTTCTCACGCTGCAAAATGGCCCACACCGGTGCGTTCAGGCCGGCGTGGCGGGGCAGGGGGCCGTCGTGGAAGTTGATGGCGCCGCGTGCGGCCTGGGCCAGCACCGCCTGGGGTATGA
>LNFM01014457.1_pt1 | contig 19096 bp, 18 predicted proteins | sample 596031 | NCBI WGS metagenome assembly LNFM01 (sample SAMN04254537, study PRJNA301005) | activated carbon metagenome | isolation source: dual media filters at the Ann Arbor, Michigan drinking water treatment plant | place: USA: Ann Arbor | reverse complement strand
CGGTGAATCTGCTCTTCTTCATGTCCGTCATTCTCCTGGTGGTTGACGGACTTCACTAACTTCAGCTTGGTACGGGCGGTGGGGGGCAGGTCAACCGGGCGTCCGACAACCAATCAAACTTTAGGTTTCTGGAAGCAGTGATACCGTTCTGGGCGTGGGGTCATCGTGTCGTTCGCCATTATGTTCATCAACTTTGTCGTGCACACGATGCCTCGGCATTGGGACTATCTCAAGACGGAATTGCGGGAGGCATGCGCTTTGAAGGATACGTACCGGCAGATGACGCGAACGTTATCGTCCGGGTTCGATACTTCTTGGAGCGACATCCCGATTTTCTTGATTACCTTGCGGGACGCCAAGTTCTCAATCAGTGTGGTCGCTGAAAGGCGACTGAAACCCAATTCACCATGTGCATGATCCCGGGTCGCTGCAGCTGCTTCCGTAGCATAGCCTTGTCCTGAGTACAGATCAGAAATGGCATAGCCCAATTCCACTTCTCCATCACTCTCGCGCCTAACAAGGCCGCAAATTCCAACTTGCACTTGAGTATCTGTGACCTCAACGATGTTGAAGCCGAGATGTTCCAAACGGTAATTGTAGATTGCGGCAGTTGAAAGGTAATCACACGCATCCAAGGCCGTACGTACCCCCTTGTCCCCAATCATTCGAAGATACCCTGTCTCATTCATCAGACACACCAGGAAAGCAGCGTCCGCAACATTCACTTCTCTCAGGACGAGGCGGCGCGTTCTCAACGTTTTCATTTGGCAAGGCAAGGAGAAGAGACACCCAACAGTGGCGTCTATTGCTGTGAACCCCCTGCCTGCGTAGATGGCAGCACCGCAAATTCGCCCAAGCTGACTTGGGTGGTGAAGCGTGGCGTGCGCCTGAAGCGATACCTTCTCCGAAACAACCCACGCTCGGCTGTTGCATGCCCATGATGTGTCACCAAACATGGCCACCGCCTCAACAGTGCGTCTTGAAGCCGGCTTGCTGCATCAGCCGTGCAAAACGACCAATGAAACACTGGTTGTAGCCCATCCGCCCCACACCAAGCTTACATGCAGAATTATCTGACCCAAAGTGTCTGTTGTTCTCAAGGGCTCTTAACGCTCCGTGCGCGCAGATCTGCGCGCAATCAACGAAGAAAGCTGAAAAGACATCACGTTGAATGTGATTCTCTACGCGACTGTGCGCAAGGCCGTGGTGGCCCACCTGCCGGTGATGGAAGAAGCCCTGGGTCAGCGTGTGGCCCGCGGGTTGGGCATGTACAAGTTGTCCACTCCCGCATTCCGGCCCTGCTGGTGTAGGGTCAGGCGTGCGCAAGATCCCCCACGGAGTTACCGAATGTGAGAACGGCAGGGCTGCAGTGTTGCACCCCTTGCATTTTTGTTGGTTGCCGGCGGCGAGTCAGCGTGTGATGCGTCCTGCCAGAGCGCCTTTGGCAAAGGCGACCAGTCTGGCTGTCTGCGGCTACGCGCGAACCTTGGTGCGGTAGCTCGAGGTCCAAGCTTCACTGGGCTGGGACAAGTCGCGAACTGTTGGTGATGCGGTGTCTGCGTAGCTTTCAATTGCCCTGTGTGCACCCTGAACGTCTTTGTGAGTCGAGTCAGCTGCAACAGGCGCGATTCGTTCGCTGTGAGAAATTTGGGAGAGGTCGGGTACGGCCTTGTCCACAGAAACGGTTCTCAAGACTGTGGATAACCCAACGAAAAACGCTTGCAGGCCGCAGCCGGACGCGATTCTCCCGATGTGCTCAAAAATTGAGCAATTTCAAGTCCGTCTTTGTGAACGGCCCCGAATGCAGAGAGCCCGGGTGCACATACGTCCTGCAACCTCTGCGGTCAGGACAGCGGATCGCTCGAGTGCAAGTGCAAAAAACGCCGTGTGATGAAAGGTGGTGTCACGCGAAATGCCCAACGACCCGCAGGCACGACCGAAAGTCGCCAGCGCCCAGGCGTGCCAAAAAATCCGAAACAGATACTCATTGCCGAATCGCGGACCACCGCTTGCATGAAGCCGAAGCTGTCGGGCGCAGACACGTGATCCAGCAGAACGCCATCGCTGTTGATCACGTAAAAGTGGTGCTGGATGGCGTCAAAGTAGTCGTGATGAATCACGATGACGGTCAATTCTCCGAAACGGTACGTCCCACTGATCTCTGTACCTGCGACAACGATGCCGGTGAAGGAGCCATCGATCAGAAGGCGCCGGTTTTGTTCGCCGGGCGGTCTACCCGCCACAGATTGAAGCTCGAACACAACGGTTGAAGATAGGAAAGCGCAGATGGTGCTGCGTTTGCAGCCGCTGCAAATTGTAGGCTTGACTTGTGTTGGTACATGAACTGTCCTTGCGTCCCGGCGTGCCGCCGTCGGGCTCTGCGGGCTGCGCCCCGCGCCCCTTGCCGGTTCGCGGCCATACGGCTTCGATCCCTGACGCCTTCGGCCGTTGGTGGGCCCCCGGCCTGCGCGCTGCGCTTGCCTGTTTCTCGGAGCCTTTTGTGGTGGGGCTGGCTTGCTGTTCCCTTCATCCTTGCACACCGTTCTCGCCGTCAAGGTCTGCGCGCACGGTGTGCGCTGGCGGCCTTGCGGCCGTCTTCGAACCTGTGACCGCTGCGCTGCGGCGTGCCGTCTCCGGTCTCGGGCCATCCCGCCCTAGTCCCTGGAGTTGGTCATGCAGCACGATCTGTTCTCTTCACTGGATTCTTTTCAAGCACTCTCAGTTGCCGCTTCCGCTCTGCTGGTGCGCGATGTCGCGGGCCAGTACCGTCCGGCCGAGGCCGACGAGGTGCTGTTGGCGGCGCAGCAATTGCTGGCCGCACAGGTGCGTTGCAGCGACGTGATGTCTTCGCCCGCCGTGGTCAAGGACTTTCTGAGGGCGCGGTTGGGCAATCTGCCGCACGAGGTATTCGCTGTCGTTCACCTGGACGCACAGAACCGGGTGCTGGACTACGTGGAGATGTTCCGCGGCACGGTGAGCCAGACCTCGGTCTATCCGCGCGAAGTGGTCCGTGACGCGCTGCTGCGCAACAGTTCGGCGCTGCTGCTGGTGCACAACCACCCCTCTGGTCTGGCCGATCCGTCGCGGGCCGACGAGGTTCTCACGCAGACGCTCAATCAGGCGGCGGCCTTGATCGACGTGCGGGTGCTGGACCACTTCATCGTGGCAGGGAACTCGGTTCAGTCGATGGCCGAACGAGGGCTCGTTTGAGCCCTGGGCCTTCGGGCCCATTTTTCTTTTGAGCTCAAGTGTTCACAGCGGCTCGAACGCCGCGCCAGTCGCTGCGCTTGGTGTCACGCCATCCGCAGAGCCGCCGCTGCTCGGTTCATGCGCTCGCCTGCGCGTTGCTGCGGCGATCGAAGAGGTGAGGGCAGCGCGTGCGCCAAAGAGCCCACCGCAATCCCCCCACGGCGCCCCCGTCCCTTGTGAGGGGGACTTGTGGGGGGATCTTTCAGCGGTGGGCCAGGCAACAGGCTCACTGCTTCGGCTGCGGAGGTTTGCCCATCCCCCACCCCTTCCCGAAGGAAGGGGCCGTGCCCACCCCCCGCCCGCCCGTGGGCGGGAGCGAGGAGTCGGACCGGGGCCCGGCCGATTCGCTCACGCAAGGAGTTCGTCATGAACAACGTAATCGTCATCCAGCGCCACGCGCACCTGGCCGGTGCCGTCAAGCTGGAGTTCGTCAAGGGGCGCGAGGGCCAGCTCGCGCGAGCGGTGCTGACCGCGATCAGCAACCAGTACCGGGGCCGTGGTGAAGAGCGCGAGGAGCGCTCAATCGCCATTCGGTGGACGCTCTGGGGCACACAGGCCGAACACGCCGCCGAGTACCTGGGCAAGGGTTCCCACGTGAACCTGCTGGGGCGCGTGCACAACACGCAGTACCAGGACAGCGAGGGGCGTGAGGTCCACGGGCTGGAGTTCACCGCCGAAGACATCGACTACCTCGACAGCAAGGCTAAGCGCGAGGCCCGCCGGGCACGCCACAGCGCCCACAGCGCCCACAACCAAGCCCGCAGCAAACGCCAGCCGGCGCACGCCTGAAACCACCCCCATTTTTTCTCCATGGAGCATTCACCATGAACACCGTTCAAGCTTCGCGCCCCCAGCTGGCTGCCCGTTTTGGTCAGAACACCTTCGTGATCCGCAGCGAAACACCGCTGGCCGATGAGCAGATGCGCCAGGCCGCACCGTCCATCTTTGCCGCCGGCAAACACGGCAGCCGCTCAGAGCGTTACACCTACATCCCCACCATCGAGGTACTGCGCGGCTTGCGCCGCGAAGGGTTTGAGCCCTTCATGGTCGCGCAGAGCAAGAGCCGCATCGAAGGCAAAACCGAGTTCACCAAACACATGATCCGCATGCGTCATGTGGGTGGTGTGGGACCACTGAGCGCACGGCCCGAGGCCAACGAGATCATCCTGATCAACAGCCACGATGGCGCAAGCTCCTACCAGATGCTTGCCGGCGTGTTCCGTTTTGTCTGCTGCAACGGGCTGGTGGTCGGCAACGTTTCCAACGACATCCGCATTCCGCACAAGGGCAACATTCAGGACGAGGTAATCGAGGGTGCTTTCCGGGTGCTGGAGGACTTCGACGCGGTGAATACCTGCACCGACGGCATGAAGGCCCTCAAGCTGCAGCCCGAAGAGGAGCGGGCGTTTGCGACCGCAGCGCTTGCGCTGCGCTACGGCGAACGAGGTGAAGGCCAGCCACCGGCCCCGGTGAGCGCCGAACAACTCATTGAGGCACGCCGCCCGGAAGACCTCGGCCACAGCCTGTGGAGCACGTTTCAGCGTGTGCAAGAGAACGCCTTGCGCGGTGGCCAACCCGGACGCTCGGCACAGGGTCGGCGTGTGCACACCCGCGCGGTGGCCAGCATCGACCGCGGTGTCAGCCTGAACCGCGCGCTGTGGGTGCTGGCCGAAGAGATGCGCAAGCTCAAAGCCTGACGTTCAGCGTTCTGAAGTGGGGGGCGATGACTTTCTGCTGAAAGTCATCGCCTTCAGCGCCATCGACCAGCCCGACCATCAGGCTGGCCTTTCCTTCCAGACGCGAGGAGTGATCCATGAGCCCAGACACCATCGAAGCCGAAATTGCCCGCTGCGATGCACGCTCGCGCCAGGCGTCACAGGCCGCGGCCCAGGCGTTCACGCGTCTGCTCCAACTGGCCGAAGAACGCGACTCCGGCCAGATCCAACACATCGCACGTTTCCTGGCCGCCACCTACAACGGGCAGGCCTTCCCGTTCGACTTGTTCGAGTTGCGCGCGGTGGACGTCACCATCGGCGACGACATGTTGTGTTGTCTGGATGCGCTGCGCTGGGCGCGCGCCGACCTGTACACGCTGGTGCCGAACGGTGATGCACGCCTGCGTGCCGTCATCAAGCGTTGGGGCCTGCGCTGGCCGGCCGAGGTTTGAGCGTACCCCGCGCCTGGCTGTGACCCTTGCAGCTTCCACGTCGCGAAGAACGTCAATCGTCCTGGTCCGCAGACAAAGCCCGTTCGTGATCCTGTCCGCCGTAGAACACGCCGATGATGGCAACCGTGTGCGCACCTTCGTCCACGGCATAAGCGATCACGGTGCGGCCCTTGTGGTGGGTGAGCCGAAGGCCCGGGCAGATGTCTTCACGGGCCACGCCCCTCCGAGGGAACAACGCCAGACCCTCACAGGTGGCAACGATGGCGTCGGTGTAACCCTTCGCAATGGCGGGTGACGAGTGCTCGGCGATGTACAGGAACAGCGTTTCCAGTTGGTCGCTCGCCTCGGGTGCGAAGACGACGCGGTACGGCATCAGGCCTTGGCCGAAGCCTTCCTGTGCGCGGCCGCCAATCGCGCCTTGACCGCGTCGAGCCCGACCGCGCGAGACGGGTCGGCCTGGAGTGCGTCGTAGGTCGCGGCCACGTCTTGGCGCAGCCAGTCCTCGACGGCGCGGTCGCGCGCCAGCAAGGCACGCAGGCCGTCTCGGATCACTTCACTCTCCGTGGCGTATTCGCCGGCCAAGACCTTCGCCCGCACCGCATCGGCCATGTCGTTGGGCAGGGTGATGCTGAACTGTTGGGTGGAGCGCATGGTGGTCCTTGAAGCTGCAATGGGATTAAATCCTACTGCAATCCCGCCCGCCTGTGGATTTGACATGCTCATCACCTCGGGCCCGCCGTGAACACCTGGCTCACCGCGCCCAGAGGTGCGCGGCCAGCGCCCAGGTAGTCAGCGACGCCACCGCCGCTGTCACCGCGTGCCCGAGAAGTTGCCCCCAGCGTTGTTGGTGCTGGTGAAGCACGGAGCGACGCTGCAGTACCTGGCGGATTTCCTCCTTGAAGATCGCCTGCGCAGCCTCGGTCATGGTCCGGGTCTGCGCCTGAACCGATTGCCGGGCCGCTTCGTCGGTGCGGGCCAGGATGTGTTTGACCGCCTGCACCTTGGCCTTTTCCGTGAGGGCCGCCACGTGGGTTTCGAAGGTGGTCAACTGTTCAGCGAGCTGCGCATGGGCATTGACCAACGCCTGGCGCGACTCCAGCATGGCGGGCTGCAGTGCCTCGGCCCGCTCCAGCAGGAGCGCCAGGTCACCGAGGGCCTCGGCGATCAGCACCTCGCGCGCCGAGCCGGGGTGGTTCACGAGAGAGACCTCGCGCGTGCCGGTTTCGCCCTGGGTGCTGGTGCATCGGTGTTGAGCTGCAGTGCCGCAAAACACGCGTCGAGCTCGGGCACAACACCGCTGGCCAGCCGCCGGGTCGGAGCTGTCGGTGGCTGCGGCGATGATTGCTTTGTAGTCCAACGGGTCGCCGGCCAGCACCGAGAGGTCGGCGCCGGCCCCGTTGACCCGTCCATAGATCTCGTTCGTGCCCAGGCGGCAGTCCAGCGACACGCGTGCCACCGGCGCCACCTTCACGAACGCGAGCACAGGGTCGAACACACGTTCTATGTCACTGCCATCCTCCACCATGTTGAAGACCAGCCGCACTTTGTCGGCGGGAATGCCGATGCGCGACAACTCCGCCAGGGTGGCAATGGTGTCCTGCTGCTGTTTGCCCGCCGGGACCGTCGGGATTATGAAAAAGTCGAAGTCCTCATGGCTGCCACGGTACCGGCGCATCAGTGCCAGCAGATCCTCGACATTGCTCGCGCCGATGTCGACGACCACATCGTCGACCACCTGCAGGTACTCCTGCAGTTCGGCGAACTGGCGACCGCGGATCACGTGGTCCTGGCGACCACCGTCCTGATCCTTGTCCTGGCCCGCGTTGATACTCTCAATGGAGACCACCCGCGCGCCGGGCATGCGGGGTGCCAGCAGGTGGCGCGCAATCGTGGTCTTGCCCACATTGCCCGAAAAACTGATCACGGCGATTTTCATTTCACTTCCTCTTTTGCATCAGTGGGTTGTTCACCCGGCGGTTCATGAATGCCTCGGCAATCTCTTTGCCGCTGCGTGCGTCACCGGCAAAGGACACCGATGTGCTCACCTCGTCAGCAGCTTCGGCTGATGTCACGGTCACTGCGGTTTTCAATATGTGTCGATGCTGGGTTGTGGTGGCGGTCGCAAGTCCTCGCGCGGCCTCGCGCCGGCATCCAGCAAAGCCAAGCGGATCGCCTCGAAGCTGTACCCGGCTGCCCGCAGGCGGTTGATCTCGGCAACGAATGCCAGTGCCTTGCGATTGGCCCGACCGGGTGGGAGTTTGGGCGTGAGGTACATGCGATTCGAGCGCGTCTTCAACGTCATCAGTCTCGGTTCGAGCGCCCCATGGCCGACCGATGACTTGGGGCCGAATGTCATCGCTGCGACGACTTGGAACACATAAGGTCCGGTCGCAGTCCAGATCCGGTCCGCGTGTAGTCCGCTTTCAGAACGGTTGCGGTCCACGTCGGCCACTTGTGGCCCGCATGCGGTCCGCGTGGTGCAAACATGCGGTCCGGTTGTGGGCCACTTTCGGTCCGTCGACCCGCGGGTCGCGGTCGCCGATCGATGATTCGTGGCTCGAAATCATCGGCCTTGGGGCCTTGGTGCGAGCCAATACTGAAGGCAAGGGTGAGTGCAGGATAGGCGCGGTGGCGCCGTTGTCGGACACGCTCACCCGCGTGGTGACTTTCTCAGGAGGCTCGGGCATGACACCCTCGTCACGGGACCGCATCAGCGTTGATTTGCAAGGTCTGAAGGCCGTGCTCATGGAACGCGCGCAGGCGCTTGGCGTTTCGCCTTCGGCGCTGGTGCGTAAGTCGTTGGCGGGTGAACTGGGTCGGCCTGCAGAGCCGATGGACGAGCAACTCGACAGGCGCCTGTCAGGGTGTCCGAGTGGGCGTGCGCGCCTTTGTCTGCGCATGGAGCGCGGTGAGGCTGTAGCAACGCTTGCTGCGGCCAGGCGCGCAGGCATGGGTCCTGGACGCTACGTCGCCGGTCTGGTGGCCGGCGTGCCTGTGATCCAGGCGGGAGGAGGGCGTGCGGAGCATGTTGCTGCGCTCATGGCCTCCAGCTCCGAGATGTCTACGCTCAGCCGCAACATCCATCAGCTGACAAGCTTGCTGCGCCATGGAGAAGTGGGTCCGGCGCTGGTGTACCGGGGCCTGCTGAACACGCTGGATGGGGACATCCGACGACACCTGGTTCTGGCTTCGGGTGTTCTGGCCGATCTGCAGCCGCGTGGTCGAACAGTGCATGCGGCGCAGCGCCGCACCCTGTGACTGCGAAGGAGAAACCAATGGCCCATGCTCCGAATATTGATGGTGTCCTGATCCAGTGGGGGGACAGGTTGTTCTATCCGGGCAACCGGGTGGTGAACGTCAAACCCCAGCCCAGACTGGATACGAGATCGAAGCGCCAACGGGCGGCCGCCATCCGTCAGCGCATCGAAGCCACGGTGGTGCGGCGCGCACCCCAAGTGATGGTCAAGGTGACAGGGGGAGGTCGGTGCATGCAGGCCATTGCCGCTCACTTTCGCTACATCAGCAAAAACGGCCGACTCGATATTGAGGATGAACGCGGTGAGACCCTGCGCGGCAGGGATACGGTGCACGAGATCGCCGAGGACTGGCGGTTTGGCGGGAGCTTGATCGACGATGTGGCGGGACCTGGTCAGCGGCGCGAGGCCTTCAATATCATGCTGTCCATGCCGCGTGGCACCGACCCCTTGATCGTGCAGCGCGCGGCACGCGAGTTTGCGCAAACCGAGCTGGCCGACCACAAGTACGTGATGGTGCTGCACGACCACCAGGCGAACCCGCATGTGCACATCAGTGTGCGGGCCGAGTCCAAACATGGCCGCAGGCTGAATCCCCGGAAGACAGACCTGCACCGGTGGCGCGAGACTTTTGCGGAGAAGTTGCGTGGGTATGGGATCGACGCGGAAGCCACGCGGCAGGCGACGCGGGGGAGCCGCCGAAATCCAGATGCGCTTTGGCAACTGAAGGCACGCGAGGATGGACGGTTGCAATCCAGGCGGCTCGACCGGATTGGTGGGGCCAAGGCGAACGCCACGAGGATGGACGTGAAAGACGCCTGGACACACATCAGTCTTGCCCTGGCGGGCTCGGGTGCTGCGGCCGATGTTCGGCTGAGTCGGTCGATCACCCAGTTTGTCCGAGAAGGGTCGTTGAACCCTGTGCCAGTGGCGCCCGAGCATGCGGCGGAGAAGGGCAAAGCGGAAATGACGGTGGGCCGCGTTGAAAGCCGGGTCCGGTGAGGGTCCTGCAGGCTAGCCTCAAGAGATCATGCTGACTGATGGCGATTTTTGCTCTGCAACGCAGAGTTGGTGCATGACCTCCCGCCGGCAAGGTCCGTTGTGCAGCGATTACAGACAATGGGGAAGCAGTGATTCGCGCGTGGTCCTGCCACGTTGCGGTCATTCAGGCCCTGGCAGTCAGAGGGCTTTAGAGCCAGCTTTTCGGAGTTCTGCGGACGTTGCAGGCCTGGTTGTTGCGCGGACACGGCGCTTCTGTACGCCTTACGCGGTAAGCGTGATCGCCGCAAAATCGGTGCCCACTTTCAAGCCAGCGGCGCCAACGCGCTGAGTTTTGAGACTATTAGGACTGCTGAATGCGTGCAGGCTTGAGGAAAGGAGCGATGGCCAGCATTAGCACACCTACGGCAGCGAGGAGCCAGAGTGCAGGCACAAAGCTGTTGGTCAGGTCTCGTACCATGCCGATGCTCAGTGGTCCGAGCGCGCCCAAGCTGTATTCGATGGCCAGCGTGAAAGATGTCCATGAGTTAGCTTGGTCTGCGTCCTCCGTGTTGTCGAGCGGCAGGGTCAAACGCTCGCAGCGATCGTCAGATCGCTTGAACGCCTCCAACTTGCGCTCGATCGCATCCACCCGTTCTGAGAGCTGCACGATCACTGGTACGGGTCCCGCATCGCTTCAATTGCCATAGCGGGGATCTTGTCCGCCAGGCTGGCGGATGCCTCCGGCAGAAGTTTCACACACCAGTGCCGGCCCTCCGGGAGAGCGAATCCCAGCTCGCATAAGACCGCCCTGAGCTCATGTAGCTGGGCAGTCCTGGCCTTGACCAAGCCGTCTCACATGGTGTGCAGCGCCTAGATCTGCCTGCTGGGCCTCAGCCCTGACTGGCACGAAACGCATTTTGCGACGCTGCGCTGCCTCCCATATCGCCCGAGCATCGGCTACATCGTTCTTGTTGCCCTTGACGAACGGCTTGACAAACTTCGTCGCAATGAACCGCACTTCGTGACCAGGCGCGTGCAATTGGCTTGCCCAGTGATGGGAGCTCCCGCACTCCTCCATCGCAACAACACAACGCTGGCGATTGGAGAAGAACGGCACCATCTCAGCGCGCTTAAGCTTCAGCTTGGTGATTTCCCCTGTCTCGGGACCTACCGAATGCAATTGAAAGAAGCGTTTGGCAATATCCAGTCCGATCACAGCGAGCATGGCGGTCTCCCTGGAGGGTGGATGGAACCTCCATCGTGATCGAAAAAGACTCAGGAGGCGTCCATGCCATCCTCTGCGAATTTGGTCTTCCTCATGTCCGCCATTCTCCTGGTTGGCGGACTCCTGCTACTTCGGGTTGGTATGGCTGACAGGGGGCAGGTCAACCAGCCCGGCGAATTCTGCGCATCAACAATGTCTAACGTTTGAAAGCAGCGGCGCCTGGGACGGCACGCTGTTCGTGTCTCAGGCCAACCACACCAGCTTTCAAAAATTCACGCCAAGTAACGCACAGGCGATATCGTACGCCCAGTACTTGGCTGGAAAACGAAGTCCTTCGTTGGCTCCGAGACAAGTTTTCGGTGTACCCCGTGGTTGGCGCTATCCATTGCGCCGAGCGGCGCACTGGCCTTCTTGATCAATTCGCAGCAACCTGGACCAACAATGACCACGGACACTGAACCGATCGGCACAACTGCACTCAAGCGCGTGCAGCGCTCAGGATTCTGGCAAGAGACGCGCCCATCCCCGGGCGGTGTGGAGAAGGACCTGGAGCAATGGGTCTACTCGTCACTCCCACTGATCGTGCTGTCAGATGCACTGATTCCCAACGACAGTCGAGTCGTGGTGGTCGATCCGAACAAGCACTTGATTGTTCACGCCGATGCCGTTTGCATCCTGGGGTGCCTGAAGTTCTCGGCCGGCCGGAACGTCAGGATCGTCGCGAGGAAGCTAATCTTCTCTGGTCAGGCTGCAGGGATCAAGACGGATGGTACGAACGGTGTCGAACCGAAGATCACCAGCACGGATACCCGGGTGCCTCAGGCTCCCAGGGCCCGCAACGGGATCGCGTTCAGTGCCACAGACGGTAGTCCAGGCGCCGACGGGGTTCCTGGGGTTTCAGGTGCCCACGGTGCTGCAGGCACGTCGGCGGGAGCAATTGACATCTACGTGGATCATGTGGAGGGGGTAGGTCACCTTTCGGCGCGCGGTGGTGACGGACATGCAGGCCAGGACGGCCAGGATGGTCAGCACGGCCAGAGCGGCGGTCATGGCGATTACTACCAGGCGATGGGGCATGTTAGCCCGAGCGGCAACACCCCACCGGCACGGCCCCCTGTGATCGCGGCCCCGGGCGCGGGTGGCAGAGGTGGTGATGGGGGACGAGGCGGTGCCGGTGGCAAAGGTGGCAATGCCGGGCTCATCCGCTTTTATGTCGTGAATAAGGTCAACATCGGTCAGCCGGTCGACCCGAAGGACAAGCCAATGGGCAAGGTCACCTTCGACAACAAGGCAGGAGTCGCCGGGGCAAATGGCAAAAACGGCGAGCCAGGGGTTGGCGGGTATCACGGACGCGCGAAAGACGGAAATGCCAGTCTGCCAAGCGGCGATGGTGTCCCGATCGAGATCGAACTCCTGGTGAATGGCTGTGCGCCCTCTCACGGCAGCATCATCGGCCTGAGGTCGCTAGAAAAGGCCGACACAACCCAAAACACACTCGGCGCCTGGCCCGCCAAAGAACTGTACTACTGGAACGATGATTGGTGGCCCGGAGACGCTCACATGCAGTGGCGAGTGCAGCTCCAGGGTGTGGCAGCGGCAATTGGCCAGACACTCCGCTACGGGGATCAGGTCTACCTCATCAACATGAGCTGGAACCAGGCGCTGATCACCTACGGTGACAAACTTTCCACTGCCTCTGGCGGCGAGCAGCTATGGACGCTTCGACCACCACCGGGTCAGGTCGCTGGTAGCGAACTGAAGGGCGGGAGTGTTGTCTACCTTCAGGCGGCGGACGGGCGCTGTGTGAGTGCGCGTTCAGGCGTGTATGCATGCCTCTCCGCGCCGCCCGGACAGGCTGGAGGCGGCGGGTTGCAGAAGAAGCCGACGCTCAAGCAGGGCGAAAGGGACCCGTGGGACGAAACGAAGAATGGCGAGGAGCACCCGCATGTGGCTGTCACTCCGTGCGAGCGCACGTTGCTGTCCGAAGCCTGGAACCCCACCCAAGGCTGGCTCCAATTCGAGCGGTTGAACGCTCTCGTGCTCACGATTGACTTGAGCGGTGCCCAAAATGCAAAGTTCTACGACGACCTGGCCGATTGGGTGGATTTGTTGGGCAGATGCCAAGACGATGCGTTCGCGGTGATCAACGCTCGTTTCAATCGAATGGCCGGAAACCACTTACTCAAGCTCGACGCGTTTGGCTATCCGCGTGATTTCGCACCCAACCTGAGCTATTCGTTCTACGACGACGAACTTAAGCGGAGCCTCGAGTCCTTCAGCAGGTTCGAGGCGCTCACCGCAGACGTTCTCTCGTCGGCAGAAGCGGGAAACGCGTTGCGGACCGAGGTCGCGGCCGTATTCAACAAGGCCACGGCCGAGAAGAGCAACGCAGAAGGAGCGTTGGCCGCAGCAGTGAGCGATTTAAAGGACGCTCACCTCACGCTCAATAACGCGACGGTTCACATGAACTTGTTGCGAGATCGCTTCAAGGCCGAGAGCGGGGAAGTCAAGGCTTTCGAGGACGAGATCTCCAACACCTACAATTTTTGTGACCTCGCAACCATAGCGGACTGCCTCTCAATGATGGCGTTCTGCCCGCCGCTCAAGGAAGGCCGCGCGGCGGCCGAAGGGGCGGCGGCCGCGACCGAAATGAGCGGTGCGGGCGTATTGATGGCAGGCGTGCAAGTCGCCAAGTACGTGGAACATGGTTGGAATACGATCAAGAACGTCCACAACATCGACGTCCAAAAGTCTGACGTATTGGGTGAAGTCAAGTCGATAGACGACAGTCTTTTCAAGTCCGCGAAACAGATCTACACCGAGTGGGGAGGTTTCAAGAAGGACCTCGTAGGCCGCGGCATGCTCGCGACGCTCGATCAAATGGAGAAGCTCGTCGAGGGATTCACCAATCTGACAAGCGCCAAGCCGCTGCTCTACAACATCCACGCCCTCGCCGACGCTGTTCGCGCTCGCATGACTGCGATCACGACATTCAACATCTTGTTGCGTGAGGTGCTCGACCTACAGGTCTCATTAGAGGAAAGCCAACGCGTTGTTGCCCGCTCTTTGGCGGCGGTCGCGGCAAAGAATGACCCGGAACTCCACGACCACGTAACCTTCCTCGCTCGCCAGTACCAGGAGCAGAAGGACGCGGTCATAAAACTGGTCTATTTCGCGAACCGAGCATATGCCTATTGGCGCCTTGACGACCCTGATCCCAAGGCGACTGATACTGGTCTAGGTAAGGTGCGAAACGTCTTCCGGGACGTCATGGCGAACGGTGAGGAAGGCGTGTACGCCTCGATCGATTCGAGCGTGCTGATTAGCTGTAGCAACAAGCTCCGCACATGGTTTCAGACCGACCTATCGGCCCATGCGGGCGCACCAACATTGTTCCCGACTTTGAGTGAGACGGACGGAGCGCAGATCTTCATTCGCGACGAGGGTTGCATTAAGGATTTCAAGGAAGTGCGCTCGTACCGCGGTCGCCAGGTCCACTATCTCAATTTCGATATCACGCGCGGCGGCGGGAATGGGAGCTTCGCCGCCGAGCACCTACAGCGGGCCTTCGAGGTCCGCCTGACGAGGTTCCGTGTCTTCATCCATGGGGCTCACCGCGAGAGCACCGAGGAGCATGACTCACGCATTCAACTGGAGTTTCTCCACGGCAGCAACGAGACGAACTACACGGCGCATGGGCTTCCTTGCACCTATTCCCGCCCAGAGCTCGACCTTCGCACCTTCATCTACGATGGGTCGCGCAAGGCTCAGCGCTACGTGCCGAAGTCCAAAATGTTCACTCCGGGTTTCATCAACACGGATGGCGATATCGGCTGCGGTGCCCTCGACGAAGTTGCTATCACAGGGAAATATCCGGTCTATGCGGGAATCAGCCCGTTCAGTCGGTGGACCATCATCCTTGACGAAAAGGCGAACCATGGGATCACTTTCGACGACGATCTCCACATCGAGATCCAGCTGCTAGGTTCGTGCCGAATTCAGTCCTGAGCACGCGCCGCTTACCACCTCAACCTCCTGCCAACACAATCATGACCAAAAACGATCCCAACAACTTGCTCCGCGACCAAGCTCGTCTTTTGGCGGCACGACTTTTCCGAAGCCCTTCGCTTGCAGTCACGTACCGCGAAGCCCTTGCTGACGCGGCTGAGGACACTGAACTCGACGCGAAGCTGGGGGAATGGTTCCGAACCAGCGGATTCACGACCGACCAGTCGAATCTTTCTGCCGTGTTCGCCGATGCCCCTAAGTCGCTGCTGGCGTACTGGGATGGCTTCTATCTGGTCAAAGTCGAGAGCACCATCCACACACTCCAGATTGACGACGGGGGCGTACAGCTGAATGGTCTGAAGGTCGCCGATGCGAAGTTAGACGACGGCGTGCTGCGATTCGCGCCGACCAAAGTGTCAAGCTGGAGCGGAGAGATCGCATTCGAGCACCTGGGCTGGCATGGAGAGACCTCATTCGAGTCGGCCACGGTGTTGCAGAAGTCGTGCAAAGGCCGAATCTGGTCGGGGGACAAGCGTCCGGAAGCGCCGAACGCGAGCGGCGCGTCACCACGCATCCTGCTCGGCAGCGCACCGCCGGTCATGCTGGCGGCCGCCGCATCCGCGTCCGCATCAGGTGATACACCGGTGCGATGGGATGAGTTCATCAAGGAGTTCGGTGGAACGTACGATGTCCGCTGGACAGACGGAGACGGAGACGGAGACGGAGAAGGAACGGAACTGAAGCGGCGCCAGCTCTCAATCGTAGCCCGCGGCACGGACGTAGAGGTCGCTTTCACGGACGATGGCTCAGATCCGGTGACGTTGACTACGAAGGCGCAGCATCCCTCGGCGGGGGTGTTGAAGTTCGACGACAACAAGCATTCCTTCGAGTTGGACTTCGATGCATTCGGAGACGGTGTCCGGACGGTGTCCGGCAAGATCTACGCTGTCGGCGCCACCGCCCCAACGGTGAAAAACACAATCGGTCTGCTATCACGAGGAAAGCCGCTGAGCTGGGACGCAGGGATACAGCTTGCGACGGGCCTGTTCGGCGTTGCAGCGACACTTATCGCCACCTTGGGAGTACTCATCCCATGGTTGACGAGCACCAAGGAAAGCGCGGAGATCAAGACGAAGCTCGACACACTCACCAAGGCGCTCGTCGACAAGGGAGCGAACGGAGTGGGGGTGATGTCAAGCGATCCGGTGGTAAGTAGCCGGAGTTCAAAGGAACTGTCCAACGAGTACGCAATGCAAGAGCGCAGTCAGAAAGCTATGGAAAAGCAAGCGGATGGCTTGATAGACATGCTGCAAAAACAAGTGGATAAAGCGGAAATCCGCATCACCCAGATTGTGCAAGAGCTCAAGGACGCCCAAGCAAAGGGTGACGTGCCTCTCGAGAAGTTGGTCGAGCAAAAGCTCGAGCGTGAGAGGGAGATTCGTGATGCAGCGGCACACGACAAGTCTGCTGTTGAAGAAGTCAAGGAACATGTGAAGGATCGTCGCGATCACATCAACATAGAGCACAAGGCCATAGTGGAGATCATTTGAAGTGGGACACACACCTGCCAACTCGGTAGTTGACACTTCATCGCGGCCCGTGAGGGAACAGTTGGCCGCTGCGTAGTGACTCTGCGGGGAGATGATGCCGGTGGCAACCAAAAGCGGCAGCTGGAATGCTTGATCCGGTCAGCGCGTTGGCATTTGAGATGCAGGCGAAGGGCTCCACCAGCCTTCGACGCTTCTGTTGCCCGCATGTCAACTTCAGCCATTGGTCGGGTTCCGCCGGTCGTCAACGGCAGTAGGAATCATTCGCGGCCCGACGCGTCGGCTGCGCTACGCGAGTGACCGGTCAGGGAGGTGCAGCGGTCATCCGCCTTGTTGACGATCGTGCGACCGGTTTCGCCTCGGGCTGCGGTTCACCTGCCGACCCTGAGCGGCTGCAGACAGTCTGAACCAGCCAACCGCCGCTGGACATCGGCCAGGCATCTCAACTCACGAGTGAGTTGAGATGCACTCCAAGTGCGATTGGTATGCCTGCCCAGCCTCGGCGTCGACCAAGCCTGCGTTCGGAATCAGCGCGCCGACAGGAAGTCACCGACTTCGAGCAGCACCAGTTCGTTGTCGTCGGCCTTGTTGGGCTCACGGCTGCTGGAGAACGGCAAGTTGTTGTCGTTGCCGACCACGATGTGCCGCGCGTCGACCATGTCGACGTTCTCGATTGTGAAGAAGGGGAAGGTCAGCACGCCGTTATCCAGCGGCTTGCGGGCCAGCTTGTTCGGGTCGGCGATGTTCATCAGCGTTGGCTTCGCTCAGCTCCACTTTGTACACGCGCTTGAATTTGGCGAGGTCGTGAAAACAATCGGTGCGTTTGGTGGCTTCCGGGCAGGCCTTGTCAGCCGTGCCTTCGCCGTTGTCGCGCTCGATGATCAGGCCCTCGGTCGGACTGATCATGTTGAAGTCGCCAATGGCGTGGTGGTTGGCTTCCAGCACGTACTTCCAGTGGCGGCCGGTCCACTGCTGCGTCGCCACATCGAACTCGAGCACGCGCAGAAATTGCTTGCCGTCGACTGCTTCGACGGTCTTGGCTGCTTCGTCGTATAGCGCGCCTTCGAGCAAGGCGTAGAGCTTGCTGCCGTCCTTCGATGCCGCCATCCCTTCGTAGCCCTTGGAGCGCCGAACCTGGAACTTCACCTCGCCGCCCGGCGCACCGGGCGTGGTGACGGCGGGATGGTCCGGCGAGCGAACGACCTTGCCATCCACCTGCGTCTCGAACACGGCCTCCACCTTGCCGTTCATGTCGGCCTTGATGAGGTAGGGTCCGAATTCCTCGCCAATCCAGATCGAGCCGCCAGCGAACTGGAAGCTTTCGAGATCGAAGTCAGAGCCGGTCAGGTAGCGCTTCTTGGTGCCTTCATGCACCACGCGGAAGGGCACCTTTTTGTCGGGGTCGTGCAGGAACACGGTCTTCAAGCGCGTGAACTGGCCGCTCTTAAAGTCGACTTTGTAGTGGTTGAGGTAGAGCCCGAAGTCGGGTGAGTTGGCTTTGGCGCCAGCACCGTTGTCCGTGAGGATCCAGAAAGTTCCGTCGGGCATCTTCTTGATACCCGAGTGGCCCTGGGCTGGCTGGCCCTTAAAGGGCACAGACACGCCCGTGGGGCGGCCACCCGAAAGGCCTTCAACACTGCCCAGCTTCTCGACCAGCTTACCAGTGGTGAACTTGCCGCTGACCTGCAGGTCGACCGGTGCATCCTTGGGCGCGGGAATGAAGGTCTGCGCGGGCAGAAGGGCGTGACCCGCGAGCGTGGCCGGGTAGGCTGTCTGGGCTTGGGCGGCAACGCTCGCACTGGCAAAGGCCAAGGTGATCAGTGCATGGGTAGGGAGCTTCATGGGGGAGGGCTTTCGTCGGATTGGATAAACGCGCCCTCAGCTTGCCGCCTTGGCTTGACAGGAGCGCGACATTTTCATGACGACGTGTTTACAGGCGCTGAGGTTTTGTTGTCCTCGCCCCTGACCATTTGCTCCCAAGCGCTGCAGAGTTGCCCTTGGCACTTGGAGTCCGCTTCAGTTAAGGGTTGTAGGACGCCCTCCCGCGCGGGCGCGCCGACGACACACGCTAACCACGAAGGGTGGGCGTCGTACAAGCCTCTAGGGAGGAAACCGCGGGGATCACCCATCTGGGCTTACCAGCTGGCAGCACTATGGGGATTTGACAGTGCGCAGAGATATGGGAGGTAGCCGTTGCGCCACCTGATCAGTGCGAGATGGCACCACCGCGGCGTGCGGTGCGGTTTCACATGAGCACTCGCGGCCGATCTCGCGGGGGAAGCACCGTGGATTTCTGAGTCGGACGCAGGGGTCTGCAGCGAGCCGTGTTGAGCCCGCTCCAGACACACTCAAAGTTGCGAACGCCGAGGTGCTCACGGTGGACCTCGCTGGTGAGGTGTGCGAATGGGCTGCCCACGAGCGAAGGTCTCGACGATGAGCATCACCGCGCCGCAGTGAACACACACGAAGGTTGGGCGGATCTGCTCGGCCGCACCACACCCAGCCTTCTCGGCTGTTGCACTCGGCGCCTCAGGCATGAGCAGCTGGCGCGCCTGCTCGATGCATTCCCTTCGATGGGTGTTGGCCAGCAGTCCGTAGTGCCGGATGCGGTGGAACCCGCCGGGCAAGACGTGCAGCAGGAAGCGGCGCATGAACTCATCCGGCG
>LNFM01006543.1_pt1 | contig 19106 bp, 19 predicted proteins | sample 596031 | NCBI WGS metagenome assembly LNFM01 (sample SAMN04254537, study PRJNA301005) | activated carbon metagenome | isolation source: dual media filters at the Ann Arbor, Michigan drinking water treatment plant | place: USA: Ann Arbor | reverse complement strand
TGACGCTGGAGCCAGGTGACGTCATCGTCATGGGCACACCCGCCGGTGTGGGCCAGGCCCGCACGCCCCCGGTGTGGATGAAACACGGCGACGTGGTCGAGATCGAGATCGAGCACATCGGCCTGCTGCGCAACACCATCGAGGACGAGGTCTGACCATGGGGAACGTGCAAGCGGCGGCGCCTTATGACGTCGCCATCGTCGGCTTCGGCCCCTCGGGCGCGGTCGCGGCCGGCCTGCTGGGCGCCTTGGGCATCCGCACCTATGTGTGCGACAAGTCGCACGAGGTCTACGACAAACCCCGCGCCATCTCCATGGACCACGAGATCATCCGCCTGTTCCAGCAGATGGGCGTGGCCAAGAAGATCAAGCCCTTTGTCGAGCCCTTTACCGACTCGGTCTTCTACGGTGTGGACGGCCAGGTCATCAAGCGCATGTCGACCGTGGCGCCGCCTTACCCGCTGGGCCACGCGCCTTCGGTGGTTTTCACCCAGCCGCCGGCCGAACGCATCCTGCGCGAGCATGCACAGTCTTTCCCCTCGGTCACCGTGGCCCTGGGCCAGACGCTGACGCGGATCAAGCAGGACGCCGACAAGGCGACGCTCACCCTCAGTGGTGACGATGGGAAAACTTCCACCCTGCAGGCCCGCTACGTGATCGCCTGCGACGGGGCATCGAGCACCGTGCGCAGCCAGGTCGGCATCACTCTGGAGGACCTGGACTTTGACGAACCCTGGCTCGTGGTCGACGTGCGGGTCAATGAAAAAGGCCTGGCCAAGCTGCCCACCACCAGCGTGCAGTACTGCAACCCCGAGCGCCCCAGCACCTACCTGATCTGCCCCGGCAACCATCGCCGCTGGGAAATCTCCATCAACCCCGGTGAAGACCCGAAGCAGGTGGCCACGCCTGAAGGCACCTGGAAGCTGCTGGCCCCCTGGCTCACGCCCGCCGACGCCACGCTCTGGCGCCAGGCCAGCTACCGCTTCCACGCGCTGGTTGCCAGCCAGTGGCGCAGCGGCCGTTTTTTCGTCGCGGGCGATGCGGCGCACCAGCAGCCGCCCTTCCTGGGCCAGGGCATGTGCCAGGGCGTGCGCGACGTGGCCAATCTCTGCTGGAAGCTGGGCGCCGTGCTGCAGTCCGGCGCGCCGGAACGCCTGCTCGATACCTATGGCTATGAGCGCAAGGCCCACGTCACCGACCTGACCACCCGCATCAAGGGCATCGGCCAGATCATCTGCGAACGCGACCCTGAGCGTGCGCGCGCACGTGACGCCAAACTGCTCGCCGACTGCGGTGGCGTCGTGCAGCCCACACCGCGCCAGGACGTGCAGCCCGCCTTGCGCGCCGGCCTGCTCGCCGCGCAGCAGCACCCCGCGCGCGGCACCATCTTTCCGCAGCCCTGGCTGCTGGTCGATGGCGAAAAGCAGCGCATGGACGACGTGCTCGGGAATGGCTGGCTGCTGGTGCTCGACCGCCATGCCGACGCGGCCCTGCGCCAGCAGGCGCGCGTGCTGGCGCGCCCCGGCCTCACGGTGGCCCAGCTCGGCACACCGGATTGCACCGAGACCGAGGGCGTGCTGGCCCGCTGGTTCGAACGCCAGGGCTGCAGCGCCGCCCTGGTGCGCCCCGATCACTACGTCTACGGCGTGGTGTCCAGTGCGCCGGAGCTGGCCGCGCAACTGGCGGCCCTGGCCGCCTTCTGACAACAACAGTTTTGACAACGACAAACCAACGAGGAGACAGACATGCAACGCAGACATTTCATCCAGGCCAGCCTGCTGGCCAGCGCCGTTCCTGCCGCCTGGGCCCAGGCCACCGGCGCCTTTCCCGACAAGCCGGTCAAGTTCATCCTCTCGCAGCCGCCGGGCTCGGGGCCCGACAACGTGGCGCGCCTGCTGGGTGAGCGCCTGGGCAAGGCGCTGGGCCAGCCCCTCGTGATCGAGAACAAACCGGGCGGCCAGAACATCATCGGCGCGCAGACCGCGGCGCGATCGCCGGCCGACGGCTACAGCCTGTACTTCGCCACCACCGCCGCGCTGGTCACGAACAAGTACCTGTTCAAGACCATGCCCTACGACCCCGAGAAGGATTTCGTGCCCGTGGCCTTCATCGCCAAGAGCCCGTTTGCCGTGGTCGTGAAGGCCGAGTCGCCCATCACCTCCATGCAGGACCTGATCGCGCGTTCCAAGGCCGAGCCCGGCAAGGTCTCGCTGGCCAATGAAGGCCCGCGCACCTTCGGCGGCATCATCGCGCGTGTCATCAACGCGCGTACCCAGATGCAGGCCAACCTGGTGGGTTATGCCTCCGTGGGTGTGGCCGTGCAGAACATCATTGGCGGCCACGCCGACGTGGCCGTGGCCGACGTGGCCTCCACCGCCGCGCTGGTGCGCCAGGGTCGCCTGCGTTACCTGGCCGTCACCGCGGCCAAGCGCGTGGCCGGCTGGGAGCAGGTGCCGGCGCTGTCCGAGCTGCTGCCCGGCTTCGAGATGGTGGGCTGGTTCGCCGTGGTGGCACCCACCGGCACGCCGGCTGCCGCCATCCAGCGCATGAACCGGGAGATCAACTCCCTGCTGGGCGATGCCGAGGTGGCGCAACGCATGGCCACCATCGGTCCCATCGCCGAGTCCATGGGCGCGCCCGAGCAGACCGGTGCCTTCCTCAGCGCCGAGCACCAGCGCTGGAGCCTGGCCGCCCAGGAAATCGGCCTCCTGCCGGAATAAGGGAGATCACATCATGCGCATCACACACACGCTGCATCGCATCCTCCGGCTCGGCCTGCTGCTGACGGGCGCCAGCCTGCTGGGCGCCTGTGCCGGCCTGTCCGCTCCTGCGCCAGCCACGGGTTTCACCCTGAGCGCACCCGGCCGTGCCGACAACAGCCTGCTGACCCAGCCCTATGCCGGCAAGAACCCGAAGAACCCCAATTGCGTGGGCGAGAACCTCACCCCGGCCCTGGCCTGGACGCGAGCGCCCGCGGGCACGCGCAGCTTTGCCATCGTGATGGATGACCAGGCCGGCCGTGCCGGCCTGGGCGTGAACCACTGGGTGGCCTACGGCATCGCGCCCAGCGTCAGCGGCCTGGCCGAAGGCGAGGCCAGCAATGCCAGCAGCAAGCTGGTGATGGGCAAGAACACGCTGGGCATGCCGGCTTACCTCGGTCCTTGCCCGCCGCGTGGCAACGCGCCCCAGCACTACGTCTACACCCTGATCGCCACCTCGCTGGCGCCCGACGCGCTGCCGCCCGGCCTGAGCAAGGCCGAGTTGATGACAGCGCTGCAGGGCAAGGCGCTGGGTGCAGCCAGCCTGGTGCTGCGTTACGCGCACTAGGGGCGGTGCGCCGCGGCAACGATGCCTTAGCTGTCAGTACCCCGGTGAAGTCGAGCAAGCAAGTCGATGTCGTGCACCCTGCCAGAAATGCACGGCCTCATGTTCAACCCATGCCCTGGTTCCAAGAACTCATAGAGGAGACATTCATGAAAAACCTGCAAATCGCTCATGCATCCCGCCGGGGTTTCCTCGGCACCCTGTCCGCCATCGCCGCCACGCAGGTGCTGCCTGCGGGCGCGCAGGAGCTTTACCCCAGCCGCAGCATCCAGCTCATCGTGCCCAACGCACCGGGCAGCTCCATCGACACCATCGGCCGTGCCGTGGCCGCGCGCATGGCGCCGCTGCTCCAGCAGTCCATGGTGATCGACAACCGCGCGGGTGCGGCCGGCGTGATCGGTGTGGACGCCGGGCGCCGCGCCCCGCCCGACGGCTACACCCTGATCATTGGGTCGACCAGCGCCATCACGTCGGCACCGCTGCTGCAAAAAGCCGTCCCTTACGATCCGCTGCGCGACTTCGATCTGCTCGCGATCTTTGCTCTGCTGCCCAATGTGCTGGTGGTCAACCCGGCGCTGCCGGTGCAGACCACGGCCGAACTCATCGCCTATGCCCGCTCCAAAGGCGACAAGAGCAATATGGCCTCGGCCGGCCCCGGCTCGGCCAGCCATCTGGCCGGGGTAGCCTTCCAGAATGCGGCGGGCTTCAAGTCGCTGCATGTTCCCTACAAGGGGGGCAGCCAAGGCGTGGCTTCGGTGGTGTCGGGCGAGACGGATTGGGTCCTGACACCCGCGCCCGCCGCCATGTCGCTGGTCAAGAGCGGGCGGCTGCGCCTGCTGGGACACAGCATGGGGCCGAACCACAAGCCGGTCGGCGACACAGCCTCACTGGCATCGAGCGTGCCGGGTTACGAGTTCGCCAGCTGGATCGGTCTGCTGGCCCCCAAGGGCTTGCCTCAGAACGTCACCAGAAAACTGCTGGAGACGGCCGAGCAGGCCATCAAGCAGCCCGAGCTGCAGGCCTCCTTCGAGACCAATGGGGCGGTGCCGGTCTTCCTCAACCCGCAGGAATTCCAGGCCTTCCTCGTGAAGGACATCGAACAGAACCGCAAAGCCATCCAGACCGCCGGCCTCAAGGCAGAGTGAGTCGCTTGCATGTCCGAGGTTAACAACAGAAAGCCGGCCACCAGCATCCTGCCGCTCTTTCTGCAGCGCTGGTCACCCCGTTCCTTCCAGCCGCGCGGCATGGAGCGCGAGGTGCTTCTGGCGCTGCTGGAGGCGGCGCGCTGGGCGCCTTCGCGCAACAACTCGCAGCCCTGGCGTCTGGTCTATGCGCTCAGGGGGGACGAACATTGGGAGACCTTCAAGGGTTTCCTGAATGACAAGAACGCACGCTGGGCGGGGGAGGCCGCGGCCCTGGTGCTGATGGCGTCGAGTGAGCATTTCACCAATGCGCGTACCGGCGAGCACGAGCACACGCCCAGCCACGCGTTTGATGCGGGCTGCGCCTGGGGCTTCATGGCCCTGCAGGCGGCCAGCCTGGGCTGGGCCTGCCATGCCATGGCCGGCTTTGACGCCGAGCAAGCCAGGGTCGCCACCCGGCTGCCGGCCGATTGCCACGCGCACGCGCTGATCGCCATCGGGATGCCGGGCGATCCTGCCAGCCTGCCCGACGATCTGCGCGCGAGGGAAAAACCTTCGGATCGCGAGCCGGTGGGGTGGTTCAGCCGGCACGGACAGTTCTGAGTCGGTTCGGCGACCCGCGGACCGTCAGAGGCCTTCCAGGATCTTGCTGCGCCGGGCCTGGTATTCCGCCTCGGTGATCAGGCCATCGCTCTTCAACTGCTGCAACTGCAGCAGCCTGTCCCTCGCGCTGGTGGAGGCGCCCACCGGCGCTGCGGCGGCTGGCGTCGAGCGGGTCGACACCAGTTCGGCTCGGTAGATGGCATGCGGGTAGAGATGGCGCAACTCGGGATAGAGCGTGAACGTGCGCTCCAGAACCTGGCCGTAATCGGAGCGCGCTGAATGCTGGACGTAGAGATAGGCACCCAGTTCTTCCGCGCTGTTGAAAGACAGGTCCGACTGGGCCCTGACGCTCTCCGGGTTGAGGGCCGCGGGCCCGCCAGCGCTGCCGCTGGTGGCACTGCGGGCCATGCTGTCACCCAGTTGGGAGCCCATGGCGCTGCCCAGTCCGAAGGGGACGAAGCTGAGCAGCTTGTTGCCGACTTCCTTGCCGACATATCCACCCACGGTGCCGGCGATCTCCGTGCCGGTGCCACCGGCGGCCGGTTCGGCTTGCGCGGGCGTGACCCAGGCCGCCACGGCGCCGCTGCGGGTGTAGGGGCTGAAATACTGGCCCCCGTTGCCGGCAATGGCCTGGGGCGCTGAGACGTCGCTGCGGGCCGGTACGTTCTGGTGGTTCACCCACGACAGCTGGGCCAGCAAGCGGCGTCCTGCCGGTGCTGACTTGCCGGCATCGCTGCCCCACAAGATGGCCAGCGCCAGGTCGGGCCGGTGGTATTCGGGGTTGAGGGCGCCGTCTGCGGTCTTGATCCGGCCTGCTGCCGGGGTCAGGGTGGGGTAGAGCTCCTGGCCCAGTCGCGGATCGGCCGGGTTCGCTGCGATGTAGTGACCCTCGGGCGTCCAGGCCAGCCAGTTGTCCTGGCTCGACAGCAACAGCAAGGCCAGCCGTTCGTTTCCGTCAGCGGCCCCGAACCAGCGCAGGGTACCGTCCACGAAGGCCGCGACCACGTAACGACCGTCCGCAGACAGGTTCACCGCCCAGGTCGGCGCAGCGGTGCCGGTGCGCCAGAGCTGTAGTCCGTTGCGGTCGAACAGCCGCAGCCCGCTGTCCGTGCCCAGCACGAAGCGCGAGGCGTCCGGGGCGATGGCCAGCGCACGCGACTGCTCACCGCTGGCGAGGGTCAGGGGGCGGCCATTGAACTTCGGGGCGGCGGTGTTTTTCCAGTTGGTGATGGCATAACCCGCAGTTTGCGTCTGCGGGGCGGCCAGGGGCGGCGGCAGGGGCGCGGTGTTGGGCGTGAGGTGGGCCGTCCAGCCCGAAAGTGCGGCGGCCTGCGCCACAGGCAGGCCCGGCGCCGGTGCTGGCGCCCCGGCATCCAGCGCCGTGAGCTGGAAGCGGGCATGCGCGTGCACGTCCACCGTCAGGCCATCGTGCGACAGACGCAGTTTGGTCTTGGCGTTGTGGAACAGGAACTTGTCCGATCCATCCTGGATCTGCACGCCCAGTCTGCCGCCGCGGACCTGCACGGTCCGGGTTTCACCCTGGCGCAGGAAGACCAGATCCACACTGTTCGTTGGTGAGGTCCCGCCGACCTGATTGACAAAAGAGACGGTCGACTGGATGGGCCGGTCCCCATAGCGGATCAGCAGGTCCCCGGCTTGCAGTCCCGCTGCCGCAGCCTGTGAGCCACTGACAACCGTCTGGACCACGATGCCCGCGCTGTCCTGCAGCAAGGGACTGTTCACCCGGCGCAGGGCCTTGAGGGGGGCGGCCAGCGCCTCGTTCGCGACTTCGTTGGCCATCGACGGCGCAGCGAGCAGGTACAGCATCAGGGCGGCGAAACACGCGATTCTTTTCATCAGAACTTCCTTGGGGCGGAGTGGCTGTGGGGTGTGGCGATGCGCCAAGCCGCAGTCTAGCCGGCCCCGGCGCCCCTGCCATCAAGCCACGCTGGGCGCGCGCCTAACTGCGACTTTTGTCACGCGATACAGTGCGTGCATGAACCTGCGCATCCGCGACGAAACCACCCTGGACGTGCCCCTCATCACGGCCCTGACCGAGGCGGCGTTCCTGAACGCTCCGCACACCGCTCACACCGAGCATTTCATCGTCAACGCCCTGCGGCGCGCCGGCCAGCTCACGCTCTCGCTGGTGGCCGAGCGCGACGGGGTCGTGGTCGGCCACGTGGCGGTCTCGCCGGTCAGCGTGTCGGACGGGGCGACGGGCTGGTACGGCCTGGGCCCCATCTCCGTCCTGCCCGCGCTGCAGGGGCAGGGCATCGGCTCGGCGCTGATGCACGCCGCGATGGATGGCCTGCGTGCGCGCGGCGCGGCGGGCTGCCTGCTGGTGGGCGACCCGGCGTACTACACACGTTTCGGTTTCAGGCCCGTACCCGGCCTGGTCTACCCAGGTATCCCGCCCGAGTACTTCATGGCCCTGGCCTTCGACGCTGCCGTACCGCAGGGCACGGTGAGTTTTCACGCGGCCTTTGAGGCCACAAGCTGAACGCTGTCACAGGCGCGCGTTACCATCAACGCATGAATGCGTCAGGGAAGGGCGGTACCGTGCCCAATATCGCAGCGGCCAGCCCGCGTTTTTCGGTCGCCCTGCTGCAGGCCGAGAACCGCCGCCTGCGTGAACAGCTCGACGGCCTGATGACCGAGGCCCGCCTCAACCAGGACAAGCTGCGCCGTTTCGATCAGCTCGAACGCAAGGTCATCGGCGCGTCCTCGCTGGTCGATCTGGTGCAGACCCTGCTGGTGGACTACCCCGCGCTCTTCGACCTCGACTGCGTCACCCTTGCGCTGGTGGACGCGCAGTACGAGGCCGCGCGCATCCTGGGCGAAGGCGGCGCGGCCCAGCCGGCCCAGCTGCTCCTGCTGCACGGTGAGCAGCCCCTGCAACAGCTCTATGGGGCCGGCACCCGCCCGCTGCTGGGGGCGCCCACGGCCGCGCATGACTTCCTGTTCGACGGGGCGTCCGCCACGCCGGGCAGCGTGGCCCTGCTGCCGCTGGTGCATCGCGGCGCTTTCATCGGCAGCCTCAATCTGGGCAGCCGTGACACCACGCGTTTCACCGCCGGCAGCAGCACCGACTTCCTGGAGCGCCTGGCCGCGCTGGTCGCCGTCTGCCTGGACAGTGCCCTGGCCACCGAACGCCTCAAGCTCGCCGGCCTGACCGACGGCCTGACCGGTGTGCACAACCGCCGTTATTTCGAAGCCCGCTGCCTGGAAGAAGTGCAGGCCGCGGGCCGCAGCAAATTGCCCCTGGTTTGCCTGTTGCTGGACGTGGACCATTTCAAGCGCATCAACGACACACACGGCCACCCCGCCGGCGACGCCGTGCTGCGTTACGTGGCCCGCCTGATCCGCGCGCAGCTGCGCGGCAGCGACTTGGTGGCCCGTTACGGCGGCGAAGAGTTCGTGCTGCTGCTGCTCGCCACGCCGCTGCCCGCCGCGCTGGACACGGCCGAGCGCATCCGCCGTGTCATCGCGGCGCAGAGCATGCCGGTGCAGACGACCGAGCCCTTGCGTATCACCGTCTCCATTGGTGCCGCGCTGCTGCCGTTGGAGGGCAAAGTGGACGCCGCCGTCCAGGCCGCCGCCCTGGTGCAGCGTGCCGACCAGGCGCTGTACGCGGCCAAGCAGGGTGGGCGCAACCGGGTGCTGGCGTCCGGCGCCTAGCTTGCCGGCTTCTTCAGCTCGAAGTAGCCTTGCGCCACCGTCACGCCGTTCACCAGCAACTCCACCGCGTGCCGCCCCGGGTAGTGCACACGGGTGGTGAAGTCGGCGATGGTCTGCTTCTTCTCCAGCGTCAGCTCGGCGCCGCCGTCCAGGGCCAGTGTGCGCAGCTTGAAGACCTTGCGGCTGCTCTCGCCGTTTTTCTTCACGTAGTGGATGGCGTAGTCCACCACCAGCTTCTGCGGCTGGTGGGCAGTCGATACCAGCGTGGTGCTGAGCTGCAGCGTCTGCCCCAGGCGGACCACCTTCGGCGCCAGCTCAAACGACTGCAGCCGCACCCTGGCGCCCAGCGTCACGCCCACCAGCTTGAGCGCGCGCGGGTGGCCAGCCTTGATCAGATTGCGCAGTGCGTGTTTCACGATCCACTGCGTTTCGGCGGGTTCACGGGGCCAGCTCTCCAGCAGCGCCAGCACCCACTCGGGGTGGTCCTTGCTGATGTCGTTGAGATGGTTGGCCACCGAGCGGCGCACATAGTCGGCCGGGTCGGCCCGGAGCTTTTCCAGGATGGGCCGTGTGCGCTGCGGCTCGGCCACCAGCAGCGGCAGGCGACGGGCCCAGGGCAGACGCGGGCGCGTGCCCTCGCTGGCCAGGCGGCGCACGTGTTCGTTGGCGTCCTCGGCCCAGCGCAAGGCGTGGGTCAGTACGGCCTCGGGTTCTTGTGCAAGGTAGGGGCGGATGGCGAATTCCGCACTGCTGTAAGGCGTGAGCTCGCGCAAGGCCCCCAGCGACAGATCGAGATGCGCCAGCCCGTGCCGGCCCACGAACTCTGGCAGCACCATGTCGGCAAAGCCGCCGGGCAGCAGCGGTGCCATCTTGCGCACGATCTTAAGCGCTTTGGGGTAGTCAGACGGCAGGTGCGCGTGCAGGCAATCCGCCGCGTGGCTCATGCGCTGCATGATGGACAAGTCGTCCAGCCCCTTGCGCGCCATGGCCAGGTAAGCCCGCTCGTCAAAGCCCGGGTGAACCTGCGCCGCCGCGCGGCCGATGCGCGCCAGCGCCTGGGCGTTCAGCAGGTCTTTCAGCAGCGGGGCGGGTTGCTTGTCCTTCGGCATCACTGGCAGCCGTTGTGCAGCTTCCACTTTTCCTCGTGCCCGATCTTCTTGGCGAATTCGGGGACGCGGCAGCGCTCCTCTTCGGCCGCACTCCGCGGCTGTGCCTGCGCGCCATCGGCCGCAGCAGCAGAGGGCGCCGCGGGGGCCTGCGGCATCAGGGTGGCGGCGACAGCCAGGCCCGCCAGAAACACGGCCAGCGTGGCGTATTGCGCACCCGAGACGAACTGGATCGGCTGGCGGTCCTGGACGGCGCACACACCACCCGGGCACAGCTGGGCCTGCGCCTTGTTGAAGAGGTTGTAAAGCTTGCAGCCGATGCAGATGCCGAAGGCCGTCTCGAAGAAGAGCAGCAGCAGGCACAGCGAGCAGGTCAGCATGTTGATCGGCCCCCTGACGTTGTTGAACACCACCAGGTAGAGCATGGCCGTGGCCAGGGCCAGGCCCAGGGCCCAGGCAAAACGCTTCTGCGGCGCGCCCACGTATTCGGGAATCTGGTTGCGCACGGCAAGGCGGCCCAGCACCAGGCTGGGCGAGTAGCGCGGATTGATCAGCACGCGGATGAAGAAGTCTGCAAAGAAGCCGACCACCACCAATTTGGTGGGCGCGAAGTCGCCGCTGAGCCAGGCGTTCATGAAGGCGATCAAGGCCAGGAAAAACAGGATGCCGGCCCCGGCCCGGGCTTCGCGCTCGTTGATGACGCGGACCGGGTAGTCAGGGTGGTGTTCGCCGAACTGGGAAAGTGTAGTCATGGGCAAATTATGGGGCGCCCACTTGTATGCCCGGTGAAGGGCCAACCGCCTCTCAGCCCCCGCTGTACACCAGCCCCGAAGCCACCCCGCCAAACAGGTCCCCCTCCACCAGCGGCACGCCGGCAAACGCCGCCTGCAGCGCGCGCTGGAAGGGCCGCAGGGCAGAGGAGCCGCCAGTAAGGTAGATGGCGTCCAGTGCGCTGGTCGAAATGCCCGCCTTGCTCACGCACTCGCGCGCGCAGGCCACGGTGCGCTCCAGCAGTGTGTGCAGTTGTTCCTGCATGCCGGCCACCGTCATGGGCGCAGCCAGGCCGGCTTGCACATACGACAGGTCCATCACGGCATCGGCATCCGTCTGCGAGCAGCGGATCTTGGCCTGCTCCACCTCGTGGGCAATGTGATGGCCCTGGCGCTGCTGCAGCACGCGCATCAGGCGCTGGTGCAGGCTGATGTCGGCGTAGTTGGTCCACAGGGCCTGCGCCTGCGCCAGCGCGCGCGGCTGGTAGAGCCAGTGGATCAGGTGCCAGGTGGACAGCTCGAAGAAGATGCGGCTGGGCACCTCGCGCCCCTCGGGGCCGAGGTGGCGGTAACCCAGCAGCGGCATCACCTGCTCCAGGCTGAGCTTGTGGTCGAAGTCCGTGCCGCCGATGTGCACGCCCGTGGTGGCCAGCACATCCTGCGTCCGGTCGGCATGCTTCATGCGCTCGGGCCCCAGGCGCACCACGGTGAAGTCCGAGGTGCCGCCGCCCAGGTCCACCACCAGCACCGTGCTCTCGCGGTCCAGGCGGCGCTCGTAGTCCAGCGCCGCGGCAATCGGCTCCAGCTGGAAGCGCACGTCCGTGAAACCCACCGCCTGCGCGGCCTGCAGCAAAGACTGTTGGGCCAGCGCGTCGCGCTCGGTATCGTCGTCCACAAAATGCACCGGCCGCCCCATCACCACGCGCGTGGGCGCCGCGCCCAGCGCCCCGGTGGCGCGGTCGCGCAGCGTGGCCAGGAAGGTGGCAATGATGTCCTGGAAGCTCACCTGCTGGTGGTTCACCACCGTGGTCTCCTGAAGCAGCGGGCTGCCCAGCAGGCTCTTGAGCGAACGCATCAATCGCCCCTCGCTGCCCTCCAGGTAATGCGCCACCGCGTCCCGCCCGAAGTGGGTGCTGAGGTCTTCGCTGTTGTAGAACACCGCCGTGGGCATGGCCGTGGCTGCGCCTTCCAGCGGGATCAGGCGCGCCGTGCCCCCGGGCTCGGCCCAGGCCATGGCGGAGTTGGAGGTGCCGAAGTCGATGCCGAGGGTGCCGGGGAGGGGACGGGTCATGGAGCGGACAAGGTCGGGGAAAGGGCTGCGCGGTCGTATGCGTACGCGGTGGTGGGGTCTTGAGGGAGGGGCGATTGTGCCACTGCGACGAGCGCGGTTAGAGTTGCCATATCCACCGACAGACGAGCGAGCTTCCGCATGCAACGCCCCCTGATCCTTCTGGCCCTGCTGGTCTGCGCGCTGGGCGCGCGCGCCGAAGAGGTTTTTGTCGCCGTGGCGGCCAACTTCATCCAGCCCATGGAGAAGATCGCCGCCGCCTTCGAGCGGGACAGCGGCCACAAGACCAAGCTGGCCTTCGGCTCCACCGGTTCCTTCTATGCCCAGATCCGCAGCGGCGCGCCCTACCAGGTGCTGCTCGCCGCAGACGACAAGATCCCGCAGCGGCTGGAGCAGGAAGGGCAGGGTGTGGCCGGCACCCGCTACACCTATGCCATCGGCCGGCTCGTGCTCTGGAGCCGCCAGCCCGGCCTGGTGGACGCGCAGGGCAAAGTGCTGGCCACGGGCAAGTTCGAGAAGCTGGCCCTGGCCCACCCGGAACTCGCACCTTACGGTGCCGCGGCGGTGCAGACGCTGGAGCAGCTCGGACTGCTGGAGCAACTGCGCCCGCGTTTCGTGCGCGGCGAAAACATCGGCCAGACCTACCAGTTCGTCGCTACCGGCAATGCCGCGTTAGGTTTCGTGGCGATGTCGCAGGTCTATGCGGACGGCCGGTTGCGCGAAGGTTCGGCCTGGGTGGTTCCGGAAAACATGCACAGCCCCCTGCGGCAGGACGCCATACTGCTCCAGCGCGGCCAAGGCAAGCCGGCGGCCGCTGCACTGCTGCAGTACCTGCGCGGCGCCAAGGCGCGCGCCATCATCCAGTCCTACGGCTACAGCTTCTAGTCTGGCCGGGGGCGGTTAAACCCGCGCGCTTTAGTGCGATACCCCTGCGCTGCTACCATCGCCGCTCCCAACCCCACCACCGTGATCACCGTGCCCGCCACCGCCACCTCCCTGTACACGAGCGCCCCGAGCCGCCCGTTCGGGCGGCGGTGCGCGGCTGTGTGCCAGACCTGGCCCCGCAAGCCGGTCGCACATTCCTCCGCCCGGCGATAACCCTTCTTCCTTTTCTGCGCAAACCATCCATCGCCGGGCCCCCGCCCCGCGCGATCGTGGCCGCCTGCAACAACCGCAGGCTGGTCGCACCTGATGGAGAAGTTTCATGGTTTTCAACCCGAACGGTGAGCGCCTGCTGACCGAACTCGACCACGCCCGACTGACCCGGCTCGCCGGCCTGCAGCTGCCCGAGGCGCTGCACACCGCCGACCTCGTGCCCTCGCGCGAAATCGCGCCCGATGTCGTCACCATGTACAGCCAGGTCGAGATACTCCTCACGGACTCCGGCCTGCGCCAGCGCCTCACCCTGTGTTACCCGCGGGATGCCGAGCCATCCTTGGGTTTTGTCTCGGTGCTCTCGCCCATCGGCGCGGCCCTGTTGGGTCTGCGCCAGGGTGACCTGGCCCATTGGCATCTGCCCGACGGCGAGGCCCGCTCGGCCGAAGTGGCGGCCATCCTCTTCCAGCCCGAGGCCTCGGGCGACTACACCACCTGAGCCCGGGTGGGGCAGGGCCGGCCCGGCCATGCCTTACAGTGTCGCCACGCCCGGGTACGCGCCCGGGTGCGGATCACCAGAACAACAGACAGCCATGACTTCCCAGAACCAAGACCTAGCCCCCGTCCTCATCGCCGGCGGCGGCATCGGCGGCCTCACGCTGGCCCTCACCCTGCACCAGATCGGTGTGCCCTGCCAGGTCTACGAGGCCGTGCCCGAACTGCTACCCCTGGGCGTGGGTATCAACCTGCAACCCAATGCCGTGCGTGAGCTGTATGAACTGGGCATCGGCGCCGAGCAACTCGACACCATCGGCATCCAGGCGCGTGAATGGGCGCTGGTGGGCCGTAATGGCAACGACGTGTACTCCGAGCCGCGTGGCCTGCTGGCCGGTTACAAGTGGCCGCAGTATTCCGTGCACCGTGGCCAGCTGCAGATGCTGCTGCTGAATGAAGTGCAGCGACGCCTGGGGCCGGGCGCCGTGCAGACCGGCTGCCGCGTGGCCGCTTACCGCAACGACGCACAGGGTGTCACCGCCACCATCGAAACCCGCAGCGGTGAACGCCGCGAAGTGCAAGGTAGCCTGCTCGTCGCCGCCGACGGCCTGCACTCCGCCGTGCGTGCGCAGATGCATCCCAGTCAGCCGCCCATTCAGTGGGGCGGCGCCATCATGTGGCGCGGCACCACGCCGGGTGTGGCTCACCGCACCGGCGCCTCCTTCGTGGGTGTGGGTTCGCTGCGCCACCGTGTGGTGGTCTACCCCATCACCCCGCCGGACCCGACCACGGGTCTCTCCGCCCTCAACTGGATCGCCGAGATCACCGTCGACAACCAGGGCGGCTGGACCCAGGGCGACTGGAACCGCCGCGTGAAGCTGGAAGAGTTCATCCACCACTTCGAGGGCTGGAACTACGACTGGCTCGACGTGCCCGCCATGCTGCGCGGCGCCAAGGAAGTGTTCGAATACCCCATGATCGACCGCGACCCCGTACCCACCTGGGTGGACGGCCGCGTGGCCCTGCTGGGCGATGCCGCCCACGTGATGTACCCCGTGGGCTCGGCCGGCGCCAGCCAGGCCATCGTCGACACACGCGTGCTGGGCGCGGCCCTGCTGCAGCACGGCGTGAACGCCCAGGCCCTGCAGGCCTACGACGGCAAGCTGTGCAAGGACATCTCGGCCCTGGTGCTGCGCAACCGCGGCTCTGGCCCCTTTGCCATCCTGGGCCTGGTGGACGAGCGCTGCGGCGGTGTCTTCGACAACATCGACGACGTCATCCCCCAGGCCGAGCGCAACGAAATCATGGCGCGCTACAAGCAGGCGGCGGGGTTTGCGATGGAGGCGCTGAATGCCGCGCCGTCCATCATTGGGCCGGGGGCACGGGTCGCAGGCTGAAAGCCAGCCGGCTCAGGTGCGGGGCACCGACTGGCGCGATCCGCACACATGGGCATAGACCCAGGTGAACTCGGCGCCGAACAGGAAGACCTGGGCCGAGTAATACACCCACAGCAGCACGATCACCAGTGAGCCGGCGGCGCCGAAACCCGAGCTCACGCCGAAGCGGCTGATGTACAGGCCGATCACCAGCTTGCCAAAGGTGAACAGGATGGCGGTGAACACCGCCCCCGTCCACACATCGTTCCACTGCACGCGTGCGCGCGGCAGCACCTTGTAGATGATGGCAAACATCGCGGCGACCAGCAGGAAGCCGCCGATGGCATTGGCGACGGCGCCCACCACGAACCAGCCGCCAAACAGCGGCTCCAGCGAGCGGCCCAGCAGCGCCAGCACGGCACTCATGAGCAGCGACACGGTCAGCAGAAACCCGACGGCCAGGATCATGCCGAACGAGAGCAGCCGCGCGCGCAGCAGCGCCAGCCAGCCGTTTGCGCGGATGCGCGTGGGCACGCGCCAGATGCGGTCCAGCGCATCCTGCAGTTCGGCGAACACGCTGGTGGCGCCCGCCAGCAGCAGGAGCAGACCCACGGCCGTGGCAAACAGGCCCTCGGCCGGCTGGTTCACGCTGGCCAGCAAGTCCTGTATCGCCCGGGCGCCCGCGTCACCCATCAGCGACTGGAGCTGCAGGGTGATCTCGCCGCGGGCCGCCTCTTCGCCAAACACCAGCCCGGCCACGGAGATGACGATCAGCAGCAGCGGGGCCAGTGAAAACAGGGTGTAGTAGGCCAGCGCCGCGCCCATGCTGGGCGCATGGTCGTCCAGCCAGGATTGGGCCGTCTGTCCCAGCAGGCTCCAGACGGTGTCAGCGCGCCATTGCATACGTAGTCGCCATCCGGACCAGGCCTGAAACAGTTCCCCCGGGCGATGACTCCCCGTAAACAGGAACAAGTGCCCAGTATTGGCGAGCGCCGCTGCTGTCTCTGTTCGGTAGCGCACAGTCAAAAACGGCCCGAGCTCTTATGGTCAGACCGGTGCTGGCGATCTTGCCGGGCTGGAAGGGTGAACGATGAAATCCAAAATGAACTTCGCTGCTGCCGTCGCGCTGGCGGCCCTGCTCGCAGCGATGAGTGGCTGCCAGCGGCAGGAAGGGCCGGCCGAAAAAGCCGGCAAAACCATCGACAACGCGGTCGAGAAGTCTGGCGAGAAAATCGATGAGACCAAGGAGAAACTCGGCGAGAAGATCGAAAAGGCAGGTGAAGACCTGCAAGACGCCGCCAAGCGCGACCCGAAGAACTAGGCAGAACAACATGCTCGAAACCCTTGCCATCATCCTGATCGTCCTGTGGCTGCTGGGCCTGGTGTCCTCCTACACCATGGGCGGCTTCATCCACATCCTGCTGGTCGTCGCGGTGGTGGTCATCCTGCTGCGCCTCATCAAGGGGCGCCGGCCTTAGGTCGCCTGCTCCTGCAGGGCCTGGGCCAGTTCCCGCGCCGGCATGGCCTTGGCGAACAGCCAGCCTTGGCCGTAGGCCACGCCGTGTTCCATCCGGCAGCCAGCCCAACCCTTTGTTGTGGGGTCTTGTGGGCCCGCGCGAGAAATGCCAACCGCACTGCCGTTAAACTGAATTCCACAGGGCGCAAGCGACGACGGCGAGCTTGCAGAGAACAACACACCAGAACATGCATGCCCTCGTTCAGCCCGGCTGGACGAGGGCATTTTGTTGGGGGCAGCGTGGCTGTCACCTCGCGGCATGGACCGACGGAAGACCGACAAATGGGCGACAGGGACAAGGAGCTGGTCCTCGACATCTGCAGGCGCATCGAGCGCGCACTCCAGCGTGACTGGGGCAGCACCGGCACGGGCCTGCGCCAGCGGCTCAGGTCGACCCGCTACGCGGTGCCGCCTGAATTGCGCAAGCGCATACGTTACCTTCGCAGCCTGCAGAAGCAGGCCCTGCATCAGGAGCGCTTCAGGCTCAAGTCGCCGGCCGACTTCGAAGCCAAGGGCGAGCAGATCCTCGACGAACTCGCCCAGGCCCGCAAGACGGCCCCGCGCCGCCTCAAGCCCTGGCTGCACGACCTGATCGTCCGCCACCGGGTTCTCTTCGGCACCGCCGTGGTCGCCCTGCTTGTCGTGGTGGTGGGTTTGCTGTCTCTCCTGCTGGAACCCGAGCCCCTCCCTGCGCCCGTGCTTGCCGCCATGCCCAAACCGGCGCCCCAAGCTGTGCCCCGGCCTGCACCCAAGCCCGCAGGGGCCCCGGCCCCGGTGGCCGCAAACGCCCCGGTGACCCAGGCCTCGGCCCCCGTGCCCGCACCTGCCGCATCTGCCCCCGCCGCACCGGCATCTGCCGCGGCCGTGGTCGAGCCCGCGCCCGGCCCGGCCGGTGTGTTGGTCCACATCGAAACACCGCCCGAAGTGGTGGTGACGCTCAAGCGCGCCGAAGTCGTCCAGGGCGCCTCGGGTCGCGACGAGATCGCCGTCATCGTCGACGTGCAGAACATGGGCTACCCCAGCCTCAAGCGCATCACCTTCGACGCCTGGCTCTACGACACCTCCGGGAGCAAGCCGCAGCCCGTCATCCTGGCATCGGGGGCCGACGCCTCCCCCTGGAAAGCCTTCCTACGCCTGGCCATCACGCGCGGCCAGAACGCCGAGGTGCGGCTCAACTACAACGCCTCGTCCAAGTGGTCTTCAGACCAGGCCATCGCGCTGGTGCGCTCGGGGCGTTACCAGATCCGGCTCAAGGCCGTTTCGCTCATCGACGATTCGAACCGGCCGCTGGGCAAGTAGGCGGCGCTTCTGGTGAGTCTCGGCGCCTGGATCAGCGCATCCAGAAGCCGAGGTGGGATTCGAGTGAGGCGCTGCAGTAGAGCGTTTCGGGCCGGACGTCCGTTTCAGGCTGGGTGCCGTCACTTGGTTTCGAAAAGCCAGCGACTGCTGTCACCGAAACCAGTCGATGAGCAGACCTGCATCATGACTGAACTTACCGCGTCAAATGCGTTGTGTACCACCTGACCCTGACAGTCTGCCGCATTGTGCAATCGATCTCACATTTGGTACAGACGTCCAGGAGCGCCAGCTAACCTGTCGTCTTACCTATACATTCAACTCTTTCCGGCTGTGCAGCCGAACGAGATGATGAAGCACGTTTGTCTCGCGCTAGAGCGGACATGAATTTCTCCTCCGTGAGACGCGATGATCGCCCTGGTGATGGCCAGTCCAAGCCCGGCTCCTTCAGAGGCGGGATGGGCACGGGAACGGTCAGCACGGTAGAAGCGGTCGAAGAGCCGTGGGATATCCGCCTGGCCGATGGTCGGGCCTTTGTTGGCAACAACTAGGCTGACCGTTCCATGGTTCGACGAAATGGTTACTTCCACGGAGGTGCCGGCATCTGCATGCCGCAGGGCATTGGACATAAGGTTGCTGATGGCGCGCCGGATCATCAACCGGTCGCCATCAATGTCGGCCTGTCCCTCAAGCACCAAACGGATGTGCCTCTCGTCGGCCACGGCCTCGTAGAAGTCGAACAGCGCGAGCACCTCGTCGTGCAGGTCGATGCGCTCGCGGTGCGGCAGGTCGATGCCGTTCTCTGTCTTGGCCAAGAAAAGCATGTCCGACACCATCCGGGCCAAGCGCTCATACTCCTCGGCGTTGGAGGCCAGTATCTCCCGGTATTCGTCGGCGGTGCGCCGCTGAGCCAGCGCCACCTGAGTCTGGGTCAGCAGGTTGCTCAGCGGCGTCCGCAGCTCGTGCGCCAGGTCCCCGGAAAAATCCATCAACCGCTGGAAGTCCTGCTGCAGCCGGTCGAACATGCCATTCAGGCTGGTGGCCAGTTCGGCCAGCTCCACCGGCACCGACGCCGCCGGCATGCGCAGCTGCAGGTTGTGCGCGGTGATGGACAGGGCTCGCTCGCGCATGACCTTCAAGGGGGCCAGCCCGCGGTAGGCAGCCCACCATGCCAGCACGCCGCAGAGCACGGCAGCTCCCAGCAGATACAGGGCCAGAGTCTGCTTCATGGACGCCAGGAAATGCGCATGATGTTCTGTATCGACGGCCGCGAGCACCCGAAGCTCCTGCCCGGCACCTGCTACCGGTGAGAACCGCGTCGCTATCTGCAACGGGACGATGAAGCCCCTCAAAGCCCGGCCTTCAAATGGCCATTCCTGTACATCGTAGGGCGCCCAAGATGCCAATGAATCACG
>LNFM01008507.1_pt1 | contig 19108 bp, 18 predicted proteins | sample 596031 | NCBI WGS metagenome assembly LNFM01 (sample SAMN04254537, study PRJNA301005) | activated carbon metagenome | isolation source: dual media filters at the Ann Arbor, Michigan drinking water treatment plant | place: USA: Ann Arbor | reverse complement strand
CTACCAGGAGCAGGTCATGCAGATCGCGCAGGTGCTGAGCGGCTACACGCTCGGCGGCGCCGACCTGCTGCGCCGCGCCATGGGCAAGAAGATCCAGGCCGAGATGGATGCCCAGCGGGCGAGCTTCGTCGAGGGCGCGGAGAAGAACGGCGTCAAGAAGGACAAGGCGTCGTCGATCTTCGACCAGGTCGACAAGTTCGCAGGCTACGGCTTCAACAAGAGCCACGCCGCCGCCTATGCGCTGGTCTGCTACCAGACGGCCTATTTGAAGGCCAACCATCCGGTCGAGTTCTTCGCCGCCACGATGACCCTCGACATGGGCAACGTGGAGAAGCTCAACGGCTACCGCCGCGACCTCGACAAGATCGGCGTCGAGCTGCTTCCGCCCGACGTGAACAGGTCGACGGCCGAGTTCACCGTCGAGAAGACCGAAGACGGCCGGAAGGCGATCCGCTACGCGCTGGCCGCCATCAAGGGCGTTGGCAAGGAGGCGATGAACCGTCTCGTCGAGGAGCGCGACGAGAAGGGGCCGTTCAAGGACCTGTTCGACTTCGCCGAGCGTCTCGACCAGCGCGTGCTGAACAAGCGCCTGCTGGAGAGCCTGGTGAAGGCGGGGGCCTTCGACTCGCTGAACAGGAACCGGGCACAGACCTTCGCCACCGTCGAGGCGCTTACCCGCCATTCGCAGGCGACGCACGAATCGCGCGGCAGCAACCAGAACAATCTGTTCGGCGACGACACCGCCCAGCGCCGTCCGCAACTGCCCAAGGTGCCGGACTGGGCGCCGATGGAGCGGCTACAGAACGAATTCGCGGCTATCGGCTTTTATCTCTCGTCGCACCCGCTGGCCTCCTATGAACGCAGCCTGCAGCGGCTCGGGGTCAGTCGCGCAGCCGATCTGCCGGCCTTGCTGGCGCGGGGCACGCCCGGGCGGATCAAGCTCGCCGGTACGGTCATCGACCGGATGGAGCGCACCTCGGCAAAGGGCAACCGCTTCGCCTTCCTGCAGTGCTCGGATCAGTCCGGCGCCTTCGAATGCGTCATGTTCAGCGAACTGCTGAGTTCCAAGCGCAACCTCCTCGAGGCGGGCCAGGCGATCCTGATCTCGGTCGACGGCCGCCTCGATGGCGAGCAGGTGAAGCTGACCGCGCAGTCGGTGGAGAAGCTCGAGGATGCGGTCGCGAACTCCGCGGCGGGTCTGCGCATCGTGATCTCCGATCCCGTGGCGCTCGACGCCCTGCGCAAGGCGCTCGAGGGCAAGCGCGGGCGCGGGCGGGTCACGCTGGTGGTGCCCCTGGAAAAGGAGGAGTCGGAGGCCGAAGTCACCTTGCCCGGCACCTATTCCATCGCCGGCGGCCTGCGCGACACGATCGGAAGTCTGCCGGGGATCGCCCAGGTCGAGGAAATTTGAGCCGGCAGCCCGGCCTCTTCGAAAGTGAGATGGCGGCGCCGAGGCGGCGTGCCGCGGCGGCGGGCGATGTCAGGCCCGCAAGGGATTCGCCTCTGCTGGAGGCACCGCTTCTCCCGCTGAATATCCGGCTCGGCACATCCTCCTGGTTCTTCCCCGGTTGGCGCGGACTGGTCTACGAAGGCGTCCATCCGCAGGCGACGCTCAGCCGCAAGGGGCTGGCGGCCTATGCCCAGATCCCGCTGCTGCGGACCGTCAGCCTCGACCGAACCTTCTACGCGCCGATCTCGGCCGTCGACTATGCGCGCTACGCCAGTCAGGTGCCGGAGCATTTCAGCTTCGTCGTGAAGGCGCCGGCGATCGTCTGCGATGCCGTGATGCGCGACGAGGAGGGCAGGGGCAAGGTGCCGAATCCTCACTTCCTCGACGCCGCGATCGCTACCCGGGAATTCGTTCTGCCCTGTCTAGAGGGGCTCAAGGCCAAAGCGGGCCCGCTGGTCTTCCAGGTTTCGCCTCTGCCGCGCAGCCTCGTCGAGGACGCTTCGCTGTTCATCGAGCGGCTGGAGGCATTCTTCGCGGCTCTGCCCCGTGAACTGGGCACGCATAGCCCAATTTACGCGCTGGAACTGCGGAATCCCGAGTTGCTGACGCCGCGCCTGATGCGCATGCTGGCCAGGGCCGAGGTCCGCTATTGCGTCGGCCTGCACGACCGGATGCCGGAGGTCGAGCGGCAGGAAGCGGCGCTCAGGGCGCTAGACGGTGAGGAGCCGGGGCCGCTCGTGGTGCGCTGGAACCTGCACCGTGGCTTCCTCTACCAGGCCGCAAAGCAGCGCTACGAACCGTTCGACAGGCTCGTGGACCAGGATGGCGAGACCCGGCGGGCCCTGGCGCGGATGGCAGCCACGGCCTTCAGGGCGGGCCGGAAGGTCTGGATTACCGCCAACAACAAGGCCGAGGGCAGTGCGCCCCTCTCGGTCCTCGAACTGGCCCGGGAAATAGCCAGTCAGATCGGCTAAGGCCTTGATTTCATTGGCACTTGCATTTTTGGCGGCAAACCACTAGAAACGCGCCACTTCGCACGCGGGTTTGCGGTCGACGGGGAGACATCCCGCCGCTCGCTCCGGTGTTCCCATTCCGGGAACGACGCCCGCGGAGGCTCAACCGGAAAAGGAGAACGGCATGACCATGCCGACATTCACGATGCGCCAGCTGCTGGAAGCCGGCGTCCACTTCGGCCATCACACGCGCCGCTGGAACCCCAAGATGAAGCCGTACCTGTTCGGGGTGCGCAACGGGGTCCATATCATCGACCTCACCAAGACCGTGCCGCTGCTGGAGCAGGCGCTGCGTCAGGTTCGCGACGTCGTCGCGAGCGGCGGCCGCGTCCTGTTCGTCGGCACCAAGCCGGCAGCCGCCGAGCGCGTCGCCGACGCGGCCAAGCGCTGCGGCCAGTACTACGTGAACCACCGCTGGCTGGGCGGCATGATCACGAACTGGAACACGATCTCGGCGTCCATCAAGCGGCTGCGCGAGCTGGACGAGCGCCTGAAGGGCGACGTCGTCGGCCTCACCAAGAAGGAGCAGCTCGACCTGACGCGCGAGCGCGACAAGCTCGAGCGCTCGCTGGGCGGCATCAAGGAAATGGGCGGCACGCCCGACATGCTGTTCATCATCGACACCAACAAGGAGTCGATCGCGGTCCTCGAAGCCCGCAAGCGTGGCATTCCGATCGTCGCGGTGGTCGACAGCAATTCCGATCCCGACGGCATCGACTTCCCGATCCCGGGCAATGACGACGCGATCCGCGCCGTGTCGCTCTACTGCGACCTGCTTTCGAGTTCGGTGCTCGACGGCATCCGCGCCGAAATCGCCGCCACGGGCGGTGACGTCGGCGAGCTCGCCGAGCAGCCGGCCGAGGAAATTCCCGCCGTCGAGGCCCCGGCGGCCGAAGCGGCACCGGCTGAGTAGTCCGGTCCCTTCATCGAAGAGAAACAGACGGGGCCGGTCGTAAGACCGGCCCTTGTTGCACTAAACGGAGCAAGACATGGCTGAGATCACTGCATCGCTCGTCAAGGAACTGCGCGAGAAGACAGGCGCGGGCATGATGGATTGCAAGAAGGCGCTGGGGGAGACGGCGGGCGACGTCGAGAAGGCGGTCGACTGGCTGCGCACCAAGGGCCTGTCGGCGGCCTCGAAGAAGGCCGGCCGCGTCGCCGCTGAAGGCCTCGTCGGCGTGGCGGCGTCGTCGAGGTCAATGCCGAGACCGACTTCGTCGGCCGCAACGACCAGTTCCAGAAGTTCGTCGCCGCGGCGACCAAGCTCGCGCTCGAGAATGGCGGCGACCTCGCCAAGGTCGCAGCGGCGCCGTTTCCCGGCACCGGCCGTGACGTGCAGGGCGAACTCACCAACCTGATTGCGACGATCGGCGAGAACATGAGCCTGCGCCGCGCCGCCTCGCTGTCGGTGTCCGACGGCGTGGTCGTGGCCTACACCCACAATGCCGTCGCGCCGGACCTCGGCAAGATCGGCGTGCTGGTGGCCCTCGAGTCGACCGGCGACAAGGCCAAGCTGGGCGCTCTCGCCAAGCAGCTTGCGATGCATGTGGCCGCGACCAACCCGCAGTCGTTGACGGTTGCCGACCTCGACCAGGCAGCGATCGAGCGCGAGCGTGCGGTGCTCGCCGAGAAGGCCGGCCAGCAGGGCAAGACGCCTGAGATCGTCGCCAAGATGGTCGAGGGCGGGCTGCGCAAGTTCCATCAGGAAGTCGTGCTTCTCGAGCAGGCCTTCGTCATGGATGGCAAGACCAAGGTCTCGAAGGTCGTCGAGGACGCGGGCAAGCAGGTCGGCGGGCCGGTCAGGCTCGTGGGCTTCCTGCGCTTCGCGCTGGGCGAGGGCATCGAGAAGAAATCTGAGGATTTCGCAGCCGAAGTGGCTGCCCAGCTCAAGAAGTAGTAGTAGAAACGACCGGGGCGCAGACATGTTGTCTGCGCGCCCAAGACAAACGTAATCAGAGGCATCTGATGCCGTCGGCTCCCCAATTTCGCCGTGTCCTTCTCAAGCTCTCAGGCGAGGGGCTCATGGGGAATCGGGAGTACGGCCTGGACCCCGACATGGTCACCATGGTCGCACAGGAAGTGAAGGCCGTGCACGACATGGGCGTGCAGGTCTGCCTGGTGATCGGCGGCGGCAACATCTTCCGCGGCGTGTCGGCGGCGGCTTCCGGCATGGACCGCTCCAGCGGCGACTACATGGGCATGCTGGCGACCGTCATCAATTCTCTGGCAATGCAGAGCGCGCTGGAGCAGCAGGGGCTGCAGACCCGCGTCCAGTCGGCGATCCCGATGACGACGGTGTGCGAACCCTATATCCGCCGCCGCGCCGCGCGCCACATGGAGAAGGGACGCGTCGTGATCTTCGCGGCGGGCACCGGCAACCCATTCTTCACGACCGACACGGCCGCCGCCCTTCGCGCGGCCGAGATGGGCGTCGACGCGCTGCTCAAGGGCACCCAGGTCGACGGCGTCTATTCCGCTGATCCGCGCAAGGACAAGAATGCCCAGCGCTACGACACGCTCGGCTATCTGGAGGTGCTGTCCCGCGACCTGCAGGTAATGGACGCTTCGGCGATCTCGCTTGCGCGCGAGAACCGCATCCCCATCATCGTCTTCGACATCCACAAGCCCGGCGCCTTCGCGGCGACGATGCGGGGCGAGGGCACCTTCACGATCATCAAGGACGAGGCCTGAACATGTCTGCCGATCTCAACGAGCTCGAGAAGCGCATGCACGGCGCGATGGATGCGCTGAAGAAGGAATTCGGCGGCCTGAGGACAGGACGGGCCTCGGTCAACCTCCTCGACCCGGTGATGGTCGAAGCCTATGGCCAGCGCATGCCGCTCAACCAGGTCGGAACGGTCAGCGCACCGGAGCCGCGGCTTCTGACCGTCAGCGTCTGGGACAAGGGCCTGGTGACGCCGACCGCCAAGGCGATCCGCGAGGCGGGCCTCGGGCTCAACCCGTCGCCGGACGGCCAGATGATCCGCATCCCGATTCCGGAGCTGACGACGGAGCGGCGCAACGAACTCGCCAAGCTGGCCCACAAGTATGCCGAGCAGGGCAAGGTGGCGGTCCGGAACATCCGCCGTGACGGCATGGAGGCGCTCAAGAAGGCCGAGAAGGACCGCAAGATCTCGGAAGACGAGCACCGGCAGAAGGCCGACGAGGTGCAGAAGCTCACCGACCGTTACGTCAAGCTGGTCGACGAGGCGCTGGTGCACAAGGAAAAAGAGATCAAGACGGTCTGATGTCCACTGCGCCGCTGCCCGCCAACCCCGACTCAGGGTCGGGACCTCAGCACGTCGCCATCATCATGGATGGAAACGGGCGCTGGGCGAAGGCGCGTGGCCTGCCGAGGGTCGCGGGACATCGCCGCGGCGCCGATGCGGTGCGGCGTGTCGTTCGCGGCGCCGGCGAGCTGGGCATACCCGTCCTGACGCTCTTTGCCTTCTCGACGGAGAACTGGACGCGGCCCGCCGACGAAGTGGCCGACCTGATGGGCCTGTTGCGGCACTACCTGCGCAGCGAGCTCGACGAGCTGCGCAAGAACGGGGCGCGGCTCCGGGTCATCGGCAATCGTGAAGGCCTTGCGGCCGACATCGTGCGCGACATCGCCGACGCCGAGGACATGACGGCGGGAAACGCGCGTATCGACGTCAACATCTGCATCAACTACGGCTCGCGCGACGAGATCCTGCGCGCGACGCGCCGCCTGGCGCAGCGGGTCGCGGCGGGAGAGATCAGCGCCGACGGCATCGACCAGAAGAGCTTCGAGCGCGAACTCCTGACGGCGGGCCTGCCTGATCCCGACCTTCTCATCCGGACCAGTGGCGAGCAGAGGATCAGCAATTTCCTGCTCTGGCAGTGCGCCTACTCGGAGCTGGTTTTCGTCGACACGCTGTGGCCGGACTTCGGCAAGGAACACCTGGAACAGGCCATTGTGGAGTTCCGTAGGCGTGAGCGGCGTTATGGCGGCCTCGGAAGGTAACGCCGCCCCGACGGCGCGCGGTGGGCGCTTCGCCGGTCTGCTGATGCGGGCGCTCTCGGCCGTGGTTCTCGGGCCACTGCTGCTCGCGGCGGTCTGGTACGGCTTCCCCTGGATCGATCTCGTGGCGGCGGTCGCGGCGCCCATCATATTCTTCGAGTGGTCGCGCCTGACCCGGGGCGCCCCTGTCTTGCGCCTCCTCGCCTGGGCCTACGGTCTCGCGGCGCTCGGGGCGTTGCTTTGGCTGCGGCACCAGCCGGGGGTCGGCCGTGAGACCATCCTCTGGATCCTGGTATGCATATGGGCGACCGATATCGGTGCCTATTTCGTTGGGCGCACGGCCGGCGGAGCCAAGCTCGCGCCGCGCATCAGCCCCGGCAAGACCTGGTCGGGACTGATCGGCGGCATGGCGTGGGCCGCTGCGGGGAGCGCCATGATGGGGTACGCCTTCGGTCTGGGAGAAACCGTGCATCTTGCCATCGCCGGAGCGGCCCTGGCGATCGTCGGGCAGGCCGGCGATCTGCTGGAATCGGCTGCCAAGCGGCGGGCCGGCGTCAAGGACAGCGGGCGTCTCATTCCGGGCCACGGCGGACTGCTGGACCGGATCGACGGCTTGATGGCCGTGCTCGTTGCAGTGGGGGTCGCCCGACTGATCGCGGGAAACTCGTGGCCCTGGACATGACGCGGTGGGTTGCACCCTCACCAGAGAAGCCGCGCGGCGTCACGATCCTGGGCTCGACCGGCTCCGTCGGACAGAGCACGGTGGATCTCATAGCGCGCGACCCGGCGAGCTATCGTGTCGAGGCGCTGGTCGCCCGCAGCTCGGTGGAATTGCTGGCGGAGCAGGCGAGGCGCCTGCGGGCGCGCCTCGCGGTCGTCGCCGACGCCGAGCGGTACCAGGCGCTGAAGGCCGCGTTGGCCGGTACGTCGATCGAGGTGGCAGCCGGTCCCGAGGCGGTCATCGAAGCGGCACAGCGACCCGCCGAATGGGTGATGGCGGCGGTCGTCGGGTTCGCCGGCCTGGCACCGACGCTCGCGGCGGCGCGTCGAGGGGCGTTGGTCGCTCTCGCCAACAAGGAGGCCCTGGTTTGCGCCGGGCGCCTGCTGATTGACGCCATCGAGCAGTCGGGCGGCGTCCTCCTGCCTGTTGATTCCGAACACAACGCCATTTTCCAGGTGTTCGAACCCGACCATCATCGTGCCGTGGACCGGCTCATCCTGACGGCGTCGGGCGGCCCCTTCCGCAACTGGTCTCTGGCCGACATGGCCGATGTCACGCCGGAGCAGGCGCTGGCCCATCCCAACTGGGACATGGGAGACAAGATCTCCATCGATTCGGCGACCATGATGAACAAGGGTCTCGAGCTGATCGAGGCGCAGCTCCTGTTCGGGCTGCCGGAGACGCAGGTCGACATCGTCGTTCATCCTCAGTCGGTCATCCACTCGATGGTCGCCTACCGCGACGGCTCGGTGCTGGCCCAGCTCGGGACGGCCGACATGCGCATTCCGATCAGCCATGCCCTGGGATGGCCGGCCCGCATTGACGGCCCCTCGGCCAAGCTCGATTTCATGACCATTCCGGCCCTCACGTTCGAGCGGCCCGATTCCGGCCGCTTTCCGGCTCTACGGTTGGCGCGAGAGGCTCTGGTGGCGGGCGGTTATGCCCCCATCGTCCTGAACGCGGCGAACGAGGCGGCGGTGGCGGCGTTCCTCGCCCGCCGGATTGGCTTCCTCGACATTGCCCGGATCGTGGAGGACGTGATGTCGGGCTGGAACGGACTTTCGGATGCGGTCGATGGGCTCCAGCAGGTGCAGGCCGCCGATCTCGAGGCCCGCAGGCAGGCTGAGAGTTTCTGCCGGGCCAAGGCCCATGGAATTTGATGTAGAATGAACTTCGTGGTCGAGTAGGGCATGCAAAGCATCGTCAGCCTGTTTACGACGTACCTCCCGTATTTTTTTCTGGTGCTGACGCTGCTCGTTTTCGTGCACGAGTATGGTCACTACTGGGTGGCGCGTCGCTTCGGTATCCATGCCGAGGTGTTTTCGATCGGGTTCGGGCCCGAGATTTTCGGTTGGACCGATCGCAACGGTACGCGCTGGAAGGTGTCGGCCATCCCGCTCGGTGGATATGTCAAATTCCTGGGCGACAGCGACGCGACGAGCGCCACGCCAACCGGCGAGCCCTTGTCGACCAGCGATCGCAAGCGCGCCTTCTTCAGTCAGCCGCTTTATGCACGGGCTGCCGTCGTGCTCGGCGGACCGGCCGCCAATCTCCTGTTCGCATTCCTGTTGCTGACCGGCGTCTTCTTCTTCGCCGGCGAGCCGTATACGCCCGCGACCGTCGCCGTTCAGGTCGACGGCCCGGCGGCCAAGGCAGGGCTGCGCACCGGCGATGAGATCGTTCGCCTCGCCGACAAGCGCGTCAACCGCTATGAGGATATCCAGGAATCCCAGTTTCTCTACTGGACCAAACCGATGCCGGTCGAATACCGGCGCGGCAACCAGCTTTTGAATGGCGAGATCCAGCCGCAGTACTGCGAGCGCACCGACCGCTACAACAACACGCTGCGCTACGGCAACCTGGGTATCGACCAGTTCATTCGTCCCGTCGTCGGCGGCTTCACGGCCAATAGTCCGGCGGAGGCGGCGGGGCTCAAGGTCGGTGACCTTTTGGTGGCGATCGACGGCAAGCCCGTCGACTATTTTTCACGCATTCCCGAACTGATTGGCTCTCAGGGCGGTCAGCCGGTGACCGTCAAGTACGAGCGCGATGGAAGATACGGGGAAACGACCGTTGTCCCGATCGTCGACAAGGTGCTCGATTGCGCGGGCAAGGAGCAGGTCGTCGGCCGCCTGCGCGTGCGTCCGCCGGCGGTGACGGAGCTTCGCGACCACGGTGTCATCGGCGCCATGGGAGCGGGGGTGCGCGCCGTCTGGGGCATGACCTCGATGTTCTATACGTCGATGGGACAGATCCTGACCGCGACGCGTCCTGTGGATGAATTGGGCGGGCCGATCCGGATCGCCAAGGCCGCGGGTGAGGCCTCGCATGCGGGATGGGCAGGCATTCTGAACCTCGTCATCGCGCTTTCCGTGGTACTCGGCATCTTCAACCTGCTGCCGGTACCCATGCTCGATGGCGGTCACCTCGCAATGTATGCCTACGAGGCCGTGCGCGGTAAGCCCCTCAGCCTGCGGGCCCAGGAGGTCGGGTTGAAGCTCGGATTTGCGCTCGTGATCGGCATGGCGCTGATCGCAACTTTCAATGACATCAGGCTTTTGCTGCGCTGAATTCATGCGACGTAGCGAGAACAGCCTGGGGGGACAAAAGGGGTGGCTTACGCCCTCTCGCCGGTCTAGAAAGCTGCGTTCACGTTTTTGACCATCGGCAGGTTTGACTGGCGCCGGGGGGAAGTTTGATCTTTCGTTGGGCCTTACTGGCCATTGTCGCAATTCTGGCCTTCAACACGCCGGCCTATGCCCAGCGCGGTGGTGCCGTGGCTGCGGCCGGCGGCACGATCGCTGGCATCCAGATCCAGGGCAACGTCCGTTCCGAAGTGGAGACGATCCGCTCCTACCTTCAGCTGAAGGTCGGCGAGCCGTTCGACGCGGCCGCGGCCGATCGATCGCTGAAGGCGCTGTTCGCCACGGGATTGTTCTCCGACGTGGTCATCGAGATGCAGGGCTCGACCCTCGTCGTGAAGGTCACGGAAAATCCGATCATCAATCGCGTCGCCTTCGAGGGAAACAAGAAGATCGACGACGACAAGCTGCGTGACGAAGTGCAGTCGAAGCCGCGCCAGGTCTATACGCGCGCGCGCGTCCAGGCCGACGTCGATCGCATCCTGACCATCTATCGGCGCAGCGGCCGCTACAACGCCTCGGTCGAGCCCAAGATCATCAATCTGGAGCAGGGTCGCGTCGACCTCGTCTTCGAGATCAACGAGGGCGACGTCACGGGCGTGAAGCGCATCAGCTTCGTCGGTAACGAGGCTTTTGGCGACGGCACGCTGAGGGGCAAGATCCGCACCTCCGAGAGCGCGTGGTGGCGTTTCCTCTCGTCGGATGACCGCTTCGACCCCGACCGCCTGAACCTCGACCGAGAGCTTCTGCGCAAGTTCTATCTCTCCGAGGGCTATGCCGATTTCCGCGTGGTATCGGCAGTCGCCGAGCTTGCGCCCAATCGCGACGGTTTCTTCATCACCTTCACGATCAGCGAGGGCGATCGCTACAAGTTCGGCAATGTCGACGTCACGAGCCGCTTCCAGGGCCTGAACGTCGATGTGCTGAAGTCCTTCCTGACGATCGCGGAAGGCGACTGGTACGACGCCAACGAGGTCGAGAAGTCGGTTTCCAACATCTCGGAGGCGGTGGGTTCGCTGGGCTACGCTTTCGTGGAGGTTCGGCCGAACATCCGGCGCAACAAGGACAACGACACCGTCGACGTGACCTTCGATGTCCAGGAGGGACCGCGCGTCTACGTCGAGCGCATCAACATCTCGGGCAACACGAGAACGCTCGACAAGGTGATCCGGCGCGAATTCCGTCTCGCCGAAGGCGATGCCTTCAGCACCGCCAAGGTCCGGCGCAGCCAGCAGCGGCTCCGCAACCTCGGATTCTTCGAGAATGTCGACGTCTCGGCAGCGCCCGGCTCCGCGCCTGACAAGACCAACCTCGAGGTCCAGGTCGTCGAGCAGAGCACCGGCGAAATCTCGTTCGGCGCAGGCTACTCGACGACGGCGGGCATCGTTGGCGACATTTCGGTCAAGGAACGCAACCTGCTCGGCAAGGGCCAGGAGGCGCGTCTCGGTCTGTCGATCGGCACGCTGAGCACCTCGATCGATCTGGGCTTCACGGAGCCTTACTTCATGGACCGTGAGCTTTCGGCCGGCTTCGACGTCTTCTGGACGTCGAACGATCGCCAGAACATCGCGAGCTACAGTGACCGCAGCCTGGGCTTCGCGCTGCGCGCCGGCTGGGCATATTCCGAGAACATTCGCCAGCTCGTTCGCTACACGCTGCGGCAGACCGACATCTACAATGTCCAGCCTTGGGCTTCGTTCATTATCCAGGATAACCAGGGCACCCAGGTCGTCTCGGAACTCTCCGAGACCATCATCTGGGACACTCGCGACCAGCGCCTCAACACGACCAAGGGCTGGATGGTCCGCAACTCGATCGCAGCCGCGGGCCTGATCGGCACCGAGCAGTACTTCCGCACCACGGCGGACGCCGTCTATTACAGGTCACTGTTCGAGGACGTGGTCATCTCGGTCGGCGGTTCGGCGGGACTGATTCTCCCGTTCAACAACTCCTATGTCCGCCTGAACAACCTGTTCTTCATCGGCGGCGACACGCTCCGCGGCTTCGCCGTCGGCGGTATCGGTCCGCGTGACGCCAATACGACCGATTCGATCGGCGGCCAGTTCTATTACACGGCTACGACGGAGCTTTCCTACCCGTTGCCGCTCGTTCCCAAGGAAGTCGGCCTCCTCGGCAAGGCCTTCGTGGATGCCGGATCTCTTTGGGGCGTCCAGGCGCAGAGCTATGGCTTGGCGTCCGTGCTGACCAGCCAGCTGGTGCGCGTTTCGACTGGTGTCGGCATTCAGTGGGTATCGCCCTTCGGGCCCATCCGGATCGACTATGCGATACCTCTTCAGTACGAGTCGTGGGACAAGCAGCAGGCCGTGCGTTTCAGCTTCGGCACGCGATTCTGAGCGGAGAGGCCACGGTCATGAACGCCCCAGTCGAGAACACGACCGTTGCCGCGGCGAAGTCGGTGGACATCAAGCGGATCCTCGAGATGATCCCGCACCGCTATCCGATGCTCATGGTCGACCGTGTGATCGACATGCAGCTCGACCAGAGCGCGGTGGGCATCAAGAACGTCACGATCAACGAGCCGTTCTTCCAGGGGCATTTTCCGTCGGAACCGGTCATGCCGGGCGTGCTCGTCGTCGAGGCGATGGCGCAGACCGCCTGTGTCCTCGTTGTCTCGACCTTCGGGGCCGAGTCGGAAGGCAAGCTGGTCTATTTCATGTCGATCGACGGCGTGAGGTTCCGCCGCCCGGTCGTGCCCGGCGACCGTCTCGAGCTTCACGTCACCAAGGTGCAGAGCCGCGCCAATGTCTGGAAGTTCTCGGGCAAGGCGATCGTCGACGGCAAGGTTGCCGCCGAGGCGACGTTTGCCGCCATGATCCGAGACCGGTGATCCGCGAAAGAGCAGGGAGGGGATGATGCCCGATACCCAGTCCAGTTTCCGTATGCTGCATACGATGATCCGCGTCATGGATCTCGACAAGTCGCTTGCCTTCTACACTGGCCCGATGGGCATGAAGCTGCTGCGTCGTCGCGACGTGCCGGACGGCAAGTACAGCCTGGCCTTCGTAGGCTATGGGGACGAGCCGGAGCATTGCGTCGTCGAGCTGACCCACAATTGGGACCAGGCGAAGCCATACGAGCTCGGCACCGGATTCGGCCACCTCGCGATTGGCGTCCCCGATGTCTACAAGCTGTGCGAGGACGTCACCAAGGCTGGCGGCAAGGTCACCCGTCCGGCCGGTCCCGTGAAATTCGGGACGACCGTCATCGCTTTCGTGGAAGATCCTGACGGCTACAAGATCGAATTGATCGAGCGCAAGGGCTGAGAGGGCCGAGCGAAGCTCAGCCCCGGGAGCGACAGGACATTGCCATTGGCAATGTCCGAGAGCGCCGACGGAAGAACGCCCCAACGAAGCACAAAAAAAGGCCCGCATCGCGGGCCTTTAATCTTTCTGACAGGTCGATCCTAGAAGAATCGCCAGTTCGCGGCCACCAGGGCCAGCGCTGCGCCGGCAAGACCAGCGACCAGCATCCATGTCCGCACGCCGCGGCGGCGGAAATTGTCGTTGGCAGGACGGCCCACCCGCACGATACGCGGCTGGGCCTTCGGTGTCTGGGTGGCCGCCCAGGATGTTTCCCCCTGGCGCGGCCCGAACGATGATCTTGCCATGTGCTTCTCGCTTCCCTCCCGGACAGCGATTTCAGCCCCTCATGTGGAGCGGCTTGTAGGGGCGTTCCGTCTGGCCGTTGTAGAGCTGGCGGGGACGGCCGATCTTCTGGTCCGGGTCCTCGATCATCTCGTTCCACTGCGAAATCCAGCCGACCGTACGGGCCACCGCGAAGAGAACGGTGAACATCGAGGTCGGGATGCCGATCGCCCGGAAAATAATGCCCGAGTAGAAGTCGACGTTCGGATAGAGCTTCTTGGAGACGAAGTAATCGTCCTTGAGGGCGATCTGCTCCATTTCCATTGCCAGCTCGAGCAGCGGGTCGTGGGTGATGCCGAGCGACGTCAGGACCTCGTGGCAGGTCTGGCGCATGACCTTGGCGCGCGGGTCGTAGTTCTTGTAGACGCGGTGGCCGAAGCCCATGAGACGGGTGTGATCGGCCTTGTCCTTCACGCGGGACAGGAAGCCCGGGATGTTCTGCTTGCCGCCGATCTCGTGCAGCATGTTGATGACGGCCTCGTTGGCGCCACCATGGCTCGGGCCCCAGAGCGAGGCGATGCCCGCGGCGATGCAGGCGAAGGGGTTGGCGCCCGACGAGCCGGCGAGACGGACGGTCGACGTCGAGGCATTCTGCTCATGGTCGGCGTGGAGCATGAGGATGCGATCCATCGCCTTCTCGACGATCGGATTGACCTCGTACTCCTCGGCCGGAACCGAGAACATCATGCGCAGGAAGTTGGCGGCGTAGGACAGGTCGTTGCGCGGATAGACGAATGGCTGACCGACCGAATACTTGTAGGCCATTGCCGCGATGGTCGGCATCTTGGCGACCAGGCGGTAGGAGGCGACCATCCGCTGGTGCGGATCGTGGATGTCGAGCGAGTCGTGATAGAAGGCTGAAAGGGCGCCGACGACGCCGCAGCAGATCGCCATCGGATGGGCATCGCGGCGGAACCCGCGATAGAACTGGCTGAGCTGCTCGTGAACCATCGTGTGGTTCGTGATGTCGCGGACGAACTTGTCCTTCTGCGCCTTGTTCGGCAGGTCGCCCTTCATCAGGAGGTAGGCGACTTCCATGAAATCGCTCTGCTCGGCGAGTTCGGCGATATTGTAGCCGCGATGAAGCAGCAGGCCTTCGTCGCCGTCGATGTAGGTGATCTTCGAGCCGCACGAGCCGGTCGAGGTGAAGCCCGGATCGTAGGTGAACATGCCGGAGTCGCCGTAGAACTTGCGAACGTCCACCAGGCGCGGTCCGAGGGTGCCGTGGATGATCGGCATCTCGTAGGTTTTGCCGGTTTCGTTGTCGGTCAGCGTCGCGGTCGATTTGGCCATCGGGTGAACTCTTTTCCAGGCTCGATTCAAGCAAGGCGCGCGCATCCCGCAGGGTGCCGTTCGCCGGTTCGGCGGCACCCTAACAAGACCCTAAAGAAGGCGCAATTGAGCAGCCGGGCGGCTATTTCGCGGGGCGTAGAAAACGCACGATCTGACCGTCGATCGCGGCCAGCGCGAAACCGATCAGGACCATGCCGGCGAAATGCCGCGGCGCCAGCTGTTCGCCCAAGATCAGGGCGCCGAGCAGGATGGCCGTGACCGGTATCAGAAACGTAACAAGCAGCAGATTGGTTGCGCCGGCGGCGGCAAGTATCCGGAAATACAGGACGTATGCGAGGGCAGTCGATAGCAGCGCGAGACCCGCGAGTGCGGCCCATGTCGTCATACCGGGAGGAGCGGTGAGCATCCAGGGCCGGTCGACGAGCAGCATGATCGGCAGAATCAACATGGTGCTCGCCGTGACCTGGCCCGCGGCAGCTTCGAGCGGTGCGACGCCCATCTTCCCGAAGCGGCTTCCATAGACACCGGCAAAGGCATAGGCGAAGGCAGCGCCCAGGCAGGCGAGCTGGCCCATGCTTCCCAATCGATCGCCGATCAGCAGATCCGGGCCGACCAGGACCGTCACGCCGGCGAAGCCGATCAGCAGGGCGGCCAGCTTGGCGGGGTTCATTTTTTCGTAGCGGGTCGCGAGATGGGCAACGACCAGCGTGAACAGGGGCGTCGTGGCGTTCAGGATCGAGGCCAGGCCCGAGGCGATCTGCGTCTGGCCCCAGAAGATCAGGCTGAAGGGGATCAGGTTGTTCAGCAACCCCATGATCATGAAGGCGGCCCAGGGCGTTTCGCGCCGGAAGAGGCTATGGCCGGTCAGCCAGAGCCACAGATTCAGTGCGAATGCGGCAAGGGCGACGCGACCGAAGACGACCGTTAACGGGCGTAACTCGGCAACGGCCACTTTGGCGAAGAAGAACGACCCGCCCCAGAGGACGGACAGCGACACCAGCCAGATCCAGACACGCAGGCTCATGGGCGGAGCCTGCGGGCATCGCGCGGCCCGATCTATCCGGCCGCGGACAGCAATCGCGCCTCGTCTCGGGGCAGCGCTACTCTTAACTCTGGACCTGCACCTTTGCCCAGGTGTCCCGCAGCTCGATCGTGCGGTTGAACACCAGAGCCTTCGACCGGCTCGCGAGGTCCGGGCAGAAATAGCCCAGCCGCTCGAACTGCACGGCTTCCCCTTCAGATGTCTCTGACAATGAGGGCTCCACCAGCGCGCCCGGCAGGACTTCGAGCGAGCCTGGATTCAGGTCAGCGTCGAGATCGCCACCGGCGCCCGGGTCAGGGCGGTTGAAGAGCGTGCTGTACAATCGGACTTCGGCGGGAAGTGCATCCCGGGCGGACACCCAGTGCAGGGTGGCCTTTACCTTTCGACCGTCCGGCGCGTTGCCGCCGCGGCTCGCGGGATCGTAGGTGCAGCGCAGTTCGACCACGTTGCCGTCGGCGTCCTTGACCACCTCGCGGCAGGTGACGAGATAGGCGTAGCGAAGCCTGACTTCTCGCCCCACTGCCAGCCGGAAGAATTTGTTCGACGGATTCTCCATGAAGTCGTCGCGCTCGACGAAGACTTCCCTGCGGAAGAGAAGGGTACGCGTGCCGGCGCCCGGATCCCCCGGGTGATTGACGGCCTCCAGCTCTTCGACGTGGTCTTCGGGAAAGTTCTCGATCACGAGCTTGAGCGGCCGCAGGACCGCCATGCGCCGCTGCGCTGCTTGATTGAGATGGTCGCGGATCGAGTGATCGAACATGGCGAGATCGACGACGCTGTTGGCCTTGGACATGCCGATGCGCCGAACGAAGTCGCGGATTGCCTCCGGCGGCACGCCGCGCCGGCGCAGGCCTGCCAGCGTCGGCATGCGCGGATCGTCCCAGCCACTCACAATGCCGCGCCGCACCAGATCCGTCAGGTGGCGTTTGGAAAGGACCGTGTACCCGAGATTGAGTCGGGCGAATTCGGTCTGGCGCGGGCGCGCCGGCACCGGCAGGTGGTCGAGGAACCACTCGTAGAGCGGGCGGTGGTCTGCGAACTCCAGGGTGCAGAGTGAATGCGTGACGTGTTCGATGGCGTCGGACTGGCCATGCGCGAAATCATAGGTCGGATATATGCACCATTGCGTGCCGGTGCGCGGGTGAGCCGCGTGTAGGATGCGATACAGGACAGGGTCGCGCAGGTTCATGTTGCCGGAAGCAAGGTCGATCTTCGCTCGCAGCACGCAGGCACCGTTGGGAAACTTGCCGGCGCGCATGTCGCGAAACAGGCTGAGATTCGTTTCCATCGAGCGGTCGCGGTGCGGCGAAGCGCGGCCCGGTTCGGTCAGCGTGCCGCGCATTGCCCGCATCTCGTCGGGCGGGGTGTCGTCGACATAGGCGAGGCCGGCGCGGATCAGATGCTCAGCCCAGTCGTACAACGTCTGGAAATAGTCCGACGCATGGTGCAGATGCTCGCCCCAGTCGAAGCCGAGCCAATGTACGTCCCGCTTGATGGCGTCGATATATTCCTGCTCCTCCTTCACGGGATTGGTGTCGTCGAAGCGAAGGTGGCAGCGGCCGCCGGTTTCGGTCGCAATTCCGAAATTCAGGCAGATCGACTTTGCGTGGCCGAGATGCAGGTAGCCGTTCGGCTCCGGCGGAAAGCGAGTAACGATGCTTTGCACTTTTCCGCTGGCGAGATCCGACTGAACCAGGTCGCGAATGAAATCCCGCGCCTCTTCGTTCGCAGCGACCTCCGGCATCGGCTTCTTGTCATCCATTACGTGTCTCCCGTTCAAGCGGCGGCCGCCAGCAAACGAACCTTGCTCTCGGCGGGCCCGAGCACGGCCAGCACTTCGAAGATGCCGGGCGAAGCGGTCGAGCCGGTCAGCGCGACGCGGAGCGGCTGGGCGACCTGGCCAAGCTTGAGCCCGTTCGCCTCGGCGAACGTGCGCACGGCTTCTTCGAGCGCCTTCTCGCTCCAGTTGCTCGCCTGCATCTCCAGTGCCGGCGCGAGCTTGGCCATGACGGCGCGGGCGTCGGGCGTCAGCACGCCGAGCGCCTTGTCGTCGGCGATCGGCGGCGCGCCGGCGCGCGCGTAGAAGGCGAGACTGTCAGCGAGTTCGACAAGCGTGCGCGCGCGCGGCTTCACGCCGTTCAGGCCGCGCACGATGCGCTCGCGGCCGGCGTCGGCGACCTTGCCGCCGATCTTTTCCTCGATGCGTGGCAACACCAGCGGCAGCAGCTCGGCATCCGGCGTCTCGCGCAGATAGTGCGCATTGAGGTTGGTGAGCTTGGCCATGTCGAAGCGCGAAGCCGAGCGTCCGACACCGTCCAGGTCGAACCATTCGATCGCCTGCGCCGTCGAGATGATCTCGTCGTCGCCATGGCCCCAGCCCAGACGCAGCAGGTAGTTTCGCAGCGCCGCCGACAGGAAACCCATGTCACGATAGGCGTCCACGCCGAGCGCCCCGTGTCGCTTGCTGAGCTTGGCGCCGTCGGGACCATGGATCAGCGGGATATGGGCATAGACCGGCTCTGGCCATCCCATCGCGCGGATGATCTGCAGCTGGCGGAAGGCGTTGTTCAGATGGTCGTCGCCGCGGATCACGTGGGTCACGCTCGTGTCGTGATCGTCGACGACGACGGCCAGCATGTAGGTGGGCGTTCCGTCGGCGCGCAGCAGGATCATGTCGTCGAGCTGCGCGTTCTCGACCGTGACCTCGCCCTGGACCGCGTCCTTGATGACCGTCTGTCCGGACTGCGGCGCCTTCAGGCGCACGACCGGCTTCACGCCGGCGGGCGCCTCCTTCGGATCGCGGTCGCGCCAGCGGCCGTCATAGCGCATCGGCTTGCCGGCGGCCTTCTGCGCCGCCCGCATCTCGTCGAGCTCCTGCGGCGATGCATAGCAGTGATAGGCGTGGCCCTTGGCCAGCATCTCGAGGGCGACCTCGGCATGGCGGGCGGCGCGCGAGAACTGGTAGGTGACCTCGCCGTCCCAGGGCAGGCCGAGCCACGACAGACCGTCGAGGATCGCGGCGATCGCCGGTTCGGTCGAGCGCGCGCGGTCGGTGTCCTCGATGCGCAGCAGATACTTGCCGCCGTGATGCCTAGCGAACAGCCAGTTGAACAGGGCCGTGCGGGCGCCGCCGATATGCAGGTAGCCGGTGGGCGAGGGGGCGAAGCGGGTAACGACGGTCATTGGCCAGGGAACTTGTGCTCGGTAAGCGCGGGTTTTGCCGCAATTTGGGCGGAAAAGCGCGCCGTAGGTAGGGGAGCGTCCGGTTAGTGTCAAACCTGCGCGCCTGGATCCTCG
>LNFM01011021.1_pt1 | contig 19111 bp, 17 predicted proteins | sample 596031 | NCBI WGS metagenome assembly LNFM01 (sample SAMN04254537, study PRJNA301005) | activated carbon metagenome | isolation source: dual media filters at the Ann Arbor, Michigan drinking water treatment plant | place: USA: Ann Arbor | reverse complement strand
CGACATGTTCTCTTGGTTCTCAGGTTGACGGTTAGAGGGTGAAACGATAGCCGCCGTAACTTCGTTTGCGCGCGCCTCTTGTGCTGCAATAACACCACGAATCAATTGAGCAAATTCTGGGTAGGCCTCCATTGCGCCGCCCAAAAACACCGCTGTTTTTAGTGCGCTTGACGAGGAATTGGTTAGTGCAGCGATTTCTTGACCCAGCTTCTTTGCAGAATCAGAGGGTTGACCTTCGACCAACGAAAGGTCTTGGATACTGAACCCACCTATTTTATCTATGAGACCCGCCCGGTAGCAGGCGTCGAAAACGTGAGCTACGGATGCGTCGAGGTGAAAATCCGCTTTTATGCTGCCAATGCTGGTGGAATAGTCGCGGATCGCCCCCCCTCAACAAGCAAAATGTCGAGAGCTTTTCGCACAATTTCAGCATTTTCCGGAGAGGTAGCAATTTTGATCGAAATAATTGCCTCCGAGCGAAAGGTTGAGATGGTCTTTGACCTAAGATAGGTAACATCCAAATTGTCAAGCACACAAAAGGCGAAGGCGGCGGCATGAAGGGTGGCCTTTGATTGATTTGAATCAAGGGCAGGAACACGACCTTCTTTGACTGGCGGATCTGTCTTGTCTGCCAAGAGGTCGGAAATACCACGAATAACAAGAGCTGATACACCAGCCTCGTATGCAGCCATCAACAAACCAAATCCTTCCTGCTCAACCGCAATAGCTCGGGGTGATGCTCGTCGAATGTGCTCAAGATGCTTCTTGTCATTTGTCTTTATGAGAAGCTCACCTGCTGCAATGGGTTCAGCTCTTGCGGTCACTTCTTCGTTAGGCAAATTTGGGTGGAGGTACGAAATCCACCGATTGTTGGCTGCCTCCATTTGAGCGCGCTCAAATAAGCGCTTCGTTGGGCGGGCTAAATCCGGCCTTGGAATTAAGTCTTTGCCATCCAAAACGCCTGGCTCATAATACCAAATCCTAGATCCAACCACGACATCAAAAGTGTTGATCTTGCCTGGAATGCCGCCAGCGCATCCAACCATCAGCATTATGTCTGGCTTTGTGATGGTTGATGCCATTCCGGCTTTGATCGCCGAGAAAACATTCCCCGCCGTCGACCACATCGGAAGAAAAACATCCCATTCCTTCGCGCAATTAGGGCGCATGCCTCTTGACGCAATAACGCCTTTCAGATACACGTATCCGCTTTCGTGATCTGTCACATCTTCTGGATTGTGCAAAAACGACTTTATGGCCTCGAATTCCTCCTGAATTGCAGTAATGATCGTCACGCGAGGATTTGTCATCGTCCTTCCCCCGGCCCAGTCGGTTATTGCCCAACCCCGAATTGTTTAAACTACCATAGCGAAGTTTCTAATAGGCGCAAGAAGCATACCTGCGCACCGCGTTTATGAACACAGGATCGGCGATGGGTAAGCGCGTTCGTATCATTCGCCTAGCTCGTACAACGGTGGGTTCCGCACTCGGGACCGGACCAACTGCAAGCACTGCGTTGGGGAGAGGCTTACTTCTGCTCCACTATCATCGACAGGACGCGACGCACCGCTTGGTCCGGTCCTTTCTCGTTGTTGTCGTCCGCTCCGGAAGATGGAGCGACGAATGGAGGCGTCGTGGCGAGCACCGGGAGCGAAGCACCGCCCGACGTCCGCTTTCTCCGCAATCCCGCCATCGAGCGTCGGTGCACGTGGCCGCCCCTCACGCAGGCAATTGGGGACGGAAATTGGGGACAGCTCCATTTTCCTCCCTGCCTCTGCCCGGACATCTGCTCAGCTACGACTGCCTGCGGCAGAAGCGGATGGGGAATCGGCATCCGCGCCCAGCACGCGGCGTCCCACTTCCTCGACGGGGCCGCCGGGGCTTGTCACGCCGCGCGAGACGATGCCGATGGGGCCGCCGGGTTCATTCGGGTCGAGCGTGATGAGGTTGTAGCGACCGAGGGGCTCGTCGTGGTTGGTTCTGCTGGTCGAGGCCGACGCGATACCGACGACGTCGATGCGGCGCCCCCCTGGCCCCTGGCGGATCGCATGCATATCCCGATGATTGTGGCCATGCAGCACGAGATCGGCGCCGTGGGCGATCAGGGTCGTTTCGAGGCGGGCGGCGTCTACGAGGCCGCGCCGCGCGTCGGCCTGCCCCGGCAGCGGCGGATGGTGGACGACGACGAGGCGGCGCAAGCCTTCCGCGCCAAGCTTCGCCAATGTGCGGCCGAGGGCTGCGAGTTGGCGCTCTCCGACTTCGCCGTTGGCCATGAACGGCCGGGTCGGCACGGCTGAATTGACACCCACGATGGCTATCCCGCCGACCATGCGCACGTAGGGGAAGCCGCCGACCGCGTTCTCGACACGGGACGCGCCGGCCGTGTCGCTCGTCATATAGGCGCGCCACCGCTCGACGCCGGGATCACGCCACAGGCGGCAATAGATGTCGTGATTACCCGGCACCACGCTGATGCGGTGCGGTTCGCCCAGCGCCTTCAGCCAGGTGAACGCGGCCTCGTGCTCGCCGGGAAGGCCCAGATTGGTGAGGTCGCCCGACACGATGATGTGATCGACCTTCTGGCGGGCGAGATCTGCGACAAGCGCATCGACGGTCGAGCGCAGGTGGATCTTGTGCCGTTTGCGCAGCCAGTTGGCATAGCCCAGCGCCCGCTTGATGTTCAAGTGGCGCACGCCGAGCCCCGTGATGGGAGCCAGATGCACGTCCGACAGATGGGCAATCGTCAGCATCGACGGTGGCATTCGAGGCTCCGGGGCGAAGGGCATTCGGCATATAGCACGGGAGCGATTCGCAGCTTTCCAGGAAAAGCAGAAGGGCTGCGAACGCCGATTTTCCTGGAACCGGCACTACTGCTATGTTCTTTCCCGTCCGTCTCGCCGGGCGCGCCATATATCCTGCACATGCGGATGTTAGCAGCGCGGCAGTCGTACTCGTCTCCGCCCAGGTGTCAGGCCAGGTGTCAGGAAAGCTCTGTTTGTGCCGCATCCGACCCTAATCCATCGCGGCGTCTCGAGCCGCATTCCCCGCGCGGCCGTCTCGCTGATTGCCTGTGCCGCGCTGGTGTTCCAGACCACGGTGGCGCCGGTCCTCGCGCAGACGCTGACGAGAGCCGAATACGAAGCCTGCCAGGCACGGGACGAAGCGTCTTTCCGGTCCGCGATCGAAACCCTCACTCAACGCGCGCTGCAAACCGGCCTGAAGAAGGTCGACTACGCCGGCGCGGTATCGGACGAGTGGCGCAAGGCCAATTTCGACGACGTCCTTGATAAGCGGGTCGACGCGATCGTCGCCGATGTCACGACCGAGACCTCGCTGTGGGAACGCAGCCGGTCCCTGTTCAATCAGGAAAAGGCGAAGGAACTCGCCACGTCGGTCGCGGAACGAGTGTACCGGTCGGACGAGGTGAAGACCGGGCTCGAGACGATCACGGCGGGCGTCGCGCGCGGCGTCGGCAGCTCGATCCTGCTCGCCACGTCCGATGCCGCCGAGCCGTCGCTCGAATGCCTGAAGGCGTTCCTCGGCCCGCGCTACGGCTCGACCGTGGCCCGCGTCGTCGCCGACGACGCCAAGCGCGAATTCCAGATCGACCCAGCAAAGGCCGGCGCCAACATCGGCGCGGGCTCGGTCCTGGCGGAAGGCGGCGGCGGGCTTGCCGGCGCGGTGATCCTGGTCGTGCGCCGCCAGCTCGCCAACATCGCCAGCCGCATAGGGCAACGTATCGTCGGCTCGATCCTCGGGCGGCTCGTGTCGGTTGTGGCCGGCGGCATCGGCGTCGTGCTGATCGCCAAGGACATCTGGGAGTTCCGCAACGGCGTGCTGCCGATCGTTGCGACCGAGATGAAGGCGAAGGCGACGAAGGATCTTGTCAAGGCCGAGCTGTCGAAAGCAATCTCCGAGCAGATCAACGAGCACACCCGCGAGATCGCCTCGACCACAGCGGACCGGGTGATCGAGATCTGGCGGGAATTCCGGCGCGGTCACGCCAAGGTCATCGAGCTGGTGGAACGGAACGCACAGTTCCGCGCGTTCGTCGATACTTTGAAGCCCGGTGATCTCGCGCGGCTCGACGAGGTCGTCGCCCTGCTGCTGTCCGGCGAGGGCGAGGCGGGCGTCGTGCGGCGTCTCGGCGACGGTTCGCTGGTGCACGCGGTGACGAAATTGCCTGCCGTGGGCATGGAAATTGCCCGCGAGTTGGCCTCGCTCGAGAAAGGATTGCAGTGGTCGGCACTCGCGGTCGATGCGCTGCCATTCGTAACGGAGCTGGGTCTGCACAAGCGGCTGTCGCCGGCCGATGTCACGGGCGCGCAATTGCGGCGGCTGATCGCGCTCGACGACCGCACAGCGACGACGCGGCTCGCCGGCATCCCACGGTCGGCGCGCGACACGCTCATGGAACTGCCGGACCGCGAACTGAAGGCGCTCGCCCGCGCGCTCGGCGAGCCCGAACTGCAATCGCTGTCGAGCTATCTCACCGGTCTCGAGCCTCAGGCCCGCGATCGCGTGATGAAGTCGATCGCGGCGGCGCCCCCGCGAATGCAGGCACTTGCGCCATCGCGCGTGAGGGAAGCGATCCTCGCCAGCCGGGACCAGCTTGCCGCCGTCTCGATGATGCTGCGCTCCGATCAGGGTCTCGACGTGAAGGTGTTCAAGGACGATCTGCTGCTCGTCTACGATGGCCGCGTGAGCCCGATCCTGCTCGTCGACAAGCATCCGGCCGGGCTCGGCGGAATCGTGGTCGGGTTGCTGATGTTGCTTCTCGTCGCCAGACGCCTCGTTTTCGGGCGGCGCGGCAAAGTCGTGGCGGCAAAGGCTGTTTGATCGCGGAAACCTCAGCCTAGAGGCCAAAGCTGGGCGAGATCGATCTCCACATCGTCGAAAGGCGCGATCCGTGCGCGGTCGTCGCCGCCATAAGTGCCGAGCAGAAGCCAACGGCCGTCCGTCAGCTCGAAGGCTTCGAGACATTGAATGCGCGGATCGAGCAGCCAGAGATGGCGCACGCCTGCGCGGGCGTAGATCTCGCGCTTGTCGCCGCGGTCGTACTTTTCCGTCGAAGGCGACAGCACCTCGCACAGCCAGTCCGGCGCGACCTCGATGTACGCTTTGGGCGGCATCTCCGACATGCGCTCGCGCTTCCAGCCCGCGAGTTCGGGCACGGTCACGTCCTCACCGAAGTGGAGTTCTGGCTCCGTCATGAAGATCCAACCGCCAGGACCGCCTCGGCCTTTCTGGTAGGGGCCGACCAAATCGCCGGTCAAAGACGCGGCGGCCACGGAATGGCGCGGCGCGGGGCGAGGGTGGGTTACCAACCGGCCGAAAAGGATCTCGGCGACGAGATGCGGAGGCACCGCCTCGAGGTCGGCATAGGTCGCTTTGCGCTCGAAAATGTCCTGCATCGCATCGCACCGCTTCAAACCGCCCGACAGTTTGGACTTCGCCAACCTAGCACTTTGCCGACTGATTGGCACGCGGTGCCGGATCTAGTCGCCAGATCTAGCCCTTCGCCGGGATCGCCTTCCTCAGCTGGTCCAGCACGCGGGCCTCCAGCGTTGAAATGGACGCAGTGCGGAGCGCGGACCGCGAGGCGACGAGGTTCGCCTCGGACTTCAGGATCACGCCGTCGCTGAGGATCTTGAGGCCGTTGGCCCGGAGTGTCGAGCCGGTCGAGGTGATGTCGACGATCATGTCGGCGGTGCCGGACGCGGGCGTGCCTTCGGTGGCGCCGAGGCTCTCCACGATGAGGTAATCGGTGACGCCCTTGTCGCGGAAGTACTCGCGCGTGAGGTGCATGTATTTGGTGGCGACACGCAGGCGGCGACCGTGCTTGCGATGGAACGTCCGCGCCGTCTCCTGCAGGTTCGCCATCGAGGCGACATCGAGCCAGCATTGCGGCACGGCGACAACGACGTCGGCGTGGCCGAAGCCGAGCTTGATGGCGAGGTCCACGCGCTCGTCGGCGTTGAGAATTTCCTCGCGGATCAGATCTTCGCCGGTGACGCCGAGATGCACACGGCCGGCCTTCAACTGACGCGCGATCTCGGAGGCCGAGACGAAGATTACGTCGATGTCGTCCTCGCCGACGACCTCACGGCGGTAGCCACGCTCGTTGCCCGAGGCGCGCAGCGTCAGGCCGGCACGCGCCATGGCAGCGACCGTCTCTTCCATCAGGCGGCCCTTCGAGGGGATCGCGAGCAGGAGTTTGCCGGGACGCGTGCCGGGCAGGGTAGCGGCGGGAAGATCGCTCACGATGCACCCCCATTGACGACCGAAAGGAGGCGCTCGGTATGGATCGCGGAGCCGACGGCGGGCACATCGCGGACAGCGCCGACGGAGCGCAGGAGTTTGTCGTATCGGCCGCCGCCCGCGATCGGGGTGCGGTCGCCGAGCTCAGGGGAGACGATATCGAACACGAAGCCGGTGTAATATTCGAGCGTGCGGCCGAACTCGGCAGCGAACGACAGCGCGCTGGTGTCGATGCCCGCGGCGACAAGCAGATCGAGGCGGCGGGCGAACGCCGCGACCGCCTTCGCAGAGCGTGGGCCTGCAAAGCCAATTGCGCGTTTCAGCGCTTCGGCCGCGACAGGGGCGGGACCGGCGATACGCAGGTAGCTTTCGATGAGGCGGGCGGTGCGCGAATCTTCGACCGCTGCGAGCAATCCGGCTGCGATCTCCGAGACGGGGCGCGCGCCGACATGGTCGATTCCGTGCTGCTGCAGATAATCGGCGACGATGGTTTCGGCGGCTACGGCGTCGGCGGCTTCGAGCGATTTCACGAGGTCTGCGGGCAGGCCGATCAGCGAACCTGGCGACGCAGCGGTGAGGCGGGCGAGGGCTGCACGGAACGCTTCCGGCCGCCAGAACTGGGCGCGAAGCCGCTGGCGGCCTCGCTCGGGCATGTCGAGATCGGCGAGCAACGCCTGGAACAAGCCGAGGTCGCCCATGCGCATCCGATAGTCGAAGCTGCCCGACGCATCGAGCGCCTTGATGACGAGCACCAGCGCTTCGGTCTCGGCAGCTTCGGCGTCGGCCTCGCCCAGCAGTTCGAACCCGGCCTGCCGGAACTCATTGGGCCGCGCCGCTCCTGCGCCAGCCGGCTGGAAGCGGAACACCGAGCCGTTGTAGCAATAGCGGCCGGCGACATCGGCTGCGGGGTGGCGCTGCAGATGGAGGCGGCAGGTCGGCACCGTCAGATCGGGGCGGAGGCACAATTCCTGGCCTTCAGGGTCGGTGAAGACATAGGTGCGCGCGCGCAGGTCCTCGCCGATCACATCAAGGAAGACGTCCGCCGGCTGGATGATCGCGGGGGCCACAGCCTCACAGCCCGCGCCGATGAGCACGGACATGATGAGGGCGGCCTGCCGCTCCAGAGCCTCGAAATCTCGTGCCGTCTCTGCTGACATCTGCTCTGCCGTAGGTTGGGTCAGTTCGGCATTGCCGAGTGAAACCCAACATCCTTGAATTTCGCCGTGGGCGCTCGTCGTGCAAACCGTCAGGTTACGCAGCGCAATGCACTGCTAACCCTACCTACGAATGATGACGTGCAAGAACGCCGCGGATCGCTTCGACCAGTTCGGTCTCCTTGACGGAGAACTGGGCGGGGCGGGCGGCCTTCCATTCCTTGTTGTCTGAAATGGCGGCAGCGGCCTTGGCGCCTTCGACCAGATCCTTGATCAGGACCTCGCCGGCGTCGCGCTCGTTGGAGCCCTGAATGACGACGCATGGAGCGCCCCGCTTGTCGGCGTATTTCATCTGCGCCTTCATGCCGGCGGTGCCCAGATACATCTCTGCGCGGATTCCTGCCTGACGCAGCGTCTGCGCCATCTTCTGGTAACGTGTCAGTTCGGCCTTATCCATGACGAGCACGACGACGGGGCCGTTGGCTGCTTCCACCTCGCCGCGCTTCAGGTGGGCGAGCGCTGCGGCCAGGCGCGAGACGCCGATCGAGAAGCCGGTTGCTGGCACCTTCGTGCCGGTGAAGCGCTCGACGAGACCGTCGTAGCGGCCGCCGCCACCGACCGAGCCGAAGCGGACGGTGTTGCCGTCCTCGTCCTTGACCTCGAAGGTGAGTTCCGCCTCGAACACGGGGCCAGTGTAGTATTCGAGACCGCGGACGACCGTGGAGTCGAAGGATATGCGATCGCGGCCGTAGCCGCCTGCAGCAACGAGATCTTCGATCTGGCGAAGCTCGGCCACTCCTGCCTTGCCGGTCTCGCTGGCAGAAACGATCGGTTCGATGAGGTGGAGTGCCTTGTCGCCGCCATCGACGCTGGCGTTGACGAAGCGCAGCATCGCGTCGATGGCTCGAGTCGAGAGCCCCGCGCCTGGAGTGAAGTCGCCGGATTCGTCCTTGCGGCCAGCACCGAGCAGGCGCGAGACGCCTTCTGCGCCGAGACGATCCAGCTTATCTACGGCACGCAGAACCGTGAGGCGCTGCTTTGCGTCGTTCTCCGAAGTCGGATCGATGCCGATGCCAATCAATGCACCGTCCAGCAGCTTGCGGTTGTTGAGCTTGATCCGGTACTGCCCCCGTGCGACGCCCAGCCGTTCCATCGTATCGGCGGCGAGCATGCAGATTTCGGCGTCGGCGGCGATGTTGTCGGTGCCGACCGTATCGGCATCGAACTGCGTGAATTGCCGGAAGCGGCCGGGGCCGGGCTTCTCGTTGCGCCACACCGGACCCACCGCATAGCGGCGATAGGGCAGCGACAAGTTCTGCTGCTTCAGACCCTGCGCGACGTAGCGGGCGAGCGGCGCGGTCAGGTCATAGCGCAACGACAGCCACTGCTCGTCGTCGTCCTGGAAGGAAAACACGCCCTCGTTGGGGCGGTCGAGGTCGGGCAGGAACTTCCCCAGCGCGTCGGTATACTCGATGGCCGGCGTCTCCAGCGGCTCGAACCCGTAGGACTCGTAGACCTCGCGGATGGTCTGGAGCATCCGCCCCTCGGACCGGATGCGGGCGGGGTCGGTATCCTGGAAGCCGCGCGGGGTGCGCGCCTCGGGGCGGTTGCCGGTGGGTGATTTCGCCATGGTGGCTGTTACTTCGTGTCAGAGGAAGGCTGGCTCGTCCGAGTGCAAATCGGCGCGGAATTCGGTTTGGGGGCCTTATACCGAACGGGTGTGGTAGCGCAAAGCCGCGATCACGCGGGTCAGACCGCGAACGCAGACAGGAGTTGTATGTTGCCCAGACCGGAGGCTTTGCCGAAGTAGACTTGGTCGGCGGTCACCAGCGTAGCGCCCGTTTCGAGCGCCACTGCGTGATAGAGCGTATCGAACAAGTGGTGCTGGAGGCCGATCGTGAGCTCTGCCGCGCGTCGAAGTACCATGTCGGTCGCGACGATCTCGATGTGTGCGGACCTGAAAATGCCGAAAGTGATCGGTACTCGCTGCGGGCGGGTGCGGGCCACTACCGCCAGAACCTCGGCCACGAAGTGGGCGGGCGCGATGGCTTCGATCGTTCGAATGCGAATACCGCGAAGAACCGCGAGGGCCTGATCGACATTCGGCTCCGTTTCCGGCTGGCGGATAATCCACTTGAGAGCCACACTGGCGTCGATGACGACCCTCAATGCCGGCCCTCTTGCCGAGCATGCCGGATCTCCCCGTCGGTCATAGGCGGATCCTCGGCGCGCTGACGCAGCAGTTCCTCGAACAACGTATCGAATTGAGCATCGGCTTTCGCCCGGGCCCGCCTTTCTTCTACTGCCTTGCGCATCAACTCGGCGATGACGGCGCTCTTGTTCTGTCCGTCGAACTCGGCGTTGAAAGCATCCTTGACGTCATCGGGGATCGAGAAATTCATGGTGCCCATGGCGGCGGCTCAATTGTTGAAAGTTTCAACAAAGATAGTTCGGTCGCTTGGAAGAAGCAACATTCCAACCCACTGGGTGACTCCCTCTCATACTCCTCGACGCCGCCGCGTCTTAGATCCTTGACGCCGCCGCGTCGGGCTGGCATGAGAGGCGCCGATGGCCGGAGGGTATGCGCTTCCCGGCCTTTTCATCATTTTTGCCGGTAAGACCCTCGGGCGGGCTGACCTTCCCTGCCGCGGTGTCCCGGTGTCCGGTTTCCCAGGAGATTCCCATGACCAGGCAATGCGAACTGACCGGCAAGCTGCCGATGTCCGGCAACAACCGCAGCCACGCCGAGAACAAGACACGGCGCGTGTTTCGGCCGAACCTGTGCGACGTTACGCTGATCAGCGATACGCTCGGCCGCAGCTTCAGGCTGAAAGTCAGCGCTCACGGCTTGAAGTCCGTCGAGCATCGCGGTGGCCTCGACAGCTACCTGCTGGCGGCCGGCAACGACGGGCTGTCGCTGCGCTGCAAGCGCCTGAAGCGTGACATCCTCAAGAAGAAGGCCGAGACGGGCACCGTCGCCGCCTGAGGCGAGGCCCGCCCCTCCGCCTAACGCCGCACCTCGAACCGGTGCGTCTTCGTCGAGCGAGATATGAGCCAGGCCGGGATCCGCTGACTTGCAGCGGCATCAAGGCTTGGCTTTCGTCGTCGTTGGTACGTCGGCCAGCGTGAATTGCAGCAGCAGCGAGCGCTGCAGGAAGCTGTTGAAATTGTCGTCCGACATGAGGGTCAGCACGGTCTGACCGCGGGCGTTGCGCGAGAGTGCCAACGCTTCCATGTTGTCGATCTCCGCCGTCATATCCGCGTCGAGCAGAACCTCCCCATCCAGCAGGGCGCCCGGTTTGATATCTGTGGCTCGGATCAGCCTGATGCGGGCTTTCACGCCTTCCGTCCAACGAAACTTGCGTTCGAGCACCAAGAGACTGCCATCTGGCAGGGAGGCGGCGTCGGTGATCGCGAAGTCAGCAATATTGACGAGGCCGAGCCGTTGGGGATCGCTACCGACGCCAGCCGGCCAGATCCAGCCGGAGTGATTGCGCGCTGGATCGAAGTACTCCTCGGCAAAGGCGATCACGGCGCCCTTCAGCGGGCCGCCGCGTAGGACAGCCACGGACTCGAAGCCCTTGTTGGTCGATATGCGGCGGACATCCGGCGGCATCTTGAGGTAGCCCAGCGGGGCGCCGAGGCCGCGCTCGGAGACGGGAAAGCGGCCGATGCGATGATTGCGCTCGAAGGCGACCAAAACGGTGCCTTTGGCGAGGGTGCCATCGACGAGCGTAAGGCTTTCGGTGTCACGGTCCCGGAACCGGCCAAGCGTCTGACCGCCCACCCCGGCGATCTCGCCCAACTTCGCGTTGACAACTCCCATTGGACGGCCGGCCTCGTAGATCAAATCGGCAGTCAACCAATGGCCGCGATCGGAAACCGTCAGCAGGCGACGGCCATCGTCGGACACGATGAGACCCGACCAGCCGCCGAAGTCCTTGTTCGGCGAGGCCAGAACGAGACCGCCGATGAACGTGAGCCTGCCGCCGGCATTGCCGACACCGCCCGCGCGGCCCAAACTCGAAATCGGGCGCGCCGTGATCTCGATGGGAACTGCTGGCGCAACAGCCACCGGCCCAAGGCTGCGCGGCTTCGGTTCTGGCTTTTGGACGCCCAGCTGCTGTGCGAGGGCCGGGGATGAGATCGTCAGCACCAAACCGACGGCGATGCAAAGCCCGCCGACGACCTCGCGGCAGGACAATGACAGCTTGCGCTGTTTGCGCCGTCCGATGGGCTGACCAAAATCGATTTTGCAATCCCCCGGCATGGGGCGCGCGCTCCACAAGCGAAGGCGTAGCACAGCGCCGGCACCGATTCGCATGGCACGACTGATATCACGAGTTGGGCGGGTTTGCGGCGCAACCAGCGGCGATGCCTCAGGCCCACCAGCACCGGTTGGTGTGAGCTGAAGCGCCGCGCTCTTCGCTTTTCACCATTCCGCGAGATCTCATCGGCGGCGCGCGACATGACGGCCCTATCCCTTGAATTCATCCGGCTCGCCGTCTAATGGGAAACGGGCCCCAGAGGCCGGCACCACGAGGCGAGGAGCAGCCGTTAGACCATGGCGAAGATCACTTTCATCCAGCCCGACGGCAGCAGCCAGTCCGTGGACGCCCAGCCGGGCGTGACGGTCATGGAAGCAGCCAAGCTCAACAGCATCGCGGGCATCGAGGCGGAGTGCGGGGGCGCGTGTGCGTGCGCGACCTGCCACGTGTATATCGACGCCGCCTGGACAGCGAAGGTCGGCAAGCCCGGTGACATGGAAGAGGACATGCTCGATTTCGCGTTCGACGTTCGCGACGAGAGCCGTCTTTCCTGCCAGATCAAGGTGACGGCCGAACTCGACGGTCTCGTGCTGAAGGTGCCCGAGAAGCAGTTCTGATCCTCGATACGTCCTGTTGCAGAATGTGACGAATTTCGCGATCACGACACTAGCCAGGAAAGCCCGTCATGGCCGAAGAGATCCCCCAACTGCCGATCGAGACCGATGCCGTGATCATCGGCGCCGGTCCCGTGGGTCTTTTCGCCGTGTTCGAGTTGGGCCTCGTCGACATCAAGTGCCACTTGATCGACATTCTCGACCGGCCGGGCGGGCAGTGCGCGGAACTCTATCCCGAGAAGCCGATCTACGACATTCCGGCCCTGCCGATCGTCACGGGGCAAGAACTCGTCGACAAGCTGCTGGAACAGATCAAGCCGTTCGGTCCGGCGTTCCATTTCTCCCAGCGCGTCGACAGCTTGGTCAAGCTGGACGACGGCCGGTTCCGGCTCGTGACGGACGCCGGCACGAGTTTCATCGCCAAGGTGGTGGTGATCGCGGCGGGTGGTGGATCGTTCACACCGAAGCGGCCGCCGCTGCCGGGAATCGAGGCCTACGAGGGCAATTCCGTCCACTATTCCGTGCGACGCATGAGCCAGTTCGAAGGCAAGGATGTTCTGATCGTGGGCGGTGGCGACTCCGCGCTCGACTGGACGCTGAACCTGCAGCCGCTCGCGAAATCCCTGACCTTGCTGCACCGGCGCGACGAGTTCCGTGGCGCACCGCATTCGGTGGAACGGATGCGCAGCCTCGTGGCCGAGGGCAAGGTGCGGCTGATCATCGGTCAGGCGACCGCGGTCTCCGGCAGCGACGGTCAGCTCAGCACCGTGACGGTGAAGTCGAAGACCGGCGAGGAGCAGATCGCCTGCACGGCGATGCTGCCGTTTTTCGGCTTGACGATGAAACTCGGCCCCGTGGCGGAATGGGGGCTCAACCTGCATGAGAACCTCGTACCGGTCGATACCGAGAGGTTCGAGACGAGCACGCCGCGGATCTTCGCGATCGGCGACATCAATACCTATCCGGGTAAGCTCAAGCTGATCCTGTCGGGCTTCCACGAAGCAGCCCTGATGGCGCAGGTCGCCCACCGCTACATCCATCCCGACCAGAAGCTGCTGTTCCAGTACACGACGTCGTCGTCCAACCTGCAGAAGAAACTGGGCGTCCGGTAGCGCCGGGTCGAAACGCAGCGGAAGGCACGCGACGCATAAGACTCCGATGTTTGGGAGCTGGTCTCGCATGCAGCCGGGTATGCGGCTGCTTTTTAGCCTGATTTGCAGCGGTTCGTGGATGACGGCTAACGAACTGTTCCCGCTCCTGCGTCGCCATTCAGCATACCGCAGACATGCCAGTCAGAAGCGTTCGATTTCCCCGTGTTTCCGCGCGTCCCGCGAACGAGAGTCCCGCCTATTCATTTATTCAAAGTATTTGTTCATTCTATCCAATCGACGATCGAGGCTCGCCCAAACCGACATTTTTTCGGATCTACGTCCGCGTCGGGCCGATAGATAAAATGCGGAGAAAATTTGCCGAAAACATCACCTCGCAGGTTGAGTATTGATTTTATTCCTCATTGTTAGCTTTCAGCCATCAGCAGGCCGGCAACGTCTTCTTGTCGGTTTCGGGTGAGGCGCACATTCGGTCGAGTGAACAGAGTATGAGCAAGCATCATAAATTCAAGGGCTGGCGTAAAGAGCACAAGCAAAAGGACAAGGACAAGGATCACCGCCACGACGGGGACGACAACGATCATGGCCACCACGGTCATCACTGGCACCACTGGAATTTCTGGAATCACGGCGGCAACAAGCACGGCGGTGGCTGCGGCAACAACGCCGGTAACGGCAATACAGGTGGTGGCAATACGGGTGGTGGCAATACAGGTGGCGGAACGGGCGGTGGTGTAGTCACCCCGCCGCCGCCGCCCCCGCCGCCGCCGCCAGCCCCCGTGATGGCGCTGGTAGTGGCCAGTGTGGTCAACGCCTCGACCAACGACACGACGACCGGCACGGACGCAGCCGACCAGCTCACCGGCGGCGCTGGCAACGATACGATCTTCGGCGGCGCAGGCGATGACGTCATCACCGGCGACGGGCAAGGGCGCGTTACGGTAGCACTCGACATCAAAGCCACGCTCAGCAACGTCGCAGATGCATCCGCCTATACCGTGGTCGTTTCTGGAATGCCGGCCGGCGCAACACTGTCAGCCGGTACCGACAACGGCGACGGCACGTGGACGTTGTCGAGCAGCCAAGTTGCAGGCCTGACGATTTCTTCGTCCGACCAGGGCGCTTTCACACTCGGCGTCACGGCTACGGCGACCGGCGGTAGCGGCGCGACTGCGACCTCGACACTGGCGGTTTCACTGGCGGCAGGTAGCGACGACGTGCTCGACGGCGGCGATGGCAACGATGTCATCGACGGCGGCAACGGTAGCGACACGCTGATCGACGGCGCCGGTAACGATCTCGTCTACGGCGGTGCCGACAACGACACCTTCAGGGCCGGTGCGGGCAACGACCGCTACGACGGCGGCGACGGGTTCGACACGATCGACTTCAGCCAGGCTGCCGGTTTCGGCACCGGCGGCGTGTACGTCAACCTGTTCGACGGCATCGCCTCGGATATGGGCAACGGCACGGGCGAAGACATCATCGGCGGCGTCGAAGGCGTCATCGGATCGGTCGGCGGCGACTTGATCTTCGGTAACGCCGTGGCCAACAAGATCGACGGCAAGCAAGGCGACGACCTGCTCATCGGTGGTGCCGGTGCCGACACCCTCACGGGTGGCGAAGGCAACGACATCTTCATCATGCAGGCTGAAGACTTCGCCGTCTCCGCATCTATCGATACGATCACCGATCTCCAGGTCGGCGACGTCGTAATGCTCGGCGGTATGACGCCGACGTCACTGGTCGACAACGGCCAGAGCTCGACGCTCTATGCCGACGTCAACGGTCAGATGCTAGCCGTCGTGGAACTACAGGGCATCAGCGGCTTGTCGCTGGACGACCTGTATAACCAGGGTATGCTCGCTTAATCACCGGCTACCGAGCATGTAGGAGGCCCTGCTCACCTTCTGGTGACGCGGGGCCTCCGTTTTTGTGCGCAGATCCGTTTTGATTCGACTGAAGGCAAGAGATCAATCAGCGGCAACTGGCGCGGCTTCCACCTGACCCTGATACTCGACCAACGCCCCTTCGCGCAGTTCGGCTGCCAACATTCTCGCCGGATCGACGGGGCCGGGCATGCGAATGCGCCCCGGCGACACCCGCTTGAACCCGAACCGGCCGTAGTAGGGTTCATCGCCCACCAGCAGGACGATCGAGATCCCGGCCTTGCGCGCATTCTCCATCCCATCGGCAATCAGTCGCTTGCCATAACCCAGCCCCGCGTACTTCGCTTCGACGGCGAGCGGGCCCAAGAGCAGCGCCCCTGCTTTCCCGCCGATGGTGATCTCCGTGAAGCGGATCGCGGCCACGAGTTCGCCACCGACTTTCGACAACAGGCAGAACCGGGAGATCGGCGCTGTGCCCTCGCGCACCCTGTAGGCCGTGCGAGCGAAGCGGCCGGGACCGAATGCCCGGGCGTGCAGCGACAGAACGTCGGCCAAGTCGTCCGGCTCGATGGCATGGACGGTGATCTCGGGCATCTTCGACAGGCTCCAGGCGGCGCGGAATGAACGGGTGGCGCATAGCATGCGGCCCGGCCGGGGGTCCAGCGTGGCGCCCGCACGCCTGCTACCACGTGGCGGCGGGCTTGGCTCCGTCGAGGACTTCCTCCAACCGCCGCCGAACGGCCCCGACCGTATCAGGCGGCAAGCTGTCTCTGGCGAAGAAACCCGACGCGGCGATTTCGCGGTTGGGTTGCGGCACTACGGGCCTGCGCCATTGCCGAACCACGAAGAACGCGATGTGGTCCGAAGGAAACGCGTGGAAATTGGCATAGAGCGAGAACAGCTGCGGCTCGCCTTCGACAATGACACCGGCTTCCTCTTCCAGCTCCCGATCGAGCGCGATGCGCACCGTCTCGTTCAGCTCGACGCCGCCGCCGGGAAAATGCCAGCCGGATCTGTAAGCCGGCTTGATCAGCAGAACGCAGCCTTCTGTGTCCATCACGAGGCCCTGGGCGCCCATCGTGAGGGCTCGCGTCATCCGCCAGTAGCGCTGCAGCGACTTCGCGATGATCTTCTGTCCGAGACCTGCCATCTCAACCACCGTCGATCTTCGAGCGAACGATCGCAAGAGCGGCCAGCAACGCTTCGTCGATGCCCAGGCGTGTGGTGTCCAGCAGCACCGCGTCATCCGCCTTCCGCAGCGGCGCATCCTTGCGGCCCATGTCCCGCGCATCCCGGTCCTGGATCGTCTCTAGCGTGCGCTCGTAAGAGACGGGCTCGCCGCGCGCTACCTGCTCCTGATGACGGCGGCGCGCGCGAACCTCGACATCCGCGGTGACGAAGATCTTCACGTCGGCATCGGGCAGAACGACAGTCGCAATGTCGCGGCCATCGAGCACGGCGCCCGGTTCCTGCGATGCGAAATCCCGCTGAAAATCCAGCAGGGCCGCACGAACCGAGGTGAATTTTGCCACGACAGAAGCCGCGTCTCCCATATCGGGCAGGCGAAGGCCGGGATCATCGAGGGTATCGGGATCGAGCCCGCGGGCGGCAGCAGCAGCAGCCACTTCATCTTCGAGCGAGCGGCCCGCCTCGAGAACGTCGCGGCCGACAGCGCGGTAGAGGAGCCCCGTGTCGAGACACGCAAGCCCGTAATGCGCCGCGATGCGCTTGGCGAGCGTGCCCTTGCCTGAGGCGGCGGGGCCGTCGATGGCGATTGTGAGCATACGTGGTCTTGCCCGCGCGGTTGAACCGCGGCAGGCCTAGGCCAATTCGTGCCGATGTGCAAACCGTGTCGGCTAGCCGCACCCTCAGTGTGTCGGCAGACGGTCCCGGTTCACGCGCCAAATCCGGTAGAGGGGAGCGTTCGGAAGCGGAACGGGCTCCAGAAAGTGGGGCGCATTTCCAGCGACCAGCGCTGCAAGCAACGACCGGTCCCAGCCCGGGCGGGCTATCTGTGCGATATCCATCGGGCGGCACGTCATGACGTAGTCGGCGTGCGTTGCGGCCAGGATGCGGCCGGCTTCGCGCGGATCGATGGCCGAGAGTATCCGGTGGTTAGCGACGATCACCGCGGGAATGCGGTGATAGGGGCCCGAGAGCGCGAGATGGGGCGTCGCCACGGCGAGATGGGCACCGATATCGCTATGGGTCACGACGAGGCCCGGCGGTATAGCCGCAAGCGCGCCGAGATCGTTGCGCTTCGTGCAGGCCAACTGAGGCGAGCCGGCGGCCGCCGTTGCGTCGTCGACGACGATCGCGTCCTTGGCCGCCGCCGGTGCAATCGCATTGCCGAGCGACAGCGCCAACGTGAGCAGCATAAATTGATTGAGTAGCAGCATCGCAAGCGTGGTCACGACCGGTACACCGAGATTGCCAAAGGCCCGAAGTCGGGACACGAAGATGGCGATGCCCGGAACGAGGATGAGGCTCGCATAGGCCAGATACTTCATCTGCCAAAGAGCCAGAATCACGAAACCGGCCGCAGCGGCGAGCATGAAGCGATCCGCCGGACGTGTGCTTCTCGCAAATGCTGCAACCGACACGGCAAGACCGACAGCGAATACAAAGACTGGACCGATGGTTCCGCCGATTTCCCCGCGCAGCAGTTCCCGGAGCAGGCTCTTGGCTTCCTCGACCTGGTCCAACCAAACGGGGCCGAGTTCCGCTGGCACCTGCGCCATCGGTCCTGCAAGGCACGTGGGTTCGAGCGCCCCAAAGGCGGCGATACCGACCGCGCTTCCCGCAGCGAGGACGGCGATCCGGCGCGGCCACGACCAGCCGTCCTCGTGCATGACGGCGACGAAGGCTGCTCCGGTACAGGTCGCCAGCGCTACCAGGTTCAGCGAGAGCGCATCGCAATACACCGTCAGCCAGCGGGACGGCGCCACGGTCGCCACGAATACGAGTGCCAGCGTAGCCACCATGCCGATCACGAAGCTTGCTGCATGGTGCGCCTTCGAGCGATCGATCAGGCCCCATCCCGCAGCGAGCCCGGCGATCAGGAACACCGGCGCCAGCGCCTCGTAGCCTATCGCCAGCGCGATCGCGCAGAGAATGCCCGACCAGCGCCAGGCGCGTGGATCCGGCGGCCATGCCCAGATCATCAATGCGGCGGCGATCGTGGTCGCGATCATGACGTTGTGATGATCGATACGACCCGGCGCGAACTGATAGTAACCGAGCAAGCTCGTGGCACCGAGCGCCAGTGCGAACAATGAAGCGCGCTTGCCTGCGACTTCGCCTACCGTGCGCGCGATCGCCCACAGCACGGCGGCAAGCATGAGCATCGGCCAGATCGTGACGACGACGTCCCGCGCCAGGGCCTCGGTGAGGAAAGTCTCCATCGTACCCAAGAGCAATGCCAACGGGCCGTCGATCAAGCGCGACCAGTGCGACACGAGACCTTCCGTGCCCCCCAGCGCCTTCGTCGTCACCTCGAACCACGGTGCGCCAGTGAGCAGCTCGCGCACGTGTACGAAGCGCAAGGCGTCGTCGGAATCGATGAACTCGAACGCGCGCCCAACCCCCTTGGAAAGCAGGGCCAGTCCCGTCGCCGAGGCCACAGCCAGAAGCCACCAAGCCCACAGCGGAAGTACCGGAATTCTAACGCCCGTCGCATCTGCGGGCCGGATTTCCATGGCTGCAATCGTCATCGTGAGTCGGTCCCCTGAAACCCCGAACCAGATTAGCCGCGAGTGCCTTAAATTCTGTGAAACCATGCGGAGCGATACTTCGTGTTGCTGATCCACGGCGGCG
>LNFM01006541.1_pt1 | contig 19111 bp, 14 predicted proteins | sample 596031 | NCBI WGS metagenome assembly LNFM01 (sample SAMN04254537, study PRJNA301005) | activated carbon metagenome | isolation source: dual media filters at the Ann Arbor, Michigan drinking water treatment plant | place: USA: Ann Arbor | reverse complement strand
CGCGCCAAGGCCAATGGAACATGGTCGATCCTCGACGGCGCCACGGCCCTCGAGATCCCCGAAGACCTCGTGATGCAGCTCGAGGCGCGTCCGCCGGCGAGAGAGAAGTTCGAGGCTTTTCCCAAGAGCGTTCGGCGGGCGATCTTGGAGTGGATCGCGACCGCGAAGAAGCCCGAGACGCGCGCGAAGCGAGTCGAAGAGACCGCGTCGAAAGCGCAGATCAACGAGCGCGCCAATCAGTGGAAGAAGGCGTAGCCGCCAGCCCACTGGCAGCGACTCGAAGACGAGCCGCGCTCGAGGCTGTCGCGCGAGCCCCCCCCTCTCGCGTTTTCAGAAGGGAATGTCGTCGTCGCCGCCCATTCCACCACCGAAGTCTTCGGGGCTCGGCTCGTGCGCAGGCGCTCGCCCGCCACCACCGCCGGGACGCGGCGCGCCACCGCCACCGCCACCGCCGCCGCCGCGAGAGAAGCCGCCGCCACCGCCGCCGCCGCCGCTGGGGGCGTCTCCGTCACCAGCGCCCGCGCCGGCGCCGTCGCGTCCGCCGAGGAGAATGATGTTGGTCGCGGAGATCTCGCTCTTGGTGCGCTTGACCCCGTCCTTGTCGTCGTACGAGCTGTTCTCGATGCGACCCTCGACGTACACGCGCGAGCCCTTGGTGAGGTAGTTCTTCAATCCCTCACCGCGTTTGCCCCACAGCACGATGTTGTGCCACTGGGTGACCTGCTTCTTCTCGCCCGACTGCGTGATGTACGTCTCGGTCGTCGCGATCCGAAACTTCAGCACCGGACGATTGCCGTCCTGTGTGTATCGAAGCTCCGGCTCTGCGCCGAGGTTGCCGATCAACGTTGCCCTGTTCAGTCCATCTGCCATGGTCGCCTCTGCTGCGTCACCGACACGGGCGTCGCCGCCAGGCGTGCGAGTGACTCACCATTGAGTTCACCGCAGAGCCCGTGCCGTCCTTGGATGTCCTCAACGCTAGATGCGGCAAAAGCGCTCGGCAACTTCTCTGCGGACAGGATATGTCACGCCCGAAATCGCAGGATTTCTTGGGCCACCGTTGCGACGTCTGGGACGCGGGGGACGTCGGGGTGCTGTCCCTCGTAGTGAGAAAACGGGTCGATGAGCGCCGAGCGGATGTTGGCGTTGCGGGCGCCGTCGATGTCCGTGGCGACCGTGTCTCCGAGGTGAAGCGCGCGCGACGGGTCGACGCCGAAGCGCTCGGTGGCGATTCGAAAGATCCGAGGATCGGGCTTCTCGACGCCGACGAGGGCGCTGTCGATCACGTGGTCGAAGCTCGAGCCGAGCTCGAGGCGGGCGAAGAGCTCGGCGAGTTTTCCCTCGGAGTTGCTCACGATGCACACGCGAACGCCGGCGGCCCGAACGCGCGCGAGCGCGGGTCGAAGCCCGTCGGGAACGCGCCTCCAAAGATTGAAGGCGTCGTGCTCGGCCCACAGCGCGCGGACGCAGCGCTCGCTCTCGGACCGCAGAACGCCGGCGCGCTCGATCATCGTGCGCACGACGACAGCCCACAGGACGTGGCTGGGAGCGAAGCCGTCGGGCGCCGGGGCGGCATCGGACGTGCCGATCGCGCGCTTGGCGAAGCCCTCCCCCGCGACGAGGGCCTCTGCGGTGACGGGGCAACGTTGCGCGGCGAGGCACGAGGCCACCGCGTCGTGATCGAGGAAGATCACCGTGTTTCCAGCGTCGAGGCACAAAAGATCCACGTCCTGCACGAGCGCAGGGTCCACGGCAGCGCTTTGCTTCATCGAAGGACTCGATGGTGTATCGGAACTCATTGCGCGCTGTCGACCGCGACCGTTGTTGTATGAACAGTGCGCGAAGCCTTCGCGAGGCGTGTAGATGGTCCGCAGACGAACAACCGACAACGACGACCGTGATGACAGCGGCGACTCGCGCGCGAGCCCCGAGGCGATCCGCAAGCGCCGCGCCGCGCGCAAGCTCAACGACCTCCTCGCCGGCCACGCGAACAAGCCCGCGCTCGACGGCCGCACAGAGCTCAAGCGACGCAGGCTGCTCTCCGAGCTCGAGCGCAACACCAACAACCGCGGCAAGGCGCTCAAGCCCGTCGAAGTGCTGCAGCACGCGGACGAGCTTTTGTCCTTCGGCGAGACCATGGCGACGTTGCGCAAGCTCGTTCGCGTGACGCCTCCGCCGGTGACCGATCACGACGAGCTCATCGCGATGCTTCGCGAGGTGCACGAGGCATACGGATTTCGCTCGGAGGTCTACGAGTTTCTCGGGCTCAAGCCAGAGCTGCTCGAGGAGGCCGAGCTCGGGCCATCGGCGCCTCGCCGCGGTCGTCCCAAGCGCGCGCGGTGACCATGCGACGGTGGCTCGAACGCGCGCTGCCCGAGCGGGTCGTGAACGCGCTGTATTCGCGCGGGGCGCTGGCCTCGATGGCACTCGCGTTTTGCCTCGCGATCGTGGGGCGATCGCACGCCTGGCTGGTGCGTCCGTACGCCGTGGTCGCGAGCAACGACGAGGGGTACATCGCGGCGATGGCCCTTCGGATGATCCGAGGTCAGTGGCTCCCCTACGTCGACGGCGTCTCGCAGCGCGGACCGTTGCTCTACTGGCTGTCGGCGGCATTCATCCGCGCCGGAGGGATCTGGACGTGGCTTCCGATGCGAGCGCTCGGCTTCACACTGGCGGTGCTGCAGGTGCTGCTCTCGTTTGCGCTCGCGCTCGAGCTCGGCGGAGCGCTCGCGGCGGCGCTGTGCGCGGTGATCGTGACGCATCTTTTGTGCTTCGAGTTGATTCCGTGGGACGGCGCTGGGGTCAACGGAGAGCCGCTCGGCGCGGTGTTCGCGCTGGCCTCGGCGCTCGTGCTCGCGCGGGCGCAGCTGCGCCCCCTCTCGAGCCCGAAGCGACGGGCGGCGAGCCTCGCGGCGGCAGGCGCGCTCGGAGCGTGCGCGGCGCTGTCCAAACAGATGTTCGTCGTTCACGCGCTCGGGTCGCTCGTGTGGATCGCGCTCGGGCCTGCGCAGCGAGAGGACGACGCAGAGGGCATCGAGCCCGCAGCCGACGCAACGGAGACAACCGCGTCCAACGCGACCAACACGTCCAACGGCGCGCGCGCGAGGCTTTCGGACGCGATGAAGTATTCGCTGGGATTCGTCGGTCCGTTCGCGATCGTCACGGCGATCTACGCGGCGACCGGGCACCTGCGGACGTTCGTCTATTACTTTCAGCAGTACGGCCGCGAGGTCTTCATGGACCCGGTGACGATGTCGAGCACGCGGGCGGCGTTTGCTCCACAGATCGAGCGCTCGCTCACGCTGGTGGGTGCCGTCGTGCTCGGAGTCTCTGCGCTGGTGGGCAGGGCGCTCTTCTCCGAGGGCAAGCGCTCTTCGCGCGCTCGCGCGGGGGCGCTCTTCGTCGCGATCAACGTCGCGCTCGGCTTCGCGGGAGCGCTCTTCACGACGCGCTTCTTCGGGCACTATTTCGTGCAGGTGATCCCGTGGGTGGCGATGGTCGCGGCGCTGCTCGTCGGCGATCGCCAGTCACGAGACCCTTCTGCGCGCGCGGCCTGTGCCCGATGGGCTGTCGTCCTCGGCGCGATCGTCGTGTGCGTCGTCGGACACGTGGCTCGGGGTCGGCAGGTCGAGCGGGCGAGAGAGCACGATCGTTGGTTTCAAGACCCGGCGGACGACCCGATCTCGCGCTATCTCCGAGAGAACACCACCCCCGAGCAGACGGTGTTCGTCTGGGGTTTTCGGGCAGAGACGTACCTGTCGGCCGAGCGCTGGCCGGCGTCTCGGTATGTGTACACGGTGTATCCCGCGGGGGTGGTTCCGTGGTTTTCGGCGACGAGGGCCGAGATGGAGCGCAGGGTGGTCGCCGGGTCCCGCGAGACGCTTTTGGCAGAGCTCGAGCGAGAGAAACCCGAGCTTCTCGTGGACGCGGGCCGCACGATGTTGGATCAGTACATGTACAACTACCCCGTGCTGCGCGCGTACATCGACCAACACTACTGCCTCGTGCGGTACGTCGACGGCGAGCCGATCTACCGCCGAAAGCGCAGCGAACGCTGCGAGGAAGCGATTCCATGAGGGCCCGCCTGGCGCTCTGCGCGCTCGCGATCCTCGGCGCGCTGGCTGGCTGTCAGACGGGCCGCGGGCGCAGGACGCTCGTCGAGACGATCGGCGGCGCGCCCAGGGTGCGGTCGTTTGCGTCATCGACGGCGTACGAAGCCTTCTTGCGCGCCGAGATCGCGGTGAACCGCGGCTCCTACGAAGAGGCCGCGCGGCAGATCGAGCTCGCCACGTTCGCCGACGACACCGACGGGTGGCTGTGCGCGCGAAGGGCCGAGCTGCTCTTGCTCGCGGGCGATCGCGTCGAGGGCCTCTCTTCCGCAGAGGCGTGCGCGCGACGGTTTGGCGAACAAGCTGCGTGCTGGGTGGTGCTCGGAGAGGCGCTCGTCACCGCAGGGCGAGCGAGCGAGGCGACCGCCGCGTTTACCCGCGCGCTCGCGGTGGCGCCGGGCGACCCCGAGGTGCGCGAGAGCGTCGCGCTCGGCCAAGGCGCGACGCGCGCGGCCGCAGCGGTAGCGAGAGAGACGGCGCCCGAGACGAGGCCGGGGGATCGAACGCAAGCGCGCAGGGCGCTGCTCGACGCGGGCCGAGATGCGCGTCCGACCTTGGCTGCGCTGCGGCGCGCGCGGGCGCGAAGCGCGCAAGACAGAGGGGCGCACCGAGAGGTCGACGCGCTGTTGACGCCGCTCTACACCAGCCGACGCGCGACGATCGAAGATCGCCTGGCGTTGATCGACGCGCGAGTGGCTGATGGTCGACCGCGGGACGCAGCGCCGTTGGTCGCCGCGCTCTCGATGATCGCGTCGAGCGCCAACGTCTCGCGCGTCGAGCTCGCGCGGCTGTGGCTCCTCGTCGGGCAACCCGAGCGCGCGATCGAAGCGAGCGAGCAGGCGGCGGCCGAGGGACGCGCGGACGCGCTCTCCAAGCGGCTGCACGGGACCGCCCTCGTGCGCGCGGGACGAACGAGCGAGGGCTTTGCGCTGCTCGCGGCGATCGACGCGAGCGAAGGAGAGTTCGTCGAGGCGCAGATCGAAGCGGCGCGCGCGCTCGAGCAGCAAGCGCGGAGCGACCTGGCCGATCGAGTGCTCACGGCGGCGATCGCGCGGCTCGGGAGCGACCCTTCGCGGGCGATCGACCGCGATCGATCGAGGATCGCGCTCGCGAGGGCGCTCACGCGCAGGGGCGCGAGCGCCCAGAGCACGACGGCGGCGCTCGAGACCGCGTGGGGGAGGCAGCAGCGCGGGATGCTCTCGGCGGAGAGCGGCGCGATTTCGCAGGAAATTCTGAGAGATTTGCGCGAGAGATCCGGCGATCGACGCGAGGACGGGCGCGCCGACGCGTGGCTCGTGCTCGTGTGTCAGCGCCCCTCGGGACCGAGCCGCGCCTGCGGAGACGCCGAGATCGACAGGGCGCTCGTGGACGCGGAGCGCAACGCAGCAGAGGACCCGGTCACGCTTCGCGCCCGCGCGTCGCGAACGCGAGACGCCGCGGTGGCGACGGCGCTGCGACGGCAAGCGCAAATCATGGATCCGCTCGGGCGCGAGTGATCGCGGACGGGCCTCGGATCGATGCCTCCGTTGCCGATGAGTGCTCGAAGCATTCAGGACCGTCGCAAAACGGCCAACGCCGGGGCCCACCATGGGTGTGCAACGGTTTGTCATTCCCGGTGCGAGGAGATCACCGCCATGATTCTGCCTTCCAACCGTGACTCGCCCGCTCGCACGATGCGGGGCGTCTGTCGTCTTCCACCATTCGAAGAGAACCGAGGCTTCATGAACATTTACTTGCGTCGACCCTCCCTCCTTGCGCTGCTCTCGAGCGCGGCCCTGGCCGCGTGTTCGACGCCACCCATGAACAATCCAGACGTCGTCGCGGACTCGACGCCCGCGGACACGACGCCGCCCGGTGACTCGGGTGTGATGGAGATGGACGGCTCGACGCCCGCGGACTCCGGCGTCGAAGACGACGCTTCGCCGGACTCGAGCACCCCTCCCGCGGACGCCTCGGGCCCGCCCGACTGGGGCTTTCGACCGATGCCACACGGCTTCGCCTTCGAGAACTACACGAACGCGGACATGCCCGTGAACCTCACCCCGATCGAGATGCGCCGGATCTTCGGACCGGCGGTCTGCGAGGGCGCCAGCGCGATGGGCGCGTGCAACCTCACGCCGCAGGCCCGACAGTGGATGGAGAGACAAAACGCAGGGATGAACGGCGGTCACTGCGAGGGCATGGCCGTCCTCGCCGCCAGGATGTTCACCGGCGCGTCGGACCCGATGATGTTCGGCGGCGGCGCGACGGCGGGCGCCCTGATGTTGCCGGGCAACGAGGCGCTCACGCGCGAGATCGCGACGTGGTTCGTCACGCAGAGCACGCTGCCGACGCTCGAGCGCCGCAACCTCACGCCCGTGCAAGTGGTCGCCGATCTCGAGCGAGAGCTCGCGCGAGGACGCGCGTACGGGGGCACGGTCGTCGGGATCTACCTTCGCGCCGGAGGCGGCGGACACGCGATCACCCCGTATCTCGTGCGCAGGCCCGACGCGAACACCGCGGAGATCGTGACGTACGACAACAACTTCCCGAACGTCGAGCGCGTCGTCACCGTCAACACGATGACCAACACCTGGCGCTACATGACGTCCACCAACCCGATGGAGCCAGGCGCCGTGTACGACGGCGACGCGACGACGTTCAACCTCACGCTCGCGGACGTCGCGCCGCGCGCGATGTTTCCGCATCCGTGCCAGTTTTGCGGCGACGCGCCGATGGACGGCGGCGGGACGCGCGGAGTGCAGATCTCGATGCGCGGCGAGGGCGACGTCGCGATCCGCGACGGGATGGGCAACACGACCGGCACCAACGCCACGGGCGGAGTCGTCAACGCGATTCCGGGCGCTGGCGTCACGCTGCAGCGAAGCGGAACGCTCTACCTGGACAGCCCCGAGCCGCTCTACACCGTTCCTCGCATGACGCCGCTCACGATCACGCTCGACGGGTCTCGCATCACGCGCGTGTCCCCGAGCGACCTGCTCGTGACCGGCCCCGGCTTCGCGCTCGGCGTCGAGGACATCAACCTCGACCCCATGCAGCGCGACACGATCACGATCCAGCCAGGGGCGCCGGACATCACCTACCGCGCGTCCGGGACCGAGACCCCGACGCTCGTCCTCGCCTTCGAGCGCCCAGGCGCGGACTACCTCATCGAGCTGCGTTCTACCGCGATGACCGCGGGTCAGGTGTTGCGCTTGTCCGTCGACTTCGCCATGCAGCGCGCGCGGATCAGCTTCGACGGAAGCACGTCGGCCCCTGGGTTCACGCTGTACATGGACCGCGTGAGCGAGACTGGCGCGGTGAACTTCAGCCACGCCGGCGTCACCGCGACGAGCTCGACGGTGCTCTTCGTCAACTTCGGCTCGTGGGGCGGCAACGGGATGCCGCTCTCTCTCGGCGTCGACACCAACGGCGACGGAACCGTCGATCGCACGGACATGCTCACCGACGAGAGCTGACCGTTCGAGAGCGCGACGCGCCCGATCCCGCGCAGCGAGGGCGAGGCCCGCGTCGAAGCGCGGACCGAGCTCGCGCCCGCTGTCGTCGGCGCTGGGGCTCTTCGCTGCTCCGCGGCGCTCGCACCACTCCGCCCACAGCTCGAGCGGTCGGTCGCCGCGAAGGCTGTTGCAGGTCGCGCACGCGGTCACGAGGATCGACATCGTGTGTCCGCCGCGCTCGAAGCGAGCGCGCACGTGGTCGACAGGCTTCAAGCGACAGCCGCTGCGATCGGTTGTAACGCACACGAATTCAACGCGAAGGGGCCGCAGCCGGACGCTCGACCGGCAGCACCCGCTCGCCCTCCGACAGCGCCGCTGGAGCAAACACCAGCACGCGGTCCGCGAGCGTCAGGCCCTCTTCGACCTCGACGTCGCGACCGAGGTCGCGGCCGAGCAGCACCCGCGACCGACGCGCGCGCTGGTCGCTGTCCAGCGTGAAGACCGACGTTCCATCGGCGCCCGCCAGGACGCTGCCGCTCGGGATCACCACGGCGGCGCCCCGGCGCGTGATCGAGAAGCGAACGTTGACGTACGCGCCCGAGAGCACCGCAGCCCCGGTCGGCAGCTGCAGCTCGACCCTCAACGTCCGCGCCACGGGGTCGAGCGCGCCAGCCGTGCGAGAGACCGTCGCCGCCACCGTCGCGCCGCCCCCTTCGCGCGGCGTCACCTGCGCCGTCACGCCCTCGCCGACCGACGACGCCGCCCACTGAGGAACGTCCACCTCGGCCTTCAGCTCGGCTGTCGTCGCGAGGTCGTAGAGCAGCGTTGTTCCCGCGCTCACCAGCGCGCCTTGCTGCAAGTACCGGCGCGTGATCGTCCCGTCGAACGGCGCGCGCACCTCGAGGTAGCTCGAGAGCGTCGAGAGCCGCTCGAACTCAGCCCGGCTCGTCCTGCGCGCAGACTCCGCCGCGCTCAACCGCAGCCCCGCCTCGTCTTCGTCCGCGCTCGCCGCCAGCCGCTCGCGCACGAGCCGCGCTGTGCGCGCTTGCACGCCCCGCACGATCGCAAGGTTGTCCGTGGCCTCTCGAAGCCGCGCCGTCGCGCTGCGCAGCTGGTCAGCGATCTCGGGCGCGTCGATAATCGCTAGCAATTGTCCACGTCGAACGCGATCTCCGAGGTCCGCGCGCAAAGACCGCGCGTAGCCCGTCGCCCTCGCGTACAGCGCCGTCGATTGCTGTGGTCGCGCGGTGCCCGGCAGCGTGAGCGTCACCGAGGACTCCGCGGGACGGGGACGAACCACGAGCACCCGCGGCGTCGCAGACTCGAGCACCGCGCGCCCGTCACGATCGGCGCGAGCGCCCATTCGCCAGCGAAATGCCGCGCCGATCGCGAGCACCACGCCCGCGGTGAACACCACGACCATCGCCGTCGCGCCGCGTGAAGGACGCGCTTGCAGCTCTGGCTCGGCGCTCACGACCGCGCCTCCATCAGGTCCGGGTCGTCCTCGACGCGCGGGGCGCTCCGCTCGCGAAGGACGCTGTACGCAACGGGAACAAACAGCAGCGTCGCGACGGTCGCCCCCACCAGTCCGCCGATCGCGGCCCGCGCCAGCGCCGCGTTTTGCTCTCCGCCCTCGCTGTGCCCGAGCGCCATCGGGAGCATCCCGATCGCCATCGCGAGCGCCGTCATCACCACCGGACGCAGTCGAGTGTGCCCCGCTTCGAGCGCGCTCTCGAACGCGCTCGCGCCCTCGATCCTCAGCCCGTTGGCGAAGCTCACCAGCAGCGTCGCGTTGGCCGTCCCCACGCCCACGCTCATCACCGCGCCCATCAGCGACGGGACGCTCAGCGTCGTGCCCGTCACGAACAACGCCAGCACGATGCCCGCCGCCGCGCCGGGCAACGCGAGCAAGATGATCAACGGGTCGAGCCAGCTCTGAAAGTTCACCACCATCAGCGCGTACACGAGCAGCACCGCGAGCAGAAGCCCCGTCCCGATCCCACGAAACGCGCTCTTCATGCTCTCGATCTGCCCCATGACCAGCACCTGCGAGCCCGCAGGAAGCGACCGCTGCGCGCGCTGCGCGACCGCCTCGATCGGCCCCTCGACGCGCCCGAGGTCGAGCCACGCCACGTCCGCGCGCACTTCGAACGTCGGCTGCAAGTCCGTCCTCGCCGTGTTGACCGGCGTCGATCGACGCTCGATCCGCGCGATGTCCCGCAGCGACACGGGCTCCCTCGCGCTGCCGATCGCCAGCGCGCCGACCGCGTCCACCGAAGACACCCTGTGCTCGGCGATCGAGACCACCACGGGATAGCTGTTGCCCGTGTTCGGGTCGGTCCAGTAGTTGGGCGCGACCTGCCCGCTCGACGAGACCGCGAGCAGCACATCGTTGGCGACGTCTCGCTGCGTGAGCCCCAGCTCGGCGGCCCGCGCGCGGTCCACTTCGACATGCAGCCTGGGCGCGTCCATCACCTGATGCAGACGCACGTCCACCACGCCGCGCACCGCGCGCAGCTCGCGCTCGACGCGGCGCGCGGCCTCGTACGTCGCTTCGCGATTCTGCCCGGTGATCTTCAGCGAAATCGGCGACGGCAACCCGAAGTTCAAGATCTGCGTCACGATGTCCGCGGGCTGAAAGTAGAAGCCCAGCTCGGGAAACCGCTCGCGCAACGCGTCCCTCAACAGCGCTCGGTACTGCTCGGTCGTGCGCGTTCGGTTGCGCGAGAGACGCACCAAGAGCTCGCCGTCCGCCGTGCTGATGTTCGCCGAGTCCGTCACCGCGAGCGTGAATCCGCCGGGCATCCCGAGCTGCGCGAGCATGAGCTCTCGCTCTTGGCGCGGGATGATCGAGGCGATCACCGCTTCGACGCTCGCGAAGAGCCGCTCGGTCTGCTCGAGCCGCGTCCCCGGCGGCGCCGTGATGTGCAGACGGATCTGCCCCGCGTCGATCGGCGGAAAGAAGTCCCTCCCGACCGCGCGCGAGCCCGCCGCCGCGAGCGCGATCGACGCGCTGAACACCAGCAGAAACAGCGCTCGATGCCCGAGCACCCAGCGCAAGAGCGCCGCGTACACCGACCGCGCCGCCTCGAAGCCGCGCTCGAACCAGCGCTGCGCGCGGCCGAAGAGCCCCGGCGGGCGACCGTGCTGCGCGATCTCCGCAGGAAGCAGCCAGCGAACCATCGTCGGCACCAGCGTGCGCGAGAGCAGGTACGACGCCATCACCGAGAGTCCGACGCTCAGACCGAGCGGAAGAAACAGGTACCGCGCGGGCCCTTCGAGCAACAATACGCTGCAAAACACCAGGCCGATCGACAGCGACGCGACGAGCGCAGGCAGCGCCACCTGCTGCGCGCCGTCGAGGATCGCGCGGGTGAGCGGCTTACCGCTCGCGAGGTTGCGGTGGATGTTCTCGATCTCGACCGTCGCGTCGTCGACCAAGATGCCCACCGCCAGCGCGAGCCCGCCCAGCGTCATCGTGTTGATCGTGTGCCCCATCGCGCGCATCACGAGCAGCGCCGAGAGCACGCTGAGCGGAATCGAGACGAACACCACCACGGTGCTCCGCCAGCTGCCGAGAAACAGCAGGATCATCGTCGCGGTGAGCAGCGCCGCGATCATGCCCTCGACCAAGAGCCCCTCGATCGCGCGCGTGACGAACAGGCTCTGATCCGCGAGCAGCTCCATCCGAATCGACCGCGGCGCCGACGCGCGGATCGCGGGAAACATCGCGCGAATCCGCGCTGCGACCTCGGTCGTGCTCGCGTCCCCGGTCTTGAGCGCGCTCAGCACCACCGCGCGCCGGCCGTCGTACCGCGCGATCGCCGTCTGCGCCGCGTAGCCGTCGTGCACGAACGCCACGTCGCGCACGAACAGCACCCTGCCGTCGCGCGCGCGGATCGGAACATCGTTGAGCGCGCTGATGCTCTCGGGCGAGCTGTTCATGCTCACGCGAAACTCGGTCTCGCCGATCTTCGCGCTGCCCGTCGGCAGCGTGAGGTTCTGCTGCGCGATCGCGAGGCTCACGTCGCTGGGAGAGATCCCTCGCGAGCGAAGCGCCTCGGGGTCGAGGTCCACCACCGTCTGCCGCTGCCGTCCGCCCATCGGCAGAGGAAACCGAACGCCGCGGATCACCGAGAGCTGCGTTCGCACCCGGAGGTTGACGTAGTCGTACACCTCCGACTCGCTCATCGTGTCGCTGCTGAACGCGATCTGCATGATCGGCACGCTCGAGGCGTTGTAGCGAACGATCACTGGCGGCTGCGTCCCCGGCGGCATGCGCCGCAAGATCGTCTGCGAAATCGCGGTCACTTGCGAGGTCGCCACGGCGATCTCCGAGCCCGGGTGCATGTGCAAACGGATGAGCGCCACGCCGTCGAAGCTCTGGCTCTCGAGCGTGCGGATCCCCTCGACGTTGCCCGCGAGCGAGATCTCGCTGAACTGCGTGATTTGCTGCTCCATCTGCCGCGCAGACAGCCCCCCGTACGTCCACACGACGTTGATCACCGGGATGTCCACCGCGGGAAAGATGTCCGTCGGCGTCTTGCGCAGCACGTTGAAGGACACCACCACGAGCAGCAGGACCGCGACGACGAAGGTGTACGGGCGCCGCAGCGCGAGCCGAACCATCCACATCTCGCGCAAGCTATACCCCGAACGGCGCTGATCGTCGGTCCTCGCGGGCGTCCACCGTCGAGCCTTGCGGCTGCGGTTGCATGGCTTGCAGGGTGCCGATGAGCCATCGAGGGACCCTTCGATCCTGCGACCGCGCAGCGACGTCGATGGACTGCGCGTCGAGGACTATCGTGCGGGAGACCTCGAGCGCATCGAGCGCCGCGCTTCGCGTCGACGCAGAGTCGGGAGCCATCCGCGATGTGTTGTGCGTCGGCGACGGCGCTCGATCAACGGAAGGCAGGGCGCTCGACGACGCTACCCACGCTCGCGCAAAACCCACAGCGCGCGTCCTGCCTCCACGATGATCTTCATCCCGGGAAATTTCGGCAGAAAACCGAGCGGCGGCGGGTCCTTGCGAATCCCGCGCACCATCCGAAGCGTCGCCTTGCGCTCGGGAACGTCGTAGTCGACCTCGTACCGCGCGTCGCCCATCGAGACCACGCGCGGATACTCTTTGTCGATCTGAGCTCGCGCGAGCTCGGGCAGCGCAGGCGGCAGCAAATCCTCGGGCGAAAGCATCGCAAGGTCATCGCCCGACTCGACGCCCAACGACTCGAGGCGCCGCGCCACCCACACGCTCAGCTCGCGCTCGGCGTCCGCGAGCGAGGGCCACGCGTCGTCGTCGAAGGCATAGCCCGTCGCGCGAAGCTGCGTCGCGAGCGCCCAGATGGACAAGCGCTCGCGCGCCTCGGGCAGCGCGGTCTTGAGCGCTGATCCTCGCACAAAGAGCGCGCCGATCGCCTCGCGCGCGACCTCGCCTACGGGCGTCTCTTCGCGCGTCTCGAGCACTTTGCGGGCGTACACGCGCTCGACCTTCGCGACGACGCGCCCGCGCTCGACCGTCACCGCGCCCAGCCGATCGCGACCGAGCTGCGCGGCGAGAAGCCAGGGAATAGGCAGCGGGGTCGCGCACGTGACCTCCACGGTCGTGTCTCGGCCGTCACCGAAGGCGCGCGTCGCGAACACGGCGATCGCTTCGAGCTCTTCTGCTGCGCGAACCGCGCTGTCGCGACCGAGCTCGATCTCCGTTCCGCCGTTGCTGAACGCGAGCTTTCCGCCGCGGGACCGCGCGACGTGAACGCACCGCGGGTCCGCCGCGAGCGCCGTTCGCGCGAGCCGCGCGCGGTCGATCTCGAACGGCCCGACGCTCGCCTCGTGCAGCGAGAACATCTTGCGCAGCCGCCCACGCACGCGCCGCGCCTCGTCGAGCGCGACGCGATCGAGGGCGTGCTCGTTGGGGTCGCCCATGCGCACCGCGCGGATGTACGCCGTCGCGTCGCAGCCGCACGCGCGCAGGTCCTCCTCGGCGCTCGTCGGTCGCGGTCCGCGCAGAAACAACGGCCGTCCGCCGGCCAGGACGCTCACGAGATCGATCACGTCGTCGAGCGCTCCGGTCGTCTGCGCTTCGACCAGCAGTCGCCCCAGCGGCGCGTCGATGGGCAGCTCGAAGAGCGCGCGGCCTCGCTGTGTGATCACACCCCTAGAATCAAGCGCGCCGAGCGCGATCAGGTCTTCGCGCGCCGTCGCGATCGCGTGCTCCTTCGCGGGATCGAGCAGCGGCAGCGCTTCGGGCAGCTCGCCGCACGCCGCCGCGCTGAGCAAGAGAGGGACGAGAGACTCTCGGTAGATCTCCGGCGCGGTGACGGGGCTGAGCTTCGCGGCCGCGCTCCACAGCCGATAACACACGCCCGGGCCCGTTCGTCCTGCGCGCCCCGCGCGCTGATCGGCGCTGTCTTGCGCGATCGGAACGAGCATCAAGTGCCCTCGTCCCTGGAAGTACCGCGTCTGGCGCACCAGCCCTCCATCGATCACCACGCCGATGCCCGGGATGGTCAGCGACGTCTCTGCGACGTTGGTCGCGAGCACGACTTTTCGTCGTTCGGACTGACGAAAGGCACGCGATTGCTCTTCGAGCGAGAGCGATCCGTGCAGCTCGACGAGCTCGATTTCGGGGTCGCCGCGCAGCGCTCGCGCGACCTGACGGATCTCGGATTTTCCCGGAAGAAACACGAGCACATCGCCCGGATCGCGCCGCGATAGATCGAGCGCCCGACGCACTCGAACGTCGAGCTGATCCTCCGAAGGCAACAGCGTCTTGTCCGATCCGTACCGCGTTTCGACGGGGAACATCCTGCCTTCAGCGCGAAGCAGCGCGCCGCCCAAGTGCCTCGCCACGCGCTCTCCCTCGAGCGTCGCCGACATCACCACGAGCTTGCCGCGATAGCGCTTCATCAACACGCCCAAGAGCAGGTCTGTCTCGAGCCCGCGCTCGTGAAACTCATCGAGGATGATGGTCTCGAACGCGCCCCACTGCTCCATCGTGCGCAGCGCGATCCCCGGCGTCGCAAAGACGATCCGCGTGCGATCCGTCGCTCGCCGCTCGTCACGAACGCTGTAGCCCACGCCGTCGCCGAGCCGCGTTGCTTCGAGCTCGGACACCCGCGTGGCGAGCGCGCGGCACGCGATGCGGCGCGGCTCGACCACCATCACCCGCCCTTCGCACCAGCGGGGAACCTGTGTGGATTTTCCCGATCCCGTCGGCGAAGTGATCACCACGCGGCCCTCCGCGATCATCGCGGAGAACCTCGCGCGATGCGCGTCGATGGGCAGTGCGTCCGTAGGCCTCAAGGGATTCGCGCGCAGAGTACCGCACGCGGCGCTCGCGCTGCGCTCCCACTCGCAGGTGTATGCCGTCCGCCCTCGCGCCACGGACCAGGCGTACCCCGACGGTCGCTTTAGAGCAGCGCTTCGATCGCAGCGACGACCGCGTCGGGGCGCTCTTCGGCCACGAAGTGACCGGCGTCCTCGAGGCGCACGACGGTGGCGTGGGAGAAGGCTCTGACCCATGTTTTCAAGTGTCGATCGCTGAGCGCAGGGTCCTTCGCGCCCCACACGATCGAGAGGGGCTTGTTCGCGAGCGCTTCGCGCCGCGCCCACAGCGAGGCGTAGTAAGGGTCTGCGCCGCGCAGCGCGAGGGCCAGCGCGTAGGGACCCTCGCGGTCTCGCCTGCGCGCGAAGGGCGCGAGGTACTGCGCGTGCAGCGCGCGGGTGAGCCTGGATTTGACGGCGAACGTCGACGGCAAGAGAACGCGCGGAGAGAAGTTGAGCCAGCGATACAGAAATCGCCCGACCGCGCTGCGAATCACGCGGTCGAGCTTCACGACCGCGGGATCATCGCCATTGGGCCAGAGCCACGAGTTGAGAACGACCGTCGCGCGGACGCGCTCTGCGAGCTCGAGCGCGATGGGGGCTCCGATCGGGCCGCCAAAGTCGTGAAGGACGAGGACGATGTCGCGCAGGTCGAGGGCGAGCACCAGCGCCTTCAGCCGCGCGGCGTGCGCCTCTGGGTCGAGCGGAGCGTCGCGGGGCTTGTCCGAGAGCCCGAAGCCCAGGTGATCGACGGCGACGCAGCGAGCGCGGCCCGAGAGGGCGGCGATGACCGCGCGCCACTCGAAGGACCACGATGGAGTCCCATGAACGAAGAGCACCGTGGGGGCGCCCGAGCGGGGGCCTTCATCGATGTACGAGAGCGCGCCGTGTTCGGTCGCGAAGCGCTGGAGCGCGAAGGGGTAGACCGATCGATCGAGCCAGGATGGCGAGCGCGCGTCGAGCGCGGCGAGCGTTGGCGTGGGTTCAGATGCGTGCGCGAGCGTGTTCATGACCTCGACAGTGCCGACCGCCGCGCGCCCGGGCTGTAGTACGTTTGTACCCATCGTGCAGAAGGACCGCTCCGACGCTGGAGGCCGCGACGACGCGCTCGACCGACTGCGGAGCAGCATCGACGCGCTCGCCGTCGAAGCCCGTTCGTTGCGGGATTTTCGCGAGGGTGTGCTCGCGACGCTCGGCGCCGTGGTGACGTTCGAGGCGGCGATCTTTCACGCGTTGTCTCCGAGGGTCTCGCTCGAGACCGGCGCGTTCGTGGGGTTCGACCGGGACGCGGTCGCGAAGCACCTGTCGAAGTGGGACGACTTCGCGGTCGAGCTCGGCGCGCTGCGGGCGATCGCCAACGAGCGGCTCGTCGCGACCGATCGCGACGCGTTCGCTCCGGGTAGCCGCGCGCGGGCGCGGTACGAAGCGAGGTTCGTTTCGCTGTTCGGCGCGCCCTCGGTGTGCGTGGCGCACTTGATCGTGCGCGGATCGCTGCGCGGCGCGATCGTGTTGTTCTCGCGGACGCGCGGGGGCTTTTCGTCGCGCTCGGTGTCCGCGCTTCGCTCGGTCATCCGCGCGATCGCCGTGGCCGACGCCCTTCACGAGTCGCTCGACGGCGCGGCGCGCGCCACCACGCCCGTTCGACGTGCGTGCCGCGACGAGCGGCTGACCGAGCGGCAACGAGCGATCGTCGAGCTCGTCGCCATGGGCCAGAGCAACGAAGACATCGCCAAGGCGCTCGAGATCTCGCCGAACACCGCGCGCAACCACCTGGCGCGGATCATGGCTCGCGTCGGCGCCGCCAACCGGGCCGAGCTCGTGAGCCTCGCCGTCTTCGCGTGAGCGATCGATCCCCGAGAAGGGACCCTCAGCAGGCTCCGTCTCGATCGCTGCACCCGTCGCGCGATCGAAGCGCGGGATCGCGAGCGATTCTTCCCCTGCCGAAGACGACGCGACAGCGCTACGCTCGACGCTCGTGCGACTCGCCTCATCGACGCTCGACGCGATCGTGGCGCCGCTCGACGCGCTGCGAGGAGCGCTCTTGCGCGCGCTCGGGCGCAGCTCGCCGCGGCTCGCTCGATCGATCGCCGACAGAGAGCTCCGCGTCAACACAGTGGCCGTCGCGGGAGTGCTGGTCTCCCTCGCGCTCACCATCGTCGCGCCGCTGTGGCTGCTCGCGTTGGGCCCCGTGCTGCTCGGCGGCGCGCATTTGTTCGCGGACGTTCGCTACCTGGTCGTGCGCGAGGGACTGCATCGTCGAAGGCTGGCGTGGGCGCTCGTCGCCGCGCCCCTCGCGATCGGCGCGCTGACGTCTTTGGGCTCGAAGGCGTTCGTGCTCTCGGTCGCGGGCGGAGCGCTCGTCGCGAAGGGCGCTCACCGCGGGCGCAAGGCGCTGTCGCTCGCGCTCGCCGCGGGGTTGACAGCCCTAGTCTACGCCGCGCCGAGCGCGAGCGAGCTGGTCCTCGCGCACGCACATAATTTCATCGCGGTGCTGCTCTGGCTCGCGTGGAGGCCGCGCGCGCAGCGCGGGCACTGGCTCGTCCTCGCGCTGTTCGTCGCGGGCAACGTCGCGCTCTTGTCGGGCGCGCTCGACCCGCTCGTCGCGTGGGCGTCCGGCCTCTCGCGCGGCCCCGACGAGCTGCCGCTCGGGCTGCACATGAACGCGCTCGCGCCGTGGCCCGAGCGCATCGACCTGTCTCGACGCGCGGTGCTCGCCTTCGCGTTTTCACAGTCCGTTCACTATGGAATCTGGTTGCGCGCGATCCCCGAGGTCGCGCGTCGATCGCCGACCCCGCGGACCTTTCGGCAGAGCGTGCGAGGGATGTCGTCCGAGCTCGGGCCTCGGGGAAGCTGGCTCGTTCTCGCGGCGATCTTGGCGTGTTTGGGCCTGGCGCTCTGGTCGACCGTCGACCTGCTCGCGGCGCGCACGGGGTACCTGCGCTTCGCGTTGTTTCACGGCTACCTCGAGTTGGCAGTCGTCGCGTGGCTTCTGGCCGAGCCGAAGCGGGGCGGCGACGAGTGATCCGTCAGTGGCTGATCGCGTTCTTGCTGACGCAGTTGATCGAGGCGCCGATCTACTGGTTTGCGCAACGGCGGGACGGGCCCGCGCGGCCTCGATGGGCGATGGCCGCGCTCGCGCTCGGAGCGAGCGCCATCACCCACCCGCCCCTTTGGGCCTTCGCGTCCACCGCGTGGGTGCACAGCTACCTCGCGGTGATCGCGCGCTGGCCCGACGCGCGGATCGCGAGCCCGACCGCTCGCTACATCGTGTTCGTCGTGCTCTTCGAGGCGTTGGTCGTGTTGGTCGAGGGCGCGTACTTCGCCTTCGCGCGGCTGCGTCGCCCGTGGCTCTGGGCGCTCGTGGCCAACACCACGAGCGTTATGATCGGCCTCGCGTTGCGCGCGCTGTTCGGCGTTGTATAAGCGAGGTCATGAGCAACACTCCCCGAGCCATTCGATCCCTCGCCGCTGCGACGTTCTTCGCAGCGCTTCTCGGCGCGACGCAGGCGCGCGCGGACGTCATCGGCCCCGATGAGCAGGCCTGTCAGGGCCGCGCCGCGGGCGCTGCGTGTATCACCCCGATGGGTGGAGCGGGCGTGTGCCAGACGCGCACGGTGCCCGTGGGCAACCCCATGGCAGACGTCACGCGGATGGCGATCTTCTGCGCGCCCGACGGTGATGCGTCGACCGCGACGGACAGCGGTGTCAGCGTTGGCAGCGAGCCTCCTGCAGCGACGGGCGGCTGCCGTTGCTCGGTGGTGGGCTCGCCCGTGAGCGGGCGCGGAGCGCTGGGCGGGCTGCTCGCGTGCGCGGCGCTCGGCGCGATCACTACGATTACCGTTCGACAACGTCGGCGCTGAGCTCAGAGCACGGGCAACGCGCGACGGCGCGGAGCGCGAGTGACACGGCGCTGTGTACAGAGCTGCGTCGCAGCACCCGAGTTGTCGCGCGCCCGAGCGAGTGAAGCGGCCTCATCGTTAATGCTTCATCCACGCCATACGGGATCGCGTCTCGCGAAACAGGAACGAGAGTCAACGGGTTGGACATCTATCGACGAACGAACCCTTCGCCACATCATCGCTACGAGTCCGATCCCCGAGTTCGACATCAACGGGGTGCTGCCTTCGTTCACCGGGACGCCCGCAGCCAACGACAACCGATCGCAGTATCGGGCGACACTTACCCGACGACTTTCTTTACGCCCCGCGACGGCAGCCAGTTGGTGAGCCGCTCGCGCTGAGAGCG
>LNFM01006538.1_pt1 | contig 19116 bp, 16 predicted proteins | sample 596031 | NCBI WGS metagenome assembly LNFM01 (sample SAMN04254537, study PRJNA301005) | activated carbon metagenome | isolation source: dual media filters at the Ann Arbor, Michigan drinking water treatment plant | place: USA: Ann Arbor | reverse complement strand
GAGCTCGGCGAAGCCCTCGGCCTGATGGATTTCGAGGCCGCCGCCCGCCTCTCCGGCAGCCGCTTCGTGGTGCTGCGCGGCCCGCTGGCCCGCCTGGAGCGCGCGCTTGGCCAATGGATGCTCGACCAGCACAGCGGCACCAACGGCTATACCGAAATCGCCCCCCCGCTCATGGTCAATGCCCAGACCCTCTATGGCACCGGCCAGCTGCCGAAATTCGAGGAAGACCTGTTCAGGACGGGCGACAAATACCTCATCCCGACCGCCGAGGTGCCGCTGACCAACCTCGTCGCCGGCCAGATCATCCCCGAGCCTGCAGAACCCCTGCGCTTCACCGCGCTGACCCCCAGCTTCCGCTCCGAAGCCGGTTCCGCCGGCCGCGACACCCGCGGCATGCTGCGCCAGCATCAGTTCCACAAGGTCGAGCTCGTCTCCATCACCCGGCCGGAAGACAGCGAGGCGGAACATGAGCGCATGACGCGCTGCGCCGAGGGCATCCTCACCGCCCTCGGCCTGACCTGGCGCCGGCAGCTCCTCTGCGCCGGCGACACCGGCTTCGGCGCGGCAAAGACCTATGACCTGGAAGTCTGGCTCCCTGGCCAGCAGGCCTGGCGGGAGATTTCCTCCTGCTCCAACACCCACGCCTTCCAGGCCCGCCGGATGAATGCCCGCTTCAAGCGCGGCAAGGAGACCATCTTCGTCCACACCCTCAACGGCTCCGGCGTGGCCGTCGGCCGCGCATTGATCGCGGTGCTGGAAACCCATCAGCGGGAAGACGGCAGCATCGCCATCCCTGAGGTGCTGCACCCCTATATGGGCGGCCTGACCAGCCTGGGCTGAACCGCCCCAGCACCGCGGCCGCCAATACAGGCCTGCGCATCCCTGACATCTGTGCTACCACCGCGTGTGACTGGCCGTGCCAATGCCGTCGGTACCGGCAGCGCTGCGCTTTCCGCCAGACCTCCCCATCGTGTCGCCGCCCAGCCTGGCTTCCAGCAAGGATCCCCGATGCATTCCGCGGCCCGTGCCACCACCCCCGTCGTGGCGATCGGCGCCTCCGCCGGGGGGCTCGAGGCGTGCCGGAGCCTGCTCGATGCCCTGCCGCCCACCCCCACCGGCATGGCCTTTGTCCTGGTCCAGCATCTCGACCCCAGCCATGACAGCCTGCTGGTCGAGCTGCTGGCCTCGCACACCCGCCTGACGGTCGTGCAGGCGGCCGAGGGCATCCGCATCCAGGCCGAGCACCTCTATGTCATCCCGCCCGGCACCGCGCTGGCCATCCGCCATGGCCAGCTCCGCCTCTCGCCCCCGGCCGAGCGACACGGCGCCCGCATGCCGTTCGATTTCCTGCTGAAGTCGCTGGCCCTGGAATGCGGCCCCCGCGCCATGGCCGTGGTGCTCTCGGGCAGCGGCGATGATGGCAGCCTGGGCGCCATCGCCATCCATGCCGCGGGCGGCATGGTCGTGGCGCAAGAGCCCGAGGAGGCCGGTTTCGCCGGCATGCCGCGCGCCGCCATCGCCACCGGCGCGGTGGCCGCGGTGCTGCGCGCAGCCGCCATCCCCGCGGCCCTGCTGCAACATCTCCACGCCCCCCTGGTCACGGTGGACAGCCATCTCCCGCATATCGTCGACATGCTGCGCGCCCGCACCGCGCATGATTTCAGCCTCTACAAGCCCGGCACGCTGCAGCGGCGGATCGACCGTCGCAGGGCGCTGACCGGCCAGGCCAGTATCGCGGCCTATTCCACCCATCTCGAAAGCAATGCCGTCGAGCTGGCTTTGTTGGCCAAGGACCTGCTGATCCACGTCACCAGCTTCTTCCGTGACCCGGCCGTGTTCGACATTCTGGCCAGACAGGTCATCCCGCCGCTGGTGGCCTCGCAGCCGGTGGGAAAGCCGCTGCGCATCTGGGTCGCCGGCTGCAGCACGGGCGAGGAGACATGGTCGCTCGCCATCCTGTTCCGCGAGGCGATCGCGGCCCTGGGCACGCCGGTGCGGTTGCAGATCTTCGCCTCCGACATCGATGCCGAGGCGGTGGCCGCGGCGCGGCAGGCGCATTACCCCGCCTCGATCAGCGAGGATGTCTCGGCCGAGCGGCTGAGGAACTTCTTCGAGCAGGACGAAGGCGGCTGGCGTGTCAGTGCCGAGCTGCGCGGCCTTGTCGTCTTCACCGTGCAGGATGTGCTGGCCGATCCGCCCTTCTCGCGGCTCGATGTCGTCTCCTGCCGCAACCTGCTGATCTACCTCAAGCCGGAGGCGCAGGCGCGCAGCATCGGGCTGTTCCATTTTGCACTGCGGCCGGGCGGTATCCTGCTGCTGGGCGGCGCCGAGACGCTCGGCCCCTCCGAGAAGGGCTTCGAGCCGGTCTCGCGGCCCGAGCGGATCTGGCGGCGCGATGGCAGCCCGCGCCGGCATGACGCCATCCTGCCGGTGGTCGGTGGCGATGGCCTGCGCCCGGCACCGCGCCCCAGCGCGGCCAGCCGGCAGGCCCGCCTGGCCGAGCTGTGCCGGCGCGTGGTGCTCGATCATCACGCCCCCGCCGCGGTGCTGATCGATGGGCAGAACCAGTGCCTCCATGCGCTCGGGCCGACCGGGCGCTACCTCACCCATGCCCCCGGCCCGGCCTCGCATGACCTGCTGGCCATGCTGCGGCCCGGGCTGCGCGGCCGCATGCTGGTGGCGCTCGGCCAGGCCAGGGCCGGCCAGGGCGCGGTGACACACAATGAGGGGGCGGGCCCCACGCTCGAGGTCCACGCGCTGGCGCTCGATGACGAGGCGCTGCTGCTGGTCTGCTTCCTCGATCGCGCCGCCCGGGCCGCGGGCCAGGCCGCGCCCGCGGCGGCCGAGACGCCGCGCATCGCAGCCCTCGAACAGGAGCTGGAAGCGACGCGCGCGGAGCTGCGCGGCGCCATCCAGAACCTCGAGCAATCCGGCGAGGAGCAGCGCGCGATCCATGAGGAGGCGCTCTCGGTCAATGAGGAATACCAATCCACCAATGAGGAGCTGCTGACCTCCAAGGAGGAGCTGCAATCGCTCAACGAGGAGCTGACCGCGCTGAACGCCCAGCTGCAGGAGACGCTGGAGCGCAGCCGCACGACCTCGAACGACCTGCAGAACGTGCTCTACAGCGCCGATGTCGCGACGCTCTTTCTCGACCGCGCGCTGCGCATCCGCTTTTTCACGCCCGCCACGCGCGCGGTGTTCAGCGTGCTGCCCGGCGATGTCGGCCGGCCGCTGGCCGATCTGCGCTCGCTGGCGGGCGATGCCACGCTGCTGGATGACGCGCGGGCGGTGCTGGGTGGCGGGATGGCCGGCATCAGCGAGATCACGACCTCCGGCGGCGTCTGGTTCAGCCGCCGCGTGGTGCCCTATCGCGCCCAGGATGGCGCGGTGGAGGGCGTGGTGATCACCTTCGCCGACATCTCCGACCGCCGCGCCGCGGCCCTGGCCCTGGCCAAGGCCTCCCGCGTGGCCGACCAGGCCAGCGCCGCCAAGACCCGCTTCCTGGGTGCGGCCAGCCACGATTTGCGCCAGCCGCTGCAGACGCTGACGCTGTTGCAGGGCCTGCTGGCGCGCGCGGTGGAGGAGCCCGAGGCGGCCAAGCTGGTCTCGCTGATGGAGCCCACGCTGGCCGCCATGACGGGCATGCTCAACACCCTGCTCGACATCAACCAGATCGAGGCCGGCACGCTCAAGCCCGAGCCCGTGCCCTTCGCCGTGGGGCCGCTGCTGGCCAGGCTGGGCGCTGAATTCGGCTATCTCGCCCAGCCGCAGGGGCTGGCGGTGCGCGTGGTGCCCTGCGGGCTTTCGGTCATCACCGACCCCCAGTTGCTGGAGCAGATGCTGCGCAACCTGCTCTCCAACGCGCTGAAATACACCCGGCGGGGCCGGGTGCTGCTGGGCTGCCGCAGGCGGGCGGGCGGGCTGTCGATCGAGGTGTGGGACACCGGCATCGGCATTCCGGCCCGCGACATCCAGGCGATCTTCGACGAGTACCACCAGCTCGACAATACGGCGCGGGAGCGGGTGAAGGGCCTGGGCCTCGGCCTGTCCATCGTGCAGCGCCTGGCCGGGCTGCTGGGGCATCGGTTGCGGGTGCGCTCCACCCCCGGCCGCGGCTCGGTCTTCGGCGTGGAGGTCGCGTTGACGGTGGCGCAACCCAGCGGCGCGGCGGCGCTCACGCCCCCCCAGGGGACGCCAGAAGGGGCGCCGGCCGCAGCACTTCGGCAGGGCCTGGTGATGGTGGTCGAGGACGACCCGGATGTGCGGGACCTGCTCTGCCTGCTGCTCAAGGCCGAGGGCCACCGCGTCATGGCCGCGGCCGATGCCGATTCGGCGCTGGCGCTGTTGCCGCGGGGCGGTGTGATGCCCGACCTGATGCTGGCCGATTTCAACCTGCCCAAGGGCACCGATGGCCTGCGCCTGGCCGCGTTGCTGCGCGAGCGGCTGACGCGCCCCCTGCCGGTGGTCATCCTGACCGGCGACATCACCACGGCCACGCTGCGCGCCATTGCGGCACAGGATTGCGTGCTGATGCACAAGCCGGTCAGCGCGCAGGAGCTGGCCGCGCTGGTGCAGCGCCTGCTGCCCGCCGTGGTGGAACCACCCCCGTCGCGGACCGAAGGGCCGGCCGTGTACATCGTCGATGATGACGCGATGCTGCGCGGCGTGCTGCGCCAGGCGCTGGAACAGGCCGGCGAGGTGGTGGTCGAGCATGGCAGCGCCGAGGCCTTCCTGGCCGCCGATCGGCCGGCAGAAGGAAGCTGCCTGCTGCTCGACGCGCATCTGCCCGGCATCAGCGGGCTGGAGCTGCTGGCCCGGCTGCGCCGGCAGGGCGATGCCATTCCGGTGCTGATGATCACCGGCTTCAGCGATGTCTCGGCGGCGGTGGCGGCGATGCGCGCCGGCGCCTCGGACTTCATCGAGAAGCCGGTGGCGGCGGCGGCGCTGCTGGCCGGCATCGCGCAGGCCCGCGCCCTGGCGGCGGATCAGGGGCAGCTCGCGAGCTGGCGGCAGGACGCCGCCGCGCGCCTCGAAAGCCTGACCTATCGCCAGCGCGAGGTCATGACACGGGTGCTGGCCGGCGAGCCGAGCAAGAACATCGCGGCCGATCTGGGCATCAGCCAGCGCACGGTGGAGACGCATCGCGCCGCCATCATGCGGCGCACCGGCGCGCAGTCGCTGCCGGGCCTGGCACGCCTGGCACTCGCCGCGGCGGGGGACAGGCAGGCGGGCGGGCCAGGCGGGAGCCCTGGAGGGGCAGCCCCCGGGGAAGGTACCGGCTGAAATCCCGCCCTCAGGCGGGGCGCCAGGCCAGCGCGCGGTCGATCGCGGCGGCGAGACCGGCCTCGGTGAATGGCTTCTCCAGCTGCACCGTGCCGCTCGGCAGGCCCTCCAGCACCGCACCGCTGACCATAACATGGGGCACGAAGCGCCCTTGCAGGATCGTGGCCATCGCCGCCACCCCGCTGCCGCGGCGCAGCCTGTCATCGACGATCATGAGCTGCGGCAGATAGGCCGCCGCCGCCGCCACGGCGCCATCCTCCGTGCTCTCGGTGGCGCAGACCTCATGGCCCATGGCGCGCAGCACGCGGGCCAGCAGCATCGCGATCACCGGCTCATCCTCGACCAGCAGGATCCGCAGGCCCTTGCCGGATTCGGTCATGTCGGCGGCGCGTGCGATTCCACGAACCAGAGCTGGCGGTCGATCCCGCGCGAGATGCCGGTGAAGAGATCCGCCGTGTCCTGGTCGCCGAAACCCGCGGCCAGCCCGATCGCCTGCCGGGCGGATTGCCCGAAGGCCGCGAGTGCCGCGGCCACCGCGAAGATGTGCTGCCGCTCATCGGCGACACCCAGCGCATAGGGCACCATGAAGGATTGCGCGGCCGCCACCTGGATGGTGCCCAGCGCCGTGCCGCCCAGCGCGCCCGCCCGTTCGGCGATGAGGTCGCTGACCGCTTCGACCTCCTCCGCCACCCGGTCGAACAGCTCATGCACCGCGATGAAGGCGAGGCCGCGGACATTCCAGTGCGCCTGCTTGAGCTGGCCATGCAGGTCGATCGCCGCGGCGAGGTGGCGATTGAGCAGCACCACCGCTTCCTCGCGGATGGGCAATGGCAGGGTATTGTGGGTGACATGCATGGTTTGGATGCGCTTTCGGCAAGGGTTGCGGGGGGGTCAGACGGAAAACATGCCGAGGCTGTAGTAGATCGACATCGCATCGGCGTAGGTGCCGTCCACCGTCACGGCGTCGCTATAGGGCGGGCTGTCGCGCAGCTTCTGCCGGGTGCAGTCGAGATGGATCAGGCTGCCCGGCCAGTCGACCTCGCGGATGCTGCGCGGCAGCACCAGCACCCGCGCGCCGGGCCACCAGTTCTGCGTCTCCACAGCGACGTAGTGGATGCGCCAGTCGGCATCGTCGAACAGCAGATCGTAGACATGGCCGATATCGCCGTCGGTGGCGCGGATGTGGTAGCCGGTGACGGCGCTGGCGCTGCGCAGATGGGCGTCGCCCATATCGGCCACGATATCCTCGCCCTCATAGGGCCGCCGGCTCTCCTGGGGATAGGGCGAGGCGATCAGCGGCAGCGCACTGCCGCGATCGGCCCAATAGGCATCGGCGCCATAGTGATCGGACAGATGCCGCTCGGCCTGCCGCGACACCGGCAGGTCGGAGGCGCTGTCGGGCGCCTCGCGCACCTGCTGCATGGTCAGCGCGACCGCGAGGTGCCGCGCCCCGGCATCGGGCGGCTGCAGGGCCGAGATCGGCAGCAGCACCTCGCGCCCCGGCAGCCAATGGCCGGTATCGACCACGAGCCAGCGGATGATCCAGCTCTGGTCGTCGAAGAGCAGGTCGCTGACCGAGCCGAGATGGCCATCGCTCGCCTCGATGCGGTAGCCCTTGATGGCGGATGCGTTCCACAACATGGCGGTGTCCAATCGGGTTCGGGGTTTCAGGCGGTCGCGGCCAGCACGGGCGCGGCCGGCAGGGCGATGACGGAGGGATGCACGGCCACGTCGCGCGCACCGGCGGCGAGGATGGCGCTGGCACGCGCCGCATCCTCGGCGCTGCCATGCGCCATCACCAGGAAGCCGTCGGCCTTCACCACGGCCTCATAGGCGATGACGCTGTCGCGCGGCACGCCCATGCTGCAGAGCGCCGCCCCCAGCGCGCTGAGGCCGCCGATGATCATCGCGTTCTCGATGGCGATCAACAGCGTGGTGGCGAAGGCGCCGAGCACGACGAGGCTGCCCACCACCGGCACGGTGAGGAACATGCCGCCGGCGAAAAGCCCCCACATGCCACCCCAGAACATGCCCTGCCGGCCCCAGAACTTCACCCTGTCGCCGGCGCTGTAGAAGCCGGTCACCTGTTCCTCGGTGTGGTAGCCGCGGCCGACGATGCTGAGCCGGTCGATCGCGAAGCCCGATGCGGCCAGCCTGCGGATCGCCGCATCGGCGCCGTCATGGTTGTCGAAGCTGGCGATGGTGGTGTCGGCCATGGGGGTACCTCGTGGCTGGGATGGGTCGGAGCCCAAGCCTAGTGCTGCCCCGGCACGGCGCGGCAGCATCGGAAATCACGTGCATCGCGCGGGGCGTGGGTGCGGCGCCCTGCGTGGTTTCCGCAACCCTGCGGCCGGGCCTGGTAATGTCCGCCCTTGTGTTTCCACCCAGGGCGATTGCGGGTTACAGCAGGCCGCGCAGCGGCAGCGGCATCGGCTCCATCCGGTCCACCACCCCGGTCACGCCCGGCACCGTGCGGGCCAGCACCATCAGCCCCTGGCGCATCGTCTCTGACCGGGCGTAGCCGTAGAGCGAGACCACCCCCGCATCGACATCGGGATAGACCCAGAAGCTGTCCACCCAGGGCTGCCCGCGCAGCGAGGCCGCGACGTCGCGCAGGATGCCGGCATCGCCGTCAAGCCGCGCCGGGCCCGGGGTTGCGCGCAGGATGGCGCGCAACAGGTCGGCGCGGCTGACGATGCCCACCAGCCGGCCATCGCGCAGCACCAGCACGCGGCGGATGCCATGGTCCTGCATGAGCTGGGCGATGCGCTCGGTCGAATCCTCCTCGGCCACGCTCACCAGTGCGGCCGACATCACGTCGCGCGCGCTCGCGCCATGCGCCTTGGAAAAGCGCTCGATCAGCGGCCTGGTGCCGGCGAAGGCCTGCAGGAACCAGCTGAAGGGGCCGGCCGGCTGGTCGGCCAGCCGGCGGATGAGGTCACCCTCGGTGACGACGCCGACCGGCGCGCCCTGCGCATCCACCACCGGCACGGCCGAGATGCCGCGCGCGGCCAGCAGCTCGGCCAGCGCGGTGACGGGCATGTCGGGGGGCACCACGACGAGGTCGGTCGACATCAGGTCTTTCGCGTTCATCGGGCTTGTCCGTTGCTGGCTGCCGGCCGCCGCGCCGCAAAGGCACGGCTTCACCGCCGAAGTTCAACGCATGGTCCTGGCCGATCGCCGGCGGGGCGCGGAAAATCTTTTCGCCGCCCGCCTCGCCACGGGGCGGGCATCGCGCCGCGGGATGGCGACGAATTCCTCCGGCGTGTCGTCCCGGCAGGTTTTTCGACCGGCCCGCGCCCGCCGGCGATGTTCAGCTGCAGGTCGCAGCGGCCGAAGGTGGCCAGCGCGGCCTTGCCCATCGCCGCCGTCGCGCGGCCGCCAGGCGCGATATCGGTGCATTTGTCGGCCCCCGGCCGCCCGGGCGGCGTGTTCAGCCCAGCTCGGCCAGGAATTCCCGCAGCGCCTCGTGCCAGAACCGCGCCTGGCCGGTGGTACCGTGCCCGACGGTCTCGGCGCTGGCGGGAATGAGGTGCAGCCTGGCATTGGGGATGCGCCGCAGCGCCGCCTGCATTACCCCGGTCTCGGGCGGGTTGCGCTCGTCATCGGCGGAATTGATCGCCAGCACGCGCGCCCGGATGCGCTCCAGATCGGCGCCCGGATTGTAGTCGCGCGAGCTGTCCCATTGATAGACGAAGTCATTCGCATCGGCCGGCGGATTGGCGGCCAGCCGCTGCTCCACCAGCGCATCGGCCCGGGCGCGGTTGGGGGCCTGCGCCTGCAGGGCCTGCGTGCCGCCATTGGTGGCGGTGGCGTAGAACACACTGGCCATGCGCAGGGAGGGCGGCGGCGTGGTGTAGTTGCCATCGGCATAGGCGGGGTCGCGGCGGATACTTTCCACCAGCAGCCGGCGCAGCATCCAGTTGCGGCTGGCCATCTCGGTCGGCTGCGAGGCCATGGGCACGAGGGCATCCATGAAGCCCGGATGGGTCACGCCCCAGAGCCAGGTGTGCATGCCGCCCATGGAATTGCCGAGCACGAGCCTGAGACGGCCAAGCCCCAGCCCCTCGGTCAGCAGGCGATGCTGGGCCTGGACCATGTCGGCGTAGTTGTAGCGCGGGAAGCGGCCGCGCAGCCCGTCCGAAGGCTTGGACGAGGCCCCGGCGCCCAGCGCATCGGGCAGGATGATGTGGTGGCGCTGCGCGTCCAGCGGCTGGCCCGGGCCGAACAGCGCGCCCGCGAAGCCCGGGTTGAGCAGGCTGCGCGCCGAGCCCGCGGTGCCATGCAGCACCAGCACCGGCACGCCGCCGGGCGCGCCAATGGTGGTATAGGCCAGCTTCACCTCGGGCAGCACCTCGCCGGTATGAAAACGAAAGTCGCGCGCCACCCAGCTGGCCTCGCGCGGGGCGGGATAGTCGGCGCCGGCGGCGGGCAGGGCGGCGAGCGCCAGGGGCAGCGCCGCGCGGCGCGGGATGGCGGGCGGTTGCATGGTCAATCCTCCTGGGCGGCGGTTGGCGGCCGGCCAGGATCGATCCGGCCGTCGCCGATCTTGTAAAGCCGCTCGGCGGAACCCGCCAAGGTGCGGATCTCGTTGCAGCGCTCGCGGCTGTTCATCGCCGAGCCTGCGGCTTGCAGCCGCCATTCCTCCGGATCGCGCCCCAGCAATTCCCGGAAGGCGGCCTGGATGAAGTCGGCATAGCTCTCGATCTCCTCGAGATGGCGCCAATGGCGCTGCTTGCTGGCCTCGACATGCAGCCGGCAGCCCTCCTGCGCGGTGAAGGCGCCCGGCTCGAGCCCCACGGCGCTGAGATAGACGCCCAGTGTCGCGACCGAGAAGACGTTGCGCCGGTCGTCGAGCTGGCCGGTCTGGTTGCCGAACAGATCCGCCGTGGTGTTGTGGCTATTCTCGAAGCCATGGTCGCGCGCAAAGCGGGCGATGAAGCCGGCGAGGTCCGCGGTGACGATGCTCAGCCGCCCGCCCTGCTGCAGGAGATCGGCGCAGTCATAGAGCGTGTCCATGAGCTTGGGACGGGGGATGGTCTCCAGCAGGCCATGGGCGAAGACCATCTCGAAATGGCCGCGCGGCAGCATGGTGTAGTCATGATCGGTGACGAGGATGTCGGGCGCGACCTCACTGCTGCTGTCGACATTCAGGCAATCCGCGCGCCGCGCGGCGCCGCATCCGAGGTTCAGCGCCTTGGGCCACATCACCTCACTCGCTTCTTCGTTTGGCATTTTCCTCCTCAGCCCGGCGGGTTGGTCTGGCCGGTGCGGGTTATGTCGTCAGTATGCCCGTCCGGGACGAAGAATGTCATCATTATGCCGCATCAGAAATCGTCTGGACCCGCCACCATTGCCGAAATGAGCATGACCGTGCTCCGTCGTCGTCGGCCTGAACACCGCCGCGACGGCCCACGGAACAACGGTCCTTTCGCCGGTGGAGCCAGCCCGGGCGATGCCAGCGCGCGGAGGATCTCGCCAGTTTGTGATGTCGTCCATGCCGGCGACCGGCCGCTCCGCGCGACGGCGAAGGGCAGCGCCTGTGATGACAGCGAAGGGCGGAGGCCTCGGCCAGAGAGATGGCGCTTGGCTGTTGTCGCCCATAGCCGTATCAGGTGTGCGGTCGAAGAGAGGGATGAGCGCCATGGGCGAAGCGTTTTGTGTGGCCGATGCCTTCAGGCGCCTGCATAACGGGATCGTCATCCCCGATTACGAACGGCTGCTGGAGCAGACCTACAGCGCTTTCCTCAAGCCCGGCGACACCGTCATCGATATCGGTGCCCATGCCGGCCGGCACACCGAGGTCTTCGCGCGCATCGTCGGTCCGGGCGGGCGGGTGGAGGGCTTCGAGCCGATCCCGCATCTCTTTGCCGGGCTTCAGGTGCGTTTCGCGGACACCCCGCAGGTCCATATCCACAATCAGGCGCTGTCGATCTCCGCCGGCACCATGCCCTTCACCGTGGTGTCCGACGCGCTTGAACTGTCGGGCCTGCGTGACCGGGTCTTCGCCGACAATGCGGCGGGCAATGCCACGATCATGGTCGAGGTCAGCACCCTCGACGCGGTCAGCGCCGGGCTTGATCGGGTGGACTTCATGAAGATCGACGTCGAGGGTGCCGAGATCAATTGTCTCGATGGCGGTGCCGGGCTGCTGCGGCGGCTGCGCCCGCTCATCAGCGTGGAATATGGCCGCCCCAGCTACTCCCTCTACGACAACCAGGCGCGCACGCTGTATGACTGCGCGGCGCGCCACGGCTATGTCATCGCCGATCTGTTCGCCAACGTCATGCAGGACCTGGCGGAGTGGGAAGCGGTCTGCGACCATTCCTACTGGGATTTCTGCCTTGTGCCCGAGGAGAAGGTCCCGGCCTTCCGCGCCGTTTTCGGCCGGGCCTGACCGGCCGCGGCTCTCAGGCCTCGCCGGCGAACATCCGCATCACCTTCTGCATGTCATAGGGCATCTCGCGCAGCGATTCCGGTTCCCATTCGCTGCGCACGGCGGCAAAGAAATCGCCGCCATAGACATGGATGGCGCCGGTGATGCGCCCGATGGGGTTGATCACGGAATGGATCACATCCGCGCCCAGCACCAGCGTGTCCTTCGCAGAGAGGGTTTTCGCGCCCGCGCCCTCGATCCGGCCATCCGCGTCATCGGGCAGGCGGCGCCAGAGGATATTGTCCTCACGCCCGGAATAGACGCCGATCACCGCCCACATATTGTGGTTGTGCGGCATGATGACCATTTTCGGCTGCCATTGCACATTCAGGATCGTCAGCGTCTCCGAGCGATGGATCACGCCCAGGCCGCCATGCTCTGGCGCGCCCAGGCTGGCCATCAGCGCTGTGGGGTCGGAGACCGCGCGGGCCACCACCTCACGCATCTCGCGTGAGGGGTGGGGGGTGGCGATCGCGGCCTGGCAGTCTTCGATAAAGCGGTCCTGGTCGAACATGTCGCACTCCTATGGGGGAAGTTCAGCCTATCGCGTCACAGCGGATTTCAAAGCGGCATTCCGGCGCACCGGCCGCGGCGCAGGCCACCTCATGGCAGACCGGCTCGCCGGCGCGGCCGGCGCATTCCAGCAGGTATCGCATGCCGCCGGCGAAACTCCCCTCGAAGACGTAGCACACGCAGCGCCCCGCCTGCGGCCCATAGCCTAGCGCGAAGGCGGAGTTGCGCGCGACGACGCTGCCGGTGCCCGCCGCCACATCCAGCGCCTCGATCGCGATCTGGCCATGGCCGCGCTGCGACATCCGCCGGAGGTAGTGGCGGAAGGTCTCCAGTGGCGCCAGGCCATGCGTCCTGGCCTCCGCCCGGCACCATTGCAGCGCCGAGAGATCGGAGGAGGCATAGAGGATGTCGCGATAGGCGGCGGGGCCGATCGCCGCCTCCACCCCCTTCTGCATATTCACCATGAAATGGCGTGGCAGATACATCATCGGCAGCCCGTCGGTGGACCAGATGCCGGTGGCCGGATCGACGTCGATGGGAATTTCGGGTGCGGCCATGGCGCTATTCTACACGCGCGCCGGAGGCCCGGATAAGGGGGGCGAAGCTGGCCTCATTGGCGGCGCGGAAGCGGATGAACTCCTCGGCGCTGGTGTACCAGGGGGTGCCGCCATTATCGGCCAGACGGCGGATCAGGTCCGGGCTCTGCAGCGCCTGGCGGGTGAGGTCGTTCATCCGCGCCACGATGGCGGGCGGCATGCCGGCGGGTCCCATCACACCACCCCAGGAGGTGATCTCGAAGCCGGGCAGGAATTCCGCCATGGTCGGCAGTTCCGGCGCCTGCGGGCTGCGCGCGGCGCCGGTCACTGCCAGGCCCCGCACCTTGCCTTCGCGCGACAATGCCAGCGCCTGCGGGATATTGTCGAAGATCATGTGCACCCGCCCGCCCAGCAGGTCGATATGCGCGGGCGCCCCGCCGCGATAGGGCACATGCAGGATGTCGAGCCCGGCGAGGTGCTTGAACATCTCGCCCGAGAGATGGACCGTGGTGCCCGAGCCTGAGGAGGCATAGGTGTAGCGGCCGGGATTGGCCCGCAGCAGGGCGATGAGCTCGGGCACCGTGCGCGCCGGCACGTCATTGTTCACCACCAGCATGTTGGGCAGTTGGTACATTCCCGAGACATAGGTGAAGTCGCGGGAGGGGTCGAAGGGCAGGCGGCCATAAAGCGTGGGCGCGATGGCGAGCGAGGCGACGCTGGCCAGGCCGATGGTATAGCCATCGGGCGTCGCGCGCGCGATCGCCTCGGTGCCGACATTGCCGCCGGCGCCGGCGCGGTTCTCGATGATGAATTGCTGGCCGGTGATCTCCGCCATCTTCTGGCACCACAGCCGGGTCATGGTGTCGGTGCCGCCGCCGGGCGGGAAAATCCCGATGAAGCGGACCGGGGCCTGCGGCCAGGCGGCCGATGGCTGGGCATGGCCGGGCATGGCGAAGGCGGGGGCAGCGAGCGCGGCGATGGCCGCGCGCCGCCCTGTCGGGTATGGTCGTGTCATCAATCCTCCCTGGCCAGCTCTCGGGCTGGCCCGCCAATCCAGCGGCCGGGCGGGCTTCAGGTCAAGCCAAATCCGCGGCCGCCATCACGCAGTCCAGCGTCACAGCCGCGTCCAGACCCCGCCCTCGGCGGCCGAGCGCACGGCGGCGGCGATGAAGCGCAGGCCGCGCAGCCCTGCCTCCAGGCCCGGCGCGTCCATCGCCAGCGGGTCCGGATCGCGGCCCTCGCGCCAGGCGGTGATCTGCTCGGCGGCGTCGCTGTAGAGCTGGGCGAAGGCTTCCAGATAGCCCTCCGGATGGCCACCGGGCAGCCGGCTGGCATGGCCGGCCGCGGGGTGCAGGCCCGGCCCGCCGCGGCGCAGCAGCCGCGGCGCCTCGCCCAGCGGCGCATGCAGCAACTGGTCGGGCTGCAGGTGGCTCCAATCCAGCGCCGCCGCCTCGCCATGGACGCGCAGCCTGAGATCGTTCTGCGCCCCCGGCGCGACCTGGGAGAGCCAGAGCATCCCGCGCGCGCCACCCCCGAAACGCAGCAGCAGATGGGCGTTGTCGTCGAGCCTGCGGCCGGGCACGAAGCTTTGCAGATCGGCCAGCACGCTCTCGACCTCCAGGCCGGTGACGAATTCGGCGAGCTGGTGGGCATGGCTGCCGATATCGCCCAGTGCGCCGCCCAGCCCGGCCCGCGCCGGATCGAGCCGCCAGGCGGCCTGCTTGTGGCCCTGCTGCTCCAGCGCCGTGCAGAGCCAGTCCTGGGCATATTCGGCCTGCACGATGCGCAGCCGGCCCAGCGCGCCCTCGGCGACCATGGCGCGGGCCTGGCGGATCATCGGGTAGCCGGCGTAATTGTGGGTGAGCACGAAGACCCGGCCGGCGGCGGCGGCGCAGGCCCGCAAATCCTCGGCCTGGGCGATGTCGAGCGCCAGCGGCTTGTCGCAGATGACATGCAGCCCGGCCAGCAGCGCGGCGCGCGCCGGCGCGTGGTGCAAATGGTTGGGGGTGACGATCGCCACCGCCTCGGCGCCGTCCTCGCGCGCCGCCTCGGCCGCGATCATCGCCGCGAAATCGCCATAGCCGCGAATGCCCAGGCCCTCGGCCGAGGCCAGGGCGCGGCCGGGCTCGGAGGCCAGGGCCCCGGCGACCAGGGTGAAGCGGCCATCCAGCCGCGCCGCCATGCGGTGCACGCCGCCGATAAAGGCGCCCTGGCCACCACCGACCATGGCCAGGCGAATGGGCCGCATGCTCAGAGCCCGAGCATGCGGCGATTGGCCGCCTGGTCGGTGCCGCCGGCGGCGAAATCATCGAAGGCCCGCTCGGTGACGCGGATGATGTGGCGGCGGATGAATTCGGCACCCTCGCGCGCGCCATCCTCGGGGTGTTTCAGGCAGCATTCCCACTCCATCACCGCCCAACCGCCGAAGCCGTATTGGGTGAGCTTGGAGAACACGGCCGGGAAATCCACCTGGCCATCGCCCAGCGAGCGGAAACGCCCGGCGCGGTCCACCCAGGGCTGATAGCCGCCATAGACCCCGATGCGGCCATTCGGCCTGAACTCCGCATCCTTGACATGGAACATGCGGATGCGCGGGTGGTAGAGGTCGACGAAGGCGAGATGGTCCAGCGCCTGCAGCACGAAATGGCTGGGGTCATAGAGGATCATCGCGCGCGGATGCTGGCCGACCGCGTCGAGGAACATCTCGAAACTCGCGCCGTCATGCAGATCCTCGCCGGGATGAATCTCGAAGCAGAGATCGACGCCGGCGGCGTCGAAGGCGTCGAGGATGGGGCGCCAGCGGCGGCCAAGCTCGGCGAAGGCGGTTTCGACCAGCCCGGGCGGGCGCTGCGGCCAGGGATAGATGAAGGGCCAGGCCAGCGCGCCCGAGAAGGTGGCATGGGCGGTGAGGCCGAGATTCCGCGAGGCCTGCGCCGCCAGCAGCAGCTGTTCCACCGCCCAGGCCTGCCGCCCGGCGGGATTGCCGCGCAGCGCGGCGGGCGCGAAGCCGTCAAAGGCCTCGTCATAGGCGGGGTGAACCGCCACGAGCTGGCCCTGGAGGTGGGTGGACAATTCGGTCACGACCAGGCCGTGCCGGGCCAGTATGGCCTGGATGTCCTGGCAATAGGCCGGGCTTTCAGCGGCGCGCGCCAGATCGAAGAGGCGGCCATCCCAGGAGGGGATCTGCACGCCCTTGAAGCCCAGCGACGCGGCCCAGCCGGCGATGCCGTCCAAGGTGTCGAAGGGCGCCGCGTCGCCGGCGAATTGGGCGAGGAAAATCGCCGGACCCTGCAGCGCGCGCATCAGGCCGCACCCCGCCCTGCCGGTTGGTGGTTGGTTGTCATGTCGTCCTCCCTCTCTGGCGTGGCGGGCCTTCAGCCCTCTTCGAACCGCAGGTTGCGGGCGGCGATCAGCGCGCTCCATTTCCGCCCCTCGGCGGCGATGAAGGCCTCGGCGCGCTCGACGCCCGTGCCCTCGGCGAGGAAACCCGATTCCTGGATCCGGGTCTGCACATCGGGCTGCGCCAGGGCATGCAGCGCCACCTGGTTGAGCCTGCGCACCACCGCATCGGGGGTGCGCGCGGGCACCCACCAGCTGACGAAGCTATAGGCCTCGAAGCCGGGCAGGATCGTCTCGGCCAGCATCGGGACGTCGGGGATGGCCGGCACCCGGCGCGCGGTCGTGACCGCCAGCGCCCGCAGCCCGCCGCCGCGGATCTGGCCGAGTGCCGCGGCGAGGTCGGCGAACATGAAATCCACCGTGCCCGCCCGCATGTCGGTCAGCGCCGGCGCCGTGCCCCGATAGGGGACATGGGTGATCTGCGCGCCACTGATGCTGGCATAGAGTTCGGCCGCCATCTGGTGCGGCGTGCCGATCCCGGCGGTGGCGTAGTTGTAGCGGCCGGGATTGGCGCGCAGCACGCTGTCCCATTCCTGCACGGTCTGGGCCGGGAAATTGTCGCGCACCACGAGCACCAGCGGCGTCACGGTGAGGATGCTGACTGGGCGGAAATCCTCGATCCGGTAGCCCGGCTCGCGCGCCATGAAGGGGGCGAGCACGGCGGAGATGGCGGCGAGGAAGACGGCCTGGCCATCGGCCTGCTGCTGCGCCGCGAAGCGCGCGCCGACCATGCCGCCGGCGCCGGGGCGGTTTTCCACCACCATGGGCTGGCCCAGCATCTGGCTGACATGCGGCGCCATGGCGCGGGCCAGGATGTCGGGGCTGCCGCCGGGCGCGAAGGGGTTGATCAGGCGGACGGGCTGGCTGGGCGCCCAGTCGGCACCTTGCGCCATGGCCGGCGCGGCCGAGAGCAGGGCTGGCAATAGCAGCGCCTTGCGGCGGGGGAGAGGGCTCATCATGAACTCCGCGTCATGTCCACGAAACTAGTGAGGCCGCGCGGGGGGCAAAGCAAGCGGATTCTCCGGGTTGCCGCCGGCCCTGCCGGAACTGCGTCGGTAAGCCGGCCGGCCTGCGTAGTTTCCGAGGCTGACCCCCGGCGGCGCCTGCGGGTAGATCATGGCTGCCCGCGCACCACGCCGGCCGCCCTGATCGGACATTGCCATCGCAACCCTCGCCCCCGCCGCATCCGGCGCCAAGGCCGCCCCCGCCGCGCCCATTCCGGCATGGCGCCGCGCCGCCGCCCATTGGCGCTGGCTGGTGCTGGTGCTGCCCATCCTGACGCTGGCGGGATATTTCGCCCCGCGCCTGCTGCTGGGCCCTGAGGTCGCCACCCTGGCCGTCATCCGCGGCACCTTGCTGCGCAGCGTCGTGGCCACCGGCCGTGTCACCACCCCCTATCGCGTCGCCATCGGCGCCCAGGTCACCGGCACCGTGGCCGCGGTGCCGGTCGAGGCAGGGCAGGTCGTCACCCGCGGCCAGGTGCTGATCCGGCTGGAGGATAGCGAGGCCCGCGCGGGGGTCGACGAGGCGCGCAGCGCTGTCACTCAGGCCGAGACCCAGCTGCATCACCTCAATGACGTGACGCTGCCGGTGGCCATCCGCACCCTGGCCCAGGCCGAGGCCACGCTGGTCAATGCGCAGCGCCAGTTCGGCCGCAGCGAGGCGCTGCAATCCAGCGGCTTCGCCACCCGCGCCGCCCTCGACGAGGCCCGCGTGGCGCGCGATGTGGCGCAGGCGCAGATGCAGGCCGCGCGCATCCAGCGCGACGGCAATACGCGCGGCGGCACCGATGAGGTGCTGGCGCAGAATGTCCTCACCCAGGCGCAGGCCGGGCTGCGCGCCGCGCAGTCGCGCCTTGAGTACACCGCCATCGAAGCGCCGGTGGCCGGCACGCTGATCGCCCGCAATGTCGAGCGCGGCGATGTCGTGCAGCCCAATGTCGCGCTGATGAGCCTCTCCCCCACCGCGGCGCCACAGCTCGTGGTGCAGATCGATGAGCGCAATCTCGGCCTGCTGGCGCTGGGCCAGGCGGCGCTGGCCTCGGCCGACGCCTATCCCACCCAGCGCTTTGCGGCCCGCCTGGCCTATATCAACCCCTCGGTCGATCCGCAGCGCGCCGCGGTCGAGGTGAAGCTCGATGTGCCGGACTGGCCGGAGACGCTGCGCGAGGACATGACGATCTCGGTCGATATCACGGTGGCCGAACGCGCCGGCGTGCTGATCCTGCCCCTCGCCGCGATTCATGATCCTGGCGATGCGGCCTGGGTGTTGCGCGCGGAGGGCGGCCATGCCCGCCGCGTGGCGGTGCGGCTGGGCCTGCGCGGCGCCCGGGCGGCGGAAATCCTGGAGGGGTTGGAAGAGGGCGACCGCATCATCCCCACCACCGCCGGCATCGTCGCGGGCAAAAGATTGCGCGCGCAATGATCCCCTGGCTGCCCTTCGAGGCCATCGCGGCCCTGCGCTTCATGCGCGAGGGCTGGATCCAGACCATCTTCATCCTTGTCGGCGTCTCGCTGGGGGTTGCGGTGACGGTGTTCGAATCCTCGGTGCTGACCGGCGTGCAGGCCAATTTCCTCAAGCGCGTGCTGACCAGCCAGGCGCATATCGTGCTGCTGCCGCCCGATGAGGTCGCCCGGCCCCTGCACCCCGAGGTGATCGAGGACGCCGCCCAGCAACGCCCCAACCAGCGCCTGCGCTCGATCGACCAATGGCAGACCATCCGCCAGACCGTGGCCGCCACGCCGGGTGTGCGCGTCGTGGCCTCGGTCGCCGCCGGCGCGGCGCTGGCGGTGCGCGGCGATGCCACCGCCGCCATCGCCATCACCGGCGCCGAGCCCGGGGATTATTTCTCCATCGTCCGCGTGCCCGACTATTTCGTGCAGGGCCGGCTTCGGCTGACCAGCGACGACATCCTGATCGGCACCGACCTCGCCATCCTGCTCGGCG
>LNFM01006537.1_pt1 | contig 19118 bp, 16 predicted proteins | sample 596031 | NCBI WGS metagenome assembly LNFM01 (sample SAMN04254537, study PRJNA301005) | activated carbon metagenome | isolation source: dual media filters at the Ann Arbor, Michigan drinking water treatment plant | place: USA: Ann Arbor | reverse complement strand
CCGATGCCGAGTTGGAACGGCATCGGCACCACCTCGAGGAACTCGTGCGCGAGCGCACCGACGCCCTGTCGATCGCCAAGGAGGCCGCCGAGGCCGCGAGCAAGGCCAAGAGCCAGTTCCTCGCCAACATGAGCCATGAGCTGCGCACGCCGATGAGCGCGATCATGGGCATGACGGGCCTGGCCCTCGAGGCCACGCAGGACCCCCTGCTGCGCGACCGCCTGGGCAAGGTCGAGCAGGCCTCGCTGCACCTGCTGGAGGTCATCAACGACATCCTGGACATCTCGAAGATCGAAGCCGAGCACATGAGCCTGGAAAGCGTCGACTTCCACCTCGGCAGGGTGCTCGACGACGTCTACCAGCTGGCCACGCAGCGCGCGCGGGCCAAACACCTGCAGCTCGCATTCCTGATCGACCCCACGCTGGCGCAGGCGCGCCTGCTGGGCGACCCGATGCGCCTGAAGCAGGTCTTGCTGAACCTGGTCGACAACGCGATCAAGTTCACCCCGCGCGGCAGCGTGACGGTGCGCGTCGACGCACGGGAGACCTCGGACGATCACCAGACGCTGTACGTCGAGGTCATCGACAGCGGCATCGGCATCGCCCCGGAATCGCATGCACGGCTGTTCCTGCCGTTCGAACAGGCCGACAACTCGACCACCCGCCAGTACGGTGGCACGGGCCTGGGGTTGGCGATCAGCCGGCGGCTGGTCGAGATGATGGGTGGCGAGATGGGGGTTCGGAGCACGCCGGACCGGGGCAGCAGCTTCTGGTTCACGGTGCGGCTGCAGCGTCGACCCCGCGAGCATCTCCCGCCGCCGCCAGCGGCGCACCGCAGTGCCCGGGCCGAACTGCGCCAGCAGCACGCCGGCCGCCCGGTGCTGCTCGTGGAAGACGATCCGGTCAACCAGGAGGTGACCTTGCTGCTCCTGCAGCAGGCCGGGCTGGCTGTCGACACGGCCGAGGATGGCCGACAGGCCCTCGAAAGGGCCTGTGCCAGGACCTACGCCCTGATCCTGATGGACATGCAGATGCCGGTGCTCAACGGCGTCGATGCCACCCAGGCCATCCGCCTGGCCTCGCTGAACCAGCAGACGCCGATCGTCGCCCTCACTGCGAATGCCTACGAGGAGGACCGTCGACGCTGCCTGGCCGCGGGCATGAACGGCCACCTGAGCAAGCCGATCCATGCCGACGCCCTGCTGGAGGCCATCCTGATGCACCTGCAGGGCGCAGCCCGCTGAGGACGCAGCGCACCGCGGCGCGCGGCATGCAAGGCCACGCGGACACGAACTGCTTCAGCTCGCCGTGCCGCGGGCGGTGTCGACCACCAGCATCGCGCCTGCCAAGTCTTCCAGCGCAATGCCGACCGACTTGAACACCGTGCGCTGGGCGGCGTCCTGCCGGCCCGGGGCCTCTCCGCGCGCAAGCCCGGTGAGGGTGCCACGGACCTCATCGGCCCGGAAGACGCCCCGTGCCATCGGACCGAGCAGGTCACCGCTCTTCTGCAGCGCCTCCTCGGTGTCGATGTAGAGCGCCGCACCGGCGAAGCAGGCATCGTCCGCCTCGCGCATCGCGGGGGTGAAGCTGCCGATCAGGTCGAGGTGGCTGCCCGGGCGCAACCAGTGGCCCTGCACCACCGGCTCGGTGGCGAGGGTCGCACAGCTCACGATGTCGGCCGCACCCACGGCCGCCGCGAGGTCAGGGGTGGCCTCGGCGGCCAGGCCCTGCGCCCGGAACTCGGCGGCGAGGCCCTCGGCCTGGGTGCCCGAACGAGCCCAGACGCTGATGCGGTCGATCGGCCGGATCGCGCGGTAGGCATCGGGCAGCAGCCGCGCGATGCGCCCGCCACCGACCACCAGCAGGTGTCGCGCATCGGCGCGCGCCAGCCAGGAAGCCCCCAGCGCCGACGCCGCGGCGGTGCGCCGGGCGGTGAGCTGGTCGCCATCGATCAGCGCGACCGGCACGCCGCTGACCGCGTCGTACAGCAGGTAACTGGCGTGCAGCCCGGGCAGGCCACGTGCGGCGTTGCCCGAGGCGATGTTGATGATCTTCACGCCGTAGTAGCGGCCCTCCAGCCAGGCCGGCATGATCAGCGAGGTGAAACCCTCGCCGGCTGCCCCGCCCACCTGGTGCACATGGCGTGGCGGCACGGTGCAGCCGCTGGCGAACAGCTCACGCAGCGCCGGGATCAGGCGCTCGAAGCTCAGGGCCTGGCAAGTCGCATCAGCGTCGAAGACGAGCATCGTGGGTAACCTTGGTGAAGTCGTGCCAGGGGTGGCGGTCGTGAGGCCGTGGCCTCGTCGGTGGGCGACGGTCTGGTCCATCGACCCGACCGCCGGCTTCGGGATTGTGGCGGCAGTGTGTCTGGCGAACCCCGGGCTCGCTCAGGCCGGCTCCTCGAGCGTGAAGCCCACACCGGCGGCGGCCTCGAGTCGGCGCACCAGCGCGAGGCCCATCGCCGCACCGGCGGTCCAGACGCCGCCGGGCGTGGCCGCGCGGTCCACGTCCTCGATCAGGCAGAGCGCGCACTGCAGCACCATGCGCGAGGTCGACCCGTAGCCCGGGTCGCGGTCGCCCCTCACCCGGGCGCGCAGGCGCCGACCATCGGCCGTGGCGCCGGTGAACACCAGCTCGAAGCAGCCGGTATCGCGCTGCGCCTGGCTCGGACCCTGGCCCGGCGCCGGCAGCGCCAGGCGGCGGATCAGCGCACGCGTCGGCCCGAAGCCCAGCAGCAGGTTCTGCAGCCGGGTGCTGCGCGCCAGCCGATGTGCACGCGCGTCGCCGCCGACGCCGGTGCCCGTCAGCAGCCGCTCGGTGTAGACGAAGTCCCGGCCCCAGGGATGGCCACGCAGGAAGTTGCTGCGGTGCACGTTTTTGGTGTTGATGGTCGCCATCACGAAAGGAGCCGTCCAGGCGCCTGACCAATCGTCCAGTGCGGCGGCGCCGTCATCGGCCTGCGCCGGGCCGGTGAAACCCGGGGTCAGCAGAAAGGGATCGGCGAGAGCGCGTGCCAGCCTGCGGTCCGCCGACACGGCGTCCAGCGTGGCCATCAGGCTGGCCGCGGTGCCGCCCGAGAAGCCACCCTTCATCACGGCGACGCGGCCGCGCACCTCGCGCAGCGGTGCACCGAAGCGCTGCATCGCCTGGTGCTGCAGAAAGACCACGCCCAGGTCGAAGGGCACGGAGTCGAAGCCGCACGAGAATACGATGCGTGCACCGCTCGCCCGGGCGGGCGCCTCGAGCAGCGGGATCATGCGGGCCATCCAGAGGGGTTCACCGCAGAGGTCCACATAGTCGGTCCCGGCGGCGGCACAGGCGCGCGCCAGCGCCTCGCCGTGGCGCTGGTAGGGGCCGACGGTGGTGATCACGGCCCGCGCCTGGGACACCAGCGCCGCAAGCGCCGCCGCGTCGGCGGCATCGGCGGTCAGCCGGCCGACATGCTCGCCGGCACCCAGGCTGCGGGCCAGCAACTCGAGCCGGGAGGCGCTGCGGCCGGCCATGGCCCAGCGCAGCCCCGGCCCGGCCTGCATGTTCAGCTGCTCGGCGACGAGGCGACCGGTGAAGCCGGTGGCGCCAAAAAGCAGGATGTCCCAGGGTCTGCGCATGCCGGCATCCTAGCCGCCCACGGCCTCTCAGCCGCTGAGCCGCCCAGCGCCGTGATTGGAGCCGCCACTCCACACCCCCGGCCTGTCGCCCACTAGCATGCGGGCATGAAACCCCATGACCTGCCGACCGACCTGGGCCTCGCCTTCGAGCGCCTGCGCGCCGCGAGCGCCGCGATGCCCTTTCCCGACTGGGCCCTTCGAGCCGACCGCCTGCGCCGCCTGAAGGCCCTGCTGGTCGGGCACGAGGCGGCGCTGTGCGAGGCCATCGACGCCGATTTCGGCGGGCGGCCCGCCATCGAGACCGAACTGGCCGAGGTCTGGCCGAGCCTGGAGGAGGTCAAGGGCGCGTTGCGCCACGGCCGGCGCTGGATGAAGCCCAGGCGCGCTGCCGTGGGCAAGTGGTTCCAGCCTGCCCGGGCGGATGTGCAGCCGCAGCCCCTGGGAGTGGTCGGCATCATCGTGCCCTGGAACTACCCGCTCTACCTCGCCGTCGGCCCGCTGGTGGCTGCGCTCACCGCGGGCAACCGCGCGATGGTCAAGTTGTCGGAGTTCACGCCGGCCTTTTCGTCACTGTTCCAGCGGCTGTGTGGCGAGGCCTTCGCCGAAGACGAGGTCTGCATCGTCACCGGCGGCCCCGAGGTCGCAGCCCAGTTCAGCGCGCTGCCCTTCGACCACCTGCTGTTCACCGGCTCGACCGCGGTCGGGCGCCGGGTGATGGCTGCGGCCGCGGCCAACCTGACACCGGTGACGCTCGAGCTGGGCGGCAAGTCGCCGGCCCTGATCACCCCGGGTTATCCGCTCGCCCACGCGGCCGAGCGCATCCTGGCGGGCAAGCTGCTGAACGCCGGCCAGACCTGCATCGCCCCCGACTACGTGCTGCTCCCGCGGGCCAGCCTGGCCGCCTTCACCGAGGCTGCGCGCACGCTGGCCAGGCGCGGTTATCCGGCGCATCTGAGCGATTCGCAGTACTGCAGCATCGTGAATGACCGGCAGTACCGGCGCCTGGTCGATGGCCTGGACGAAGCCGCTGCGCGGGGCGCGCGCATCGAGCCGCTGTTCGAGGGGGCAGGACGCGACGATGCGCGACACCGGCTCGCCCCGACGCTGTTGATCGACCCGCCTGAAGACTGCGCCCTGATGCGCGACGAGATCTTCGGCCCGCTGCTGCCGCTGTGCCCTTACGACAAGCTGGAGGAGGCCATTGCCTTCATCAACGCCCGTCCCCGGCCGCTGGCGCTGTACTGGTTCGACCACGACCGGACGCGCACCGACCAGGCCCTGCTGCGGCTGCCGGCCGGCGGCGTGACGGTGAACGACACCCTGCTCCACATCACCCAGGAGAGCCTGCCCTTCGGGGGCGTGGGCGCCTCCGGCATGGGGCACTACCACGGCCAATGGGGCTTCGACACCTTCAGCAAGCTGCGCCCCGTGTTCCGGCAGGCGCGCCTGAACGGGATGGCCTTGTTCATGCCGCCGTATCGCCCGCTGATGCGGCGGCTGCTGGGGTTGATGAAGCGCTGGTGAGGGCCGGCGGGCCCTGTAGGACCGGGCCCACAGCCGCAGCCGGCACCTGCCGATGGCGCCGCCTGCCCTGCGGGGCCATGCTGTCGACTCCACATCAGCTCGCAGGAGGAGCACCATGACACAGCGGGCACAGATCAAGGGCATGGTCGAGTATCGGGAGGGCGATGGTCCGAACATCGCGATCCGACCCGGACTCGTCGAGGTGCAGACCTCCGCGACCGATGCCACATTGAGCTGGAGTGACGGTGATACCCGCGGCAGCGCCGCGATGCCGCTCACCGACTACCGCCTCCATCTGGCGCAGGGCCGCATCACCCTGATGCCCTGATGTCCCGTATGGAATACGCCCCTGCACCATGGCCGTCTGCGGCTTGTCCAGGCGCTGCGGCGCTTGACGCACAAGTTCAGTGCCGCCATTCTTGACGCATTCATCATCTGCCGTCGGGGCCTGCTGCCCGCCCAGGAAAGGTACTGTCATGCACCACAACGTCCTCCCCGACCGGCACCTGCCGGCGCATCTCGTCATGGCCTGCCTGGGCGCCTTGCTGCTCGGCACGGTGTCGGCGCCTTCCCATGCGCAGGCTCCGGCCGCACCGGTCGCGGCGCAGGCAGACGCCAGCTCGTGGACAGGTACACCGCAGAGTCCGGAGATCATGCGAAAAGAGGCCGGGGCGGCCCTGGTCGAGGGACGGCGCGAATGTGCCCGCGAGCGCAATGCCGAAGCGCGCGCAGCCTGCCTCCGGATCGTCAACGCAGACCACGCTGCGATGCTCGCGCAGATTGCCGGCCGAGGTAAAAAGCCCGCAAAGTGAACGGCAGGGCGGCCGCCCCAGAGCCGCATCCGGCTGCCCCGCAGGACGCCAGTGACGGCGTGGGACGGGCCAGCAGGCGCGGCCTCGGGGTCCGGCTCAGGGATCGACCAGGGATGGACCCCGCCGGGCCCGCTACACTCCCGCGCGCTGCGGCGCGTTGCGCGGCCCACCCCGATCCTGTTGCCGGAAACCAGCCTTGTCCGAACGCCTGGCCGTTGCTGCCCAGTACCTGCTGCCCAAGCTGACCCTCACCCGACTGGCCGGCCTGGCGGCCAGTGCACAGGCCGGTGGCCTGACGACCAGCGTGGTCCGTTGGTTCATCCGGCGCTACCGCGTGGACATGGCCGAAGCGGCCGAGCCTGACCCGGCTGCCTACCCGAGCTTCAATGCCTTTTTCACGCGGGCGCTGCGCCAAGGCGCCCGCCCGCTCGCCGATTCCGGGCTGCTCTGCCCGGTCGACGGCGCCATCAGCCAGTTCGGCCGCATCGCGCGCGACCAGATCTTCCAGGCCAAGGGGCATGCCTATAGCACCACGGCGCTGCTCGGGGGCGATGCCGCCCTCGCTGCGCCCTATGCCGACGGTCATTTCGCCACGCTCTACCTGAGTCCGCGCGATTACCACCGCATCCACATGCCCTGTGCCGGGCGCCTGCGGCTGATGCGCCATGTGCCGGGCGAGCTCTTTTCCGTGAACCCGGCGACGGCGCGGGGTGTACCCGGCCTGTTCGCACGCAACGAGCGTGTGGTCTGCTGTTTCGACGGACCGCAGGGGCCCTTCGTGCTGGTGCTGGTCGGCGCCACGGTGGTGGGCAGCATGGCCACGGTCTGGCATGGGGTGGTGAACCCGCCACGGCCCGGGCGGATCCGCGACTGGCGCTACGACGACACGCCGGTCGAGCTCGCCCGCGGAGAAGAAATGGGCCGCTTCCTGCTCGGCTCGACCGTGGTGCTGCTGTTTCCACCCGGCCCGATGCGCTTCAACCCGGCCTGGGCGCCGGGTGGCGCCATCCGCATGGGCGAAGCGATGGCGGACTGCGGCGACGCATCCGGCTGACCCCGGGCACGGCGCCCACGGCGCGCCAAGTCCCCGCATGACCGGGCGACTACGGGCTTGACCTCTGCATGCCGCCACCCGGTCGGCATACGATGCGCTCCCCCCTGGAAGCCCGACCATGCCCAACACCACCCGCACCCCGGCCGAACAGGCCTTGCACGACGCCGCCCTCGAGTACCACCGCAGCCCCACGCGCGGCAAGATCTCGGTCAACCCGACCAAGCCCCTGAACAACCAGCGCGACCTCTCGCTCGCCTATTCGCCCGGCGTGGCCTACGCCTGCCTCGCAATCGAGGAGAACCCCGCGCTGGCGGCCGAGTTCACCTCGCGTGGCAACCTGGTCGGCGTGGTGACCAACGGCACCGCGGTGCTCGGCCTGGGTGACATCGGCCCGCTGGCCGGCAAGCCGGTGATGGAGGGCAAGGGCTGCCTGTTCAAGAAGTTCGCCGGCATCGATGTGTTCGACATCGAGCTCGCCGAGAAGGACCCGGCCAAGCTGATCGAGATCATCGCTGCCCTCGAGCCCACGCTGGGCGGCATCAACCTCGAGGACATCAAGGCCCCGGAGTGCTTCCAGATCGAACGCGCGCTGAAGGCGCGCATGAAGATCCCCGTGTTCCACGACGACCAGCACGGCACCGCGATCATCTCCGGGGCCGCCTTGCTCAACGGGCTGGAGCTGGTCGGCAAGTCGCTCTCAGAGGTGCGGCTGGTGGCCTCAGGCGCGGGCGCGGCGGCGATCGCTTGCCTGGACATCATGGTGAGCCTGGGCCTGAAACGCGACAACATCTTCGTCGTCGATTCGCGGGGCGTGATCCAGCACGAGCGAGACGATGCGCGCGCCGGCAAGCTCGACGAGAGCAAGCAGGCCTATTGCCAGCGCACCCCGCTGCGCACGCTGGCCGAGGTGGTGCGTGGTGCCGACGTCTTCCTCGGCTGCTCGGCCGCGGGCGTGCTGACGCCGGAGATGGTCGCGACCATGGCCGATCGCCCGATCATCCTCGCGCTCGCCAACCCCGAGCCCGAGATCCGCCCCGAGCTCGCGCGCCAGGCCAAGCCCGATTGCATCGTCGCGACCGGCCGTTCGGATTACCCGAACCAGGTCAACAACGTGCTGTGCTTTCCCTACATCTTCCGCGGGGCGCTCGACTGCGGCGCCACCCGCATCACCGAAGAGATGAAGCTCGCCTGCGTGCGCGAGATTGCCGCACTGGCCAAGGCCGAGATCAGCGACGAGGTGGCGGCGGCCTATGCCGGCCAGGAGATCAGCTTCGGCCCCGACTACATCATCCCCAAGCCCTTCGACTCGCGGCTGATCCTGCGCATCGCGCCGGCGGTGGCCAAGGCCGCGGCCGAATCGGGTGTCGCGACCCGGCCGATCGCCGACCTGGAGGCCTACCGCCAGTCGCTGAACCGCTTCGTGTTCCAGACCGGCATGGTCATGCAGCCCGTGTTCAACCAGGCCAAGGCGGCGCATGCCCGGGGCCTGGGCCGCGTGGCCTATGCCGAAGGCGAGGACGAGCGGGTGCTGCGCGCGGTGCAGGTGGTGCTCGACGAAGGCCTGGCCCGCCCGACGCTGATCGGCCGCCCGGCGGTGATCGAGATGCGGGTGAAGCGCGCCGGCCTGCGCATCCGCCTGGGCGACAACGTCGACCTCTGCAACCCCGAGGACGATCCCCGCTACCGCGCCTATTGCGACGACTACCACCAGCTGCTGGGCCGGGATGGCGTCTCGCCCGACATCGCCAAGGCGATGATGCGCCGCTCGAACACCCTGATCGGCGCGATGATGGTGCGCCGCGGCGATGCCGATGCGATGCTCTGCGGCCTGGTCGGCCGCTTCGACAGCCACCTCGAACATGTGCGCGACGTGATCGGCCTGCAGCACGGGGCCAGCGGCTTCGCGACCATGAATGCGCTGATGCTCGAGTCGCGCACGCTCTTCATCGCCGACACCTTCGTGAACGAAGAGCCGAGTGCGCAGCAGCTGGCCGAGATCGCCGCGATGGCGGCCGTCGAGTTGCGCCGCTTCGGGCTGCCGCCCAAGGTGGCCTTCCTGTCGCATTCGAGCTTCGGCTCCTCGAACCGGGCCTCCGCCCGGCGCATGCGGGAGGCGGCCGAGCTGTTCAAGCGCATGGAGCCCGAGGTCGAGTGCGAAGGCGAGCTGCATGGTGATGCCGCGCTGTCCGAGGACGTGCGCCGCAGCTACCTCCCCACGAGCACACTGAGCGGCGAGGCCAACCTGCTGCTGCTGCCCAACCTGGATGCCGCGAACATCCTGTTCAACGTGCTGAAAGTGACCGGCAGCCAGGGCGTGACCATCGGCCCGGTGCTGCTCGGTGCGGCACGCCCGGTGCACATCCTGACGCCATCGGCAACCTCGCGGCGCGTCGTCAACATGACCGCGCTGGCCGTGGCCGACGCCGCAGCGAACGCCACACGGAGCTGAGAGGCTCAGAGGCTCTGTCGATCAGGCGGCCTGGGTGCCGCTGGGCAACAGGTGGCGCTGGTGGTTGAAGCGCCAGGCCACGCCGAGCACCAGCAGCGCCCCGGAAGCCAGCAAGCTGGTGGTGCCGAGCAGGCCGACCAGCAGCCCCCCGATGCCCACCCCCACCGCCTGCCCGAGGAAGAAGCAGGACGCAAACGCGGCCACCGCGGAGCCCCGGCGCTCGGGGGCCATCTGCGTCGCATGGGTCTGCAGCGTGTTGTGCATCATGTAGAAGCCCAGCCCCATCAACACACAGGCCGGCATCGCCCACCACCAGGCCGGTGCGAGCGCCACCGCCAGCATCGAGACAGCCATCAGGCCAGCGCCGGCGTAGACCAGCACGCGTTCGCCCAGCCGCCGCACGATGGGCTGGGCGCCGAAGGCAAAGACCAGGCCGCCGGCGGCAAACAGCATCACCAGCGCACCCACGGTGGACAAGGGCAGCCCGAAGCGCAGGTGCAGGTGCGCGGCCAGGAAGGCAAAGGGCCCGTAGATCGCCGCACCCTCGAGGAACACCGTCAGCAGCACCACGCGCGACCAGGGCCGTGCCAGCACCGCACTGAACTCGCCCAGCACCCGCGGCAGCGCCGGGCCGCGAGGAGGCTGCGCGGCCTGGGCGGCGGCACTCAGGCCGCGCCGCACCCACTGCAGGGCTGCCGCCACGCTGAAGAAGACCAGTGCGACACCGACGAAGGGCACCCGCCAGTCGAGGTGCTCGGCTGCATAGCCGCCAGCCCAGACGCCGAGTGCAAAACCGCCGATCTGGCCGATCAGGAAGCGCGCCAGCACCGGCTGGCGCTGGGCATAGGCCACGTTGTCGCCGATCCAGGCCATGGCCAGCGGAATCACGGCGGCCGCCGTCGCGCCAGCCAGCAGCCGCGCGAGCATCAGGGCCGGGTGGTTGGGCGCGAGCGCACACAACAAGGAGGTGAAGCCCGAGGCCAGGCAGGCCCAGGCGATGACCCGGTACTTGCCATAACGGTCACCGAGCGGCCCGAAGGCGAGCTGCGCCAGCCCGTAGGCGACCGCAAAGGCCGTGATGACCTGGGAGGCCTGACCGAGCGAGACCGAGAACTCTTCCGCCAGCCGCGGCAGCAGGGCATCGGCGATGCGCATGGAGATGCCGCTGGCCATCGCGGCAAAGGACAAGCCGACGATGGCCAGGACGGGAATCGGCGGCGGCGGCGCAGCAGCAGGCCCGGTGCTCACCGGATCGACATCACAGGATCAATCATCGCCATACGATGACACAAAGTCGGGCCGTGCGCTGTCACCACGATGACCCGGCGTGCCGAGCCGGGCGCCTGCTTCAGCGGGCGCGCCTCCGAGCGGAGGCCCGCCGGGTCGGGCGCGGGGGACCAGTGACCCAGCTGCGCGCCGAACCGGTGTCGACATGCACGAAGCCACGATCCGAGTAGATGCCGGTGCCCCCGTCGTGGTTGAAGCGCCGCACCATGTCGCCGATCAAGGCGCTCGAGGCTCCGGGCACGATGATGTCGGCCGCCTTGCCGTACAGGTGCATCGAATGGCGCTGTGAGCCCTCGGCGGCATCGTTGGTGCGCGCCGTGCGGAATCCCGAGGTGATCTCGATCGTTGCCGGTCTGCCGTTGAACTCCATCCAGCGCTGGATGCCGCACAGCACATCGAGCAGCGCGGGGTCGATCTGCACGGTCTTGTCGGCACGCACGTCGCGCAGCAGGTGGCAGGCGACGATGTAGCCGTTCAGGTCGAGGCTGCCGTCGCGTCGCGCGTAACGCACGGTGGCCACCGGTCCGTCGCGCCGCATCCGCAGGCTGCGGTCACCGGCCAGCAGGACATCCTTCCAGTCGAGGGCATTCTCCCGGCTGAGCGGCTGCACCTGCAGCGCGGGCGCGAGCGAGGGGGCTGGGGTTGGTCCGGCGGTGGACAGGTGCAGCGCCCGAGCGCAGGCCGGTGCGAGACCGGCCCCACCCAGCAAAGCGGTGGCACCAAAGCCCCAGAGGAGGCGGCGACGGCTGGGATCCATGCCTGGCATCGGTGGTCTCGACAGAGTTGCAAACGAGGCGCCGTCCGGGCCCCCGTGTGGTATCGACCGATGCGGCCCCGGCTGTAGCGCCGCGCGGGCCTCCAGGGCGCTGAAGTTGTGAGCCCATGTAACCCGCGCCAGGTGCAGCGCACTCAGGCAAGCGATTTCAGCAGCACGCTCGGGTCACTGGCCAATTCGGGCGCCGGATGGCGATGCGCCTCCATCAGCTTGCGCAGCGCCAGGTGATCCATCGGCGCGTTCACCGATTCGGCGCACGCCAGGCGATCCCCGAGGTAGTGGAGCAGCGTGAAGCTCCCCGGCTGCGGCCCCGGGCGCCGGTACTGGCGGGCATCGGCGGGCAGCAAGCCCGCCATCTGCAGGCGCATGCTCCCCTGCTCCGACCAGAACCAGGGCATGGCCTCGTACGGAACAGGCTTGCCGAGCAGGCCTGCGGCGGCGCAGCGAGCCTGGTCGTTGGCGTTCTGCACCGATTCCAGGCGACGCCCGAGCGCATGACCAGGAACGGGAAAACGCACGCAGTCACCGATGGCCAGGATGTGGGGATCGCTGCTCTGCAGAAAGGCATCGACCCGCACCCCGTCGTCGAGCTCCAGCCCGGCGGCGCCGGCCAGCGTGGTCTCTGGTTCGGCGCCGACGCCGAGCAGCAGCAGGTCGACCGGCTGGGCCTGGCCATCGACTTGCAGCGAGGCCAGGCGCTGACCTTCGACGACGAAGCCATCCACCCGCACACCCACGCGCACCGCCAGGCCCGCCGCGCGGTGCTGGGCCAGCACATGCTCCGACAGGGTGGCCGAGACTGAACGCGCCATCAGGCGCGGCGCGGCTTCGAGCACATCGACCGCCAGGCCGAGGGCCTGCGCCGAGGCTGCCACCTCGAGGCCGATGAAGCCCCCGCCCAGCACCGTCAGCCGCCGTCCGGGTTGCAGCTCGCTGCGCAGCACGGCCGCATCGGCCGCGTTGCGCAGCACCCGCACATTGACCAGGCCCGAAGGCAGGGCGCTCAGGTGCCGCGCCCGTCCGCCCGTGGCCAGCACCAGGCGGTCGTACCGCAGGCTCCGACCCGATTGCAGGCGCAGGCTGCGCGTGGCACGGTCGATCGCGACGGCCGCATCGGCCAGGTGCAGCGTGATGCCCGCCTCGGCGTACCAGGCTGCGCTGCGCAGCAGCTGCGGGACTTCAGCCGCGTTCTTGAGGTAGGCCTTGGACAAGGGCGGCCGCTGGTAGGGCAAGCTGGGTTCGGCAGCGACGAGTTGCACCCGGGCGCCCTGCCCCGCATCGGCCAGGGCACCGCACAGGGCCGCTGCGGCATGCCCGCCGCCGACGATCACGATCGCCTCGCCTGGCCCTGCGGGCGCGATCGACTCGGAATCAGGGGCAGCGGAGACAGGCACGGTGGTGGCTTTCGACAATCTCGGGAAGCCCGGATTGTCGTGCACAGCCCGAGGCAGCAAGGGGCGGCGGGCCCGCCTCAGCGCGCCGCGCTGGCCGGAGCTGCGGCAGAGGCCGGCAGGTCACGCGGCCTTGCTGCGCCGGGCAAGGTCGGGCTGGTGATGGCGGCACCGGCGGGCGGACAGCCGGCGCGAACCTCCGCCAGCGGCGCCCTCACGCCCCGGCTGCTGTCACGCTGGACACCCCAGACCATCGCCACGCCGCCCGGGCCCTCACCGATGGCCGTGACGCGGGTGCACAGGGGCATGGTGGTGCCGGGCTCGACGATGGTGACGAGTGCGCCGACGGCGACGGTCAATGCGATCATGGGAATCCTCCCTGACAGCGCGCGCAAGCCTGCGCCGCATCACATGTTACGTTTCGAGCCCGCGATTTGCGCGCATGGAACACCCTCTGACAAAAAAATCATGGCATTCGACTGGCACAACCCCTACCCGACCCAGCGCAGCCCGGTGATGGCGCGCAACGTCGTCGCCACTTCACACCCGCTGGCCTCGCAGGCCGGGCTGCGCATGCTGCTCAAGGGGGGTAATGCGGTGGACGCCGCGGTAGCCGCCGCCGCGGCGCTCACCATCGTCGAACCCATCTCCAATGGCCTGGGCAGTGACAACTTCGCGATCCTGTGGGACGGTGAGCAAGTTCGGGGCCTGAACAGCTCGGGCGTCGCCCCGGCGGCCTGGAGCCCGGGCTACTTTGCGCAGCGCCATGCCGGCAGGTTTCCGATGAGCGGCTGGGACAGCGTGACCGTGCCCGGCGCGGTGTCCGGCTGGGTCGCGCTTTCGACCCGTCATGGCAAGCTGCCCTTCGCCGACCTGCTGGAACCCGCGATCGAATATGCCGAGCGCGGCCATGCAGTGGGCCGCATCGTGGCCGACAAATGGGGGCGGCAGATCCCGCGCCTGCGCGGCGAGCCCGGCTTCGCCCAGGCCTTCATGCCGCGCGGTCGGGCACCGGAGCCCGGCGAGCGCTTCGTCTTCGCCGAAGCCGGCGCCAGCCTGCGCCGCATTGCCGAAACCCGCGGCGAAGCCTTCTACCGTGGCGATCTGGCCGCGCGCCTGGTGGCCCATGCGGCGGCGAATGGTGGCAGCATGTCCCTGGCCGACCTGGCCGGCTACGCCCCGGAGTGGGTCACGCCGATCACCAAGGACTTCGCTGGGCACACGGTGCACCAGATCCCGCCGAATGGCCAGGGCATCGCCGCACTGATGGCGCTGGGCATGCTCGAGCACCTGGACCTTGCTCGCCATCCCGTCGACAGCGTGGCAGGCCAGCACCTGCAGATCGAGGCGATGAAGCTCGCCTTCGCCGACACCTACCGCTGGGTGGCCGACGCCGGCGCGATGCGCGAGGTCAGCGCCGCCGCACTGCTGAGCGATGACTACCTGCGCGAACGTGCCCGGCTGATCGATCCCGCCCGTGCCGGCGATCCGGGCCCGAGCCAGCCGCCCCGCGGTGGCACCGTCTACCTCTGCGCCGCCGACGAGCGCGGCATGATGGTGAGCCTGATCCAGTCGAACTACATGGGCTTCGGCAGCGGCGTGGTGGTGCCGGGTACCGGCATCAGCCTGCAGAACCGGGGCCACGGGTTCTCGCTCGACCCGGCCCACCCGAACGTGGTGGCCGGCGGCAAGCGGCCCTTCCACACCATCATCCCGGGATTCCTGACGCGCGACGGCCGGCCGCAGATGGCCTTCGGGGTGATGGGCGGCAACATGCAGCCGCAAGGCCATGTGCAGACCCTGGTGCGCATGCTGGTGCACCGCCAGCAGCCGCAGGCGGCGTGTGATGCACCGCGCTGGAAGGTCGGACAGGGCACGGCGGTGGACTTCGAGGCCAGCATGGCGCCCGCACTCGTGTCCGGGCTGAAGGCGCTGGGCCACCGCCATGAGCCGACGCCGGATGCCTACATGGACTATGGCAGCGGGCAGTTCATCTGGCGCGCGGGCGACGACCAGGACGATGGCTACATCGCCGCGAGCGACTCGCGCCGCGACGGGCACGCCGCCGCCTATTGAGCTGCGGTCGGCTGGTCGGGCCCGAGCGGAATCACGCGGTCCTGCGGACCGGCCTGGCAGCCTGCAGCGATCGGATCCCAGCCCTCGCGCACCACCATCTGCCGGGTGTCGTGGCAGAACTCCAGGCGCCTCACCCCGGGCACGCGGGCCCGCACGAAGGCCTCGATCGAGGCCGGCATGCTCACCTGCAGCCGGCGCCGGGCCAGGTCTTCCGGCGGATGGTCGTCCTGCCTCAGCCAGGGCACGAAGGCTGCGGCCAGCCAGAGCAGCGGGTTGTCGACCTGGAACTGCGTGGGCACATAGGCCTCGTCGCGCAACCACTGCTGGGCGCGGGCCCGGGTGTCTTCGCCCGCGGGCAACCGGCCCCAGGCGAGCGCCAGCACCTCGGCGACCCACTGGTTGCAGTTCTGGTAGCGCAGGGCAAAAGCATGGGCGTTTGCGCTGTACTGGCTGCCGAGCAGCTGCAGCGCCTGGCGGGGATCGGCCACGACCTGCAGCAGCGCGGCCGATTCGGCCTGCGGCAGCAACAGCACCGACAGGTGACCGAGCGAGGCGTCGTCGCCACCGAAGACGAAGCCGGGCAGGCCCTGGTCGAACAGCCGCGGACGGTCTGCGTCGCAGTCGTAGTAGAGCTGGCGCACCGACCACGCGCCCTGTCCGCCGGTGCGCAGGCTGAATCCGGCGTGCGAATAACGCAGACCGAAACGGGCCAGGTCGGTGCCGGCGCGGGCGATGAGTGCGATCTCGCTGGGGCCGCGCGAGAGTTCCTGCTTCACGACGGCCGTGAAGCGCAGCAGCCGGTCCTGCTCGACAGCGGTCAGCGTCGGGGGGGTGGCACAGGCGCGTGGCAGCTCGGCCTGTACCGATCGAACACCAGATCCCAGCGAGATGGCCAGGACGAGCGCGGCAAGCCGGGCCGGCGTCAAAGCTGCACAGGGACCGATTGCAGCTGGCGGTGCCAGTCGTCCGCGAGCACCAGGAAGAAAGCCTCTCGCGTGTCGGCCCGGGCAAACTCCAGCCCGTAGGGCCGGTGCTGGGCATGCACCAAGCCGCCGGCGGCGAGCCGACTCGATGCATAGGCCTGCTCGGGCAGGTGGAGTGCCAGCTGCCCGGCCGGGCCAGGGACATCGACCGCCTGCAGCGCGAGGCGCAGCACCCCGGGTCGACCCGGAACCGCCGCCACCTCGAGCACGCGGTAATCGCCGGGGATCACCGCGACCGCCTGGCCCGAACTCGCGCTCGACCCCTGCAGCGAGCCCGAGGCGCTGCCCACCGAGGCACCCACCGAACCGGACGCTGCCGAGGTGGCGCTGCTCGCGGCCAGCGCCGCCTGGCTCCACAGCAGCAGGCCGCAGGCGACGAGAAGAGGACGGATCACTTGCATGAGGACTCCGAAAGGGCGAAGAGGTGGCAGCCGGGAAGGACCCCGGCCTCAGAACGGACGCGGCAGGCCACGCACCGAGAGCACACCGTCGATCGCAGCGAGCGCGTCGAGCGCCGGCTGCGCCACTGCGCTGTCGACGTCGACCAGCGTATAGGCCATGTCACCGCGCGACTTGTTGACCATGTTGTGGATGTTCAGGCCGGCCCGGGCCATCGTGGTGGAGATCTGGCCGAGCATGTTGGGCACGTTCGCATTCGCGATCGCGACCCGCCAGGGCGATTCGCGCGGCATCGAGACGGACGGGAAATTCACGGCATTGCGGATGTTGCCGTGTTCGAGGAAGTCGCGCAGCTGGTCGACCACCATCACCGCGCAGTTCTCCTCGGCCTCGCGGGTCGAGGCGCCCAGGTGAGGCAAGGCGATCACCTGCGGATGGCCGTGCAGCCTGGCCGAAGGAAAGTCGCACACGTACTGGGCCAGCGGGCCGCCAGCGAGGGCCTCCACCACGGCCGCTTCGCTGACCACGCCGTCACGGCTGAAGTTGAGCAGCACCGCGCCCGGGCGCATCAGGCCGAGGTTGGCATCGTTGACGAGGTGGCGGGTGAGTTCGAGCAGCGGTACATGCAGCGTGACGAAGTTCGACTGCTTCAGCACATCGTTCACACTGCTGGCACGCCGAACCTGCGAGGGCAGGCGCCAGGCGGCGTCAACGGTGATCTCCGGGTCGTAGCCGAGCACGTCCATGCCCAGCGCGATCGCAGCCTCGGCGACGAGGCTGCCGATCTTGCCCAGGCCGATGATGCCCAGAGTCTGGCCGGCGATCTCGCCACCGGCGAAGGCCTTCTTGCCGTCTTCCACCAGGCGGTCCAGGTCGGGCGCGGCGGGATCGAGGGCCTGCACGAAGCGCATGGCCGGCGCGAGGTGGCGGGCGGCCATCAGCATGCCGGCCAGCACCAGCTCCTTCACCGCATTGGCGTTCGCGCCGGGCGTGTTGAAGACGGGAATCCCGCGCTGGCTCAGGGCCTCGACCGGGATGTTGTTGACCCCGGCGCCGGCCCGGCCCACCGCGCGCACGCTGGCAGGGATCGTCGCGCCATGAAGATCGGCGGAGCGCAGCAGGATGGCCATCGGCGCGACCACCTCCTTGCCCACCTGGTAACGCTCGGCCGGCAACCGCGACAGACCGGCCGCCGAGATCTGGTTGAGCACCAGGATGCCGGCGCGATCAGGCATATTCGCGCTCGAAATCCCGCATGTAGTCCACCAGGGCCTGCACTCCGGCCAACGGCATCGCGTTGTAGATCGACGCCCGCATGCCACCCACCGAGCGGTGACCCTTGAGCTGCAGCATCCCACGCTGCTCGGCGCCTTTCAGGAAGGCGGCATCCAGACGCTCGTCCTTCAGCTTGAAGGGCACGTTCATCAGCGAGCGGCAATCGGGCGCGACCGGGCTGCTGTAGAGGCTGCTTTCGGCGAGCAGGTCGTACAGCAGGGCGGCCTTGACGCGGTTGTGTGCATCCATCGCTGCCAGCCCACCCTGGGCCTTGATCCACTGGAAGACCAGGCCGGCGACATAGATCGCATAGGTCGGCGGGGTGTTCAGCATCGAATCGTTGTCGGCCTGCTGCCGGTAATCGAAGGCGGACGGCGTGATCGGCAAGGCCTGGCCGATCAGGTCCTCGCGCACGATCACGATGGTCAGGCCGGCCGGGCCGATGTTCTTCTGTGCGCCGCCGTAGATCAGGCCGAAGCGCGACACATCGACCGGCCGCGACAGGAAATCGCTCGACATGTCGGCCACCAGCGGCACCGCGCCGACGTCCGGCATCTGCTGGTACTGCACGCCGCCGATGGTCTCGTTGCTGCAGATGTGCACATACGCCGCATTCGGGTCGAGCTGCCAGGTGTCGTGGGCCGGGATGCTGGTGTAGCCGGTATCGGCCGCGCTGGCGACCACACGGACCTGCGCGTACTTCTTCGCCTCCTTGATCGTCTTCTTGCTCCATTCCCCGGTGTCGACCACGTCGATGCTGCTGTGGCCACGCAGCAGGTTCATCGGCACGATGGCGTTCTGGCCGATCGCGCCGCCCTGCAGGAACAGCACCTTGTAGCTGGCCGGGATCGACATCAGCTCGCGCAGCGTGGCCTCGGCCTCGGCATGGATGCCGATGAACTCCTTGCCACGGTGGCTCATCTCCATCACCGACATGCCGGAGCCGCGCCAGTCGAGCATCTCCTCGGCGGCCTGGCGCAGCACGGGTTCGGGAAGCACGGCTGGGCCGGCGCTGAAGTTGTAGGCTCGGGTCATAGCGGACAGGTAGGCGGACACGGGAGAGGTCGCCGCCGGGCAGCGACGCCCCGCATTATCCCGGACTGAGGGCGAGGCCGAAGCTGCGCCGCTTCGAAGGGCTGCGGGCAGCTCCAGGCTCGTGGGGAACGGACTGCCCTGTTCGCGCCGAGGTTCGAGCCAGGGTCTATCAGGCCCGGGCCAAGGCGCCGATCTTGGCGGCATCGCGCGCCAGTTCCTCGCGCGTGGTGATGCGCCGGAACCACACGGTCACGGCGGCCGACGTGAGCACGATGAACAGCGAATACAGCACCGGGATCAGCAAGACCTGCTGCTGTTGCTCCCCGCTGAAGGTGAGCAGCACGATCAACACCGCCAGCGGGCCGTTCTGGATGCCCGTTTCCAATGCGATGGTGCGCGACCGGCGTGCATCCTGTCGCAAGCCACGGGACAGCCCGTAGCCCAGCGCAA
>LNFM01010487.1_pt1 | contig 19120 bp, 17 predicted proteins | sample 596031 | NCBI WGS metagenome assembly LNFM01 (sample SAMN04254537, study PRJNA301005) | activated carbon metagenome | isolation source: dual media filters at the Ann Arbor, Michigan drinking water treatment plant | place: USA: Ann Arbor | reverse complement strand
GCGGCGTTGCGCCGTCAGGCGGCGTCGCTGCCGCAGGCGCCCGGCACGCTCCGCCGTCAGCTGGCGACGCTCGTCGCCGGCACCGAGTCCCTGGCGCGCCAGGCCGCTGCGCTGGACCGCGAGCGGGCGGCGCTGGTCGCGGAGGCCGCCGAGCTCGAGCGGGAGGCGTCCGCGCTCCAGGCCCAGGCCACCGCGCTGGAGGGGCAGAAGGAGGACCTCGAGGCCCTCCAGGCGCAGGCGGAGGACCAGCAGAAGCAGGCGCTGGCGTTGAAGGACCAGCTCACGACGACCCTGACGAAGGCGGGCGGCGACGACCGGGGCACCGATCCCCGTCTGGTGTCGATCCAGGACGCCCTGACGGGGACCGCCGGCATCGCCCGCACGTCGCCGCCGCAGATCAACGGCGACGGCGACGCCGCGGTGTTCACGGCGATCCCGACGACTCCGCCCGCCGCGACGGAGACGGCCGATCTGGTGGTGACCCTCCGCGACTCGGTGCTGCCGGCCGCGACGGCCGGCGCGGACCTGGAGGCGCACGTCGGTGGCGGCACCGCCGCGAACGTGGACCTGGCGGCGGAGATCACCGATCGGCTGCCGGTGGTGATCCTCGTCGTGCTCGCCCTCAGTGTCCTGGTGCTGCTCGTCGCGTTCCGGTCGGTCCTCGTGCCGTTGCAGGCGGCGTTGGTGAACCTGCTCTGCGTGGGCGCGGCGTTCGGTGTGCTGACGGTGGTGTTCCAGTTCGGGTGGGGCATCGACCTGCTCGGCATCGACACCGCCCGTGACACCGTGCCGATCGCGAGCTACGTCCCGTTGATGATGTTCGCGGTGCTGTTCGGGCTCTCGATGGACTACCAGGTGTTCCTGCTGTCCTCGATCGCGACGCACCGGGCGCGGGGTGAGGGCGACCGGGAGGCGGTGGCGGCGGGGGTGGCGTCGAGCGCCCGGGTGATCACGGCGGCGGCGTTGATCATGATCGGCGTGTTCGGGAGCTTCGTGCTGAACGGCGACCCGACGGTGAAGCAGTTCGGCGTCGGCCTCGCCCTGGCCGTGGCGTTGGCGGCGTCGGCGGCGTTGGTGCTGACCCCCGCCCTGATGGCCCTGATGGGTGGGCGGACGTGGTGGCTGCCGCGGGCCGTCGACCGGGTCGTGCCGCGCATCGACATCGAGGGCGAGTCGATCCTGGCGGAGCACGGGCACGGGGCGCTCCCGGACGCCGCGTCCGAGCCGGGGCCGACGCCGGCGCCCGCTCCGAACCCCGCGCCCGGGTCGGGGCCCGCGCCCGCGCCGGCGCTGCGGGCGGACCCCGCGTCCGAGCCGACCACGCCGGCACCGGAGCCGGAGCCGGACGCCCGCCCCGTCCCGCCGCCCGTCATCGACGCCGGCCCACCCGACGAGGGCGCCCCCCAGCCCGCCTGACCCGAGCGGGCGGCCGGCCTCCCGGCCATGCTCGTGGTCCACTTGGACCTGGCGCCGTGGTCCAATCGAGCCTTCTCCATGGTCCACTTGGGCCTCGCGTCGTGGTCCCAGTGCGCCATCCCCGTGGTCCACTTGGACCTCGCGTCGTGGTCCAATCGAGCCTCCTCCGTGGTCCACTTGGACCTTGCGTCGTGGTCCAAGTGCGCCATCGGAACCACCACAGTGGCCGTCCGGGAGGGCGCCCCCACGTCCGCGGCGACGTCGGGTACACTCCCTCGTCGGCCCCGACCAGGATCGCGATCACGCATGGCACACGTCAGCCTCACCGCCCAGACCCGCACCGAGTTCGGCAACGGACCCACACGGCGCCTCCGCGCCCGGGGGCTCGTGCCGGGCATCGTCTACCAGAGCGGTGGCGACTCGCTGCCCCTGGCGCTCCCGGGTCACGACCTGAAGCGCACCCTGGTGGAGGGGCGCACGGCGGTCATCGACCTCGTCGTCGGTGACGCCCGCCCGCAGCCGGTGCTCGTGAAGGACTGGCAGCTCCACCCCGTGCGCGGCGACGTGATGCACGTCGACTTCCAGCAGGTCGACCTCAAGGTCGCGATCGAGGCCCCCATCCCGATCTCGCTCGTCGGCAGCTCCGTCGGCGTCCGCGACGGCGGCGTGCTCGACCAGCCGCTCCGCGAGGTCGTCGTCAGCGCCCTGCCGGACAGCCTCCCCGACCACATCGAGGTCGACGTCTCCGAGCTCCAGGTGGGCGACTCCCTGACCGTCGCCGACATCTCGGTGCCGGAGGGCGTGACGATCACGTCCGAGCCGGACACCGTCGTCGCGTCCGTCCTCGCGCCGACCGTCGAGACCGAGGACACCGAGGACGAGGACGGCGCGGCCGTCGAGAGCGAGCCGGAGGCCGGGGCCGGAGAGACCTCCGACGAGTAGCGGCGCGCGGGGCGTGCCGGACGAACCGATCCGCCTCGTCGCGGGTCTCGGCAACCCCGGACCGAAGTACGCGGGCACCCGGCACAACGCCGGCCAGATGGTGGTCGACCTCCTGGCGGAGCGCCTGGGGGCCGGCCGCTTCGCGTCGAGGTACGGCGCACGCGTCGCCGACGTCCGCGGCCCCGCCGGGCCCCTCACGCTGATGGTCCCGTCGACCTACATGAACGACTCCGGCGACGCCGTCGGACCCGCGGCAGGTGCGCTGCGGGCCGTCCCCGGGCAGGTGCTCGTGGTGCACGACGAACTCGACCTGCCGTTCGGCACGGTCCGCGGCAAGGTCGGCGGTGGCCACGGCGGTCACAACGGGCTCCGCTCCGTCGTGCGCGGCCTCGGCTCCGGTGACTTCACCCGGGTCCGCGTCGGCATCGGCCGCCCGCCGGCGGAGTTCCGCGGCGACGGCGCCGACTGGGTGCTGACCCGCTTCGCCGAACCCCGCGACGAGGTCGCGGCGATGGTCGCCCGCGCGGCGGACATGGCCGAGGTCGCCCTCGCGGAGGGCATGCCCGCCGCCATCGAGCGCTTCCACGCATCCGAGCCGGGTGCCCGCGCGAAGTCCCGCCACGAACGCCGTGAGGCCGCCCGCGCCGCCGCCGACGCGGAGGCCCCCACCGGTCCGCAGGGCGCCGTCGGGGAGGGGGACGCGTGAGCGAGACCCGCGCCACCTCCATCGACCGGGTGATCGCCGCGAACCCGCCGCTCGCCGCCGCCGCCGCGCGCCTCGACGGCGAGGGGCGCGCCGGGGGACTCGCGATCGCCCGGCCCGCGTGGCCGTACGTGCTCTCCGCCCTCGCCCGGACAGGTGACCGGTCGCTGCTCGCCGTCACGCCCGGCGACGACGAGGCGCGCGACCTCTCGACGGAGCTGATCGCGTTGATGGGTCGCGGGGCGGTCGCCCTCTGGCCGACCCGGGGCGTCCCGGCGAACGCCGCCGTCGGCCCCTCCCCCCACCTCGTCGGTCAGAGGGCGCGGGCCCTGTCGACCCTCGGCCGCCCCGGCACCGTCGTCATCGCCGGCGCCCCCGCCGTCGCGGAGCGGGTCTCCGCCGGTCCCGGCGACGCCTTCGAGGTCGCCGTCGGGCAGCAGACCTCCCTCGACGACCTCATCGACCGGCTCGTCGCCCTCGGGTACGAGCGCGTCGACCAGGTCGAGGAACGCGGCGACCTGTCGGTGCGCGGCGGCATCCTCGACGTCTACCCGTCGACCGCCGACCTGCCGGCCCGCATCGAGCTCTTCGGTGACGAGATCGAGAGCATGCGGGCGTTCTCGCCCTTCACGCAGCGCACCATCCGGCCCATCGGCCGCCTCCTGGCGTGGCCCGCCGCCGAGGCGGAGGGCGGCAGCGCCGACCCGTTGACCCTGCCGGGCGTCGCCTCCGCCCACCTGATCCGGCTCGCCCCCTCCGAGCACCCGAAGGCGCTGCGGGAGGCCCACGAGCGCCTCGAGGACGAGGCCGCCGCCGGCGCGATCGCCCCGCCGCAGGAGACCGAGCGCGAGTTGACGGCCCTCGCCGCCCTCGACCTGTCGCCCCCCTCCGGGTCCGCGACCCCCGCCTTCGACGCCGTCGAGGCGCGGTTCACCAGCCGCACGCCCTCCGAGGCCGAGGGCGAGCTCGCCCGGCTCGCGCGCAGCGGCACCCGCGTCGTGCTGGCGTTCGCCCGCCGCGGCGACATGTCGCGCGCCGTCGTCCGCATGGAGCGCCTCCGCCCGTCCGAGCTGGAGCCCGGGGCCCTGCCGCCGCCCGGCGAGGTCGGCGGAACGGTGCTCGGCGTCCGCGCGGGCCTCGTCTCCCGCACGTTGAACCTGGCGATCGTCCCCGAGGAGCGCGTCCTCCGCCGCCGGGCGCCCGCCTCCCAGCGGGGCCCCGTCGTCGGGAAGAGGCTCGCGAGCTTCCTCGACCTCAAGGTCGGCGACCACGTCGTCCACGAGGACCACGGCATCGGCCGCCTCACCGGCTTCGAGACCCGCACCGTCGCGGGCCTCACCCGCGACTACCTCGCGTTGGCCTTCGCCCAGGGCGACCGCCTCTACGTCCCCCACGACCAGCTGCACCGCGTCACCCGCTACGTCGGCGCCGACGGCTCCCCGCCGGCCCTCTCGAAGCTGGGCGGCAAGGCGTGGGACCGCATGAAGTCGCGAGCCCGCGCCGCGGTCCGCGAGATGGCGGGCGAGTTGATCTCCCTCTACGAGGCCCGCGCCGCGGCGAAGGGGTACGCGTTCCCGCCCGACGACGACATGACCCGCGAGCTGGAGCGGACGTTCCGGCACCGCGAGACCCCCGACCAGCAGCGGGCGATCGACGCCGTGGCCGACGACATGGAGCGCCCCCGCCCCATGGACCGCCTCATCTGCGGCGACGTCGGCTTCGGCAAGACCGAGATCGCGATGCGGGCCGCTTTCAAGGCGGCGGCGGCCGGCAAGCAGGTGCTGATGCTGGTGCCGACCACGATCCTCGCCCAGCAGCACCTCGCGACCTTCCGCGAGCGCTTCGGGGAGCTGCCCGTCACCGTCGACCTCGTCAACCGCTTCCGCTCGCCGGCGGAGACCAAGGACGTGCTGTCGCGGTACCGCGACGGGCGACTCGACATCCTCATCGGCACGCACCGCCTGCTGTCGATGGACGTCCAGCCGAAGGACCTCGGCCTCGTCATCGTCGACGAGGAGCAGCGGTTCGGCGTCGCCCAGAAGGAGTCGCTGCGCCAGCTCCGCCTCAGCGTCGACGTGCTCGCGATGAGCGCCACGCCGATCCCGCGGACCCTGCAGATCTCCCTCTCCGGGCTCCGCGACATCAGCGTCATCGAGACGCCGCCACCGGGCCGCCGCCCGATCGCGACGCACGTCGGCGAGTACGACGAGACCCTGATCGTGGAGGCCCTGCGTCGCGAGCACGCCCGCGGCGGCCAGAGCTTCTACCTCCACAACCGGGTCGAGACGATCGAGGACGCCGGTGAGGCGCTCCGCGGCCTGGTGCCGGAGATGAGCATCGTCACCGCCCACGGGCAGATGGCCGAGCACGAGCTGGAGGAGGTCATGCTCGCGTTCGTGCGCGGCGAGGCCGACGTGCTGGTGGCCACCAGCATCATCGAGTCGGGGCTCGACATCCCCCAGGCGAACACCCTGATCGTGGAGCGCGCCGACGCCCTCGGGCTGTCCCAGCTCTACCAGATCCGCGGGCGGGTCGGTCGCTCCGAGGTGACCGCCCACGCGTACCTGCTCTATCCCGACGACGCGTCGCTGACGCGGGAGGCGTCGTCCCGCCTGCGGGCGCTCGCCGACTACACCGAGCTCGGCAGCGGACTGCGCATCGCGATGCGGGACCTCGAGATCCGCGGCGCCGGCAACCTGCTCGGCGACGAGCAGAGCGGGCACGTCGCGGCGATCGGGTTCGAGCTATACCTCGAGATGCTCAACGAGGCCGTCCTGCGCGGCCAGGGCGAGGAGCCCCCCGAGCGCGAGGTCCGCGTCGACATCGCCGTGTCCGCCTACATCCCCGGCGACTACGTGCCGCTCGAGGCCGCCAAGATCGACCTGCACAGGCGCATCGCGCTGTCCGGGTCCCTCGAGGACGTCGCCACGTTGCGCGACGAGATCGCCGACCGGTTCGGGCCGATCCCCCCACCCGTCGAGTCCCTCCTGTCGGTCCAGCGGGTGCGCGTGAAGCTCCGGGCGGCGGGGGCGAGCCAGATCGCCGTGCGGTCGGGACGTGTCACGGTGGGCCCCGTGAGCCTCACCAGCCAGCAGCTCCGCACCCTCCGCGAGGCCCAGCCGACCGCCGTCTACGCGGGCAGCGAACGCCTCGTCTCGTTGCCGGCGGGCGCCGCCGGCAGCGAACGGCTGGCCGCCGCCGAGGCCGCCCTCGACGCCCTCGCGAGCGCCGGAGCACTCGCCGCCTGAGCCGCCGCGGTCGCGCCGCGACCGCTCGCCCGAGCCTTAAGACGCCCCTAACGGGGCCCCGAAATGGAGGTGCTACGATCGCCCCCGTCGTGACGAAGACCAACCGCAGATCGCCGCTCGTGACGGGGGTCCTCGTCGGGCTCGCCGCCCTGGGTGCGGTGGGTGTCCTGCTCGTCGCCGGGTGTGGCGACGACGGCTCGAACCTCCCCGATGGTGTCGTCGCGCGCGTCGGTGACGCGCCGATCACCGAGGCCGAGCTGACGACGACGATCGACCAGAGCCGCGCCGAGGCAGAGGCCCAAGGGGCCACGCTGCCGGAGGAGGGCGCCGACGGCTACGACGACGTCCGCCGCCAGGCGCTCCAGTCGCTCGTGCAGCAGAAGGTCGTCGAGTTCGAGGCCCGCGAGTGCGGCACGCCCTGCGCCGTCGCGCCGAAGGAGATCAACGCCGAGCTGGCGCGGATCACGGAGACGAACTTCGAGGGCTCGCAGAAGAAGTTCGACGACTTCCTGAAGGAACGCGGCATCACGAAGGCCGACGCCCGGGAGATCGTCCGCAACCAGCTCGAGCAGCAGGCGCTGTTCAACCGCTACACCCGCGGCGTCCGCTTCACCGCGGCCGACGCGCGGACGTACTACGACGAGAACCCCGAGCAGTTCACGGTTGCCGCCGGCCGCACCGCCAGCCACATCCTCGTCGAGACCGAGGCCGAGGCGGACGCGATCCGCGCCGAGGTGACGCCGGACAACTTCGCGGAGATCGCCCGCAGGGACTCGACCGACACGGGCTCCGCGCCCCAGGGTGGCGACCTCGGGCAGATCCAGGAGGGCCAGCTCGTCCCCGAGTTCGAGAAGGTCGCCTTCTCGCTCAAGGACGGCGAGATCTCGCAGCCGGTGAAGACCCAGTTCGGCTGGCACATCATCACGGTGCAGATCACCCCCGCGTCGACGACGTCGTTCGCCGAGGCGCGCCCCCAGATCATCCAGAGCCAGCTCGCGGCGAAGCGCCAGACGACCTTCCAGACCTGGAGCGAGGAAGTGCTCGCCAAGTGGGAGGACCGGACGGTGTACGCCGACGACGGACTGAAGCCGCAGACCGCGACGACCGCCCCGGCGGCCACTCCGACCGCACCGGCCACCACCCCGTAGTCTCACCGGCATGATCACGGTCGTCGGACTCGGGGCGGGGGATCCCGAGTCCGTGCCGGCGCGGGCGCTGGCGGTCACCGCCGGAGCCCGCCACGTGGTCGCTCCCGAGTTGCCCGCCGCACTGCGGGAGCTGCTGCCGGTCGACCCGGGTCCCCTCGGGGATCCGGCCGCCCTCCCCGACGGCACGGTGATCGTGGCGCCCGACGCCGAGGCCCACCGCCTCGCCCGCGCGCTGCCCGACGCGGCGACGGTGCCGGACCGGGCGACGTTGCGGGACCGGGCGATCGGCGCGGAGGTCGCTGCCCTCACCCGCGTCGGCCTGCGCCTGCGCCGCGACTGTCCCTGGGACCGCGTGCAGACCGCTGCGACGATCGTGCCGCACACCATCGAGGAGGCGTTCGAGGTGGCCGACGCCGTCGCCACGGGCCATGGCCTGGCGGACGAGCTCGGCGACCTGCTCTTCCAGTCGGTGTTCCTCGCCCAGTTGCTCGAGGAGGAGGGGGCGCCGACCTCGGCGCCGTCGCCCGCGGCCAGGCGGAGAAGCTGATCTCCCGCCACCCCCACGTCTACGGCGACGAGGTCGCCGCCACCGCGGCGGGTGTCGTCGACGTCTGGGAGCGACGCAAACGGGAGGAACGGGCCGACCAGGGCATCTTCCACGACCTCCCCACGGGTCTGCCGGCGCTGGCGTACGCGACGAAGGCGCAGAAGCGCGCGGCGTCGGTGGGGTTCGACTTCCCCGACGTGCCGGCGGCCCTCGACAAGCTCGACGAGGAGGCCGCGGAGCTGCGCGCCGAACCGGGCGCCCGCGAGCTCGGGGACGTGCTGTTCGCCGCCGTCGGCGCCGCCCGGGCGGTGGGGGCCGACCCCGAGCTCGCCCTGCGGGCCTCGGCTCAACGGTTCCGCGAGAGGGTCGAGGCCGCGGCGCGGCTCGCCGCCGCGGCGGGGCACGACTTCGAGAGCCTGCCGCCGGAGCGGCAGGTCCACTGGTACGAGGAGGCGCGACGGTGATCTCACGGACCGACGAGTGGAGGGCCCTCGAGGCCCGCGCCGTGGGGGGCGCCCGCGACGCGCACCTGCGGGACCTGTTCGCCACCGACCCCGCGCGCGGCGACGAGCTGACGTTGCAGGCGGGCGACCTGTTCCTCGACTACTCGAAGAACCGGGTGGACCGCGGGACCCTCGCCCTGCTCGCGGACCTCGCGCGCGCCGCGGACGTGGCGGGGCGGGCCGCGGCGATGGCCTCGGGGGAGCGCATCAACGTCACCGAGGGCCGGGCGGTGCTGCACACCGCGCTGCGGGCGCCGCGGACCGCGTCGATCATCGTGGACGGACACGACGTCGTGCCCGACGTCCACGAGGTGCTCGACCGGATGTACGACCTCGCGGAACGGGTGCGCTCCGGAGCGTGGACGGGGGCGACGGGACAACGCATCCGCACCGTCGTGAACATCGGCATCGGCGGGTCCGACCTCGGCCCCGCGATGGCGGTCCGCGCCCTGCGCGACCACGCCGACCCGGCGATCGACATCCGCTTCGTCTCGAACATCGACGGCAGCGACGTCGCCGACGCCGTGGCCGGCGCCGACCCGGCGAGCACGCTGTTCGTCGTCTGCTCGAAGACGTTCACCACCATCGAGACGTTGACGAACGCCCGGACCGCCCGCGCGTGGCTCGTCGACGCGCTCGGTGAGGACGCCGTCGGCCGCCACTTCGTGGCGGTGTCGACGAACGCCGACGAGGTCGCGGCCTTCGGCATCGACACGACCGACATGCTCGGCTTCTGGGACTGGGTCGGGGGCCGCTACTCGATGGACGCCGCGATCGGGTTGACGATCGCGATCGCCGTCGGCCCCGACGGCTTCCGGGAGATGCTCGACGGGTTCCGCCTCATGGACGAGCACTTCCTGACCGCGCCGCCCGAGGCGAACATGCCGGTGCTGCTCGGGATGCTCGGCGTCTGGAACGCCAACTTCCTCGGGGCCGACACCCACGCGGTGCTGCCGTACAGCGAACGGCTCGGCCGGTTCCCCGCGTACCTGCAGCAGCTCGACATGGAGAGCAACGGCAAGTCCGTCGACCTGGAGGGCCGGCCCGTCGACGTCGCCACCGGCCCGGTGGTGTGGGGTGAGCCGGGCACGAACGGCCAGCACGCCTTCTACCAGCTGATCCACCAGGGGACGCGCCTCGTGCCGAGCGACCTGATCGGCGTGTGCCGTCCCGCGCACGACCTCGGGGACCACCACGACCTGCTGATGGCGAACCTGTTCGCGCAGGCCGAGGCGCTCGCGTTCGGCAAGACGGCGGGGGAGGTCGCGGCGGAGGGTGTCGCCGCCGGTCTCGTGCCGCACCGGACCTTCCCCGGTAACCGTCCGACGAACGTGATCCTGGCCCCGGCGTTGACGCCGTCGGTGCTGGGGCAGCTCGTCGCGCTGTACGAGCACAAGGTGTTCACGCAGGGGGTCGTGTGGGGGATCAACCCCTTCGACCAGTGGGGTGTCGAGCTCGGCAAGGCGCTCGCGACCCGCATCGCCCCCGAGCTGACCGACGCGGACCCCCCGGACCTGCGCCACGACGGCTCCACCAACGCACTCATCCGCCGCTACCGCGCCGAACGAGGGAGAAGCAACTGATGCAGCTCGGGATGATCGGACTGGGACGGATGGGCGCGAACATCGTGCGCCGGTTGATGCGCGCCGGGCACGAGTGCGTTGTGTTCGACGTGAGCCCCGAGGCCGTCGCCGCGTTGGAGGCGGAGGGGGCGACGGGGGCGTCGTCGCTCGCCGACCTCGCGGCGAAGCTCGACGCCCCCCGCGCGGCGTGGGTGATGGTCCCCGCCGCGTACGCGGGGTCGACGGTGATGGACCTCGCCGAGCACCTCGACGCGGACGACATCGTCATCGACGGCGGCAACAGCTACTACCGCGACGACGTCGACCGGGCGGCGGAGCTGTCGCCGCGGGGCATCCACTACGTCGACATCGGGACGAGCGGCGGCGTGTTCGGCCTCGAACGCGGCTACTGCATGATGATCGGCGGGGAGACGGAGGCGGTGGAGCGGCTCGACCCGATCCTGAGGGCCCTCGCCCCCGGCGTCGACGCCGCCCCCCGCACACCGGGCCGGGAGGGTGAGCCCGCCCAGCCGGAGATGGGGTACCTCCACTGCGGCCCCGCCGGCGCCGGGCACTTCGTGAAGATGATCCACAACGGCATCGAGTACGGGCTCATGGCGGCGTATGCGGAGGGGATGGCGATCCTCCGGAAGGCGGGGGTCGGCCGCGACGAGCAGCAACACGACGCGGAGACGACGCCGCTGCGCGACCCCCAGTACTACCGGTACGAGATCGACACCGCCGCCGTCGCCGAGGTGTGGCGCCGCGGCAGCGTGATCTCGTCGTGGCTGCTCGACCTGACGGCGATCGCGTTGAACGAGGACCCCGCCCTCGACGAGTTCAGCGGTCGCGTGTCGGACTCGGGGGAGGGGCGGTGGACGGTCATGGCCGCGGTGGACGAGGGCGTCCCCGCCCACGTCCTCACCGCCGCCCTCTACGAGCGGTTCAGCTCACGGGGCGAGTCCGACTACGCCGACAAGCTGCTCTCCGCCATGCGCAAGCAGTTCGGCGGCCACCACGAGAAGAAGGACTGACCGCCGTGTCCGTCGTCCGCATCAACGCCATCACCGTCCCCGCCGAACGCGCCGAGGAGTTCGAAGCCCGCTTCGCCGCCCGCGCCGGCGAGGTCGCGAAGTCCCCCGGCTTCGAGGCCTTCGAGCTCCTGCGCCCCAGCGACGACCGGGGCGTCTACCTCGTCTACACCCGCTGGGAGAGCGCCGAGGCCTTCGACGCCTGGGTCGAGAGCTCCGCCTTCACGCGGGGGCACAAGGCCCACAACACCCAGGGTCCCGTGAGCAGCCAGAGCGAGCTCTGGTCCTTCGAGGTCATCCAGCACGAGGTCGGCGCCCCCGGCTGAGGTCCCCCCGGCCCCCCGGGGGCGTGTCCCCCGGTGGCGCACTTGGACCACGAGGCCCGGCTCGAGTGCGCCATCCGGTCCCCGGCGCGTGGCCGGGAACCTGGCGGGCCGGCTGACGCGCCCGGGCGCCCGGGTGGGCGGGCCCGGTTCCCGGTGGCGCACTTGGGCCATCGAGGCACACCCGAGTGCGATCAGAGACGGCACGGGGACGGGCGAGACACGGCACGAGTCGGCCGTCACCCGTCCATCCGTCCGTGGTTCGCTGCTCCCCGTGGCGCGCAGCTTCTATAAGGGGGAGAACCTCGGGTCCGTGCCGGCGTGCGCGATCTGCGTCGGTCGGGGACGGGGTCGGCGGGCGGAGCTGCACCTCCCCTGCGGGGTGCGGGTCTGGCTCTGCGAGGAGCACCGCTCCGACGCGTTCCTGACGTCCCGGGCGGGGCGCGACCTGGCGGTGTCGCTGCTCCACGTCTGGCGGGCGTCGGGGTGCATGACGGCTCGCCGGTCCCGGGCGCTGGACGTGCACCGGGCGCGCCTCACCGGCCCCCCACCGGAACGCGAACGACCCGGGTCGTACTCGTGGCCGGCTCTGCGCGGCGCGGCCGAGGCGGCGTTCGCCCGTGGGGAGCGTCCCGCCGCCGTGATCCGCGAGCTCCGCCGCCGGTCGCGGCCGGGGGATGGGGTGCTCCCGTCGGTCAAGACGATGCAGCGGTGGTTCCGGGACGGGCGCTGGCTCCAAGGGACCGGCCCGTCCCCCGGCCCCCCGGCGTCCGGTGGTGGACCGCCGGCGGGAGGGGGCGGCGGCACCCCGGCCCCTCGCCGGCCCCGCCGGACACCGGAGCCCCTCGCGCTCCGGCTACCGCACCACCCGGTACCTGACGTGGGTGACGCCGGGGGCGTCGACCGCGCGGATCAGCTCGAACGTCGCGTCGCCGATGTCGTCGAAGAGGCGGGTCCCGCCACCCAGGATCACCGGGGTCACGTGGACGAGGAGCTCGTCGAGCAGACCCGCGCGGAGGGTCTGCCGGACGGTGTCCGCCCCACCGTGGACCGCGACGTCCCGGTCTCCCGCGGCCTCACGCGCCCGCGCGACCGCCGACTCGACCCCCTCGGTGACGAAGTGGAACGTCGTCCCGCCCTCCATCTCGAGCGGTTCCCGCTCGTGGTGGGTCAGCACGAACACCGGCGTGTGGAACGGCGGGTCCCCACCCCACCAACCCTCCCAGGCGGGATCCTGCCGCCACGGACCCGGGCCGCCACCGAACATGTTCCGGCCCATCACGCCCGCGCCGACGTTCGTGGTCACCTCCTCCACCACGGCCGACGACGCGTTCGTGACACCGCCCCCGCGGCCGTGCTCCCGCCGCCAGGCGTCGAGTTCGAACGCCCAGTCATGGAGCCGCTCCCCGCCTTCACCGAGGGGGTTCTCGGGGCTCTGGCGCGGCCCGGCGGTGTACCCGTCGAGCGACATCGAGATGTGGCACCTGAGGATTCCCATCGCGTCTCCCGGAGTCGTCGTCCATCCCTACCGACCGGGACGGGCGCGGGAAATCATCGGCCCTCCACCCCGCGGCCACGGGTGGCGTGACGGCTACGGCAGGGGCGTCGCCCGGTCGGGGACGGGCGGCGCGACGGGCGCGTTCTCCGTCAGGTATGCGATGAACGCGTCCAGGTCGCTCCCACCGCCGAGGCGGTCCGTGCCTTCGGTGAGGACGGTGAACCCGTCACCGCCGTCGGCGAGGAACGAGTTGACGGTGACCCGGTACGAGGCCGCCGGGTCGATCGGCGTACCGCCGAGGGTGATCGACGCCGGGTCGACCTTCTGGCCGACGGGCGCCGAACGCGACCACGAGTACGCGAAGCCCTCGGAGACCCCGAGGTGCAGGAACCGGACGCTCCCGTCGGTCTGGGTCGTCCACTGCTGCTCCAGCATCGTCTCGATCTGCGCTCCGGTCAGCGTCATCGACACCAGCAGGTTCCCGAACGGCTGGACCGTGAAGGCCTCGCCGTAGGTCACCGCGCCGGGCGCCTCACCCGCAGGTGACGGCGCGAACGTCAGGTCGGCGCGGACGCCGCCCGGGTTCATGAACGCCATGACGGCGCCGCCGTCGCCGGCGGCGGATGTCGCGGCGAGCTGGGCGTCGGCGATCAGGTCGGCCAGCGCCGACTCCGTGTCACGGGAGAGGCTGCGGGCGATGTCCGTCGTGACGCTGCCCACGACCCGGTTCGCGATCGGGGCGGACAGCGCCGTCCACTTCGCGATGGTCGCCGTCTGGGCCGGGTCGGCCGCGACGTCGCGGGTCACCGCGTGGTTGACGCTCGTGACCGACGACCGCACGACGTCCTTGGTGCGACGGTCGAGCTTCAGCTCGGTCTCGGTGATGACGCGCCCGAAGGAGGCGGCGCTCGTCACCCACCGCGACACGCCGTTCGGGTCGGGGATGTTGCACGTGTACGGCTGGTGGGTGTGGCCGGTGACGACGAGGTCGATCGACGGGGCCAGGTTCTCCGCGATCTCGACGATCGGGCCGGAGAGGCCCGCCGCGTCGCCGTCGCTGCACGTGTAGTCGAACGTCGAACCCGCGGGCGGGAGCCCACCCTCGTGGAGGAGGACGACGATCGCCTTCACGCCCTTCCGTCGGAGGTCGTTCGCCGCCTTGTTGGCGGTGACCACCTCGTCACCGAACGAGACGTTCCGGATGCCGGCCTGGGCGACCAGCGTCGGGGTGTCCTCGAGCGTCATGCCGATGAAGCCGACCTTCACGCCGTTGACCACCTTGACGCTGGTGGGCGGCAGCACGGTGCGGCCGGTGGAGGCGCGGAACCAGGAGCCGTAGCCCTTCGCCCCCGCGGGGCGGGTGATGGTCGCGCCCTTGTTGTAGGTGACGTTCGCGGCGAGCCAGTCGAACCCGGCGCCGGAGTAGCCGTCGGGGTCGAAGCAGCCCTCGACGGGGTGGCAGCCGCCGAACTGCATGCGCAGCAACTCGGGGACGCCCTCGTCGAACTCGTGGTTGCCGACGCTCGTCACGTCGAGCCCGAGGGTGTCGAGCGTCTCGACGCTCGGCTCGTCCTTGAACAGGCCCGACAGGAACGGGGTGCCGCCGACCATGTCGCCCGCGGCGACGGTCAGCGTGTTGCGGTGCCCGGCCCGGAGGGCCTTGAGGTGGGTGGTGAGGTACTCGACGCCGCCCGCCGCGACGGGGCCCGTCGCGGTCGTGACGTTCCCGTCACCACCGGTCGGGGGCGTGAGGTGGCCGTGGTAGTCGTTGAACGACAGGATCTGGAGGTCGACGGTGCGCGGAGCCTTCTTCGTCGCCGTCGCGCCGGAGGCTCCGAGAGCCATGCCCACCGCGGTGACGGCGAGGACCGCGGCGCAGGCGCGCCTCGTTCGTGGACCGCGTGCGCTTCTCATGGGGCCTCCCGGTGGGGACGGTGGGGGTTCGGGCCGACCCTACCCCGGCGGCCCGGACCGCACACGGGTGCCCGGCGTCGCGGTGACACCGGTGCAACCGGGGGAGATGCGCTCCCACACCCGGACCACCGTCTCCAGCTCGTCGGGGGTGCAGAGGTCGAGGAACAGGCGGCGGACACCGGCGCCGTTCTCTCCCGATGACCCGCCGGCCGCGCCATGGCCCCGCGTCCCCTGAACGGGACCGGGGCCGTCGGCCCGCCGCGGGCCCCGACGTTCGCGAGAACGTGGCGTGGGCCTCGCCCGCACTGGCGAGCGCGTCATACACCCAAGTGGACCTCGCGGCCGGGTCCACGTGGACCCGCCGTCCGCCGAAGTGGACCACGCGGCACAGGCCAAGTGGACCACGACGCCAGGTCAACGTGGACCACCCTCCGCCCATGTGGACCACGGAGCGAGGCCCAAGTGGACCATCCGCGACGCCGTCCGGCCAGGGATCACCCCGTGGGGTGACCCTCCAGGTCGAGGAGGAAGCGCTTCCGTTCGACGCCTCCGGTGTAGCCGCCGATGGCGCCTCCGCTGCGGAGGACGCGGTGGCAGGGGATGACGATGGGGATGGGGTTGCTCCCCAGGGCGTTGCCGGTCGCGCGTGAGCCGCGGGGGCTCCCGGCGTCGGCGGCGACCGCGCCGTAGGTGCTGACGCCGCCGAACGGGATCGCCGCGGTCCGCTCCAGGACGGCCCGGGTGAAGCCGCGGATGAGGCGCCAGTCGATCGGGAGGTCGAACCCCCGCCGGCTCCCCGCGAAGTACTCCTCCAGCTCCCGGCGCCCCCGGTCGAGGCGGGAGGGGAGCTCCACGACCCTCGGGGACACCTCCCGGGCGAGCCTCTCCAGCCGCGGCTCCAACCCGTCCTCGACGTAGGAGAGCATCACGAGGCCCTCACCGGTCGCGGCGAGCATCACGGGACCGAGGGGGGTGTCGTGCACGGCGTACGCCACGTCGACGAGCCCCTCGCGGTCGGCACGCCGCGCGAGTGCGTCGAGGACCTCCGGCGGTGGTCCCGGCGACACCTCGCGGAGGGCCTGCTCCAGCTCATCGGCCATCCCACACCTCCCTCAGTCGCCGCAGTCCCTCGAACACGCTCCGCCGGGCCGCCTCCTCGGAGCACCCCATCGCCGCGCCCACCTCCCGGTAGCCGAGGTCGGCGACGTACCGCAACGCCACCGCCTCCCGCTGGCGCGGCGGCAGGCCGCGGACGGCGTCCCACAACGCCCCGTCGGGGACGGTGGGGGTGCCGTCGACGGGCGCCGGCTCCGGGTCGGCCACCGGCACCGCCCTCCGGGAACGCGCGCGCGCGGCGTCGATCGCGGTGCGCCGCGCGATCGTCATCACCCACGCCCGCAGGCCCCCGTCGTCGACGACGTCGGGGTAGGCGCGCAACGCCTTCACGAAGGTCTCCTGGAAGCAGTCGTCGGCGTCGTCCGGGCCGACGCACGCCACCAGGAAGCGGTGGACCGCGTCACGGTGGGCGTCGAGGAAGACGGCGAAGGGCGGTGGGGGCATGCCGTGGTGGAACGTACCCGGCGCCGGTTCCGTGAGGTGCGGCGGGATAGACTCGGCCGCCCGCCTCCGTCACCCGATCCCGGAGCCCACATGTCGCAGATCTCCCGCGTCGCCGCCCGTCAGATCCTCGACTCGCGCGGCCAGCCGACGGTCGAGGTCGAGATCACCCTCAGCTCGGGCGCGGTCGGGCGCGCGGCCGTCCCCTCCGGGGCCAGCACCGGCGCCTTCGAGGCCCTCGAGTTGCGCGACGGCGACGCGTCGGTCTACGGCGGCAAGGGCGTCATGAAGGCCGTCGCGAACGTGGAGGACGAGCTGGCGGGCGTGCTCGTCGGCCGCGAGGCCTCCGACCAGGCGGTCATCGACCGCACCATGATCGAGTTCGACGGCACACCCAACAAGGCGCGCCTCGGGGCGAACGCCATCCTCGGCTGCTCCCTCGCCGTCGCGGCGGCCGCCGCCGCCGACGCGGGCCTGCCGCTCTACCGGTACCTCGGCGGCGCGCGCGCCAACCGCCTGCCCGTCCCGATGATGAACATCCTCAACGGGGGCGCCCACGCCGACAACTCGGTGGACCTGCAGGAGTTCATGGTCGCCCCGATCGGCGCCCGCACCTTCGCCGACGCCGTGCGGATGGGCGCCGAGGTCTACGGCGAGCTGAAGAAGGTCCTCCGCTCCCGCGGCCTCGGGACCGGCGTCGGCGACGAGGGCGGCTTCGCCCCCGACCTCGACAGCAACCAGGACGCCCTCGAGGTGATCATGGAGGCCATCGCCGCGGCGGGTTACACGCCCGGCGAGGACATCGCCCTCGCCCTCGACCCCGCCACCACCGAGCTCTACCGCGACGGCGCCTACCACCTCGAGGGGGAGGGCCGCACCCTCGACAGCGCCGGGATGGTCGAGTACTGGGCCGACCTCTGCGACCGCTACCCGATCGTCTCGATCGAGGACGGCATGTCGGAGGAGGACTGGGACGGCTGGGTCGCGTTGACGCAGCGCCTCGGCGACCGCGTCCAGCTCGTCGGCGACGACCTGTTCGTCACGAACAGCCAGCGCCTCCAGCGGGGCATCGACCTCGGCGCCGGCAACGCCCTCCTGGTGAAGGTCAACCAGATCGGGACGCTCTCCGAGACGCTCGCGGCGATGGACCTCGCGAGCCGCTCGGGGTACGCGTCGATGGTCAGCCACCGGTCCGGTGAGACGGAGGACACGTTCATCGCGGACCTCGCGGTGGCCACCGGCGCCGGCCAGATCAAGACCGGCGCACCGTCCCGCAGCGAGCGCGTCGCCAAGTACAACCAGCTCATCCGCATCGAGGAGCAGCTCGGCCCCGCCGCCTCGTACCCGGGGCGGTCGGCCTTCCGCGCGTGAGACGCCGGACGGCAGGAACGGGGCCCCTGGTCGCGTACCCGTGGGGGACGGGGGCCCCACGGCCCGACGCCACCTCCCGGGACGTGATCCATCCGCGCCAGGCGCATCTTCATCGCCGGTCTCCTCACGGCGATCCTGCTCGGCTACATCGGGCCGGTGTCGGGGTACCTCGAGCAACGGGCGGAGCTGCGGGAGGAGCAGGCGAAGCTCGCCGACCTCGAGGAGCGGCGCGACGGGTTCCGTCAGCAGATCGCCCAGCTCGGGCAGCGGCCCGTGCTGGAGGCGCGGGCGCGGGAGCTCGGACTGGTGTTGCCGGGGGAGCGGGCGTACCTCGTGCGCGGCGACCTCGACCCGGTGCCACCGCCCGCGGAGGGCGACGCCGATGACGGCGGCCCCCTCGGCTGGCTCACCGCCGTCTTCTGACCGGGTCGCCGTGGCCGCGCTCCTCGGGCGCGAGCCGTTCACACATTTCAGCGTCGCGGTGCGCTGCCCCCACGGCGGCCCCGCCGTCGTGCGCAACGAACCGCTCGACCGGCGCGGCCGTCCGTTCCCGACCCGCGACTGGCTGGCCTGCCGCGCCCTGGGGGAGGCCGTCAGCCGCCTCGAGGCGGCCGGGGGCGTGCGGGCACTCGAGGACGACCCCGAGATGGCCGGTCCCCTCGCCGCCGCCCACGCCCGCCACCAGGAGCTGCACGCCGGGCACCGCGTCGCCGGCGGCGGCGACCCCGCGCACGTCAAGTGCCTCCACGCCCACCTCGCGTTCGGCCTCGCGGAGGGTGGCTCACCCGTCGCCGACTGGATCCTCGCGCGGGCCGACGCGCGGTGGCCCGACCGGTGCTGCCTCGAGCGGCTCTCTCCCGGTGACGGGGCGTGAGCGCCGGTGACGACCCCGCCGTCGACACCGCCCGCTTCGCGTGGGAGGACGGCGCCGCCCGCATGGCGGAGCCCGCGCCCGTCGCGATCATCCGCGCGCGCCGCCGGATCGCCACCGCCGTCCACGACGAGCTGCGCCGGCGGGTCGGCGTGACCTTCACCCTCCGCCAGCTCGTCGCCGCCTACGACGAGGCGTCGTCGTGGTACCTCGACCTCGCCGCCCGGACCGCCCCCCGCGAGCCCGACTCCTGGGACCCCGCCGTCACCCTCGACGGGGCGTTCGCGGCGTACGCCCGCACCGCCACGGACGCCCGCGGATGACACCCGAGCCCCAGGACACCCCCCGCCCGCGTCCGCCGCGTCCCCGCAGACCGCCGACACGCAAGATCCCGTTGTCGCTCGCGGCCGTGCTCGCCGGGATCGCGCTGCTCGCCGGGATCGTGGTCGGCTACTCGGCCCGCGGCGACGACCCGCCGAGTGGCCT